>ERZ1673752.555-NODE-555-length-62902-cov-5.522698_pt1 | contig 62902 bp, 49 predicted proteins | sample MGYA00580195_ERZ1673752 | MGnify/ENA primary metagenome ERZ1673752 (study PRJEB41218, sample SAMN15661744) | gut metagenome | host: Homo sapiens | place: Canada: London | collected 2015-08-20/2019-03-30 | study: EMG produced TPA metagenomics assembly of...
AAATGACTCATCTCTTTTTAGACTTCTTTAGAGATTTTCGTCTTACCCTTTATACACCACTTTATTGGACATAATCGTTGATTTGGCTCTTACAAGTAATTGAGGCTTGCTATTGTTTGCAAATTGCTTGACAAAATTCTGTTCCAAATGCTATTCTATGCTACACCATCAAAACGAGGATGTGATTCTTATGGCAAATACAGCTGCCGTGTATGCACGCATCGATCCAGAGCTTAAAGCAGACGTTGAAGATATTCTTTCACAACTTGGACTTACTCCGTCCTCTGTGGTACAAATGTTATATAGCCAGATCAAATTGACGAAAAGTATTCCTTTCGAGATTAAACTACCTATAAACAAACCTCTCTCCGTCGATCAACTTACCACAGAACAACTGAATGCTGAACTGCAGAAGGCTTATGATTCCATTCTGGCAGGCAAAGTGCATTCAGTAAGTGAAGTGGATGAAATCATGAAGAGAGAGTATGATATTTAACGGATAAGTATCTGGTCTGACCACTAAGATCTTGTAAGTATAAAGATAAAAAAACCTAGGGACTGTATCCCTAGGTTTTTTTGCTTATTTCCGTAAGGCCTTCAAGAGGAGCTTTAGGCTCTCCTTGGCATCTCCAAGGAGGAGGACCACCTTGTCAGCCGACTCCTGGGCCTGGGCGTAGAGGGGATTTTCGACCCCTGCATAGCCAGGTTTGAGGTCAAAGTTCAAAATGACAACCTTCTTAGCAGCCTCAACGTCCAAGACGGGCATCCCATAGATGGGGGTCCCTTCGGCGGTATTAGCCGCCGGGTTGATGACGTCATTGGCCCCAATGACTAGGGCCACATCGGTCTGGGCAAAGGTGGGGTTGACGTCTTCCATCTCCCGGAGTTTTTCGTAGGGTACGTTGACCTCAGCTAGCAGCACATTCATATGGCCAGGCATCCGCCCTGCCACGGGATGGATGGCAAAATCTAAGGATTTCCCTTCTGCTTCCAGATCATCGGCTAGCTGCTTTACCAAGGGTTGGGCCTGAGAGAGGGCCATACCATAGCCTGGGACTATAATAACCGATTGGGCCTCCTTGAGGAAGCTTCCAGCTAGCTCGGCCGCCTCGGTGAGATCCTTGGGTACAGGGGTCCCAGCCTGGGCCTTACTTTCTTTATTAGAGGCTTTCCCATTCCCTGCGGCACCCTTGGCCTGCGCGGTGCTCCCCGCCAGGTCTCTGGTCCCCGCCTGAGCAGCCCGGAAGGCCTTCTGGAGCTTCTTCAAGCTTTCTTTTGCATCCCCAAGTTCCAAAATAACATGGTCTTGGTCTTCTTGGGCCTCAGCGTAGAGGGGATTTTCCACCCCAGCGTAGCCGGGCTTCAAATCGAAGTTCAGGATGACGATGTGCTTAGCATCGTGGACACTCAAGACCGGCATCCCATAGATGGGCGTTCCTTCTGCGGTATTGGCAGCTGGATTGATGACGTCGTTGGCCCCGATGACGATGACCAGGTCTGTCTCTTTGAACTTGCTGTCAATTTCTTGCATTTCCTTGAGTTTGTCATAGGGTACATCCACTTCTGCCAGTAAGACATTCATGTGCCCTGGCATCCGTCCCGCCACGGGGTGAATTGCAAAGTTTACTTCCTTGCCCTCAGACTCGAGTTCATCGGATAGCTGTTTCACGAGAGGTTGGGCTTGGGAGAGGGCCATCCCGTAACCAGGTACAATGACGACCTTTTTTGCCTCATTTAGCCAGGCCCCATAGCGATCTTCGGGAGAGAGGGAGGCTGAGCCTGCATCCTGGCCTTCTTGACTTGATCCAGTAGCATGGGCCTGAGCCGTAGCCCCCGCCTGGGCAGCCCGGAAGGCCTTCTGGAGTTTCTTCAAGCTTTCTTTTGCATCCCCAAGTTCCAAAATAACATGGTCTTGGTCTTCTTGGGCCTCAGCGTAGAGGGGATTTTCCACCCCAGCGTAGCCGGGCTTCAAATCGAAGTTCAGGATGACGATGTGCTTAGCATCGTGGACACTCAAGACCGGCATCCCATAGATGGGCGTTCCTTCTGCGGTATTGGCAGCTGGATTGATGACGTCGTTGGCCCCGATGACGATGACCAGGTCTGTCTCTTTGAACTTGCTGTCAATTTCTTGCATTTCCTTGAGTTTGTCATAGGGTACATCCACTTCTGCCAGTAAGACATTCATGTGCCCTGGCATCCGTCCCGCCACGGGGTGAATCGCAAAGTTTACTTCCTTGCCCTCGGACTCGAGTTCATCGGATAGCTGTTTCACGAGAGGTTGGGCTTGTGAAAGGGCCATCCCGTAACCAGGTACAATGACGACTTTTTTGGCTTCATTTAGCCAGGCCCCATAACGATCTTCGGGAGAGAGGGGGACAGCGTTTGGCTTTCCTTGGGCCCCAGCCCCAGTCCTAGCCCCAGCCTTGCCAGCAGAAGATCCTTGGCCTTGAAGGGCAGCATGGTATTCTTTCAAGAGCCCCCGCAAGCTTTCCTTGGCATCGCCCAAACGTAGGACAACCCGGGTTCCTTTCCCGGTTTTGGCTTCTTCTTTGGCCTCCCGATAGAGGGGGTTCTCTACGCCCGCATAGCCAGGTTTTTCATCAAAGTTGCAAATAATCACGTGCTTGGCTTGCGCTACATTCAAGACGGGCATCCCGTAGATGGGGGTACCTTCTGCAGTATTGGCAGCAGGGTTGATGACGTCATTGGCCCCAACGACCAGGGCTACATCCGTCTCAGAGAAGGAATCGTTAATATCTTGCATTTCCTTCAGTTTTTCGTAGGGAATATTTACTTCAGCCAGCAGCACATTCATATGGCCAGGCATCCGCCCTGCTACTGGATGGATGGCAAATACTACTTCCTTACCTTCCGCTTCCAGGTCATCGCAAACTTGCTTAACCAGGGGTTGAGCTTGGGAAAGGGCCATCCCGTAACCGGGGACGATTACAACCTTTTTGGCCTCAGCGAGCCAGCTTGCCGGATCAGCTACCTTTGTATCATCCGCTCCGACGCCAGCCTTACCAGCCTTATCCTTACCAGCCTTATCTGTGCCAGCTTCTGCAGAGGAGTCAGAGCTTGCCACGCCTGAAGCTGCCCCAGTCTTGAGAGGAGCAGCCCCTGCTCCGCCCCGGATCTTCCCACCAGCTGGACTGGCCGTCTTCCCTAGCAAGATATCCATGAGGTGACGGTTCATCGACCGGCACATAATTTGGGTCAAGAGGAGACCGGAAGCCCCGACAATGCCGCCGACGGCCACCAGGAGAAGGTCCGAGATAGCCATGCCCGCAATGGCCCCTGCCACCCCGGAAAAAGAATTCAGGAGGGAAATGGTGATGGGCATGTCTGCCCCTCCGACCCGGATGGCAAAGACATAGCCAAAGGCGTTAGAAAGAAGGACCGCCGCTAAAATTAAGCTTGTCCGATAGGGCCCGTCCGCCACAAAGGGGGCTACAGCAAAGAGGGGGACCGTAATCAAGGATAAGATCAGTAAGACGGTCGTAATGGCCTGGTGGTTTTTCCAGACAATGGGTCTTTGATTCATGAGTCGGTGCAACTTGGCAGCTGCCACGGCCGATCCCGACCAGGTCAGACCGCCTACCACAATAGCTAGGCCCGCCGTGACCAGAGAAAAGGCATTACTTTCCCCCTTGTTATTCCAGATGGAAAGCATACCGGCGATCATGGAAGCCAAACCGCCAAATCCGTTCAAGAGACCGACCATCTGGGGCATTTCGATCATCTTGATCTTAGCCGACAAAATGAGGCCTAAGACCGTCCCGCAGGCCATGGCCAACCAGAGGTCCCAGAGGGTGAAAATCTCAAAATACCAGAGGGTGAGGAGGATGGCTAGGCCCATCGAACAGGCCCCCATGAGGTTTCCGCTGACAGCCGTTTCCACCTTACTCATCCGAGAAATCCCTAGCAAAACGGCGACTGCCAGGATAGCCGCCAAACAATAATAGATGACCGCATTCGATTGCATACAAAAGGCTAAGACCGGCACAAATCCCCCTAGGGCAGTTACTATCGCAGAACCTATCATGCTTTTTCTCCCCCTTTGCTTTGGGTCTTCTGGGCCTTGCTGCCCTTAAACATCTTGAGCATCCTGTGGGTGACACCAAATCCCCCCACCACGTTGAGCATCGCCAGGACAATGGCAATAAAACCGAGGACTTTATAGCCAGTATGCACCGCTGCCGCAGTTGCTGCCAAACATCCCAAAACAGTACCTCCGGAGAAGGCATTCATCCCCGACATCAGGGGTGTATGTAAAAGACTTGGTACCTTGTTGATAATCTTATACCCCAAGAGGGTAGCGCCAACAAAGACCAAGAGAAAGATCAGCTGATACGCATTCATAAAGAGAGTTTTCCTTTCTATCATGAACAAATATTCCCGCTCGCCGCCAGACTTTTCCCAGCTAGCGAAATTTCCGCTGTCTGGTTTTTTATAGGCTAGCGGAAGACTTGCCACCTGGTTTTTTGCCAGGAGCCAACGAAAAAAAGACCCTGCCTCTTCGCAACTGAAAAGGCAGGGCACGAGAAGACGCAACTAGTCGAGCTTCATCGCTTTACGTGCGCCCTTGTGGACGATCTCACCGTCAATGGTGGTGAGAGATTTAGCAATAATCTCATCTTCACGGACAAGGACAATCTTGCCATCTTTGACCAGATATTTCACGAAATTGGCAATGTTCTGTGCAAACATCCAGGTCGAGCTCGTTGGGAGCATACCGGGAATATTCTTGATCCCGATCAGGGTGACGTGGTGCTTGACTTCGATCTTGCCAGGAGGGGTAATGGCGCAGTTCCCACCTTGGTCAATGGAGATATCGACGATAACGGAACCAGGCTTCATGGTCTTGACCATCTCTTCGGTGATCAGGGTCGGAGCCAGCTCGCCAGGAACCAGAGCGGAGCAGAAGATGATATCCATGTCTTTGACAACATCTTTCAAGACTTCCCGCTCTTTCTTGAGGTTTTCCTCAGAAAGGGCCAGGGCGTAGCCACCTTCGCCAACGGCATCCTTGGGATCGACCCCCAGGTCTACCACTTTGGCACCTAGAGAGGAGGCCTGCTCAGCAGCATCCGGACGAATATCTGCAGCATGGATGACCGCACCAAGACGTTTCGCAGTGGCTAGGGCCTGTAGGCCGCCAACCCCAGTTCCGATGACGAGGACCTGGCAGGGCTTGATGACCCCAACGGCACTAAAGATCTGCGGGATGAACTTGGGCAGACGATCAGCCGCCATGAGGATACCCTTGTATCCGGCACAGGTGCTCATGGAGGTCAAGGCATCGAGGTTTTGAGCCCGAGAGATTCTCGGCACCCCGTCCAGGGTCAGACTGATGACGCCTTGCTTGGCCATCTTCTTGACCATCTCATGGTTGACTGGCGCAGCAGGGTGAATGAAGGTAATCAGATATTGGCCCTTATGCATCATGTCAACTTCATGCTTATTCTTCTCTTCATTGAAGAGAGGCTCCTTGACCTTGATGATTAAGTCTGCCTTCTTAAAAATCTCCTCGCAGTCTGCCACCATAGTGGCCCCTGCTTTTTCGTACTCTGGATCATGGTAATAAGAACCTTCACCAGCCCCTTTTTCGACCATGACGGTCAGACCTTGGTCTACCATCGCTTTAACTGTGTCAGGGGAAGCGGCGACTCTTGCTTCGCCACTCATAATTTCCTTAGGAACGCCGATAATCATATGTACCTCCTAATGATACGAAAATGTATCACTATTGTAATCTACCCGTCAGGATTTCGCAAGAAAGAAGAAAGAGCTTAGGAGGAGGCAGGAGGGTCAGACGGGGCGGGATTATTTGTAGGAGGGGGAGGATTCGGGGAAATAGGGGCCCCTGTTGAAGAAGAATTTTCCTCTAAGGCAGATGATTCGGATTCGTAGGGACCCTTGCCTTTCTCACGCTCTTTCACGCAACGTACGAGGAGGTATTCAATCTGGCCATTGACCGACCGAAATTCATCCTCTGCCCAGGCTGCAAGCTTATTGTAGAGCTCGGGAGAGAGGCGAAGGGCTATTTGTTTCTTGGGTGCCACGGTATTAGGCAGCGAACCGGAAAGCAGATCGGGAACCGAATCAGAAACTAATTCAGAAACTAATTCAGAAACTAAATCAGAAACTAAATCAGAAACGAAATCAGTTACCGAAACAGGATCCGGAGCGGCAGCCGGAGCGTCTAGACCCTAAGGGGCCTAGTAAAGGCTACCGGTATTTACGATGGGCTGGGCATCCCGATCAGCACAGAGGACGACGAGGAGGTTGGACACCATGGCGGCTTTTCGCTCTTCATCCAAGTTGACCTTATTGTTCTTATCTAGTTCATCCAGGGCCATCTCGACAATCGAAACCGCTCCTTGGACGATCATGGCTCTGGCGTCAATGATGGCGGAAGCTTGTTGGCGTTTCAACATAACAGCGGCGATTTCCGGCGCATAAGCTAGATAAGTGATCTGAGTCTTGCAGATTTCGATGCCGGCAGGTTCCATAGCCTCTTGGAGATTCTGGCGGATCCGTTCCGCCACAATCTTACTAGATCCCCGCAAACTGCCCTCATCCGGCTGGCCATCCCCCGTCGTATCGACGTTGGCGGCGACATCATAGGGATAGATGCGCACGATATCCCGGACTGCAATATCGCATTGCAGCGACAAATATTCCTTGTAGTTGTCCACAATAAAGACCGCCTTAGCTGTATCGATTACCCGCCAAGTGACGGCAACACCAACTTCTACCGGATTGCCGAGGGCATCGTTGATCTTTTGTTTGGCATTGGATAGGGTCATGATTTTGAGGGAAATCTTCTTGCCGCCTACCGTCACATTGCTGTTGCTGGAATTAATATTGATCGTTGCACCTTTTTTTCCAAAGCCTTCCACGTCTTCGCTCTGACCTAATTTTGTTCCAGCTGCTGGGTTAAAGGCGATGGCAAAGGGGTGGATGTAGTAGAAGCCTTCTTTACGTAAAGTCCCCAAATACCGGCCAAATAGGGTGAGGACGACCGCTTCTTCTGGACGGATCAGACGAAAGCCGCCTAATAATACCCAACCTCCGACCAACCAGGCCAGGGAGGGGAGAAAGAATACCAGACCCTTAGCCGTGGCCTTGCCCTGTTCTGCTTCCGTCATGCCAGAGGAGGGGAAGGCTGCCTTTGAAAATCTATCACTTTCTTCCATGGATATATCTGGAACCATGCTTTCGCTCCCTTCATCAAGGAGGGTTCCGCCATAGATAACGCCAGCAATGGCCAGGGCGTAGGCGAGAATAAAGATCAGAAGGACAAGTAAACCGTTCGGACGGCGTTCCAGGGTGACCTCCTTCACATCTTTGGAAGCTTTAACTTGAGTAAGAGGATTGGACATAGGATATTCCTTTCTAGACCGCCCTAGGCTGCCAGCTGGCGTCCGAGGGCTTGCTTGCAGACTCATTGCTATGAGTTGGGTGATATGAAAGCGATATCATTTAGATATCATTTTCATATTGCTTAGATTTATTTTACTCCGATTATTTCACTTTGTCTAGATCCCTCCTAGATTTTTTATAGGCGTCCTATTGCCAATAATCCAGTTTCTTAGGGTCTAGGCCAATGTTGCTAGCACGGAAAACGGGATTTTTTCCGTCTTTCCTTTGCTTTTGATAGTCGGTCAAGCACTTGCAAGCAGCCCCACCCAGGATGACAAGCACGGGAAGGTTAATGAAAGCCATAACCCCCATGAAGAGGTCCGAAACATTCCACACAAATTCCTGTTTTTGGATAGCCCCCAAGAAAATCAAAAGAGAGCAAAAGAGCTTATAGCTGATCTCAAAGCCCCGGCTAGGAACCTTCCCGGCTAAATAGGCCAAGTTGCTTTCCACATAATAGAGGTTGCCAATGAGGGTGGTATAGCCAAAGAGCATGAGGGCGATCGAAATAAAATAGTAGCCCCAAGGCCCCATCAGGGTCGATAAGGCCTCCTGGATATAGGGGGCTCCGTCCAGAGCTTTGGTGGGTTCGACACCCGAAGAAAGGCCCATAAAGGCCGTGGCTGAACAGATAATGATCGTGTCGAGGAAGACCGAGAACATCTGCACCAGACCTTGCTTGACCGGGTGGGAGACATCCGCAGCGGCCGCCGCATTGGGGGCCGAACCGATCCCGGCTTCGTTAGAATAGAGGCCCCGCTTGATCCCCATGACCATGCTCGATCCGGCCAAACCACCGAAAATAGCTTTGAAATTAAATGCGTCCTGGAATATTTGTGCAAAAATATGGGGAAGACGGCCTATATTGAGGACGATCATAATGAGGGAAATCACGACGTAGAGGATCCCCATAAAAGGAACAATTTTTTCCGTAGCCTGGATGATTCGCTTGCCCCCACCGAGGATGACATAACCCGTTAATACAGCAAATATTCCACCGATGACGACGGGTGTCCATGTTTTATGGTACCAGCTGTAGTTGGCGAAGGAGCTTTGCATGTTGTAGGAGCAGAGCATGTTGAAGCCAACGGCGTAGCAGAGAATGAGGGAGACGGAGAAGAGCATAGCCAGGCCCTTGTTTTTCAAAGCAGCTTCGATGTAGTAGGCCGGTCCTCCATAGCTGTGGCCGTTTGGGCTCCGACGCTTATAGATTTGGGCTAGTGTCGATTCGATGAAGGCTGAGGCACCGCCAATGATGGCGACGACCCACATCCAAAAAACGGCCCCGTAGCCTCCTAGGCAGAGGGCACTGGACACGCCGACAATGTTGCCAGTCCCGACCCGGGAAGCGGTGGAAACCATAAGGGCTTGGAAGGAGGAAACTCCGCCTGCCTTGTCTGGCTTTTCCCGCAAAACCCTTAGGGTCTCGGCAAATCCTCGGATCTGGATTCCCTTGGTTTTCCAAGTGAAATAACTAGGGCGTGTGTTTCTTGCTTTCTATTTTTTAGGGAAAACCGTATCCTAAAAAGGCCTTTCAGCTTGGTGGATTTTAGGAAAAGCCATATCTTAATAAGGCCTGCCACCCTGGAGGGTTTCGTGCCTTAGCCGTCCGCCTTACCCTGTTTTTTGGAGGTCCCCTATGGACAAAATAAAGAACCTGATCAATCACGTAATTGAGGTCATTGAAGGAATTATCTGTATTGTTGTTATTCTTGGAATTGGGGTCGCTTTTTTAGGTTTAGTGCCCTATTTCCAACAGACCATGAATATGGCGACCAGCAGCGACTTTTATGAGGCTTTCCGTAATTTCTTGGGCTATGCCCTCATGCTGATCGTAGGAATCGAGTTTATCTATATGATAGTAGATAATTCCATTGAATCTCTCTTAGATCTGCTCCTATTTTTGATCGCTAGGAAGATGCTTATTTATTCTCACACGACCATCGATCTCCTCTATGGGGCCCTGGCCATCGCTGTGATTTTCCTCATTCGTCGCTTTCTTGTGGCCCCACCCCAGGGCGGAGCCGATACCTTTCGACCGCACTTTACACGCTTTCATCCGGTTCCGTCAGGGACTGTGCAACCAGAGCCTGCCCCGTCCCAGAAGAAGCCAGCTCCATCCCAGAAAAATCCTGGTCCGACTGAGAAAGAAGCTTAGGAGTATCGTAGAATATTATTCAAAGAGTACTGCCAGAACTTGATGTCTACTCATTGGTGATGTTGAATGGAGTATTTGCGAATCGGACAGGTTTTTTTTATGATAAGGGTTGATGCCTCAGGGCCCATCTGGACCTGTAGGCTTAGAAAGAGGTGGTACAAATGGTGATCGTAAATGGCAAGGAACGGACCCTAGAGGGGCTGACCCTTGCTGAACTTTTGGCCAAAGATGCCTACCAGGTTGACCGAGTCGTGGTCGAACTGAATGGACAAATTATCCCGCCCGGTGCCTACTCCTCGACCCAGGTCAGTGCAGGCGACCAGGTCGAGATTGTCAGCTTTGTCGGAGGAGGCTAAGGTGGATAAGCCTATGGATCCCTTTTTAGGGGCCCTAGAAACCCGCTTTGGTTCAGCCTATGTTAAGGCGGTCCAGGGGACCTCGGTGGCCATCTGCGGCCTGGGCGGCTTGGGGTCGCATGTGGCTCTGGCCCTCGTGCGGTCTGGCCTGGGAACCCTATATCTCTATGATGATGACCAAGTGGACTGCGCCAATTTGAACCGCCAGCAGTATTTCTACGACCAGATTGGGGAGGATAAGACCCAGGCCCTAGCAGCCAATCTTTTGAGAATTTATCCCCAGCAGAGGCTGATAAGTAAGAAGGTTCACTTGACCCCAGCCAATGCCGGACCCTATTTAGCTCCGGCCACTGTGGTTGTCGAGGCCTTTGACCGGCCTGAAGAAAAGGCCTGGCTCGCCAATGAGGTTCTCCTCCATTATCCGGATAAAATCCTCGTCACCACCTCTGGCATTGCTGGCTTTGGTCCTCTGGATAGCCTACAAACAAGAAAAATGTCTACCCACTGGTATCTGGTGGGCGACCGAATCAGCAGCGTCGATTTTTCGGGGAAGGATTTCAACCGCCAACTGCCAGCTACCAAGGCCATGGCCGCCGGTGCTGCTGTGGCCCATGTGATTGTGTCTTCTCTCCTGGGAGAAGATCTTTAAGCTTTTGCATTTTACAATATTAGCTTTAAAAAATTTATAGAAAGTGTGATTCCATGACAAGACAACAAGGACAAGACAGCTCGCAACATGCGAACCGCCCAAGGGGGGTGGTGTCCCCCGTGGTGCCAGGGGAAGACCCCCTCCTATTAGGCCCTCATCGCTTTACTTCTCGCTTTATTTTGGGCTCCGGCAAGTATAACCTGGAGCTCATCCAGGCAGCCATTGAAGAGGCTAAGGCCGAGGTCATCACCCTGGCTCTTAGGAGGGCTAATACGGGAGCGCAAGAGAATATCTTAGACTACATCCCTCCCGAGGTGACCCTCTTACCGAATACCTCCGGGGCTCGGACAGCCAAGGAGGCTGTTCGCATTGCCCACCTGGCCCGGGAATTAGGCACCGGGGACATGATCAAAATCGAAGTGATTCGGGACACAAAATACCTCCTTCCAGACAACTATGAGACCATCGAGGCCACGAGAATCTTGGCAGCAGAGGGCTTTGTGGTCCTTCCCTATATCTACCCCGATCTGACGGTGGCAGAGCGTTTGGCTGAGGCTGGGGCCGCTGCTGTCATGCCCTTGGGGGCCCCCATTGGGTCCAATAAGGGCTTGGTGACCAAGGACCTGATCCAAATCCTCATCGACGAGATTGATTTACCGGTCATTGTCGATGCTGGCATTGGGCGACCTTCTCAGGCAGCTGAGGCCATGGAGATGGGAGCAGCAGCTGTCATGGCCAATACGGCCATCGCCACGGCAGGCAATATTCCTCTCATGGCTGCAGCCATGGGCGAGGCTATCCGGGCAGGCCGGAAGGCCTTCTTGGCCCAACCAGGCCGGGTCCTGGCCCGGGGCGGGTCGGCTTCTGACCCCCTGACTGGTTTCCTCCATGACCAACAGGAGGCATGATGATGGATTCACGATTTGGGGTGCCGGACGAGGGCCTGTCAGAGGCCATGCGCCGGAAGAAAAAACAACTAGAAGAAGACCCTAGCAGCCGCTGGGATGCGAGGGAGTATTTGCCCAAAATGCAACATATTTCTTCGGATATTTTAGATAAGGTTATGGGCGAGCTCCAGACCTACCAGGCGGAGACCTATGGGCCAGAAGACGTGGTACGGGCCTTGGAGCAAGAGACCTGCGGGATCGAGGAGGTCAAGGCCCTCCTGTCCCCTGCCGCTAAGGCCTTCGTCCCCCAGATGGCGGAGAAGGCGGCCAAACTGACGGCCCAGTATTTTGGCAAGAATGTGTCTCTTTTTACCCCCCTTTATATTTCTAACTATTGCGATAATTATTGCGTGTATTGTGGGTTTAACTGCTACAACCAGATCCGTCGCCTCAAGCTGAGCCCTGAGGAAATCGAGCGAGAGATGAAGTTCATCGCCGACACGGGGATGGAAGAGGTCCTGATCCTGACTGGGGAGAGCCGGACCTATAGCGGGTTGACCTATATTGGGGAGGCCCTGAAGCTTGCCAAGAAATACTTCAAGAATATTGGCCTGGAGGTCTATCCCGTCAATGTCGATGAGTACGAGTATTTGCACGAGTGCGGGGCCGATTACGTGACGGTTTTCCAGGAAACTTACGATTTTGACCGCTACCAGGATTTACACCTCCTCGGGGCCAAGCGGATCTGGCAATATCGCTTTGAGACCCAGGAACGGGCCTTGATGGCCGGGATGCGGGGGGTGGGCCTCTCAGCCCTCCTCGGCCTTGCAGATTACCACAAGGATGCCCTGGCGACGGCCCTCCATGCCTATTTCCTCCAGCGCAAATACAAGGCGGCGGAGATTTCCCTGTCCTGTCCCCGCCTCCGCCCCATTCTCCACAATGAGACCATTGGTCCTCACGATGTGGATGAGACGGCGCTGACTCAAATCCTGTGCGCCTATCGGATTTTCCTTCCCTATGCGGGGATCACCGTGTCGACCCGGGAGCGCCCCGCTTTCCGGGATGGGATCCTGCGGATTGCGGCCACCAAGGTCTCGGCTGGCGTTTCCACAGGGATAGGCGACCATGCCGACAAGTATGAGGGGAAAAAGGCTACCGAAGAGGGCGACGAACAATTTGAGATCTCCGATCAGCGGTCTCTGGCACAAATGGTCCAGGCCATCAAAGGCCTGGGCCTCCAACCGGTCCTGAACGCTTATGTAGATGTGGGCTGATAAGGAAACCCCGGGTTCAGACCGGCCGATCCTTGCCATTACTGATCCGGCAGGCCCCTTCCCTCAGGGGAGGGACTTTTTGGATCAAGTAGAGGCCGTGGCGAAGGCCCAGCCTAGGGCCCTAATTTTACGGGCCAAAGACCGGTCGGAAGAGGCCTATGGGGACCTAGCCCGGGCTGTCATAGCTCGGGGGATTGCCCAGGAAACGACCCTATTTTTACATGGGTCTTGGCGGGTCGCCCAGGCCCTGGCCTGGCCAGCCCTCCACTTGCCCCTGCCGGTCTTACGCACCTTGCCTGAGGGGGCTAGGGCTTCGTTTCAGCTCCTAGGGGCCTCGGTCCATTCGCCCGAGGAGGCCCAGGAGGCAGAAGCCCTCGGAGCTAGCTATTTATTGGCAGGTCATGTCTTTGAGACAAGCTGTAAACCTGGAAGGCCCCCTCGAGGCCTGGCCTTCCTCGCTGCCGTCCTCCAGGCGACTTCCCTGCCCGTCTATGCCCTGGGAGGGATCACGCCCCAGCTGGCCCCTGAAGTTTGGGCCTTGGCTCCGGCTGGTTTAGCTGTTCGCAGTGCCCTCATGATGGCCCCCGATCCCAAAACAGTCCTTGCTGCCTTGGTGGGAGAAGCAATTTCGTAGCATACATCACAGGAAAGAGCGCAGCATAGGTCTCGGCAGCTACCACAGCTATAGATCACAAGGAGAAAAACCATGATTGTAGGAATGGATATGGGTGGTACCAACATTGATGGTGCCCTGATCGACCAGGGGAAGATCCTAAACCAAGTCAAACAGGCCGTCGATCGGACCGACCTTTTTGGGACGATCTGGTCATGTCTGATGGCTCTCTTAGAGGGAACAGATCCCCAGGCTATCGAGAGGATCCACCTTAGCACAACCATTTCAACCAATGCCATTGTCGAGGACCAGACCGCTAAGGTGGGCCTGGTCCTCCAAACAGGCCCTGGCCTCGTTTGGCCCTATGACTCCCTAACCCCTGAGGTCCACTACCTCCCTGGGGCCACCGACCACCGAGGCAAGGTCACCGATCCCCTCCCTAAGGCGGCTTTGGAGACCCTCGCCAAGGACCTGCCCCATGAAAAGCCCGAGGCCCTGGCCATCTGCTGCAAATTCTCCACCCGCAATCCCGAGACAGAAAATCGGATTCAGGAGTATTTGCAAGGAAAGATCCCTTTTATAAGTCTGGGGCACAGGATGTCTGGTAAGCTCAATTTTCCCCGCCGGGTCCAGACGGCTTACCTCAATGCGGCCGTCAGTCCGACCTTTGCGAATTTTGCAAAGGCTTTTCAAGAGGCTTTAGCGGCCAAGGGGATCCAGGCCCCGGTGGCGATTTTGAAGGCGGATGGGGGGACTTTGGCCCTGGACCAGGCTGTAGAAAAGCCGGTAGAGAGTATTCTTTCGGGCCCTGCCGCTTCTTTTATGGGCAGTGAGGCCCTCTTTGGGCCCACCGACCAGGATCTCATCCTCCTCGATGTAGGCGGGACCACCACGGATATCTTCTTTTTGGTAGACGGGGTACCCGTTTTTGAGCCCAAGGGGATTGAAATTGCCGGGCATAAAACCCTGGTCCGGGCGATCTTCAGCCGGTCGATTGGTCTGGGAGGCGATAGTTATGTTCGGGCTGAGGAGGGAGTTCTGAAGATCGGACCCCGCCGTCTGGGGCCCGCCATTGTTTTTGGGGGCGATCAGCTGACCCCAACCGACGCCCTGGCCTATTTGGGAAAACTTGGCGATCATTGGGCCAGTGCCTCACCAGGCTCCCAAGAAGCGGGAGGAGCAGGGCAAAAGGAAACTTTGCGGGAGTATTTGCCGAAGATCGAGGAGAAGCTAGTCGAATTGAATAAGGCCTTGGCTTTGGATCAGACTCCCCAAGCCCTGGCTGAACAAATACTCCACACCTTTTCCAAGCTCCTCCGGGACACCCTGGATGGGCTGATCGAGGAGCTAAGTTCTCATCCGGTTTACACCATCCGTGAGCTTTTGACGGACCGGACCCTCATTCCCGTTGGGATCCGCCTCTTGGGGGGACCGGCCCAGGCCCTGAAGCCTTATTTGGAGGAGGCTTTGGGCCTGCCGGTGGAGGTGCCGGAGCGCTTTGAAGTGGCCAATGCCGTGGGGGCGGCTCTGGCTCGGCCTACGGCAGAAATTCATCTTTTGGCGGATACCCAGCAAGGCTGGTGTCTCATTCCAGAATTGGATTTTCGGCAGAAGATTGGTAAGTCTTTTAACCTGGACCAGGCCAAGGACCTGGCCCTCACGAAGGTCCGTGACCTGGGCGAAGCCATGGGCCTGGGGGCTGAGGAGCTTGAGGCGGAGCTGACCGAGGCCGAGTCTTTCAATATGATTGAGGATTACGGTCCTATTTTCCGCAATATTCGGGTTCAGGCGCAAATTCGTCCGGGCCTAAGGAAAGGAGGCCAATGATGCCAATGAAGCCAATGAGGCCCATGATGCAAGCAAAGCATTCGCTCGGTCTGATCTTTTTTCCGGCTTTTGATTGGGCGATTTCGCCGACTCACCCAGAAAGGGAGGAGCGCCTCTTATATACCCAAGATCAAATTTTTGAGGAGGGTCTGGCGGACGTGGAGGGGATCCACGTCTTGAATCCGGATCTAGCAAGCTACCAGGATGTCTACCGGGTGCATTTTCCCTATCCTTCGGCGGAAGCCCGGGTCACCCCCTCGCATCTGATTTCTGCCGGAGGCTTTATCCGGGCCCTGGAGGCTGTAGAGGAGGACCAGGTGGACAAGGCCTTTGCTATCGTCCGCCCACCTGGCCACCATGCCCATCGGGTGGTCTATGGAGACCGGGGTTTTTGTATTATTAACGTAGAGGCCGTAGGCCTGGAGCACCTCCGGGTGAAAAAACCGGACCTCCGGGTGGCCATCGTCGATACGGATTGCCACCATGGGGATGGAACCCAGGATATCTACTGGAATGATCCCAATACCCTCTATATCTCTTTCCACCAGGATGGGCGGACCCTCTACCCCGGAACGGGCTTCATTGACGAGGCCGGAGGGCCCGGAGCCTTTGGCCTCAATGTCAATATCCCCCTGCCCCCCAATACCGGGGATGAGGGTTTCCTTTATGTCCTTGACCGAGTGGTCCTGCCAATCTTAGAAGAGTATAAGCCTGACCTGATCATCAATTCAGCGGGTCAAGATAATCACTATAGTGACCCTTTGACCAATATGAATTTTTCCGCCCAGGGCTACGCCGAGCTCAACCACCGGCTCAACCCGGACGTAGCCATCCTTGAGGGGGGCTATTCAATCCAATCGGCCCTGCCCTACGTCAACACGGGGATCGTGGCCGCCATGGCGGGCCTAGATTACAGCCAGATCAAGGAGCCGGACTACGATTTGGGCAGGTGGAAGCAGTCGCGGTCGATCACAGCGCAAATCGAAAAGATCTGCGATGAGGTTCTGGACCAGTGGCAGCATCGGGAGAGCCTGGCAGCCAAGCGCTTTGCCGGTCTTTCTTGGGTCCAAAGGAAAAAGCAGATCTATTACGATACAGATGACATCCTCGAGCAGCAAAGCAACTTTTACCGGGTTTGCCCCTCCTGTCCCGGCCTGACCTACCTGGAGTCGGTGAGTACCACAGGGGGCCGGATCTTTGCCGTCCAAATTCCCCTCCACGCCTGTCCTTCTTGCCAGGAGGAGGGGCTGGCCCTCTTTGAAGAGGCCGTTGATAAAAAGACCTATAAGCGCTCCTATCTCCAAGACCGGGTCCACGAGACCTATCTTCAAAAGTAACCGGCCTGCGAGCCTGTTAAGGCGGCCTGCTGCTCAAATGAGGGCGATCTGCTGCTCAAATGAGGGCGGTCTGCTGTTGGAAGCGGGATTATTTGCTATACTAGGGCAACATATGAGCTAGATAGGTTGACGAGATGTGTTAGCCAGCTGCTGGTCAGCCGTATCAGCGCAAATGTGTTGGTCAGCTGCTGGTCAGCCGTGTCAGTCAGAAAGGAGGCCGTCGAGGGGCCTCAGGGAGAGGAGGGACCATGGAGAAAAGTGGCAAGATGAGAGCAAATAAGGAGGGTCTAGCCCTGCCGAAGAAGGTCGAGGAGATTCGTCGGGCCATAGAGGAGGATCCAGCCTACGCAGGCCTGCAAGGTTTGCTAGTTTTTGATTATCCTTTGCGTTCCAAGACGACTATGGGGGTAGGCGGGTCGGCAGCCCTCTATGCCTGCCCGAAGAAGTCTAGTGACCTGATCCTTTTGCAACAAATTATCCAGCGTTGGGATTTACCCTGGCTGCTTTTAGGGGCCGGTACGAATGTTATTTTTTCGGATTTGGGCCTGGAAGCCCTCTGTGTGGACATGGGGGCGGCCTGGAAGGGTCTTTCGGTGGAGCAGGTTTCTGCGGAAGGAGAGGGTTGCTTCCGCCTGACAGCCCTGGCGGGGGAACGTCTGAGTGCCCTGGCGGCCTTTGCGGCCTCCCATGGCCTGGGAGGTCTCTCCTTTGCCTGTGGGATCCCTGGCTCTGTTGGCGGCGGAACTTTCATGAATGCCGGGGCCTATGGGCCGTCGCTGGGTGATTTTGTGGAGAAGGTCAAGATTTTTGATATCAAACAGGGGGAGCTCTTGACACTGACCCAGGCAGAGATGGATTTTTCTTACCGGCACAGTTTTCTACAAGACAAGCCGGAGTATTTGTTAGTCTCCGTTGATTTTCTATTGAAAAAAGCTCCAGACCCCAAGGCAGTTTACGCCGAGATGACGGACTACCAGCTACGCCGGATGGGGGCCCAGCCCATGCAAGAAGCTTCTTCTGGTTCAGCTTTTAAGCGCCCGGAGGGTTATTTTGCGGGCAAGTTGATTTCCGATGTCGGCCTCAAGGGTTATACCAAAGGGAAGATGGCGGTTTCTCCCATCCATGCTGGCTTTATCGTGAATCTTGGAACAGAGAGCTCCCAGGAGGTTTCTGACTTTTTCTGGGAGGTCCATGAAAAAGTTCTGGCAGCCACAGGGGTGAGCCTTGTTCCAGAACCCCTTTTCTTGGGAGAGAAAGGAGGCTTTTCTCAGGATTTGATGGCCTTTATAGGTCAAGTCAAGGAAGAGGGGGCACCAGCGGTGCCTTCACCTAAGCCAACTCCTGGATTGGCGCCTACGCCTTCGGGCGTGTCTGTCCAGGAAGAGGGGGAGGTCCCCCGTAAGGAGGTATAAGATGGCCCTTCCACTGATTCTACTTTCTGGCCTTTCAGGGGCAGGCAAGTCGACTGTGGCCAAGGTCTATGAGGACCTGGGTTATTACTGTATCGATAACCTGCCGCCCCAGCTTTTGCGCCCTCTTTTGGAGGCCCTCCGGGGGGATAAGGAGGTGCTTGCGCACCCGACTGACTCATCTGGCATCTCGATTGCAGCTTGTCCAGGTATGGTCCTTGTTATGGATGCCCGGGCCTTTGAGCTTTTTGGGGACTTTACGAGTGAAATTCGCCAGCTGAAGAAGCAAGGCTATCCCCTTGAGATCATTTTTTTAGAGGCTTCGGAGGAGGTTTTGCGCACCCGATATAACCTGACCCGGAGGCTCCACCCCTTGCGCCGGAGCCGGTCTCTGGGCGAGGCCATTGCCGATGAAAGGACTTTGATGGCCAATTTACGGGCCATGGCAGACCTGGTGGTTGACACTTCTTCGCTAACCACCCAGGAAGTTCGTTCGGTGATTTACCAGCACCTTCCCTCCGGCTCCACAGCCCACATGGGGGTCCGGATGATGAGTTTTGGCTACAAATATGGCCTACCTTTGGATTGTGATCTGGTAGTGGATGCTAGAATTTTAGCCAATCCTTGGCATGTGCCAGCTTTGCGGCCCATGACGGGGCTTGATGAACCGGTCCATGAGTATATTTTCCGTCAACCCTTGGCAAGTACCTTTCTGAAGCAGGTGGAGGATTATTTGGACTTTTGCCTTCCCCTCCATTTTCAAGGGGGACGGCTCCAATATACCGTGGGCATCGGCTGTACGGGGGGGCGTCACCGGTCGGTTGCTGTTGCGGAAGCCCTGGTAAGTTACCTGACTCGGGAACATTATCAGGTGTCTTGCGTCCACCGGGACCTCTATCTAGATTCGACCTGGGCGGAACTGCGCAAACAAAAAGAAAAGCTGGGCACTGACCAGGGACTGCCAGCGCGGGACGAGCAAGGAAAGAGGCTAGGAGAGCAAGATAAGGCGATGGAAGGCCAAGAGAAAGCGACGGAAAGACAAGAGAAGGAGATGGAGGCCCAGGAGGAGGCAGATCATGGATAAGCCTTTGGTCCAAGAATTGCGCGAGGAGCTTTTCCAGCAGCTGACGGATGCACCGGAGGAGATTTACTTTCACAGTCTGGGTGTTCCCGTTGAAAAAGAGATTTTGTTAACACATTTTGCCTGTTTTGCTTATCACTTCCAGGAGAAAAGATCAGAAAGTTGGATGCACAGCGTTAATTATCCCCTGCTCCTTTTTTTACAAAAGCGGATTGAGGATAAGACGGGGGTGAAAGCTACCATGGTCCAGGATGGAAAACGTTGGAAACTCTGGTCACGGAATGCCAAGCTCTATCAGTATCTGACATCCCTTAGGACCATTCTCCTCCGGGGGACGGCCAAGCAATATGCGATGGAACTTACGACGAATTCCAAAATGAAGGAACTAGCGGACTTCCCGGATCGAACCGAACTTTGCACCAACCATTACCATTCTTTGGTCCTGGCTTGTTTGTTTTTAGGGGCAGGGTCTTTGGCAGATCCGGAGAAGACCTATGGACTCTACCTCTATCCTGCAGACTACCCGGGGGTGGCCCCTTGGTATTTGGATTATTTGGAGGAAATTGGCCTAGAAGCCCGTTATTCGCATCAGGGTCGGTCGGTGATCTACTGGAAGGAGGGAGACCAAATTGCCCAGTTTTTTCGCCTGGCCAATGCCACTCAGACTTTCCTTAATTTTGAGGCCTTGCGGTCCCAGTTTTCGAGCAGGTCGGATGCCAACCGTCGCTATAATTTTGATAAAGCTAATATTGAGCGGCAGACCAATGCCTATTTAGATAAGCTTATGGCGGTAGAGACCCTGGAGCAGGCTGGCCTGATGGCGACCCTATCACCGGACCTTCAGGTCGTGGCCCAGCTCTTAAAAGCCAACCCAGGGATTTCTTGGGAGGATCTAGGGAAGTTGCTGGATCCGCCCCTTTCGAAGTCGGGAGTTTACCATCGGATTAAGAAAATGAAGCAATTGGCCCAAAATGTAGGTCAACAAGGGGAAAAGCCCCAAAAGTGAGTTCAAGAGGAGATGATATGGCTAAGAAACCTGCATCCTTCCAGCCAGAGGAAGTAAAATTTGTAATGATAGAACGAGCTGCTCAAGACCAATATCGACGGATGATCCTAGATATTTCAAATTCGATTATCTATTTTAGAAATAGTCATGCGACCTCGCTGGGCTGGACTAAAATGGTAGACCCTCTGATTATAGATAAGCTGGTTGAGAAGGCTCTTAGCTTAGATTTCGAGGGAGAGATGAGTGTTTGGCAGATTCCTTCGAAAGAGGACCCCATTCTTTTCAAGGTTTCTCTCCATCGTAAATCTTTCGAGGGAGAAACTAGTTATAATATTGACGATGGGACGGAGCCGAGCATTGCCACCTATTACGAGCCGAACCTTTCAGACCCCGCTTTTCAGCCACTTTTGGATGCCTTGAAAGAAGAGGATCTTTATGCGACTTTTTTTCTCTAAAAGGGCTGGGGCCTTACAGGGGCAGCCGCTTCACAAGGACGGTCCTTTGCCTTGGGGCGGGCTAGGGCACCTTAAGCTTCAAGTCATAGAAAGGGAGGAGAGATGGACAATTTAGAAGGCTTTTTTTTAGGACGCTTTTGGACTGATAGTAATTATTTTAATAAAAAACATTTTGGACTCCAGGTGGCCATCGGCATTTTAGGAGCCATCCCCCTGGCCCTGGCTATTTTGTGGCCAGCCAAGGCGAGTCTCCTTTTTCCCTTGCCCTTTCCTGTTAACCTGGGGCTTTTTCTTTTTCTCTATATTTTTTTACCTGGCTTGGCAGCCTTATATTGGCACTTTCCCTTGCCAGCCCGGGCAGGCGTCCTTGCTGGCTATACGGTGCAGTATTATTTGCTCCTGGCCTGGTTCAGCCAGTGGGCGAGCCAGAAAGTGACGGTCCGCTTGGACTCCTTGCCCTCTGCTTTCGCTGAGGATATCAACAAGAATATGAACTTTGCAGCCCAGATTTTTAAGATTGAAGATGCCCTCTTATCTACCTTCGTGACCTTTATCTCGGCCATCGCCATGTTGGGGCTGACCATTGTAGGCTACCTTCTCTTGGCCATCGTGGTTCCCCCCTTGGTCTTTAATATGGCCAAGGGAGGGCAGAGAGTCATCGATTACATCTGGTATCGCTTTATATTCAGACGTCATGATTATAGCCTAAGTGCAGCTACCACGGAAGCTATGGATGCCCTGCCCTCTTCTCTTGCCCGGATGGGCCCGGCCCGGCAGATGAAAAAACAAATCAAGAAGCGAGCCCGCAAGTCAGCAGCCCGGTCTATGTTAGCAAGGGACTATTCAGAAGAAGAGGCTTTAAGGGGGGACCGGCACCCTTTAGCTGAGCGCCAGCAAGCTGCTTCTATGCCCGCCTCTCGCCCTGCTTCCTCTTCCTTGGATCTTTTTGAACAAGCCTATTCGCCATCAGGTCAGCGATCCTTTGGGACCCGCCAAATCCCCCATGGTTTTCAGGAGGAGGATTCAAGGCAAGTAAGGAAGAGAGGGCCAGCTCGTTAGGACAAAGGTAGAGCTGCCTGGTCTCCTAGCTTCGTGGCCAGGATAGGGAATATTTGTGTAAATTTGTCCCTGAAATTAACTGAGATTTTTTACTCAAATTTTCCCTTGGATTTTAACTTGGATTAAGGTCACCCACCTACAATGGGGGAGATTTAGAAAAGCGTGTAAACACATTAGAAAGGCGCATGATATGGAAGATCAATTTGAGCATGTCAATTCAACAGCATCGCAAGGCCAGCCTATGGGAACAACTTCGTCCCAAGCTGAGTCTATGGGCTTTAATGCAAGCCAGGGACCATCTATGGGGGCCAGTTCAAGTCAAGGTCAGCCCATGGGGGCTAACCCAAGTCTGGGGACCTACACGTATGCGGGGAGCTCTTCGAAACGAGAAAAGAGAAAGGGCGGTGCGGTTGTTATCATCGTGATCCTTGCGATCTTTTTGAGTCTTGTCGGACTTGTCGGGGGCATCAGTGCTTTCTATAACAAGAATAAAGCGAGTAAGAGCAAGCTGGAGCCTAAGGATGAGACCTACCGGAGCCAAGTTGAGGATTTGCAAAAGGAGAATATTAAACTCCGTAAGCAGCTGTCTGAGGCCAACCGTCGTCAAGGAAAAAAAGTTGACCAGGATCATAATCTGAACAATAACAAGGATCAAGATAAGAAAAAGACCAGGGATGATGACCTGGAAGTGACCATCCCTGGCCTTTCTGACCAGAACGACCTTGATGAGGAGACCGATAAGGACTTTGATGAGGATGGCCGTCGCCTCCTTCCGACCAAGGATGAGGATAAGGACGACCAGGATCAAGACGATTCAGATGAAGATGAAATGTCCCTGAAGGACAAGATCCTGCACAGGAATGAAGTAACCCACAACGGCCTACTTTCTCCTAAATTTGAAGCAAAAACGGAAGAAAATAAGACAAAAAAGCAGATGAATACCATCCAAGTGGTGGATGATACCAAGTCGAGCGTGGTGGCCATTTCGAATGAAAAGGTCATCCAAAGCATCTTTGGAGAGTTTTCCACCCCAACGGCTGGGTCAGGATTCTTAATTAGTCCGGATGGTTATATAGTCACCAATAATCATGTGGTAGAAGGCAGTAATGATACCAAGGTTACCTTGGATGATGGGCGCATTTTCTCCGCTAGCATCGTGGGCACTGACCCATTGACTGATATTGCGGTCTTGAAGATCGATACCAAGGGGGAGAAGGAAGAATTTGATTGCCTGTCCTTTGGCCGGTCAGATGACTTGAAAATTGGAGAAGATGTTCTGGCGATCGGCAACCCGACGGGGACCCTCCAAGGTTCTGTGTCGAATGGCATTATCTCTGCTTTGAACCGGACCATCCCTGTCGGCGGAGTCGATATGGCTTATATTCAGACCAATGCGGCTATTAACAGTGGAAACTCCGGCGGCCCCCTGATTGACGCCTATGGAGATGTCATTGGTATCAATGCAGCTAAGATTTCTGGGAGCCCTTCTAACGGTGGTTTTGAGGGCTTGGGCTTTGCCATTCCTTCGGATACGGCTCGTCCTGTCATTGAGCACCTCATCCGCTATGGTTACGTGAAGGGCAGGACCTATTTGGGAATCCTATGTTCGACCATCAGCAAGGATGCAGCTAAGATGTATGGGATTGGTGATCGAGCTGGTGTGATGATTGAAGAAGTCGTTGATGGCAGCTCGGCCCAAGAGGCTGGCCTGAGAGCTGGTGACCTGATTATTGGCTTTTCTGGCGAAGCTGTGACCAGCTTTGATGACATCAATAATATTAAAAAAGATTTGAAGCCCGGTGATAAGGTGGAGATCATCTATTTGAGGCAAGGACAAAAACGTAAGGCCATGATGACCTTGCAAGAGTATGTACCTGATAATTAAGGATAGGTAAGCTTGCGCTCAGAATCCTAGGGGTTCTGAGCGTTTTTTATGCCCTGGAGTAAAGAAAAGTAGAGAAAGACAAAGAAAGGAGCAATAGATGCTGCAAGAAACGAGGACGATCAAGGTCAAGGACTTAGCGGACCACTTTCAGTTAAGGTGTTTTTATAAGGGGGAGGATTTTGATCGCAAGGTCATTAAAAATCCGGATTATATTCGCCCAGGCCTGCAACTGGCGGCCTCTTATAATTATTTTGTGAGCGATCGGATTCAAATCTTGGGGCACGCAGAAATGGCCTATTTGACTGAGTTCCCCGAAGATATCGCAGCCCAGCGAGTGGAGGCCCTCTTTGCCAAGGGCATTCCCGTCTTAATCCTGGCCAATGGCACCCAGCCCTTTCCCTGGATGGAGGATCTTGCCCACCAATATAATATTCCCCTCCTGGGGACGGAGGAAAGGACTTCTCGCTTTGCTACGTCATTGGCGGTTTATATTGCTGAAAAAACCTCGCCTGAGGAGCGTCGTCATGCTAACCTGGTTGATATCTATGGGATTGGCGTTCTGATTGAGGGGGGGAGTGGGATTGGCAAGAGTGAGACCTCCCTGGAGCTGATTCGCCGGGGCCACCGCCTGGTTGCGGACGATGTGACAGTTGTCAAGCAAAGTGGGATGGACCGACTCCGGGGAGAGAGCTCGGAAACAGCCAAGAATTTCATGGTCATTCGAGGCATTGGCATGATTAATATTGCGGCCCTCTATGGACTGAGTGCCACGAGTGATGCACATGACATTGATATGTTGGTGGTCTTGATCTCTGAGAAGGAGGCCCGTCAGGCCATGGATGAGAAGGATAAGGCAAATTCGTCCTCGATCCATCAAATCCATTCGGTTAGCGATCCAGAGCCCCATTATACGACCATCTTAGGGATCCAGGTGCCAACCTATACGATCGTCGTGGCCCCTGGAAAAAATATTCCTATTCTGATTGAGACGGCGGCTCTGAACATGCGTTACCTTCAGACGAACCGGAGCCCCTTGCTGGATTATTTGGACGCCATGAAGGCCAAGGCTGCAGCAAGAGCCCTAGAGCAGGGGGAGACAGAGGAAAATAAGAACGGGCCACTCAATAATCTGCTACAAATCAAGGCAGAAGGTCTCGAGAAGCTTGGGGAAAAGTTAGAGAAAAGTTGCTATGAGAAGTCCCAGGAAAGTCCCGAAGAAAGTCCTCAAGAATGTCCCGAAGAAAGTCCCCAAGAATAAGGAAATTTTTGATTTTATTTCCTAGGTTTTCTGATGCCCTGTGGCTTTTCATTTCGGTGCAAATAGCCTAGAATATGGGGGATAAGGCCTAGAGGAGGAAATGTGGAAATATTTCCTACGACAAGGAGGAGGATTTATGCGTGAGCTAACAGCGGAAAGTTTGATCGAGCCGATTGCGAACATGTGTATCCAGGTCAACAAGGTGTTGCCTGTTGATGTTCGTAAGAAGCTGGAGAAAGCAAAAGAAGAAGAGACATTCTCAACGGCCCAAGGGATCCTCGGAGATATCATCGAGAACTATAAAATTGCGGAGAGGACGCAGATGCCCATCTGCCAGGATACTGGCATGGCCTGCGTCTTCTTGGATATTGGTCAAGATGTCCATATCTCTGGGAGCATCGAGGATGCGGTGAATGAAGGGGTCCGTCAGGGTTATAAGAAGGGACTCCTACGTAAGAGCATGGAGACAGATCCCTTACAGAGGAAGAATTCGGGCGATAATACCCCGGCCATGATCTATTATCGCTTGATCCCAGATTCAGACAAGGTAAAGATTACCGTGTCTCCCAAAGGCTTTGGTAGCGAGAATATGAGTCGTTTGGCTATGTTAAAGCCTGCCGATGGGGTGGAAGGGGTCAAGGACTTCGTCTTAAAGACGGTCAAGGAAGCGGGTCCTAACCCTTGCCCGCCCATTATTGTGGGCGTAGGGATTGGGGGCAACTTTGATAAGGTGGCCCTTTTGGCGAAAAGAGCCCTCCTGCGTGATGCGGCCTCCCACCATCCAGATCCCTATTATGCGGCCCTGGAGTCAGAACTTCTGGAAAAGATTAACCGACTGGGTGTTGGTCCCCAAGGCTTTGGGGGCAAGGCTACGGCTTTAGCTGTCCTGATTGAAAAATTACCCACTCACATTGCGGGCTTGCCCGTGGCGGTCAATATTAACTGCCATGTCACCCGCCATATCAGCCAAGAGCTTTAGGAAGGAGTGTCTATGGCAACGCACGAATTGCAAACTCCCCTGACTCGCGAGGTCTGTGACCAGCTGAAGGCTGGTGACCGAGTTTATCTTTCTGGAACCCTTTATACGGCAAGAGATGCCGCCCATGCCCGTCTGGTCGCCCTCTTAGAAGAAGGGAAGGACCTTCCCTTCGACCCAAAGGGAGCGGTAATTTATTATGTTGGCCCTACCCCAGCCCCCGAAGGAAAGCCTATTGGGTCAGCAGGACCTACTACAGCCTACCGGATGGACCCCTACGCCCCCGCTATGTTGCGGGCTGGAGAAATGGGCATGGTTGGCAAGGGCAAGCGGAGCCCGGAAGTGATTGCCACCATGAAGGAGACAGGAGCGGTCTACTTTGCCGCCATTGGGGGGGCTGGTGCCCTCTTGGCCAATGCCGTAAAAAAGGCAGAGATCGTATGCTATGAAGATTTAGGTGCCGAGGCGGTCCGCCGCCTGGAAGTGGAACACTTACCCCTTGTGGTCGCCATTGATAATCAGGGGACGAACCTATATGAACTGGGTCCCCAGGAATATTTGAATAGTCAGGAGTAACAACAAGCATGAGTACAAGAAAACATAACGGAAAGAGATTGGTGATTGGGGTCATCGGTGCAGACGTTCACGCCATTGGGATCCGGATTTTGGATTTTGCCTTCCAAGAGGCTGGCTTTGATGTCACGAACCTGGGAGTTATGGTAACCCAGGAGGAGTATATCAACGCAGCGGTTGAAACCAATGCGGACGCTATTGTCGTTTCTTCTCTCTATGGTCATGGAGAGCTAGACTGCCGGGGTCTCCGCGAAAAATGTGATGAGGCCGGTTTAAAAGACATTCTCCTCTATTGTGGTGGCAATATCGTTGTAGGAAAACAGGACTTTGATGATGTCGAAAAGCGCTTCAAGGAAATGGGCTTTACCCGGGTCTTCCCACCCAGCACTCCTCCCCAAGAGACCATTCGCTGCCTCAAGGAAGATTTGGGCGTGCCAGAGGATCCTAATGAGGGTGACGAAGAATTTGATTTCGACGAATTAGAGGAAAGTGGGAGCGAGAACGAGGGCAAAGCTCCTGAGACAGGCAAAGAGGAAGGGTAGATCTGGTGAAGATCGTTCTATTAAGCGATTTTGGTAGTACCTATACTAAACTGACGGCCGTCGACTTGGATTCGGAGGAGGTTTTAGCCTGCTCAGCAGCCTATACGACTGTGGAAACCGATGTCCAAGAGGGCTATTTTAAGGCCTTAGAGATCCTTCAAGATAAGTTGGCCAAGGATCAAGACGGTACCCTCGAGCGCCTCCTAGCTGACGGAAAGATTACCGAAGAGGAAAAGGCTTTGGCTCAGCATTTTACAGCAGACGATGTCTTCTACCATAAGTCTTGCTCTTCGGCGGCGGGAGGCCTGCGGATGTTGGTCTCCGGCCTGGTGCCAGAACTGACGGCCAAGGCTGCCAAACTGGCCGCCTTAGGGGCTGGAGCCAAGGTCCTCAAAACCTTTGATCACGAACTGACCGATGATGATTTGGAAGAAATTGCAGAGATTAAGCCAGACATCTTCCTTCTTACGGGTGGTACCGACGGGGGGAATAAGGAGTGCATTTTAGAAAATGCGGAGGCCCTCTGTGACCTGGCTCCTAGCTTCCCCATTGTTGTGGCCGGCAATCGAACGGCCCAGCGCAAGATCCGCAAGATGTTTGAGGCAGCAGGCCTGAATTTTGTGATCTGCGACAATGTCATGCCCCAGCTAGGTACCCTCAATATTCTCCCGGTCCAGGAGCAGATTCGGGCGATTTTTCTCGAAAGAATTGTGAAAGCCAAGGGTCTGTCCCATATCAAGGCTATGGTTCAAGATATCATTATGCCCACTCCCGCCTCCATCCTGTCGGCCGTCAGTCTCTTGGCCGACGGGACCGAAGATGAAAAAGGCTTGGGTGAGATCCTAGCCTTGGACCCAGGCGGAGCGACGACCGACGTATATTCGGTCGCTACGGGTGCTCCTTCTGGTATGGATGTCGTTATGCGGGGCCTCCCCGAGCCCTATAAGAAGCGGACCGTCGAGGGTGATATCGGGATGCGCTATAGTATCAAGGGCATCGTGGAGGCCGCTGGCTTAAAAGTGGTAGCAAAAAAAGCGGGGCTGACCCCAGAAAAAACCCAAGCCATGGTTGATGACCTGGCTGCCCATACGGACCACCTTCCCCAAGATGCAGAAAGCCAGGCTTTGGATGATGCCCTTGCCTATTATGCTGTTCAAGTTGGTGTCAAACGTCATTGTGGAACTCTTGAAGAGTTTTATACGAGTAACGGCAAGGTCTATTGCCAGACGGGCAAAGATTTACGTAATATCGATACCATTGTAGTAACAGGTGGTGCCTTAGTACGGGCCCAAAATACAAAAGAAATCGCTCAAGGTGCTTTTTATGACGAGAGCGATCCGGCGTCTTTGCGCCCGGTCAAGGCGAAAATTTTAATTGACCGAAAATATATTATGTCGGCCATGGGGGTTTTATCCCATGACTACCCCGAAAAGGCCCTCAGAATTATGAAAAAGGAGCTAGTCAATGAGTGAATTACAAAATAAGAAGATTCCGATGGATCGCTTCCAAGAAGAGCGGGAGCAGGTCCTTAGCCAATGGCCTACGGGCAAAGAAGTAGACCTGGAAGAGGCCTTTGCCTACCAGAAGGCGATCCCTGAATCTCGTCGTTTTGCTGAAAAATTAGTGAAAGCAAAAGAGGCGGGAGAAACGCTCATCCAGCCCCGTGCCGGCGTGGCCCTGGTGGACAAGATGGTTGAGCTCCTCCAATTCTTAGAAGAAAAAGGGGAGGCCGACCTTTTGCCAACCACCATCGACTCCTATACCCGGCAGAACCGTTATCATGAGGCGGAAGTGGGCGTGGAGGAATCCAAACGCCAAGGCAAGTCCATGCTCAATGGCTTCCCAGCTGTCAACCACGGGGTTGAAGCCTGCCGAATCGTGACGTCCAGCGTCAAGGTCCCCGTCCAGGTCCGCCATGGTACACCTGATGCCCGTCTTCTTACAGAAATTGCCTATGCAGGCGGCTTCACGGCCTATGAGGGCGGTGGGATCTCTTATAACGTCCCCTATACAAAAAATGTTCCCTTGGAGACGACCATCCGAGATTGGCAGTATGTTGATCGCCTGACCGGCCTCTATGAGGAAAATGGAATTTCCATCAACAGGGAACCCTACGGCCCCCTTACCGGGACCCTGGTTCCGCCCTTTGTTTCTCATACTGTAGCTATTTTGGAGGCCCTCTTAGCGGCTGAACAAGGTGTAAAGAATGTTACTGTCGGCTACGGTCAGTGCGGTAACCTCCCCCAAGACGTGGCGGCGGTGGCAACTCTCCAGGAACTGACTGAGGAGTATTTGAAGAAATTTGGCTATGAGGATGTGGTGGTGACCACGGCCCTCCACCAGTGGATGGGTGGCTTCCCAGCTGATGAAGCCAAGGCCTTTGCCGTTATTTCCCTGGGCTCGGTGGTCGCAGCCCTTTCGCATGCCACCAAGGTCATTGTCAAGACCCCTCACGAGGCCATCGGTGTTCCGACGAAGGAGGCCAATGGAGAGGGACTTCGTTGTACGAAGCAAATCATCCACATGCTGACAGACCAGCAACTGGAAGGCCCCTTGGTTGAACAAGAGAAGGATATCATTCGTCGGGAGACGAGAGAGGTCATGGATCGGACGATTGAACTCGGCGATGGCGACCTAGCTCAAGGTGCGGTCCGTGCCATCCAGGCTGGAGTTATTGATGTTCCCTGGGCACCTAGTAAATATAACGCAGGCAAGATGCTGCCCGCCCGGGATAATGACGGGGCGGTCCGGGTCTTTGCCATGGGCAACGTGCCTCTGGATGATGATCTTAAGGCTTTCCATGCGAAAAAGATGGAGGAACGGGGCAAATTCGAAAAACGTAAGGTTGGCTTCCAGATGGTTATTGATGACGTCTATGCCATTAGTAAGGGCCGCTTAGTTGGTAGACCTTGGCAGCACGACCAGAACTAGGATTCTATCCGCATGACCAGAATTAGTATTCTGTCAGCACGACGATAGCAAATTATCCTGGCGGCGTAATCAGAACCAATCGCTTTGGCAGCGCCACCAGGACACATATATTTTCATTCTAACAAGGAGGAATGTTATTTTATGAAGATTAAAAAGATCATTTGTTCACCTGCAAGAACAGGCTTCTATTTTGATGACCAGAAGGCCATTAAGGCTGGGGCAAAGATGGACGGCTTCCAATATGAGGGCGAGCCCATGACAGAGGGCTTTACCCAGATCCGCCAGGCCGGTGAGGCCATCTCTGTCCAGATCATTCTGGAAGATGGGTCGATTGCCTATGGCGATTGCGCTGCAGTCCAGTATTCTGGGGCAGGTGGACGGGATCCCCTTTTCCTTGCCCAAGATTTCATCCCCATCATCGAAAAAGAGATCGTTCCCCATTTTGAAGGTGAGGAACTGGATTCCTTCAAGCGGCTGGCAGAAAAGCTGGAAGGCCTTCGCCATGAAGGCAAGAAGTTCCATACGGCTATCCGCTATGGGTTGAGCCAGGCTCTCTTGGATGCTGTCGCCCGTGCCCACAAGACCATGCCCTGCGACATTGTTGCCAAAGAGTACAACTGCCCCCTGACCGGTGAGCCCTTGGATATCTTTACCCAATCTGGCGACAACCGCTATGAGAATGCGGAGAAGATGATCATTAAACAAGCCCAGGTCCTGCCTCATGCTTTGATCAATAATGTGAAAACCAAACTGGGTGAGCCTGATGGACAGATTCTGAAGGAATATGTGTCTTGGCTGAGCAAACGTATCCAAGAGATGCGGACCGATGACTCTTACAAGCCTACCCTTCACATCGACGTCTACGGGACCATTGGCCAGCTCTTTGGGCCGGAAAACACCGAAGCCATGGCTAAGTATCTCAAGGAACTAGCTAAACTTGCCGAACCCTTCCAGCTGCGGATTGAAGGCCCCATGGATTCTGGGTCAAGAGAGGCTCAGATCAAAGATTTGGCTGCCCTCACCAAGGCCTTAGATGAGAAAAATATTCCCGTTCAGCTGGTGGCCGATGAGTGGTGCAATACCTACGAGGATGTGGTGGATTTCGTGAAGGCTGGTGCTGGCCACATGATCCAGATCAAGACTCCAGACCTTGGCTCTATCAGCAACACCATTGAAGCTGTCCTCTATTGCAAGGAGCATGGAGTTGGCGCTTACCAGGGTGGTACTTGTAATGAGACTGACCGGTCGGCCCAGATCTGCACTCAGATTGCGATGGCCACCAGACCCACCCAGATCCTGGCCAAGCCTGGTATGGGAGTTGACGAAGGCTATATGATCGTTTACAATGAAATGCAGCGTGTCATCGCTTACCACAAGGCTAAGTAAGCGTCTAAGCAAGTAAGCACCTAAGAAAGTATAGCTAGGCCCTATAGGGCGGCTCCGATGAGAGGGCCCCTGAAGGGTGTTTCTAGCGAGACCATGGAGCGGGCAGACGGATTACCGTTTGTCCGCTTTTTTTCCAGTTTATATTTATAGAAGGAGCTATTATGTCATTTTCTGCTAGAATGCAAAGTAACCACCTTTATACGGTTCTCCTCGCTCCCCGGGGAGCCGTCCGCATGGCTGATTGCGGGATGCAGATCGCCCAGATGTATCTCAGCCCCTTTGACCTCCTGATCGGGATTATTGGGGATGCGGGCTCGGGGAAGAGTATGCTCGTCAAAGGCATGTTCCCTGGCCTAGAGTTGACCAACGATGACGAGGGGGTCAATGTCCGCCCCCTGCCCCTCCTTGACCTTGACGACACGGGCTTTTTTAAGCCTCATACCTATCACATGGATGTGCGCTTTGAGCTGGGCTTTCACCAGATGTTTGACCTGGTTGAGGGCATTACCAGGGCCTTACAGATGGGCCGCCGGGTCATCGTGGAGCATTTTGACCTGATTTACCCCTATCTCAAAATGAATGCCGACTTGATGATTGGGGTAGGCGATGAGATTTTGATTACTCGGCCTTCTGTTTTCGGCCCAGAACCTCAGGAAATTGTCGATATTGTCTTTCCTTCCATTAAGTACCGCAAAATGGCCCATACCGCTGAAGACCTCTGCGAAATCTGCCTAAAAAACATCGGCATCCAAGATTTCCAGCATTCTGATGTGCGCCAGGGCTTTATTTTGGAGTTTGATGAGCCCAATCTCTTTGACTTGGATGAGCTCGAGATGGAGGTTAGGGACCTGATTGACCAAGACTTGGGAGTCTCCTACCACGACGCCTTCCATGTCAATATCGGTGACACCATCCACTATTGCACGGGCCCCCGGATGCATGTTAAAAGCACCGGGAAGATCCAGGACTTCCATGTGGTTAAAAAGATGATCAAAGCCCCCATTACCAGCAAATACCAGATGGTCGGCCTGGTCGGAAAAGAAACTGCCGCCGCCCGCCTGTCTGACTTGAACCGTCTCTTATAAAGGGGGCCTTCTTTGTCTCAGTACCAAGCTAGGATTCAGGAGATGCAAGGTCCCTCTTGTCTGGGGGGGACCTTTTTGCGTGAGTTCGCCCACTTGATGGCCAATCTAGCCCCGGCTACGGCTCCCCTTCGCCCCTTTTATTTTCATGATCTTTCTGTCACGGTAGCCGACATGGGGGCAAGCCGGGAGGCCTTTCAGGAGGCCGTGGCTGCGGCCCTCCAGGAGGCTGATGTGGTTTTGACTTACCGGCTCAACGTCCCTGGCCCCTGGAAAAAAAGTCCCTTGCTCACCTGGGCTTTTGAAATTTTGCGAGAGGACCTCCATGCCTTGTTGGCCTTTTTGGCAGATCAGCCCCCCTACCCGGTCTTTTTAGGAGAACGCCGGATTGTTACCCGGGGTGGTGACCTCGGCATCCTCCTTCTTCAGGCTCCGCCTGACACTAGCCCAGCCCCTCATGCCCTCCATGCTTTGGACCATCCCCAAGCCTCTCAAGGGTCAAGCGCAATCCGTTCAGATCATCTTATGACTTTTGCTACTCACATCAAACAAATACTCCAAGCCTGGGAAGGGGGCCTGTACCTGGATTATTTGCCTGATGTTGACGTCTATTATCGGGAGGATGCCCTGAAAATTCCCCTAGAGGAACTTGCTAGCTCTTCTTCCGTGAAACCTGCCCAGTCGTCTCAGGAGAGAGGAGGGGGGAGGCCCTATGTCGTTCGCAAGCTTTTTCGAACTGCTTTAGGGGCTAAGCCCCGTCCATGCTTTGTCTGTCAGGACCAGACGGGGGCCTGTTTGAGGGCCCGGCGACATTCGGTAGCCCTCATGGAGGCTACAATCTTTTCTGATCTTTTGGCCCTTTTTCTCCATGGTGAAAAGGAGGAACTGCCTGCCCTTGCGACCAGTGCCCTAATCCAGGAATTGGCCTTAAGCCCCAAGCCCGGTTTGGTCAGTGGGGCTGATCCCGGCATCCATAAGGATATGGATATGGAGGCCATGGCCCACAGCATTAGCCTTTTTAGACCCTATTTTTCCTTTGCTGTCTCTTTGGCCGGCCAAGGAGTCGTTTCTCTGCTTTTGGAGCTAGAAGGGCCAGTCGAATCCCGGATGCCGGGCTTCCAAGACCAGGGTGAAGCGTATTCTCGCATGCCCTACCTCATGGGTCAACTGCCCCCTGACTGGAGCCCAAAAACCCAGGATTCTGTCTATCAAGAAGCTTTCGATAGGGTATTGGAGATCTGTTTTCAAGAACTCCGCCGCCAAGGGCTCCAGGTCCAACGGGCCATGGGCTTTATAACTGGCGGGGCCAATACCCTCTTTGGGCAGATCTTTACAATGGGTCTAATGGTCTTTGCTGTTGCTTTTCTTGCCACCCTCTACATGGGACGGGGACGCTGGGCCTGGGACCTCCTCCCAGCTCCTTATCGGTCAAGCTTGGACCTTCCCTCCTGGCCTGGGTCTGAACTCGGCGTGCCAGCCGGGACGGACCAGATCCTTCGAGACCTGAGTGCCCTAGTTGCTCTTTTAAGTCGGCCCGTTCGAAATGACCAGCTCAGGTCCTTCTTTCAAAATCTAAAGTCCTATCTGAATGTTTCTCGCTTTGCCCCGGGCAAAATGCCTTCAGAACCAAGTTCAAATACTTCCTCTGTTTCGGGCGGACAGCTCGAGAAGCTGAGAGCCTCGTGCCAGCTCCCCCCAGCCTATGCGTGCCTCCAAGAAAAATTGGCGACCCTGTTGACACAAGAGGGTTCCCTTTGCTATAAGGATTTAGAGAAACTTTACCAAGAAGACCTCATTCGGGTCTTGGGTGCTCGAGCTGGAGCCCTCTATGGTCTTCCCACGGTCATGGAGGTGGGACTGCCAAGCCTTCTTGAGGCTAAGGCAATCACAAAAGATCGGGTGACCATCCTGTCTTATAGCCTATTACGCTTGATGGCGGCCGATGGCGACACCTGTGCCCTAAAACGCAACCCGGCCTATTACTTCCACTTGCAACAGACCTTGCCTGGGAGGCTGGATGATTTGTTGCAGAAGGGGAAAAAAGAGGAAAGAGAGGGGGCCAAAGGGAATGTGTCGTCAGACCAGACCCCTGCGATGCCCAATTCAGCTCAGACGCCTGCGATGGCCAGTTCTGGCCAGACCTTTGAGAAAGGGGTCCAGGCCCTGATGGCCGACCTGGTGGCTGAGGCGAAAGATCAGGGCTATTCGCCAGGAGGAGCCGCCGATCACCTGGCACAGACGATATTTGCCAGGGATGCCTTGGAGCATTTGATCCAAATTCGAGCCCTTTTTAGGATCCCGGAAGCGATCCCAGAATCACCCAATAAAGGAGATGATCATGCCTGATTCTCGTCCACCCCAGCGTTCACCGCAGCCCCCATCCATGACCATCACCATGGCGACTTCCATCACCATGGTGGGGATGGCTCTCTCCAAAATTACAGGCTTTTTGCGAGAAATCTTTATCGTTCCTAAATTCGGCTATGGCCCTTTGTCTGACGCCTACGTATTTTCTTTCCAGATCCCGGACTTCATCTATGAGCTCATGGTAGGCGGGGCCGTTGCGGCAACTATTACGCCGGCCTTGGCTGCCGGGATTGAAAAAGAACGGAGGTACCCCGGTCAATACCAGGTCGTGGTGAACGGGCAACTTTGTCGGATCAACCAAGAAAAGAAAGCTTGGTATTCCGTTAATATTCTCCTATCTTTTTCCTTACTCATTCTCATAGGGGTCCTGATCATGGCTTACCTCTTTATGCCTATGCTTGTTCCCATCATGCTGGGGCGGATGGGAGAAGGAGGCAAGGAACTGGACCCGGCGACGATGGAATTGATCTGTTCTACCACGAGAATCCTCTTGTTTCAGACCATTTGTATGGCTGTCATTTCAGCCCTCCAGGGGATCCTCCAAGCCTACGGGCGCTTCGGCAAGGCAAGTTTCGGTTCTTCCATTTATAACATTTCTTACCTAACCGTTCTCTTGCTTTTAGGCGACAAATCCCCAGAGGCTGTCACGAAAGTGGCCTGGGGTGTGGTCTTTTCAGCAGCCCTCTACCTCATCTACCAGGCTTTTTTGGCCCGCCATGAACTCCCCAATTTTTACTTCAAGCTGGACCTCCAGGACCCTGATTTTCGCGCTCTCTTCAAATTATCCATCCCCATTTTGCTCTCCAGTTCCGTGATGCAGCTTAATGTCATCATTATGAACTCTTTTACGGCCGGCCAGTCTGGGCATGCAACGACCCTCCGCCAAGCTAACACTACCTGGAGTTTGCCCTATACGGTCTTTGTGGTGGCCATTGGTAGCGTTATCCTCCCCAGCATCTCTCAAGCTGTTTCCTTGCGACAGAATAAGACCGTCGTTGACCTTTACTACAACAGTCTCCGCCAGGCTTTATTTTTTGTCGTCCCCTGTGCCGTCGCCTTTGCCACCCTCAGCTTCGACACCATCCAGGCCATCTTTCAGTGGAATCCGGCTACCTATTCCAACGCAGATGTGGCGGTCACGGCCGGGGTCTTACCTATCTTCTGTCTGACCCTCCTAGGCCAATCCGTCATTTTCATCAGCAACCAGACCTGCTACGCCTACGGACTCACCAAAATTTCCCTTTTCAACGGTCTCGCCGGATTAATCCTCAATCCTTTATTTTGTTGGCTTTTTACCCGGAAATTTGACTTTGGCGTCAAGGGGCTTGCCATGGCCAGTGCCCTCTATACCTGCCTGATGGCGGTGGTCCTTTACATGTACATAGCTCGTCGCATGGGCTCTCGTAAACTCTTTCCCATTACTAGCTACTCCCTCCGGCTAGGTATTGCGGCTGCCCTTACCTTTGGCATCACCTACGCCTGGTCCATGACTCCCCTCTACCCCACCCACAAAATATTCCAGCTCGTTGTCTACGGCCTCAAGGTCCTCATCTGTTTTGTGTCATATTTTATCACATGCCTAGCCCTCGACCTCAGAGAGGCTGTCCTCTTACAAAACAAAGTCCGGGCCGTCATCGGCCTGCCCCCCATCCGTTCCTCTTCCCTCAGAACTCGCTCTCGCCGCTAGTGACGCAACCAGCAAACTAAGGTCAGTTTATCGACTCTATTTCTACAAATATTCCCGCACCATTCCCCGATCTTGACTCCAGTCCACAGCCCCGCCTCAATTCACTCCGGCCAACAAAAAGCGGTGTCCCTTGCTCAGCAACGAACACCGCTTTTTCATAATATCATTTACTCTTTGTATTGTATTCACCCTATTGTAAGGCACTCATATACCAAGTTTTTAATTTGGTAAAATCTTCTTTTGTTATTCTTCCTTCCTCGTATTCTTCAACTAAAATTGCTAGCTTTTCTAAAGTGATGGTCCTGGCAATTTTTTGCATAAAACGGGGTGGGGCCTTAGGATCCACAGGCATAGGCTGGGAATCAAAGCGGAAAGCAAAGGCCTTTATTTGTTCATCCGCTTCCCTAGAGCCCAGATTTGCCGGTTGTCTAGATCCCGTATTTTCACAATCTTCCTGATCTCCTTGACGCTGGAAAGCAAAAACCATGGGGCCCACGGAGGGAACTTGGTCTTTCCTAGGCTCCCCGGACTTGGTCTTGCGCTCCAAGCTCGAATGGCGGATCTTGTTTGGATGGGGGGCATTCTTTCCAGCCCCAGGATAATTGTCTTGACCTAGAATTTTAATCTTAGTCATTTTCTTCTTTTCACTTGCTTGGTCAGATTCCCTCATATCGATCTATCCTTCTTCTAATGGGCTAGGTAGTCTAGTAGCGTTTCATGTAGCATTTAATGTGCTAGATGGTCTAATAACATTCTGCCTTGTTTTGTGGCGGTCAGTAAAGCAATGTGGGCAGCAATGGAAGTCATCTCCGTAGCACTTACAAAGCGTAGGCCCTGTTCTTGGATAGGCGTTCTTTCCGCCACCTTCCAGGCATTTTCTTGACTATCTTTTTGCTCTTGATACTGAGTCAAATGACGGTCCATCGTATGCTCAAGGTCTCTTGCTGCTGGGGGAATAGCTGCATCATAGGAGAGGGGAGAGGCATGGTCTATATCTGCCCTATCAGCGGTAGATGCCTTGGCCTTGTTAGGTAGGTGTTTCTTAAGTTGATAGCCTTCAAAGGCCTCTTGGAAGAGATTTTCCAAACTCTTGTAGTCTTGGCCTCCCAGGGGTCTTTCTTTTGTCTCGCGTTGATCCGCCTGGCCTGGATGGCTTTCTTGTCCTGGACGGGCTAATTGGCCAAGATCGTTTTCTTGCTCTCGATGGCCGAATTGCCCGGGATGGGCTGCTTGTTGCCTAGGATGGTCTATGGGCGCAGGTTCTGTTATCTCTTGCGCTTCTTTCTCTGCCCCAGGAGTCCCATGCTTCATTCCTTTTCCTAGCAGTTGGAAGACGAACTTGCCACTAGCATTTTTCTTTGGTGTAGCCTCCGTTGTTTCATGGCTTTTTGAAGCTTGATCTGGTTGTTTCTCATGGGCCTTTCCAGCTTTCACTAGGTCGTTGTCTGTGTCCTGGGGCCCATGCCGGTGCTTGCCCCTCTTTAAGCGCTCAAAATTGCCAAGAGTAAACATCTGGGTTCCCATTTTCTCTTTGGCGTGCTCAGTCTTCTTGGTCCCTGCCTGGCTTCCCGAGAGAGCATGACCAGGTCCCTTTTCCTTAAGACTAGGCTGACCTTGTTCAGCCCCCTTGGTTGGGACTTTTCCTTGGCCCTCTGTTGTCTCCCCATTATGGTCTACAGAATGGAAGAGCTTGGATTGATATTTAGAAAAATGTTGGGCCCTGGCTTTTTTCTCATGTTCAAATTCCGCCTGACTCTTAATGACTGGTTTATCTTTTCCAGAAAGCTTATTTTTTTCTTGGCTTGTCGGATCAGCTTTTGTAGTTAGAGCAGCTTTCGCCGTCGCATCAGCTTTCGTTGTCGAAGAAAGTTTGTTGGTTTCAGCTTCTTTAGTCTTCTCGCCATCTTTGGTCTTTGCGTCGGCCTTCGCTGTCTCCTTGGTTGCACTAGCCCCTTTCGTTGCCTTTGCAAGGTCGGTCAATTTATCTTTCTTGCCTTGCTGGGATGTTTTGCTGGCCTTGCCTGTCTGGGCCTTCTTGTCAGCTGGGCTCCCCTTGGCCGTTGCTGAGGTCTTGCTAGTCTGCTCTGCCTTATTGTCAGGAGAGGCCTGAGCGGTCTTCTTTACCTGCGCAGCTTTTGTTGGATTATTACTTTTGGGGGCACCTCGGCGAGCCTTATGAGTCTTGGCATGGTCCAAGGTGTCTTGGCGGAGTGTATGAAACTCATCCGATCTTATCGCAAGGATCCGGCATAGGTCATCTGCATACTTTGGTTGGATGGGGGTTACACCCCGTTCCCAAGAAGAAATCGCCGCTACGGACACCCCTAGCTGGTTAGCTAAGCCCCTTTGGGTCAAATTATGTTGATTTCGCAATTCACTTAAAGTCGCCATATTGATCCTCCAAATCACAGTCAAGGCAATAGAAGTTCACAATCACAATATTATAACATAAACTAGAAATTAGTAAAAATTTGGGATTCGTAAAATTCATGATTTTCTTTTATAATGTACCCGCTTGCCAGCAGCATGGCGGGCTGGTGAACCTGAGGAGGTAGTTTGGAATGGAAATCATAAAAGGAAAACAATACTTCAAGGCAGCTCCTATCCAGACCTTGAGAGACCTGATTATACGTAGTGCCCAACTCTACCCCGATCATCTGGCCTTTTCTTATCACTTGCGTCCTCGAGACACCGAAGCTGTAGAGATCACCTATCGCAGCTTTATCGATGATATCCAGTCTTTTCAGCGGGCCCTCTTGGACCTCGGACAGAAGGGAAAACACATTGCTGTTTTAGGGTCGAATAGCTACGAATGGGTCCTAACCCAATACAGCGTCTGCACTGGTCTTAGTATTCTCTTTCCCCTAGATCGCCTACTGCCCCCTGAGGAAATTATCCACTCCTTAAATCGGGGGGAAATCGAAACATTGGTGGCGGAAGCTTCCTTTTTCCGCAAAATGTCAGGACTCTTCTCCCAAGTTCCCACTTTGAAAAATGTCGTTGTGATGAACGATTTTAAGTCGTTCAAGTCCGATACCGAGGCGGTGGCAGCATATGAGGCTAATCCGGGCCCAGTTCATCTCTACCACCTCCAAGAGCTCTTGACTCAGGGTAGGGAAGCCCGCAATACGGAATTACTTCAGAAAAAAAACAATAATGCTGATGCGGCCGAACCAGCAAGTTCCGTGAACAAGTCCGACGCAGCTGCCGCCATTGGTGCCACCGACCTAGCCGATTTTAACGGCATTCCCGACCAGGAGCCCGATGAAGTCAGCATGATTCTTTTTACCTCGGGCACAAGTCAACAATCCAAGGCTGTAGCCCTCACAGGCCACAACCTCACCAGCGATGTTCGGGCTCTGATCTTGACCGAAGATCTCCCCGTAGGGGTGGTTTCCCTCTCCATCTTACCCATGCACCATACTTTCGAAAATACTTGTGGGGTCAACACCATCCTCTATTTAGGTGGCTGCATCTGTATTTGTGACGGTCTTCGTTACCTGTCCAAGAACCTCCAGGATTTTCGCCCCACGGTAATCATTACGGTTCCTCTCCTTGCCAAGAAAATTGCTGGCAAAATTATTGCGGAAGCTAAGCGGAGCAAGAAACTTTGGGTCCTCTACTTGGGCATAGGCCTTACCAAATTCCTCAAATTCTTTGGATTGGACCTCCGTCGCCAAGTCTTTCGCAAACTTTTAGATGAGCTTGGTGGCAGGATGAATCTTTGGATTATCGGGGGGGCCAGCATGGATGCCAGGACCATCCGTTTTTATGAGGGAATCGGGATTACTTCCCTCCAAGGCTATGGCCTCACGGAAACTTCTCCAGTCATTGCTGGGGGCAATTTTGTGGTAAATATTCCTGGCTCAGTTGGGCCGCCTCTGGCGACAGTGACGATTGCGGTTGATAATGAACAAGAAGGGGAGAGCGGTGAAATCCTGGTGAAGGGCCCTATGGTAATGAAGGGCTATTACAAGGATCCTGACGCAACCAAGGCTGCCTTTGACGCCGATGGTTGGTTTCATACGGGCGACGTCGGCCATGTGGGCAAAAAGCAGTGTCTTTATGTGACAGGCCGGATTAAATCTATGATCGTCCTCGGCAATGGAAAGAAAATATTCCCAGAGGAGCTGGAGGATTTGTTAAATGATCACGAGATTATTAAAGAGTCCATCGTCTTTGGCCAGCACGCCAAAAATGGTGATGTGGTCATTACCACCCAGCTTGTCTTGGACCCGGATAAGGTGAAAAGAGAGGGACCCGACGCACCTACAGCGGAGGAGCGCAAAGCTCTGGTCGACGAGGTCATCGATGAGACCAACGCCAAGTTGCCGCCCTACAAGAAGATCCGTGCCTACTATTATTCTTTCGACGAATTGGCGAAGACTACCTCCATGAAGATTCGCCGAGGAATTGAAACGGAGCGCATCCTCCAAATGCTCGCAGACGCCCAACTCCAGTGGTATGAATTGACAGGCGACGACCTTGAGGACCTCCTATCCCTGCACCAGGAAGGGCCTACCGAGGCCAATTAAGGCCTGTTGCCAAGAAAGGGCCTGCCAAGAGTAACGAGGGATTTAGCGAGGTATAAAGACAAGATAGAATGATATAACAGAGGTAAAAAAACAGGAAGACCGTATTCAACGATCTTCCAGTTATTTTGCGTTTATTCAATCTGTTTTGCTTCTGCTATTTCTATTTCACTTCTGCTATCTTTAGTCTTCGTTTTCATCTGAGTCAGGTGTCTGGTCCTGGTTTCTTTCCTCTTCTTCCCTCTCTTTTTGGCGCATCTTGTTATGGTAGGTGAGGGCGGCACGGGCATAAGGATACTGGAGGAAGAATAGGGCCTCTTGTTCCTCATACCATTCTTTCAAGGCTTCGGTCATCCCATCATAGTCCCGGGGTGAAAAGGAGGAGGGGAGGAGGGGTTCGCCAAAATGAATGTTCAAATCTGTTTTTTCCCCAGTTACTGGATTCTGTTTAAGAGGCTTTTTATCGTGGCGAGAGAAGAAATCAAATCCTCCTCCAATGTAGACCGGAACTAAGGGCACTTTTTCTCTCATCGCAAGGAAGCTCGCCCCATTGTGAAGGGGGGCAATCAGGCCGTCATGGGTCCGTGTTCCTTCAGGATGGAGCAAAATATTACAGCCGGCCCGGAGGGCGTGACGGGCTTCCATCAGACTCCGAACCGGATTGCCCTTCCGATCGACATAGATGGGCCGAGCCACCTGGCAGGCCATCCGTCCAAAGGCCCCGTGGTCCGTCTGCATATCCTTTCCCACCATGCAACAGGTCTGTTGAAAATCCTCCCTGGGTAAGCCATTGAGTACCCACACCGCATCGGCATAGGTCTGATGGTTCGGGGCAATAATATAAGGCGAGGCGGGAATATTTTCTTGGCCAGAATAAGTAAGTTTAGCCACCCTAGCCGTGAGGGCCAAGAGGGAGTGGTAGAGCAAAACGCCTGCAATACTCCTTGGAGGTGGCTCAATGTTAATTTCTTCTTCTTTGGGATTGGGTATTCGCTCTTGTTCTTCCATAAGGATGTCCTCTCTTTACTGATTGCTTATTTTTAATAGTTCTCAAACTTGCCTTTTCTTTTTGAGTGCCCTGATCGATATCTTTTATCGTTATCTTTTAACGTTTGCTTCGAAAAAAGCTCCGCAGGAGCTCCCCAGCCTCTTGGGCTCTCAGTCCCCCTTCGATTTGGATCCCGTGGGTGAGAAGTTGCGGAAAATAATCCAGCACCGTTTTATTAGGATCCTCGCAAGGGGAGCTGACAAATCCGGCCTTAGGATTCTGGGCCCCATAGACGAGACGGCTAACCCGGGCGTTGATTGCGGCCCCCAGGCACATCATGCAAGGCTCCAAGGTAACATATAAGGTCGATCCCGATAGGTTCCAAGTTCCGGCCAGGGCCCCTGCTTTTTGGATGGCCAGACATTCGGCGTGGCCTATGGGGTCAGCTTGGGCTTTGCGCTCATTGGCAGCCTGACTTAAAATTTGCCCGTCCGCCACAAGGAGGGCTCCTATGGGAATCTCACCCTCTGCCATGGCCTCTTGGGCCAAGGCTAAGGCCTGCCCCATGTAGGCGTAATCCATTTCGGAGTATTTGGGCATTGGCATGGGGAGGCTAGACTGCAAAGGTCCCTTGGATCAAAGTCTTTTCTTGGGGGGTGAGTGAGGGGCTTTGTAGCAACTTCTTGGCTAGGTCCCTGCTCCGGTTTTCCCAAATCCCCATCTTGGCGGGACTTTTCGCAGGATGGACTTTTTTTGGCCGTCCCGGATGTTTAGGCTCCGTCTCATTCTGTCCGTGCCTAACGACTTCTGCTGTGGTGTCCTGCCTCATACCTTCCAGGAAGCCCTGGTCCAAAAAAGACAAGGGCTGGAGGGCAGGCAGAGTGTCGTCCCACTTGTGGATCTTCTGAAGCATATTCCCCTGAAGGGCCAGCTGGAGCCTGGGCTCAGCAAAAAGGTCATGGTCTAAAGGAAGGTAGAGATCAGGATGGCTTTCTTTGGCAAAGTTAGCCGCTTCCACAAAATACTCCTTCCCCAGGAGAGCACATAGTTCTTGGTCGAACTCCGCCTCTTGGGTCCCCTGGCGACCTGTAAAGAAGAGGGCATCACCCGGAGTGGTATTTAATGGGGCCTTTTTCATCTTTGCCTTTTGAGTGCCGGGCTTTTTTTTCTGCTTGCCTTGAGCCTGGGTAGTGGGGGTGGAAGATTTCGCTTTAGTGACATCTTTTTGTGCTTCAACTTTCTTGCCCACCGGCTTCTGGCCTTGAGCCTGTTTGCCCTTCTCTTTTTTTGCTTTGGTTTCTTTAGCCTTGGCATTAGGTGTTGGCTCTGTTTTAGCCTTTTCAAGTCTTGGTTTGGCTTCTTCTACCTGCAAAGCAGGAGCAGGAGCAGGGCCTGCAGGTAAGAGCGAGGTGGGTTCGCCTGCCTTCAAAACAGGTTTCCTGTCAGGGGTCGGAAAAAGTGGCACGACATGGCCTTTCAAGCTTGTCATTTGCTCCTGCGTTACTTCTGGTCTGGGGGGAGCCATTTCTTGACTAGGTTTAGCCTCCTCCAGCTTAGGCTTAGCCTCCTCCAGGTTAGGCTTAGCCTCTTCCAGCTTAGGCTTGGCCTCCTCCAGCTTAGGCTTGGAAGCTTCTGGGATCGGATTATTTTCTGCTGGAATGGATACGGGCACCTCTTGGGTGGCCTCTATCTCAATTCGTTTTTCTTGGTCTGTCATGCCAACTCCCCTTCTTATCAGGCCCCTTCATAGGGGCGGGGCTACACAGGCAAGTTGCTCTGTATATCGGGCTAACCTGTCCTTGTGCTCCCCTCAATGTCCCTTCATTTTAGGAAAAGCGCCCAGGATTTTCAACCGAGCGACTACCCTCCTCCAGCTTGCGAATAGCTGTTCAAGCGAGCAATCATGCGCTCCAAATTGGCGTATCGCTCTTTAACCGGGTGACGAGGATACAAGCTCAAGCTGCTTGCCAAGCTGGTCAGAGCTTTTCCGATAAGGAAAAACGCTGAGAAAAAGGACTTTTTAAACCCTTGGCATCCCTCTTGGAAATTTGCTATAATTTAAGGGTTTAGGGGGAATATTTCCCCATATGATCAAAAGATACGAGGATAGAAGAAGAGAAATGGGATTATTTGATAAGATTTTTGGAAGCTATTCCGATAAACAGATTAAAAAAATCAAGCCCCTAGTCCAGCAGGTCTTGAACTTGGAGCAGGAATATCGGGGACTCAGTGAGGCGGCCCTGAAAGAAAAGACTCCCTACCTTAAAGAAAAATTAGCCAGAGGAGCAAGTTTGGATGATATCTTGCCTGAGGCCTTTGCTACGGTCCGGGAGGCCTCCGCTCGGGTCCTGAATAAACGTCACTACCCCGTCCAGCTCATGGGTGGCACCATCTTGCACCAGGGTCGGATTGCAGAGATGAAGACTGGTGAAGGAAAAACCTTGGTGGCGACCCTCCCGGTTTACCTCAATGCCTTGGCGGGCAAGGGGGTCCATGTGGTAACGGTTAACGACTACCTGGCTAGCCGTGATAGCGAATGGATGGGGAAGGTCTACCGCTATCTGGGCCTTTCGGTGGGCCTGATTGTCCACGGGATGGAAAACGCAGAAAAGCGAGTGGCCTACCAGTCAGACCTGACCTATTGCACGAATAACGAGCTAGGCTTTGATTATTTGCGGGATAACATGGTGACCCACAAGGCTGGCTTGGTTCAAAGAGAATTGAATTTTGCCATCGTCGACGAGGTGGATAGTATTTTGATCGATGAGGCTCGGACTCCTTTAATTATTTCCGGGCCCAGCGACAAATCTTCCGAGCTCTATATGATGGCTGACCGCTTTGTTAAGGGCCTCCGGGCGAAGGTCATTAAGGAGACCGAAAGCAAGGACTTGGATGTCCAAGAGGCTATGGAAGAGGATGCCGATTATATCGTCGATGAGACGGCCCAGTCGGCAGTTCTGACTACGGCGGGAACAAAAAAGGCAGAAGCTTATTTCCACGTTGAAAACCTCAACGATGCGGCCAACTTTACCCTCAACCACCATATTAATAATGCCTTGAAGGCCAACGGGACCATGCACCGGGACAAAGATTATATTGTCTCAGACGGAGAAGTGGTCATCGTTGACGACTTTACAGGGCGTTTGATGGAAGGACGCCGTTACAGCAACGGCCTCCACCAGGCCATTGAGGCCAAGGAGGGCGTAACCGTCCAACGGGAAAGCAAGACCTATGCGACCATTACCTTCCAGAACCTTTTCCGTCTCTACCACAAATTATCCGGCATGACGGGTACGGCCCTAACGGAAGAAGAGGAATTCCAAGGAATTTACCAGCTGGACTGCGTGGCCATTCCCACCAATAAGCCCATGATCCGTAAGGACTATCCGGATGCCGTCTTCCTAAATGAAAAAGCTAAATTTGATGCGGTGATCCGAGATGTAAGTGAACTACATGAAAAGGGCCAGCCAGTCCTCATCGGAACCATCTCCGTTGATAAATCGGAGAAGCTCAGCCAACTCTTTACCCAAGCGGGGATCCCCCACAATGTCTTAAATGCCAAGCAGCATGCAAGGGAAGCTGAAATCGTGGCCCAGGCTGGACGGCTGGGGGCTGTGACCATCTCCACCAACATGGCTGGCCGTGGTACGGATATTATGCTGGGAGGCAATCCAGAATACATGGCCAAGGAAGAAATGGAGAAACGGGGCTACCTGCCTGAAATTATTGAAGAGGCGGATGCCTATAACGAGACTGATAACCCAGCGATTTTAGAAGGCAGAAAGACCTTCCAGGACTTGGTCGAGCATTTTACTGAGGTTACGAAGGATGAAAAAAAGGCTGTGGTGGATGCAGGTGGCCTCTTTATCATTGGTACGGAACGCCATGAATCCCGCCGAATCGATAACCAGTTGCGGGGCCGGTCTGGCCGTCAGGGCGATCCAGGTGCTTCTAAGTTCTATATGGCCTTGAGTGATGACCTGATCCGTCTCTTTGGTGGGCAGAGGATTACGAGCATCATGGAGACGGTGGGTATGGATGATGAACAAGAGATCTCCCATCCCCTCCTATCTCGGACCATTGAATCGGCCCAAAGACGGGTGGAACAAAGCAACTATGGTATCCGCAAGCACGTCCTCCAATACGATGACGTTATGAACCAGCAAAGAGAGATCATCTATAAGCAACGTCGGGAAGTCTTGGAAGGCAAAGACTTGCAGGAATATTTTATGAAGAACCTGCAAGCCTTTATTGACACGACAGTGGATCAGTATGCAAGTCTCGTTGGGGGAGCCGAAGAAAGGCAGCTCCATCTGGAGGAGGCTCTCGATGACGAGTCAAGAGAGACTCTTTCTCCGGAAGACATCCAAAAGCGAGAGGCTGAGAGTCTGAGACTCAAACTAGCCGATGAGCTAGGGTCCGATCTAGCTGTTTTAGAAAAACCATTGAACCTAGAGGATGGAGAGGCCATTCAAAAATTGGTCGATACCCTCAAAGAAGAGGCTACGGCCAAAATTGAGCAAAAGAAAGAAGTCTTGGGTTCTGAAGATCTCATGCGGGAACTAGAACGCCGGATCCTCCTTAACACCGTTGATGCCTACTGGATGGAGCATATTGATGAGATGGATACCCTCCGGGATAGCATCGGGATGCGAGCCTATGCCCAGCATGATCCGGTGGTGGAATACAAGAGAGAGGGGTCGGAACGCTTCAATGATATGTCAGACGGGATCCGCTGGGATAGTTTGAAGATTCTGATGCGGAGCCGGGTGGCCATGCCTCAAGAAGAAAAAGAAGTCCCAGCCAGCCAACTCAGAGAATCCAGAAAGTCTTCCCAGTCCGCTTATGGGGAGGCAAAAGCCAGTCGTCCTACTGCCGCTGGGCCTGCTTCTGGCCGCATGGATCAAAATGCCCCCAAGGACATGGATCGTTTGGCGGCGATGCAAGCCTCAGGTCAGGGAGATGGGCCCCAGCAACCAGTCAGAAAGAAGGCCCTTCCTGGGCGCAATGACCCCTGCTGGTGTGGCAGTGGCAAGAAATACAAGAATTGTCACTGGAAGGAAGATAACCAAAACAAGATGGATCCAGCCTAGGATGGAGTAGTGAAAGATTCATCCTAGGGATGCTGATAAAGTAAGGCCTAGGGCCCAAGGGAGAAGCCTGGTCTTGGGGTCGGCTGGGAGAGAGAAAGTTTTTCAGCTGACCTGTTGACTTTTCCCTTTTAATTGGCTAAGATAGGCGAGCAAGCTTGTAAGAGCTTTGTTGCCTAGTGCCGAAGTAGCTCAGTTGGCAGAGCGCATCACTCGTAATGATGAGGCCACGGGTTCGATTCCCGTCATCGGCTCCATATTTTCTAGCAGGGGTTTCCCCTGCTTTTTTTTTATCGTGGGGAATCCCTGGCTTCATCAAGGGCTCTTCCCCCACTTTTTTACACATATACTTAGGGGGGGGTACCTGGATGGCAATTGGGAGGATGAAGATGAAAAAACTAGGACTATTACCGAGACTTGTTTTGGGCATTGTCCTGGGCATGGTCATAGGCTACTGGGGCCCCGTGTGGATAGTGCGAAGCCTGGTAACCTTCAATGGATTATTTGGCAACTTTTTAAATTTTGTTATTCCCTTGATTATCATGGGTTTTGTCATTCCGGGTATTGCCGACCTGGGCAAGGAGGCTGGGAAGACCTTGGCCATTACGGCAGCATTGGCCTATCTTTCGACCGTGGCCTTTGGGGTGGCGACATACCTAACGGGGCAGGTCGTTTTACCGCATTTTATTACGAAGGGAGCTATCTCCTTTAATCCTGATCAAAATGCGGCCAAGCTTTTAGAGCCTTTCTTTTCTTCGCCTATGGAGCCCATTTTTTCTGTGACGACGGCCCTCATCCTCTCTTTTATCCTGGGAGTGGGCATTGCAGCCTGTGAGGCCCAGGCTCTGAAAAAGGGAGTCCATGAATTCGCTGATATTATTACTAAACTAATCGCTTCGATCATCATCCCCTTTCTTCCTGTGCATATTGCTGGAATATTTGCCAATATGACTTTTCAAAGAACGGTTTTTGTGGTACTTTCGGTCTTTTCTAAGGTCTTTGTAATGGTCATTCTCCTCCACTGGGCGACGATTTTGATCCAATACGGGCTTGCCAGTGCTATTGGCGGTGGAAGTGTGTGGAGCAAGTTGAGGACGATTTTCCCTGCTTATATGACGGCCATCGGGACCCAATCTTCTGCTGCAACCATCCCGGTTACCCTCAGGCAGACCTACAAAATGGGGGTCAATAAGGGGATTGCCGACTTTGTGATCCCCCTTTGTGCTACCATCCATCTCTCTGGGTCAACCATTACCTTGACCTCTTGCACCATGGCCATTCTCATGCTCCAAGGGGCGGATGTGTCCTTTGCCAAAATTTTCCTTTTCATCCTCATGCTTGGCGTCACTATGGTAGCAGCACCAGGGGTGCCGGGTGGGGCAGTTATGGCGGCTCTTGGCATCCTCCAGTCGATGTTAGCCTTCACAGAGCCCATGACGGCGCTCATTATTGCCCTCTATGTGGCCCAGGATTCTTTCGGAACGGCCTGTAATGTCACCGGAGATGCGGCCATTGCCTGTATCGTCAATAAGATTCATGGCTATACGTTAGATCCCAAGGCAAACGAGGAGTATATTGAAGATTTTAATACAGCAGAGTAAGAAAGAACAAAGAAATAGATAAATTAAAAATCGCAAAAAAGAACCCCAGAAAAATCGACAACAAAACCTCAGAAAAAATAGAAAAACCCCAGAAGTGGACGATCCATCCATTTCTGGGGTTTCTTTTTATTCTATCTAGTCAGCGCATTAGCCAGTGCGTTAGTCAGTGCATTAGTCAGCGCATTAGTCAGTGCGTTAGCTAGTGCAATGGCGGATCTCGGTTGATATCTGCATATATTAGCGAATGAGAGTAGCTTTCTACGACGCTTGTTAGCCTTGCGCAAACCGGAGTCGACCGGCCTTCCCTAGGACAATTTGAGATAATCAGTAACTTTTGCCAAAACGGCTTGGGGGGTCAAGCCATATTTTTCAAAGAGGACCGGCCCAGGTGCCGAAGCACCAAAGTGGTTGATGCCAATGGCAAGGCCCTGGAGACCAATCCACTGGTACCAGGGGAGGGTTGAACCAGCCTCTAGGGAGACCCGGTGGATGACGGAAGAGGGGAGAAGGGCCTCTAGGTAGGCAGGGTCTGCAGCTATGGTCTCCTGGAAACGCTCCATGGAGGGCATGGAGATGACTCGGACGGACCAGTCAGGATGGGCTGCCATGAAATCTTCTTTCACCTGCAAGGCCAGGCTCACTTCAGACCCGGCGGCCAGGAGCAGGAGGGCCTTATCTGGCTGGAATCCTGCCCCCGTCTTGTCAAAGTCGGACACAATATAGGCCCCCTTATCAAAGTCTTCATAGGAGACCTCGGCGGGTAGGACGGGCAGGCTCTGCCGACTGAGGACGAGAACCGTGGGCCGGTCAGTGGTATGCAAGGCTGAAATCCAGGCCCTGGCCGTCTCTTCGAGGTTGGCAGGTCTAAAGACTTGGATGTTGGGAATGGTCCTGAGCCCAGTCAACTGCTCAATGGGCTCATGGGTAGGTCCATCCTCGCCGACGCCAATACTATCATGGGTCAGGATATAAATGACCGGCAGGTTCATGAGAGAAGACATCCGAATAGCTGGCTTCAAATAATCCGAAAAGACAAAGAAGGTAGCACAGTAGGGACGCAGACCTTGGTAGAGGGCCATCCCGTTGGAGGCCGCTGCCATGGCAAATTCCCGGACCCCGTAGTGGACATTCCGGCCTAGGCGGTTGTCAACGGCAAAGAAGGGCACATCATCCATAATGGTCTGATTGGAGGGACCGAGGTCAGCCGACCCGCCCAGGAGGCCTGGATGGGCCTTGGCCAGGATCTGCAAAATCTGATGCGATGAAGTCCGAGTGGCTACAGGCTTCTCCTGGGTCAGGGCCTTCAGTTGTTCTTCGACCCCTTGGAGGGCCTTGGGACTGCCCGCTAAGAGATCTTCCAATTCGGCTGCCAACTGGGGATTTTCCTTGGCCCAGCTGTCATAGACCTCCTGCCAGGCGGCCTCTTTTTGGGCCCCTTCCTCTTGAATCTTCCCCAAATACTCCCGCACATCTTCCGGCACGGTAAAGGGGGGCAAGGAACTATCCCAACCTAAATTTTCCTTGGTCTTTTTCGTATTTTCTGGACCAAGAGGGGCTCCATGGGTTTTTTCCGAGCCTTCTAAGGGCGATCCGTAGCCGATCTTGGTGTGGGCAATAATGAGGGTCGGTTTGTTTTTCTCAGCCTTAGCAAAGTTGAGCGCACTGGCCAGGCGATCGATGTCATTTCCGTCTTGAATCTGCAGGACCTGCCAGTGATAGGCCTCAAAGCGTTGGACAATATCTTCTGTGAAGGCAAGGTCTGTAGAGCCCTCGATGCTAATCTCATTGCGATCATAAATGGTAATGATCTTTCCCAGACCCAGGTGACCAGCGAGGGAACAGGCTTCATGGGAAATCCCTTCCATCAAGCACCCGTCTCCGGTGAGTACATAGATATTGTGGTCAAAGATCTTATGATCTGGCGTGTTGAATTTTGCAGCCAAATATTCCTCGGCCATGGCCATGCCTACTGCCATCGATATGCCCTGTCCCAGGGGGCCGGTGGAGACTTCTACCCCAGATGTTACCCCATATTCTGGGTGGCCAGGACACTTGGAACCCCACTGACGGAAGTTTTTGAGCTCGTCAAGGGGTAGGTCAAAACCAAAGTGATGTAAAATGGAATATAGCAGGGGGCTAGCGTGGCCGGCGCTGAGAACAAAACGATCCCGGTTGAGCCACATTGGATTTTTGGGATTATAGTTCATATGATAGGCATAGACCTGATAGAGCATAGCAGCAGCGCCCAAGCTCATGCCAGGGTGGCCAGAGTTGGCGGCTTCAATCTCATCCAGGGCTAAGGCCCGGATGGAAGTGATGGCCTTGGCATCCAAGGCCTGGTTCTTCCGTAAATTACGTGTCATCTTACCCTCCCTTTTTAGATGGGACTTCCCCATCAGGGAAGCCATATGATGCCCACCTATGATAGCAAATGCCAGACCATTTTAAAATGAAGCGAGCGGCCTCGGATTTACTGTTGGCTTTTTCCTCTACTTTTCATTCCCAAAATTTTGAAAAAATGATAAAATCAAAATGCTGCCTTACGGCCTAGTTCATAACCGCTTAAGGCACGGGGCTTGGGAAGGTCAAATAGGAGAAATGGGGTGCCCCTTTTCTTTGCTTGCGAAAATCTCGGATTTCCTACCTTGTCCCAAATCATCAAGTGAGGAGATAGCATGTTTCAAGTTTTGTCAAAAAAGGATTTGAATCAAGAGAGCGTAATGATGGAGATCGAAGCGCCATTGATTGCAAAAAAAGCAAAACCCGGCCAATTTATCATTTTCCGGGTCCACGAAAATAGTGAGAGAATTCCCTTGACCATTGCCGGTGTTGATCCAGAACGAGGGGCCGTCAAGATCATTTTTCAAAAGGTAGGCAAGGGGACCATTGAATTAGGGCAAAAACAGCCTGGCGACAGTATCCAGGACTTTGTAGGCCCCCTAGGACATCCTTCCCCCTTGGATGGCTATCAGGGCAAGCGGGTAGCCGTTCTTGGCGGAGGTTTGGGCGTGGCCATTGCCTACCCCCAGGCCATTTATTTGCATAAGACGGGGGCCCTAGTTGACCTCATGGTCGGCTTCCGTAATACCGACGTCATTATCTTGAAGGATGATTTGGAAGCAGCCTCAGATCGTTTTTATTTGATCACCGATGATGGGTCTTCGGGGAAGAAGGGTTTTGTCACCAATCTCTTGGCTGAGCGCCTCGAAGCTGGTGACCATTATGACCTCGTGATTGCCATCGGGCCCATGGGGATGATGAAGGCCGTCTGTGATTTAACAGCTAAGTATAACGTACCTACCATGGTCAGTATGAACACCATTATGGTGGATGGCACTGGGATGTGCGGAAGCTGCCGGGTGACCGTCGGGGGAAAAGTAAAATTTGCCTGCGTCGATGGACCTGATTTTGATGGCCACCAGATTGACTTTGACGAGGCCATGAAGCGGTCTCGAGCCTATCGGCCTAAAGAATTATCGAATAAAGATCATTATTGCAAGTTGCTCGCCGAGGCTGATCACGCCCAAGGTCAATCTGCATCAAAGTAAGGTGGAGGGAAGAAACAATGTCAGAAAAAGAAACCAATCAGGTCGCAAGACCCAAGAGAAATATGTCCCTCACCAAGGTTCCCATGCCCGAGCAGGATCCCCAGGTCCGCAACAAGAATTTTAAGGAAGTAGCCCTCGGCTATACCGTCGAAATGGCCCAAGAAGAGGCCCTGCGCTGTCTCCATTGCAAGCATCGTCCTTGCGTCAGCGGTTGTCCCGTTGAAGTCAAGATTCCTGACTTTATTGCCCATATTACTGAAGGCGACTTCCGAGGGGCCTATCAGACCATTACTTCGACAAATAGTCTACCTGCCATCTGCGGTAGGGTCTGCCCCCAAGAGTCCCAGTGCGAGGAGCGTTGCGTCCGTGGTATTAAAGGCGAGCCGGTAGGTATTGGCCGACTCGAACGTTTTGTGGCCGACTACCAGATGGCCCATGGGGACCCCATCCCCGTAGACATCAAACCCAATGGCCATAAGGTGGCGATTGTGGGTTCAGGGCCTGCAGGCTTAAGCTGCGCTGGAGACCTGGCGAAGAAAGGCTACGATGTGACCATTTACGAAGCCTTTCACGTAGCAGGCGGGGTTTTGATGTATGGGATCCCCGAGTTCCGTCTGCCCAAAGATCTGGTCCAAAAGGAAATTGCTGAAGTAAAAGCCTTAGGGGTCAAAATCAAGACCAACATGGTTATTGGCCGGGTCTTGTCCTTGGATGATTTGATCCAGGAGGGGGGCTATGAGGCCATCTTTATTGGGTCTGGTGCTGGTTTACCCCGTTTTATGGATATTCCAGGAGAATCCCTCAATAACGTCTATTCAGCCAATGAGTACCTAACCAGGATCAATCTCATGGGAGCCTGGAAAAAAGACAGCGAGACCCCGGTTAATACCGGCAAGAGCGTGGCAGTCGTGGGAGGCGGAAACGTGGCCATGGACGCTGCTCGGTCTGCCAAGCGGATGGGGGCCGAAAAGGTCTACATCGTCTACCGGAGAGGCGAGGAAGAACTTCCTGCCCGGGCTGAGGAGATCGGCCACGCCAAGGAGGAAGGGATTATTTTCTACCTCCTTCACAATCCTGTTGAGATCTTGGGCGACGACCAAGGCTGGGTTAAAGGAATGAAAGTCATTCGGATGGAACTTGGCGAACCCGATGCATCTGGCCGGAGACGGCCCGTTCCTGTCCCTGGGGCTGAGGAAGTCCTGGATGTGGATACGGTCATCATTGCCATTGGGCAGTCCCCTAACCCCTTGCTCCGCCAGACAACCCCTGACCTCAAGTGTGCGGATTGGGGCGGCATTGTAGTCAATGAAGAGACCCTGGCGACCACCAAAGCTGGAGTTTATGCGGGTGGTGATGCTGTCACCGGTGCCGCTACAGTAATTTTGGCTGCAGGAGCTGGCCGCCAGGCTGCCGCTTCGATTGACGCCTATTTGAAGAACAAGAATCAAGAATAGTGCCTCGCCTCTTCCTCCTTCATGGGGCAGATTTCCATATTGGTGCGAAGACCAAGGATAAAGTCCAGGGGAACCAACAAGGGGACCCTGGCCTTTTGGCCTTCCAAAAGATGGTGGCCTATGCCTATGAACATAAGATTCCCTTGGTTACTTTGGCCGGGGATATCTTTGACGATATTCAAGTGGCACCGGCCCTGGAAGAAGGCTTTTTTGCGGCCATGGCGACGGCACCGCAGACCCAGTTCTTTATCGTGCCCGGTAACCATGACCCCTATAGTCCACATAGCGTCTGGGACCGCTACCAAGACCGCCTGCCCGCCCATGTGACGGTGGTCGGACCGGACTTCCGCTACAAAGACTATATTGAGTTGAATGTCCGCCTCTATGCGGCAGCATTTACCCAAAAGGCGGCCTCCCGCCCCCTTTTGGACCGGATTCGACCAACCATCCGCCAGTCCTATCTCAATCTCTTGGTCCTACATGGAGACCACGTCGTAAGTGCCAGCCAGCCCTCGGATTACAATCCCATCAATCAGACATGGCTGAATAACAGTGAAATGGACCTCTTGCTCCTGGGCCATGTCCATCAGGCAAGGGGCTTTTGTCAAAAGGGTCCTAGAAACTCTGTCTATGAGTCGGTCTTGCACCAGGCTCAGGTCCTGAGGGCCCGACAAGGGGGCTTACGGCCTGAGGAAAAGGCTGCCTTTCAGTCATTTGACTCCTGGGAAGCCCTGGCAGGCGCTTTAACAACTCCTAATCTAGGGGCCTGGGAGGGCCAAGATACCCCTTGGATCTATGCTGGTTTTCCTGTGAGCCGGGGTTTTGATGAACTAGGAGATCCGGGCTTTCGCCTCCTCTACCTCCAGAAACAGGCTGACCACTTTTTGGCCTATGCCTACCAGGTGGTCCTGCCAGGCCCCCGTTTTCTGAACGTATCGGTGGATGTGGAAGCTTGGTTAGATGCCCATGAGGAGGCCTATGGGGCTCAGATTGGCCTGATGGTGGAGTATTTGCAAGGAGAAATTGAAAAGAAGGCCCAAGTTGAAGATACGATTCGTCTGAATCTCCGGGGAAGGGTGGATCATCCCATTCCAGTGGGGATCCTGACTCCAATTTTGCAAAAGACCTACCCCAAATTATCCCTGATCGATCTGACCCAGCCCAGGGTGAAGCGGGAGGTCTTGAGCAAGGAGCATTCGATCCGGGGAGAAGTCCTGCGCCTTACGGAAGCCTTCCGTAAAGACCCTACAGATCCAGCCTTAGCCCCCCTCTTAGATCAGCTCTTTCCCTCCTTACAGGGGGGCGGCCAGGGGAGCAGAGGGGCCCATCCTGAGCCTACGGGGCCAGGATCTCCCTTAGCCCTCCAGAAGCTGGAGTGGATGACTGAGGTCATTCTGACAGCCTCCCAGGGACCGATTGATTTAGAGGCCCTATACCGGCAGATGGAGGGAGCTGGAGAAACAAGCGACCCAGAGCAGGAAGAGACCTAAAGGAGCATCTGTGCAGATCAAAGATATTTACATCCAAGCCTTCGCCGGTCTCAAGGACTTTCACTATGTGCCGGAACCTGGCCTCCAGGTCCTTTTTGGGCATAATGAAAGTGGCAAGTCCACGATCATGGCCTTCGTGCGCCATGTTTTCTTTGGACTGGGGAACCGTAGCCGAGATTTGCGAAAGAACTTTCGAGATCAATACCGGCCCTGGAACCTTGGAAAGGGAGAGGCCTTTGGCGGGAGTATCTGTTTCGAGTTGGGAGGGGAGACCTACCGGCTGACTCGGACTTTTGGCGAGCAAAAGCGCCAGGATGAAGTATCGCTTAGCAAGATGGATGGGACTCCGGTTTCTTTACCGGTGGACCAAGAACCGGGTGAGTTTTTGTTGGGCTTGACCGAAGAGGAACTCTTGGCTAGTGCCTTAGTGGAAGAGCCTCTGACCCAGCCCCAAAAGCTCCTCCAGCATAAAGAGGGTAAGGTTCGGAATTTGGAAGCTCAGCGCCCTGGCGACCTAGGAACAGATGGCTGCTCAAGCGGGAGTGCTTCGTCAGGGGGGCAAGGCAGCCCTGCTAGGACAGACCTTCACCCCATGGCGGCGAAGCCAGAAGAGGGGATTGTTGTCTCCTACCAGGACCTGCGGGCCCAGTTGGACCAGGCCAAGCGGGCTCTGGTCCTCAAAGGAACGAAAAACCTAGGAAAGATTCCCCAGCTGGAAAAAAAATGTGCTGATCTAGCCTTGGCCTATGCTGAGAGTCTCCAGGCCGAGCAAAGACGGGTCGACCTCTATGAAAGCCTGGCCAGGGAACGGGCTAAAATTCAAGAGGCTAAGGCCAAAAAAGAGAGGATGGGAGAGCTTCGAGCCTACCAAGACCTGGCCAAGGAAAAAAAGCGTCTGGGAGCCTTGGCGCAAGAAGTCGCAGCCTGTCGGGCCCTGACCCAGGAGTATTTGTCGCAGAAGCAGAAGGTCAATCCCAGATCCCTGCCCGATGGAGATATGAGCTTCCGCAAGGCCTTTTTAGAGGAGAGGACCAAGATGGACCGTCTGAAGGCGGCCTATCGGGTAGAAGAGGATTCTTTTGCAAAAAGAAAGGCCCGCCACCAGGCCCTTCTCAAGGAGACCCAAGACCAGGAAGAGGCCCTCAGTAACCACCGGAAAGAGGTGGCGGCCAAGATCCAAGCCCTGGAGGAGAAACCGGTGGTCAGCAATCGAGCTCAGGCCGGCGTCAACTATGGCCTGATCTTTTTAGTCATGGGCGTTCTCCTCATTCTGGGCTTGCTGGTCCGCCTCCTGAGCCCCGCCCTGGGGGGCCTGTTGATTGTTTTGGCTGGTCTTTTTCCGCTGGGGGTCCTCCTTTACCTCTACCGCTTCAAAGTGGAGGAAGACAAGGCCAATGTGGCCCAATGGAAGGCTCGGGAGGACTACCGCCAGGAAATCCTTCAGAGAAGCCAGGATATTGCCCGAATTGATGCTGATTTGAGCCGCCTGGAGGGGAGTAAGGACCAATCTACCCGAGCCTTGGAGGCCATCTACGAGGACTTGAAAAAGGCTAAGGCTGACTTGGATGCGGCCATTCCGGCCTACCAACGGGCAGCGACAGCCTATCTTGGTCGCCCCATAGAAGTTTCGGAGATTGAGGGGGCCTTGGAGGCGGAAAAGGCCTTGGCCATCCAGGTCGTCCAGGCGAAAAAGCGCTGCCATGATCGCTGGACAACCCTGCAAAATCTCCTCCAGGGTCTGGCCCCCAAGGACCTTCCCAAGGCTATCGCTGACTTGGATAAGAAGATGGTGGCCTTTTCTTTCACCAATCCTGAGGAGCAGGCCCTCCTGGCCCTGGATGCCCAAGGCCTGAAAAAGGAAGAAAAATCCCTGGATGTGACAATTGAGTTGGCCCAGGCAGCCATCCAGAAGGCCAGCAATGACTTGGCCGTCTTGGCTGACCGGCATGTGGAACCGGCCCGGCTCCACCGGCAGCTGGAAGCTAAAAAGAAGGAATTGGCGACCTGGCAGAGGGTAGAAGAAGTGATTACCATGGCCCAAACGGTCACCGATTACTACGAAAGCCACTTTGAAGAGAACCTACGACCTAAAATAAGCGCCCTGGCTTCCCAATACCTGGCCCCCCTGAGTGGGTCCCGCTTCCGGGAATTGACCCTGAATCAAGACCATGCTGTCCAAGTTCGGATGGACAAGCTTGGGGGCTATTACCACGACGCTTATTATTCGGCGGGAACCCAGGACCTTTTCCACCTCTGTCTCCGTCTGGCCGTCTGCCATCTCCTCTTTGCGGGGGCGGCTGAGACGGGCCCCCTGCCTATCTTTTTAGATGATAGCTTGAAACAACTGGATTACGAGCGCCTGACTCAGACGCTCCAACTCTTGCGCAAATATTCCCAAGAGGATGCTTGCCAAATTTTTTATTTTGCCAAGGACCGTGAGGTCCATCATTTGACCAAAGATCTCTCTATCCCACTTTTTTCCTTGGATACGAAAGAGAAAAAAGTATGATTCGAATGTAAAGGACGGTATTTTTTGTGAATCGACATTCATTTTCTCCATCTAAAGCCTTGCTGCGTTGTTTTTCTTATTTTCCCAAAAGAAAAGGCCTCCTTTTGGCCCTTTGCCTGATTTCTCTGACTTCAACCCTGCCCCTGGTGGCCTGTAAGAAGCAAAAACCTGATATTGACGAGGATACCATTCCTTTTACCGGGAGTGTCACCACGGGGACCCAGCCAGAAGGGGCAGCCACTTCCTTAGCCAATAAGGAACCCAGTGCCGGGGAAGAGGCCCCTGATACAGCGGTCTCCATTCCGGCCCTTTTCCAATATGCCCCGGAGGAGACTCCTGCTGCCAGCACCAGTCCGGAAGGCCTAGGTCTGCCGGCGGATGCGGGAGTATTTGCAGATTTATATCAAAATCTAGCTCCCCTCCAGCTACCAGCCCAGGATGAGAAGGGCCAGGCCCTCGAGGTTGTCGGCCTGGCGGGAGCCGATCTGGTGCTGATGGGGCAAGCGGCTGAGGAGCCCTTGACCTACAAGGCCCTTTACCTGTATCGAATTTCTCAGGGTTCCCTGCAGCTTTTGACGGAATCGACGGATGGCGGCACGATTGATCCCCTCTTTGCCAGCTCTTCCTACTTTGCTTACCGGCACAATGGACCTAGTTTTTCTACGGCCCAGGTCGTGAATTTGGCCGATGGGCAAATTGTCGAGAGCCCGGCAGAGATCCCTCCGGAGGCCCTCTGGGATGGGGCTGCCCTCTTAGGCAATACGGTCCTGTATTTTGCACCCGACCTAGATGATCCGACCCTGACTCAAATCAATGCCTGGGATATCGAGAAAAATGCTATCCAGCCCATTGGGACCTTGACCGATAAACAGCTAGATGTCGAACCTATGGTGCTGATGTCTTATCTAGCAAGTCGCCCCGACCTCACTGCCACACAAGAAGCCATGGATGCCATCCAACAGGGAACAGGCACGGTTTCACGCTTCTTAGAGGGAATTATGGGGACGGAACATTTGAGCAATAAAAATAAAACCGATGACACGCACGGGGCTTATGAGCAAGCTGTCCGTCAGGCCTTGGCAACGGCTTTTCAGAATAACCAGCCTTACCGCTACCTACTTTTCCGCAATAGTGAGGGAGTTGAAAATTATGACCTTACCACCCCGGACGTTGCAGCTTTTGTAGCACGCACTCCTGAAATCTACCACCAGATCCGGGTCAACGACAGCCTCTCCCTCTTTGCCAATGCGAAAAATTCCTCGGCCTTCTTCCTTGCGCAGGGCAAGGCCTATGCCTGGGACCTTTCTTCCTATACTGTTCACCAAATATTCCTCAGTCAAGATGGAGCCCTGCTCTTGGAGACCCAGGATGGGGCTGCTTTCCTAGCCCTGCATAAGTAAGCCAGGGCTTATTTAGCTGAGCAGGGCCTGTTTCGCTAAGGAAGGGCCTGTTTCGCTAAGGAAGGGCTTGTTACGGTAAGAGAGGGCCAGTTACAGTAAGACAGAGCCTGTTACGGTAAGAGAGGGCCTGTTACGGTAAGAGAGGGCTGGCTGGAAATACAATATTTTTTTCTGACTGACCCTTTCTATTTCTAAGAAATTCTCACTTTTTGAAAAAATGTGCAAAAAGCCCTTGCAAAGTTTTTTTATGTGGCGTAGAATACTCTTCGTTGAGCAAAGACAAGACCTAGTTAAGGACTTTGTCTGGCGCCACGCACCTTTAGCTCAGTTGGCAGAGCAACTGACTCTTAATCAGTGGGTCCAGGGTTCAAGTCCCTGAAGGTGCACCACATGAAAACCCCGTAGCCGTAAGGCTTACGGGGTTTTTTCTGTTTCGGGGTTTGGTCCCGGTGACCTAGAAAGGACACACTTTAGATATGACTGAGTATTATGATGACTGGCTAAAAGACTATGACCCAGACATACAAATCTTTTTACATAAAGGCACTAATTATATGGATAAGGAAGATTGCGTCGAAGGAAAAGACGTTAGAACGACACTAATACCTGAAGCTGAGTGGAAATTGATACTCAACGATCTGAATGATGAGTTTGCCGAACAAGGCCTATTATTTACAGAAGGTGAGCAGGAAATATACTATGACGAGGAACTGCAACACGCCGCAAAAGTACTAGAAAAATATAAAGATCAACTACCGACCTTCTATCGCGAAGTAAAAAGCGCGGCAGATTTGGAAACGGATGCGTATATTAATTTTTAGCAACTAAGATCCTTAGCGCTATTCAACCACCTTTCGGGGTGGTTTTTTTATTTCAAAGCGCACCTCGCTTAGCTTCATTAGCAATATTGATAAAGTTAAATTGGTCTAATTCGCATTTGTTCGCATGTTATTGACGAAAATCGTCTGATGTTGTAAATTCATTGTAATAAATGGGTAATCGATTCGATACTTTAATATGTTAAGGAGGATCATAATGAAAAAATTGATCGTCATCACGATGACCCTGGCGCTTGGCTGTTCGATCATGGCCTGCGGTGGCTCAAAGGAGCAGCCGGTCCAAAAAGCGTCGGAGCCAGTGCAAGAGGACCAAAAAGAACAAACGAAAGAGACAAGCAAAACGGAAAAGACAAGCAAAACGGAAGAAAAGAAAAACAAGAAACAGACCAAAGAAGTGGATGAAAGCCTCATCGGTAGGTATCACTCAGTCCAAGCTACTGCCCTAGATCTTACGATGGCTGGGGATGACGTTTATAACATTGAGCTCGAGCTAAAAAAGGCTGGCAAAGCAACGATGACTACGGAGGAAGATACGGCTAACTTAACTTGGACATCGGATGGCTCTACCATCACCCTTAAAGTTGAGGGCACTGAGATCGTTGGCGAAATAGGCAAAGACATCCTTACCTTTAAAAGCTTTTTGAAAGAAACAATAGGCATGGATATGGATATGGTCTTTGCTAAAAAAGGAACGGAGGCGGACAATCCGGCGCTCTATCTGCCTGAGGAGGAAAAGGCCATCTTGGGCAATTGGGTCGGAGCATCTGTTGTTGATGCTCTTGATGAAGATGCCTCGGAGGAAGTAGCCCCAGATACTTTGCAAGCGAACATAAAGGGTGACCATACCATAACTGCTTCCTATGAGGGAGAGGAAATCATCAATGCTAAGTGGAGCCTTCTGGGGGACACTATAGTTGTAGACGGTGATGTCAAAGATGATGCCAATTTCTATGCTGTAGTCAAGGATGGGGCCCTCGTGATCGCTTATAGCCGTGACTTAGGTGATATCTACTATAGCTTCACCATGGCAAATGCCGAGAAATCTGCTGATCATGCTGATGGCAAAGAAGACTCTACTGCCGCCTCAAAAAAAGAGAAGGATGAAAGCAAAGAGGAAAGTCTCTCCGACAGCGATGCAAAAAACGATGAATCCGATAGCGATGAGGAAGACGACGAATACGAAGACGATGAGGATTCTTCCGATTCGGATGATTAGAAAGTAAAGTCGCAACCATATGAGATGCCCCAAGACTCACTAGGAACTTCATGGCTGGTGGAATATTTGCAACGGGGGAGCCTAGGAGACATCTTCTACTAAATTGTCTTGAGACAACGATTGCACCAAATGGGCGTGCTTCGTACAGCCTAGTAAAAGGCGTAACCAATAGTAAGGAGAAATATATATGAAGAAAATGATTTCATTGATTGTGGCCATGGCGCTTTGCTCTTCCATAACGGCCTGCACTGGCCCGGCAGATGATACTGGCAAGACATCAGCGTCTACCACCACCGTGCAGGAAGCGACAAGTTCTGCCGAAACAGAAGAGGAATCATCTGCAGAAACTACAACAGAGAAAGCCGCAAGCGAAGAAGATGCCATATTAGGCAAATACACCCCCATCAAAGTGAAATCCGGAGATGTAGTCGAGTCAGGAGAGAATTTTAAAGACTTTTTCTCACTTGAAATGAATCCCGAGGGAAAGTGTAAATTCAAGGGCGGCGCAGAGATCCTAGATTGTACTTGGTCTTATGAGGACAAAAAAATCATCATCGAGGGCAAAGATTTCCGCTTGCAAGGTGAAATTGGTGAGGACACCATTTGCCTTAAGGATGTTGGAGGTGCCTCAGACATCACCTTTGCCAAGGAAGGATCCAAGGCTGCTACCGAAACTGAAACCTTGACAGACGAGAAACAAGTATCTGAGGAATCGACCTCTTCTGAGGCAAGTGACGAGAAAGCGTCTGAGGACAAAGAAGAAACCGGGAGTCAGGCCAGTGCTGGTGAACCCATCCCGAAGGGCGATGGTAAGCTGAGTAAAGAGGATGGCCTCCGCCTCCTCCGTTATTATGAATATTGCCACAGCGTAGGTCTTCCCTTACATTACGAGGATATGGTCGAATTTGCTGGCTGTGAGGGAGAAGATGGCGGCAACGATGGCGAAAATGTCATGACCAAATTTGGCGATCGTCTGGCACGTTGGTATGCAGGTGATCCTAGGGCATATGTATATTTCACCTTTAGGAGACCGGACGACAAGGATGATTGGACAGCCCGCCAGTGGGTTAGCCAAAACATGGACAGTGCGGACGTAGAGGCTGCTGACATCTCTGAGTATTTAGAGAAAAAACTAGAAAAACCAGAAACTTCAACGAAAGAGTTTGCCATGACGGTCAAAGGAGAAGGTGGGAGTGATGAGATTAGCCTGAAGTTCAAAGTAGATATTCCTGAGGCTGGCTGGTTCTTAGATGATCAATCCGAGCATAGACAGATGATCGAACTGTACCATACTTATGCTACGGAGGATCAAAGTGACTATGGCAGTATCATCATCAACGCTTACGGTAGTGAGGAAAAAGCTGCCAAAATGGCTGGTGAGATCGATGAAGCGGCAGATGTGGATGCGATCACTGTTTCTGGCGCTACTTTATCAGGCGTTCATGGCGAGTTTTGCGGCATGAAAACAACGTACTGGTATGGACAACTGGAGAACGGAGCCTGGATCGGCGTCACTTTCAGAAAGCTTGACATGGCGGATGCCAATCAGGTTATTGCTCTTGTCAATAGCATTACCTTTAAATAGTCTGTTGAATAGTCTATATGAGTACCGGTGAATTGTCTGAGTAAATACCGGGCCCGCTAAGCTCGCTAAGAAGGCCCTACACGCTCGTTTTCAAGACCCTTCACTCTAATTACCCATAGTCTTCACCCTAGTTACCACAGCTCTTCAAGCGATTAACCAAGGAGCTCTGGCGGCTCCTAGGGACGAACGGAAAGATTACCCTTGAGCTGCATCAGATTTCTGGTGCAGCTTTTTTAATGTTTCTGATGAAGTGGACGATGTCAGTCCTGTTCTGTCGGATCCTCACGAGGCTTGGACGAGACCTTATGCGATCTAGGTCGGCTCCTTGCTGAAAATAGCGAATCATGATTTTGACTTCTTACAAGTCTTGCACAATTTTACCGGTTTTTGCTTTGGCGTATAATTTTTTTCATGTTTT
>ERZ1673752.558-NODE-558-length-62769-cov-47.021080_pt1 | contig 62769 bp, 55 predicted proteins | sample MGYA00580195_ERZ1673752 | MGnify/ENA primary metagenome ERZ1673752 (study PRJEB41218, sample SAMN15661744) | gut metagenome | host: Homo sapiens | place: Canada: London | collected 2015-08-20/2019-03-30 | study: EMG produced TPA metagenomics assembly of...
ATCTCGGGAAGGCAGTTACGGTTTCGCCGGAGCTTTCGTGATATCCGATATGGTACTGCGAGATTGCCACGTCGCTTCGCTCCTCGCAATGACAAACTTGAAAGCCTGTACGTTCGGCGAGAATGCCTAGCAATTTGCAGCTGCCTTAGGCGCTCGCTGAGCGCCGCTACAGACAGGGAAACTTCGCGCAAGGGGATGAGGTCTCCAGTTTTGCCTACGGTAAAAGAAAAACCTTCAAAACCCGAAGGCTTTGAAGGCTTCTGGAGCTGCTATCCAGATTCGAACTGGAGACCTCATCCTTACCAAGGATGCGCTCTACCTGCTGAGCTATAGCAGCATTTCCTGACAGCTCTGCTATTATATCAGCAGGATAGAAAATTGTCAACAACTTTTTTTCATTTCGTCGAATTTTTCGGGGCGGAGGAAGCGGGTGATCTGTGCCATGAGGGCGGGGTTGGCCTCGCTGCGGGTCGCGCCGAACAGCAGGTCGGCGTGGCCGTCGTGCTCCGGCTCGGCCCAGAGCAGGGCCTGCGCCTGCGGCAGCGCGTGCAGATGGGCCAGAATGGAGCTGCGGTGCAGCGGAGCGATCCAGTCGTGCACGCCGCCGACGAGCAGCAGCGGCGTCCCGGACTCGGCGGCAGCCTGTGCGGCGGTGCGGCGCAGGGCGCGCAGTCCGAAGCGCGCGGCCTGATAGAGGTACAGCGCCGGATAATGCGCATAGGCAAGCACGCCGATGTGGTGCAGGACCGGCGAGAGCGTGGCCTCCATGGGACTGTTCACCCCGCCGATGCACACGGCCGCATCCACCCGGCTTCCCGGCAGGGCGCAGCAGACGGCATAGCCGCCCATGCTGTGGCCGAGCAGGACGAGGCGGCGGCTGCCGAAGCGGCCGTGTTCCTCCAGAAAGCGCAGCGCGGCGCGCAGGTCGTCCGCTGCCTGCGGAAAGCCCCGGCACGACCGGCCCGTGCTGCCGTAGCAGCCGGTGTAGTCAAATGAAAACACGCGCAGCCCGGCTTTGACGAGCCATTGGATCTGCGGCGCATAGGAAAACGCTCCGTTCCCAAGCCCTGGCGCGAGGACGGCGAGCGTGTCCCCCGTGCCGCATAAGTAGCCCTGCAGGCGGTTCGGCCCACTCAAAAACGTGAGCCTTTTTGTGGGCAGGCCAAGCTCCGGCTCCGGATCGGCGTCGTAGCGCCGGAAGCAGCGGTGATAGATCAGAACGGTCAAGAGAAACAGCGTGAGCAATTTTTCGCCCTCCTTTTTTTGGAGGGTATGCCCGTTTTTTGCGATTTTCAAACCGCGTTCTAGGAAATTCCGCCGCGCTGTGCTATAATAAGAAATCCTGTGATGGGAAGAAGAAAGAAAGAGGGCGCAGCTATGGGGGAGCTTCCGTTTGCGCTCGCGCCGGAGGCGGCGTTGGGCGCATGGCTCCGGGAGGCGGAGCGGGAGATGGAGCCGCACCGCACGGCGGGGACCTATCGCGGCTTTGACGGCACGGAGCTGCCGTGGCAGGCCGTGCACGCAGACCGGCCGCGTGCCCATGTGGTCCTCCTGCACGGGTTCACGGAGTTCCCGGAAAAATACCGGGAGCTGTGCCGCTATCTCCGGCAGGCGGGCTGCACGGTCTGGCTGCCCGTGCTGCGCGGCCACGGGCAGGGCGGCATCGTGCACGTCGACCGGTTCGAGGACTATGTACGCGATATAGCCTGCTTCCTGCGGGATATCGTCCCGGAGCGGCCGCTGCTGTTCGGCCACTCCATGGGCGGCGGCGTGGCCGCGCGCCTTCTGCAGGAGCGGCCGGACTGTGCTGCACGCGCCGTTTTGTGCTCGCCCATGCTCTGTCCGCAGACGGGCCGCGCGCCGCACTGGCTGGCGCTCGGCTGTGCGCGCATGCTGCTGCGGCGGGGCGAGCGGGAGAAAAGCCCGCTGTTTTCCGGCGCTTATGATCCCAACGCCGAATTTTCGTGCAGCGGCTGCACGAGCCGCGCCCGTTTCCGCGCCGCCATGGACTGCCGCGCAGAGTGTCCTGCCTATCAGACGATGGGCGCGTCGAACCGCTGGGTCTATGAATCGCTCGCCCTGCGCAGCCGGGTCCTCAGCCCGCGCGCCTGCCGCAGGGTGCAGGTCCCGGTCCTGGTGTGCAGCGCCGGGCGGGACACGCAGGTCAGCCTGCGGGAGCAGCGCCTGTTGGCCGCGCGCCTGCCGCAGGGGCAGCTGCTGGAATTCCCCGACGAAAAGCACGAGCTGTACAACGCCGGAAATGCCGGATTGGCGGCATTCCTGGGTGCGGTTCTGGATTTTTTCGGCCTGACGGCCGGATACGGAAAGGAAGAGACAAAATGACCTTACTTATCGTAGTCGATATGCAGAATGACTTCGTGACCGGTGCGCTGGGCACGGCGGAGGCGCAGGCGATCGTGCCGCATGTGAATGCGAAGATCGCAGCGGCGGATGCCGTCGTCTATACGCTCGACACCCACGGCGAGGACTACCTTGCCACGCAGGAGGGCAAGAGGCTGCCCGTGCCGCACTGCATCCGCGGCACCTGGGGCCACGCGCTGGCCGACGGCCTGACCGTCCGGGCGGAGGCAGGGCGGATCGAGAAGCCGACGTTCGGCTCCACTGCCCTCGGCGAGCTGGTGCGCAGCCGCTTCGCGGCGGGCGAAATCGACCGCGTGGAGCTCGTCGGCCTGTGCACGGATATCTGCGTCATTTCGAACGCCCTGCTGTGCAAGGCCTTCTGCCCGGAGCTTCCTGTTTCCGTGGATGCGGCCTGCTGCGCGGGCGTGACGCCCGAGACCCACCGCAATGCGCTCTCTGCGATGCAGTGCTGTCAGATCGACGTGTTAAATATTGCACCCGACGCGAAGTGACAGCTCGGGATGAAACTGTAACAGGATATTTCTTTGGACATTTCGACGGCGGCGTATGAAAATAGCGCAGCTTTCGGGGAATGCACATTGCGAAAGCAATGGGGTTTTGCTATAGTGGCTACAAACGAAAACTGTCGAGAAATGAGGGTCGACTATGGGAAAGACCGCTTTTCTGTTCTCCGGGCAGGGCGCGCAGCGCGCCGGCATGGGGAAGGAATTCTATGAACATTTTGCCTCCGTCCGCGCGTTGTTTGACGCTGCGGAGGAGCTTCGCCCCGGCACGCTGCAGCAGATGTTCGCCGGGAGCGATGACGAGCTGCGCCAGACCGAAAACACGCAGCCCTGCCTGTACCTGGCCGATCTTGCCGCCGCCTACGCCCTGCGCGACAGCGGCCTGCAGCCGGAGGCTGTTGCGGGCTTCTCGCTCGGCGAGATCCCTGCGCTGGCCTTTGCCGGGGCCTATGACGGCATGACGGGCTTCCGCCTTGCCTGCGCGCGCGGCGCAAGCATGGCGCGGGCCGGGAAAAACGTCAACGCCTCCATGGCGGCCATTGTCAAGCTGCCGGACGAGACGGTCGAGCGCCTCTGCGCCGCCTATGACCATGTCTGGCCGGTCAATTACAACTGCGACGGGCAGATCGCCGTCTCGGGCGACCGGGATGAGCTGGAGCGCCTGTATGCCGATGTCGCGGCCGCAGGCGGCCGCAGCATGCCGCTGAATGTCAGCGGCGGCTTCCACTCGCCGTATATGGACCCCGCGTCGGCGGAGTTCGGCGCGATCCTCGCGGACACGCCCCTGCAGAAGCCCACGCTTCCGGCCTATGCCAACCGCACGGCCGAGCCCTACGGCGAGAATGTCCGCGAGCTGCTCACGCAGCAAATCAACCATCCGGTCCGCTGGAAGGAGACGCTGCATCACCTGAACGAGCAGGGCTTTGACACGTTTGTCGAGTGCGGCGCGGGCATGGTGCTGTGCAAGCTCGTGCGCAAGAATCTGCCGGAATGCCGCAGCTTTGCGGTCGACAGCCTTGCCGGTCTGGCAAAGCTGCAGGAGGAGGGAATGCTGTGCTGCTCCGCGACCTGATCCGCGAATATACGCAGAGCCGCACGGAGCTGCCCCCCACGCCTCCGGCGCGCCCGGTGCCGCAGACGCACGTCTGCCCAAAGTGCAAAATGGAGAGCGGCCGCACGGCCGTGGAGCAGGGCGCGATGATCTGCCCGGCCTGCGGCGCGTATTTCCGTATGAATGCGCGGGAGCGCATCACGCACACGTTCGATGCCGGGAGCTTCCAGGAGCTGGATGCCGATGTGACGAGCGTCGATTTTCTGAGCTTCCCCGGTTATGCCGAAAAGCTGGAAAAGGCCCGCAAAACGACGGGCGAGAACGAGGCGGTCCTGTGCGGAACGGCCGCCATCGGCGGCATGTTCTGCGCGACGTTCGTCATGGATTCCAGCTTTATCATGGCCTCCATGGGCTCTGCCGTGGGCGAGAAGATCACCCGCCTGTTTGAGTTCGCACTGGCCCAGCGCCTGCCTGTCATCGGCTTCACGGCCTCCGGCGGCGCGCGGATGCAGGAGGGCGTCGTGTCCCTCATGCAGATGGCCAAGTGCTCCGGCGCGGTCAAGCGCCACAGCGAGGCGGGACTTCTGTACATCGCCGTGCTGACCGATCCGACGACCGGCGGCGTGACGGCTTCGTTCGCCATGCAGGCGGATATCATTCTCGCCGAGCCGAACGCGCTCATCGGCTTTGCCGGCCGCCGCGTCGTGGAGCAGACGACCGGCTCGCAGCTGCCCGGCAATTTCCAACGCGCGGAGTTCCTGCGCGAGCATGGCTTTGTCGACGCGGTGATCGAGCGGCGCGCCCTGCCGGTCACGCTGGGTAACCTGCTCTATCTGCACGGAGGATGAGCGAAAATGAATGCTTTTGAACGTTTGAAAGAGGCCCGGCACGCCGGGCGTCCGACGGGCGCGGCCTATGTTGCCGCGCTGTTTGAAAACCGCCTCGACCTGTGCGGCGACCGCCGCTTCGGCGAGGACCCGGCCATCATTTCCGGCATTGGCACGCTCAGCGGCCGTCCCGTGACCTATATCGCCATCGACAAGGGCGCGGACCTCGACAGCCGCATGCGCAACCACTTCGGTTGCCCCATGCCGGAGGGCTACCGCAAGGCCCTGCGCCTGATGAAGCAGGCCGAAAAATTCCACCGCCCCGTCATCTGCCTTGTCGACACGCTCGGCGCCTACTGCGGCGCGGAGGCCGAGGAGCGCGGGCAGGGCGAGGCCATTGCCGAGAACATTCTGGAAATGATGGGCCTGCGCACGCCGGTCATCTCCGTCGTCATCGGCGAGGGCGGCAGCGGCGGCGCTCTGGCGCTGGCTGCGGCCGACCGCGTGTATATGCTGGAAAACGCCGTTTACTCCGTCATTTCGCCGGAGGGCTGTGCCAGCATCCTCTGGAAGGACTCCGGCCGCGTGGCGGATGCCGCGCAGTGCCTGCACATCACGGCGGCCGATATGGTCGACCTGCATGTGGCCGAGGAGATCATCCCGGAGAATTTCGCCGATTTCCCGCAGATGTGCGCCGCCATGACGGTGCAGCTCACGATGGACCTCGACGAGCTGTGCGCCCTTTCGCCGGAGGAGCTGCTCGAGCAGCGCTACCGCCGCTACCGCCGCATCGGCGTGTATGAGGAAAACGGCAGCATCGTCCGCTTCACGGAACATTGAGATATTCCGGACAATTTCGGAGTACCATAAATACCATGTAATTTTTGAATCATAAGGAGATAGATCACCATGACGAAGACTGAAATTGCAGAGAAGATCAAGAACATGATCAGCGAGAACCTGCGCATCCCCGAAAACATGCTGGACGACGATGCCGAGCTGTTCGGCGGCGACATCGGCCTGGACTCCGTTGACTCCCTCGAGATCATTTCCGGCATCGACGACCTGTTCGGCGTCGACATGACCGGCGTTGACCGCGAGCACTTCCAGACCATCAACGCGCTGGCTTCCTATGTCGAGGAGCATGTGGAGCAGTAAATGGAAAAGCGTTGTGTCATCACCGGCCTTGGCCTGATCTGTGCCGCCGGTAACGACGTGGATACCTGTTGGCAGAATATCTGCGCCGGAAAAACCGGGATCGACGAGGTCAAGTCCGTCTCGACGGAGGGCTGCGTCTCCCATGTGGGAGCGGAGGTGCACTGTGAGGACCTCCCCGCGCCCGAATATGACCGCTCCGTCCGCCTTTGCCTGCACGCGGCCCATGAGGCCGTGCGCGACGGCAGGCTGACGGACAGCGCCGTCCGCGAGGCGGGTGTCATCCTTGGCAGCTGCGTCGGCGGCGCTGCGAGCATCGACCACTATTACACCGGTCTGCTGCAGGGCCGCACGGAGGAGCAGGATGTTCTGAAGATGTCCGCCTCCGCCATTGCGGCGAACACTGCCTTCGCGCTCGGCGCGAACGGCGAAACGGCGAACATCGTCAACGCCTGCGCGGCGGGCACGATGAGCGTTTCGTATGCGTGCGACCTCATCCGCCTCGGCCGCGGCGAAATTTTTCTCGCGGGCGGTACGGATGCGTTCTCATCCCTTGCCTATGCGGGCTTCAATGCGCTGCATGCGCTCTCGGCCGGCCCCTGCTCTCCGCTGAACCACAGCAACGGCATCTCCCTCGGCGAGGGCGCCGGTGTTCTGGTCGTGGAGGAGTATGAGCACGCCATCCGCCGCGGCGCAAAGATCTACTGCGAGGTGGCGGGCTGGGGCGTCAGCTCCGATGCCTTCCACATCACTGCGCCGCAGCCGCAGGGTGAGGGGCAGATGGCCGCGCTGCACCGCGCCATGGTCAACGCCGGAACGGAAGCGGGCGACATCGGCTACATCAACGCCCACGGCACCGGCACGGCCAAGAACGACGCGGCGGAGTTCCTGTCGCTGCACACGCTTTTCGAGGGCGCGGCTCCGTCCGTCAGCTCGACGAAGTCCATGACGGGCCACTGCCTCGGCGCGGCGGGCGCGATCGAAGCCGTCCTCAGCGTCAAGGCGCTGACGGAGAACACGGTCCTGCCGACGACGGGCTATGCCCCGGAGGATCTGGCCCCGCTGGCCGAAAAGGCCGGGAACCTCGACTGCGTCGTGAACGTCGCCCACGAGCGCGAGCTGGAGAACGTCATGTCGAACTCGTTCGCATTCGGCGGCACGAACGCCAGCATCATTTTCTCGAAAAAGCCGCACCCGGCGGAGCAGACCGGCAAGCGCCGCATCTGCGTGACGGGCATCGGCGAGCTGCTGTCCGAGGCGGACGGCACGGCGAGCGTTCAGCGCGAGCTGACGCCGGAGGATTTCGGCGCGCGCGATGTGAAGCTCGGCTTCTACCGCAAGCTCGACCGTTTCAGCCAGATGCAGGTCCTCAGCGGCGTGGACGCCCTGCGCGACGCGGGCTTCACCATCGATGCGGACAATGCCTCCCGCGTCGGCAGCACGATCGGCACGGCAGACGGCCCCATGGCCGAGATCACGTCGTTCCAGAAGACCGTCTGCGAAAAAGGCCCGGCAGCGGGCAGCGCCTTCAGCTTCCCGCATACCGTGTATAACGCGGCGGGCGGCTACCTGTCCATTTTTACCGGTCTGAAGGGCTTCTGCGCCACGATCGCCAACGGCACGCAGGCGGGCCTGCAGAGCGTCATCTGTGCCTGCGATGAGCTGCGCTCCGGCGCGGTCGACGCCGTACTTGCCGCCGGAACGGACGAAAATTCCGAAAATATCACCGAGGTCTATTCGCACCTGCCGCTGCCCGGCCATGTCGTCGGCGAGGGCTGCGTGACGATGCTCCTCGAGGATGCCGCTGCCGCACAGGCGCGCGGCGCAAGGATCTACGCCGAAATTCTCGGCTATGCCGGGACGCATCAGGCGGCCCGCTACGGCTCGGAGCCTGCGCAGGAGCAGGTCGACCGCACGCTGGCAGGGGCCCTGCAGGACGCGGGCCTGACCGCCGTCGACCGTCTGTTTACCGCACAGGAGATGAAGGCCCGCACCGGCGACGCCCGCGCGGCCTCCGCCGCTCTGGCGTTGGCAGAGGCCTGCCGCGCTGTGTCGTCCGGCGAGTGCCGCACGGCTGCTGCGCTGGCCACCGGCTGGACCGGCAGCATCAGCTGCGTGATCGTTGGGAGGAAAGAAGCATGAGCATTGCACTTGTGACCGGCGCGTCGCGCGGCATCGGCAGAGCCTGCGCGCTGGCGCTTGCCAAACGCGGCTATGATGTCGCGGTGAACTATGTCTCGAACGAGGCTGCCGCGCAGGCGGTCGTCGCGGAGATCGAGGCGCTCGGCGTGCGCAGTCTGGCCGTCCGCGCCAACACGGCAGAGCTGCCGGAGGTCAAGGATATGTTCCGCACCGTCGTGCGTGAGATGGGCGGCCTCGATGTCCTTGTGAACAATGCGGGCGTCGTGGACGACCGCTATCTCATGATGCTCACGGAGGATTCCCTGAGCCGCAGCCTTGACATCAACATCAAGGGCTATTTCCACTGCGCGCAGCAGGCGGCGCTCAAGATGTTCAAGAAGAAGTCCGGCGTGATCGTCAACATTTCCTCCGTCAGCTCCGTGCTGGCCATTCCCGGGCAGAGCGTCTACAGCGCGACGAAGGGCGCGGTCAATGCGCTCACGGCGACGCTTGCCAAGGAGCTTGCGCCCTACGGCATCCGCGTCAACGCTGTCGCCCCCGGCTTCGTCGAGACGGAGATGCTCGACCATATCCCGCAGGAGCAGCGCGAGGGCTATCTCAAGTCCGTGCCGATGGGCCGCTTTGCCAAGCCGGAAGAGGTCGGCGACGCCGTCTGCACCCTGTGCGACCCGACGCTGTCCTACCTGACGGGCCAGACGCTCATCCTCGATGGAGGGCTGAGCCTGTGAATCTGCTGGAGATCAATGCGCGCATCCGTCAGCGCCCGCCGTTCCAGATGATCGAGCGCGTGACGGCGCTGGAGCCCGGCAAGAGCGCCGACGGCATCAAGTGTGTTTCCGTCAACGAGCCGTATTTTCAGGGCCATATGCCCGGCCTGCCCATCATGCCGGGCGTCCTGCTCATCGAGAGCGCCGCGCAGCTGTGCTCCCTCGTCATCGAGGCAGACGGCAGCGACGACAGCAAGATCTATGTGCTGCTGAAGGTGCGCGATTTCAAATTCGTCCGTCCCGTCGTGCCCGGAGACCGGCTGGAGATCCATGCCGAGATGGTGCGCGGCGGCGCGGGGGTCTACACGTTCGACGTGACGATCTCCTGCGACGGCGGCGTGCGCGCCAAGGGCGAGCTGATGTTTACGGCCGTGGCGCAGGATTCCATCTACGCATGAGAGTCCTCGTCCTCAACGCCAGCCCGAAGGGCGAGCAGAGCCACACCATGGCCATCACCCGCGCGTTTCTCTCCGGCTTCCCGGAGGGGACGCAGACGGAGCTGCTCGAGCTGCGCCGTCTGAACATCCGGCCCTGTACGGGCTGCCTCGGCTGCTGGACGAAAACGCCCGGCCGCTGCGTGCAGCGCGACGACATGGGCCGGGTCTATGCGGCCATTGCGGCGGCTGATGTCGTCGTCGAGAGCTTCCCGCTGTATTTTTACGGCATTCCCGGCACGCTCAAGACGCTGACGGACCGCTGCCTGCCCTATACGAAGGCCTATGGCTGGAGCAGCCGGGCCGTGCACGAGCTGCGCGACCCCGCCATGCTCGAAAAGCGCCTGGTGCTCATCTCCACCTGCTGGCACACGGGCATTGAGCGCCTGTATGCGGCGGTGCGCACGGCCTATGCCGAGTATGCGCCCGGCTATCAGGCAATCTTCTGCCCGCAGGGCGAGCTGTTCGCCATCGATGCCTGCCACCGCCAGGTCAGCGCCTATCTGGCCGATGCGGCGCAGGCGGGGCGCGAGGTCGCGCAGACCGGCCGCATCGCGGACGACACGGCGGCGCGGCTGGCGCGGCCCATCCTCTCGGATGCCACGTTCGAGCGCATCACGCGCCCGCACTGGAGCATCATCGACGAATAAACAGCGGAGGCGGAGCATTTCGACTGAGTACTTTTTTCGAAACGGATGCGGAACAATCCCGCATCCGTTCAGCTTGACGAAAAGTCCCTTCGGGCCTTTCCGCCAAGCTGCCTTCCAAAATTGCAAAATAGAATTTTGTAGTATTATTTTGCAATTTTGCCGCTGCGGCGGGTGATGGAACGCGAAAGGACACCCTGACGGTTTCCTTTCACACTTTTCTTCCCTCCGAAATTTTCAGCTGAGTACTTATTTCAAAACGGATGCGGAACATTTCCGCATCCGTTTCGTCAAATAGGGCAAGAAGAATAGCGCAGGGGATACCCTGTTAGAAACCATGGACAAAGGAGAACAAACCTATGAAACGGATATTTGCGGTTCTGCTGGCGCTGAGCCTGCTTCTGCTCGCGGCGTGCTCAAAGGGCGTTTCCCCCACGGAGCCGTCCCCGACCGAGCCTGCCACGCAGGCTCCGACCGAACCGGCGACCGAGGCCCCGACGGAGCCTTCGCAGACCGAGCCTGCCACGGAGCCGTCGCAGCCCGAGGAGAAAGGCCCGTTCACTGTGACCTATGCCCACGCGCAGGCCGACACGCACGGCTCCGGCGAGGTGTGGGTACAGCTGCTGGCCGAGGTCACAAACACCGGCTCGGAGCCGCTGACGCTCGGCGCAGCGGACTGGACGGTCTGCACGCCGGACGGAACGGAACTTGCCGTCCGCAAGGGCGTCTCCGCTTATCCGCAGACGATCGAGCCGGGCGAAAAGGGCTGGTATTATGATGAGTTCACTGTCGATACGGCCCAGACGGGCGAGCTTGCCGTGCAGTATGACGGCGACGCCCTCGCAGCATCCATCCGCGCGGCGGAGCAGAGCGGCGTGCGCTATGCCGTCTCGGATGTCAATCTGAAGGATTCCGTCTACGGCGGCGTGGAGCTGACGGGCCGTATCCGCAACGACACGGCGGAGCAGGGCAGACTCGTCTGCGTGGCGGCCGTGCTGCTTGACGAGTCGGAAAAGCCGCTCGGCGTGGTCTATACCGTGCTGGGCAGCCCGCTCGAGGCCGGCGCGGAGACGACGTTCGGCATGAGCAGCGAGATGCTCCCGCCGGAGGTCAAATCTGCGGACATCGCACAGGTCGAGACGTTCGCCTATCCGCTTGCGGAGTAAGTATATAAAAAACGGACCGGGTCGGAGATACCGACTCGGTCCGTTTTATACGGGACTTAAACGTTGAACAGGAAGTTGACGATGTCGCCGTCCTTCATGACGTACTCCTTGCCCTCACTGCGGACAAGGCCCTTTGCCTTTGCGGCTGCCATGGTGCCGCAGGCCTTCAGGTCGTCGAAGGCGATGACCTCCGCGCGGATGAAGCCGCGCTCAAAGTCACTGTGGATCTTACCGGCGGCCTGCGGGGCGCGGGTGCCCTTTTTGATCGTCCAGGCGCGGCATTCGTCGCTGCCGGCCGTCAGGAACGAGATGAGGCCCAGCAGCTCATAGCTCGCCTGAATCAAGCGATCAAGGCCGGACTGCTTCAGACCCAGCTCTTCCATGAACATGGCCTTTTCGTCCGGATCGTCCAGCTCGGCGATGTCCGCCTCCAGCTTGGCGCAGATCGGCAGGGCAAGGGAGCCCTCCTCGTCGGCCAGCTTCTTGACCTGCTGGAAGTACGGCACGGACTCCGGATCGTTCACGGCGTCCTCCGAGACGTTCGCGGCATAGATCGTCCGCTTGAGCGTCAGCAGGTCAGACGTGGCGATGAGGGCGCGGTCGTCGTCGGAGCATTCGAACGTGCGGGCAAGCTTGCCCTCATTCAGATGCTCGAGCAGGGCAGAGAAGACCTCCGCCTCGCGCAGGAAGCGCTTGTCGCCGCCCTTGGCGGCCTTCTGGGCCTTGTCCATGCGGCGCTCGCACATTTCGGCGTCGGCGAGGATGAGCTCGAGGTTGATGATGTCGATATCGCGCAGCGGGTCTGTGCTGCCCTCGACATGGGTGACGTTCGGGTCGTCAAAGCAGCGCACAACGTGGATGATGGCGTCCGTTGTGCGGATGTTCGAAAGGAACTTATTGCCGAGGCCCTCACCCTTGGACGCGCCCTTGACAAGGCCTGCAATGTCGACGAATTCGATCGTGGCGGGCGTGAATTTCTTCGGCTGATGCAGGTCGCGCAGCCACTCCAGACGCGCATCCGGCACGGCCACGACGCCGACGTTCGGATCGATGGTGCAGAAGGCGTAGTTATCGGCGGGAATGCCCGCATTTGTGATCGCGTTGAACAGCGTGGACTTGCCGACGTTCGGCAGTCCGACGATACCAAGTTTCATGGATGCTGATCTCTCCTCTTGTTTCGAGTATATCTATTATAGCAGAGACGCGCGGCTCTCACAAGCCCAAAATATCAGTTTGCGGCGCGGCGGTCATAGAGCTTTGCAAGGCCGCCTTCGGAGGTCTCGCGGTATTTTGCGCTGATGTGCAGGCCGGTCTCCTTCATCGTGCGCACGACCATGTCGAAGCTGATGTTGCGCGAGCCGCACAGCAGGCCGGACAGGTTGAAGGCGTCCATGGCGCGCTTGGCAGCCACGGCGTTGCGCTCGATACACGGGATCTGGACAAGGCCGCAGATCGGGTCGCACGTCAGGCCGAGATGGTGCTCCATGGCGATCTCGGCGGCGTATTCCGTCTCCTCGATGCTCAGACCCATCAGAGCGCACAGCGCGGCGGCGGCCATGGAGCAGGCCGTGCCGATCTCTGCCTGACAGCCGCATTCCGCGCCGGAGATGGAGCCGTTGCGCTTGACGAGAGCGCCGAACAGGCCGGCGACGGCCAGCGCGCGCAGGACCTGCGCATCTGGGATATTGTGCGTTCTCTGCATGTACAGCAGCACGGCGGGCAGCACACCTGCGGAGCCGCAGGTCGGCGCGGTGACGATGGTGCCGTTGTCGGCGTTCTGTTCCGAAACGGCAAAGGCATAGGCACACACGATGCGCAGCTCGCGCACCTGCGGGCGCTCATTCTCCTTGCTCTGCGCATAGAGGCGCTTGGCCTTGCGCTCCACGTTCAGGCCGCCCGGCAGCGTGCCCTCGGCGGCCAGACCGTCGGCAACGGCCTGCTTCATCGTCTGCCAGACCTCCGCGAGAAAGTCCCAGATGCCGGGGCCCTCGTTCAGCTCCACATATTCGCTCAGCGAGATGTAGCGCCAGCGGCAGAACTGCGCGATCTCCGCAAAGGAATTTTCGGGATAGACCTCATCCTGCTCCTGCGGCGCATCCTGCCCCTCGATGCGGATGTCGCCGCCGCCGATGGAGGCCACGCGCATGGTGGCGTAGGGCTTGCCTTCGCGGCAGGCAAAGAAGTCCAGCGTGTTCGGGTGCGGCAGGCTGTGCGGCGTCTCCTCCGAGAAGACGACCTCCGTCCGCTCGCGGCCGAGCACTTCATAGAGCACGCGGTCCGTGCCGTGGCCGCGCCCCGTCTTGGACAGCGAACCGTAAAGCACGACACGGTAGGTCTCCGCGTCGGGATATTTGCTCAGGAAAAGTCTGGCGGCGCGCTCCGGCCCCATGGTGTGGGAGCTGGACGGCCCCTTGCCGATCTTATAAACGTCGCGGATCGATTTCATCCGGGATCCCTCCATATTTCTGTGATCCCGGATATTATAGCATTCTGCCATGGAAAAAACAATCCCGGCCATATCCGGCAAGGGAACAAAAACCGCGAAAAACCGCCTCAAAAGGTGGAAAAAATGCCCCGTTCCCGAATCGTGATATCCGGGAACGGGACGGCGGTCAGGGCTTGCGGAGCGCTTCGAGGGAAAGCTCGCCCGCCAGCTTGAACAGGGCGTCTGCCACAACGGTCTCCAGCGGGAGCCGGGCGCTCTCCGCCACGCGGGTATAGAAGGCGGCGGCCGCCGCGTCAAGGTCAATGGTGAGTCGCAAGGGAAACGGCCTCCTTCGGGGAAAGAATCCTGCTCCATAGTATGCTGAGGCTTGACAGGCGTGTGAAAATGGGTTAAATTATTATGGTATATTGGTATCGCTGCGCAACGGCGTCTTCCGGCGCGCTGCGGCAGCTTCGAAAGGATGAGGCAGGCTATGGCCAAAGAAAAGAAAGTTGAACAGATCACCGATATGGAGGTCGATTTTGCCCAGTGGTACACGGATGTCTGCAAAAAGGCAGAGCTGATCGACTATTCCTCGATCAAGGGCATGTTTATCTACCGTCCGTACGGCTATGCCATTTGGGAAAATATTCAGCGTCTGATGGATGCGGAATTCAAAAAGACCGGCGCAGAGAACGTCTATATGCCGATGCTGATCCCGGAATCCCTGCTGCAGAAGGAAAAGGACCACGTCGAGGGCTTCGCGCCGGAGTGCGCGTGGGTCACGATGGGCGGCAGTGAGAAGCTCGAGGAGCGCTACTGTATCCGCCCGACGTCCGAGACGCTGTTCTGCGAGCACTTCCACGACATCATCCACTCCTGGCGCGATCTGCCGAAGATGTACAACCAGTGGTGCAGCGTGCTGCGCTGGGAAAAGACGAGCCGTCCGTTCCTGCGCCACCGCGAGTTCCTCTGGCAGGAGGGCCACACCATGCACGCCACAGCCGAGGAGGCCCGCGAGGAGACAGAGCGCATGCTCAATGTGTATGCCGACTTCTGCGAGAACGTGCTGGCCATGCCGGTCACGCGCGGCCAGAAGACCGACAAGGAAAAGTTCAACGGCGCCGAGGCGACCTATACGATCGAGTGCATGATGCACGACCGCAAGGCCCTGCAGGCGGGCACGTCCCACTTCTTCGGCGACGGCTTTGCCAAGGCGTTCGACATTTTCTATACGGATAAGAACAACCAGAAGGTCAACCCCTTCCAGACGTCCTGGGGCGTCTCCACGCGTCTGATCGGCGGCATCATCATGACCCACGGCGACAACAGCGGCCTCGTCCTGCCGCCGAAGATCGCGCCGGTGCAGATCGTCATCATCCCGATCGCCATGCACAAGGAGGGCGTGCTCGAGAAGGCACGCGCCGTCGCCGAGACGCTGCGCGCGGCCGGCCTTCGCGTGAAGCTCGACGAGTCCGAGCAGAGCCCCGGCTGGAAGTTTGCGGAATATGAGATGAAGGGTGTGCCGCTCCGTCTGGAGCTCGGCCCGAAGGACATCGAGCAGAACCAGTGCGTGCTCGTCCGCCGCGACAACGGCGAAAAGAGCTTCGTCTCGCTCGACTCCCTGGTCGAATCCGCCAACACGCTCATGGATGCCGTGCATGACGGCATGTATGCCAAGGCAAAGCGCAACCTTGACGAGAATATCTACGATGCCTTCACGCTCGAGGAGGCCAAGCGCCTGCAGCAGGAGCACGGCGGCTTCATCCGCACGATGTGGTGCGGCGACGAGGCCTGCGAGATCCGCATGAAGGAGGAGGCCGGTATGACGAGCCGCTGCATCCCGTTTGCGCAGCAGCACCTCGCCGACACCTGCGCCATCTGCGGCAAGCCTGCCAAGAAGATGATCTACTGGGGCGTTGCCTATTGAGCTGTTGAAAAAGTCCAAAGGACTTTTTCAAGAATGGGATCTCAGTCCGCTGCGCGCACGAATCGCCCGTCAAAGACGGGCGATTCGCACACTGGCGGGCTGAGCGGTATTTTCTCCGACGTACACGCCGCCGGAGAAAATGATCTCACTTTTTTCGCCGCCTGCGGGCGGCGAACTCTGCGAGGCTTTTTGTACACGAAGCCCGGAGCGTTTTCTCTGGGTCAGCTTGTCAAAAAAGTCCCGTTGGGCTTTTTCGCCAAGCTGCTTTCCGAATTGCAAAATCAATTTTTGTATCATGATTTTGCAATTCTGCCGCTGCGGCGGGTTATTTGACCCGAAAGGAAACCCTGACGGTTTCCTTTCACACGCTCCTTCCCTCCGAAATTTGGGGCTGGACTGGTTTTTCAACAGTCCGGAATGCCTGTGAAGCATTTTCCCTGAGATTCCCACGTCGCTTCGCTCCTCGGAATGACACGACTGGGAGTTCTCTGTCAAATGCAAACCGCCCGCAGCAGGGGCTTCCTGCTGCGGGCGGTTTGAAAAAGGAGAGAAAAATGAAAAAAGAAAGAAAAGAAAATGCATCACACTTACTATCCATATTATATCCGGGAATTATTAAGAAGAAAACCAAGAAAATATTAAGTTTATTTGAAGTTGACGGCTCCCACGCCTAGGACGGGGCAGCTGGTCTGGTTTAGCCTGGGATTTTTGGGGAAGAATCCCAAAAAGAATTGCAGGCAAGTGGCTGGCTTACCTGCAACTCCCGGTTTAAAGTAAGAGGGGGAAAATGAAAAAGATTAACTCAACGCTTCTGGTATTATTGTACCCCGGAGATATTAAAAATATAAGCCAGAAGAAATTAAGTTTGTATTAAGCGGGCGGGCCGTACCGGCGCGAAAAATGGTTGACAAATCACGCGTCCGCTGATAGAATAGTCCAAGAATCGTGAAAATTCGCGTTGAAGAAGCCAATCTGCGGCAGAACCGTCAGCGAGCAGGGGAGAGTGCAAGCCCTGCGGCCGATGCTGCAGACCGCCACTTCCGAGCGGCCCGCGACGAGCGGGACGGCCCATCCCCGTTATCCGATGACTAAGATGCCGCGCTGCGGTAATTAGGGTGGTACCGCGAGAAGCCTCGCCCCTATATCCGGGGGTGGGGTCTGCTTTTTATTCCGAGTATTTTCAGGAGGATGATTCCCATGGCCACAAAAAAGTATGGCGTCAATGAGCTGCGCGAGATGTTCCTCTCGTTCTTCGAGAGCAAGGGCCATCTGCGCCTGCCCAGCTTTTCTCTGATCCCGCAGAACGATGCGTCTCTGCTGCTGATCAACTCCGGCATGGCGCCGATGAAGCCCTATTTCAAGGGCGAGGTCACGCCGCCCCGCCGCCGTGTCTGCACCTGCCAGAAGTGCATCCGTACCGGCGATATCGACAACATCGGCCACACGGCGCGCCACGGCACCTATTTCGAGATGCTGGGCAACTTCTCATTCGGCGACTATTTCAAGCATGAGGCCATTGCCTGGTGCTGGGAATTCCTGACGAAGGTCTGCGGCCTCGAGGAGGACCGCCTGTATCCGTCCATCTATGAGAACGACGACGAGGCGTTCGAGATCTGGAACAAGGAGATCGGCATCCCGGCCGACCGCATTTTCCGCTTCGGCAAGGAGGACAACTTCTGGGAGCATGGCTCCGGCCCGTGCGGCCCCTGCTCCGAGGTCTATTATGACCGCGGCGAGAAGTACGGCTGCGGCAAGCCCGGCTGCACCGTCGGCTGCGACTGCGACCGCTATATGGAGATCTGGAACAACGTCTTCTCCCAGTTTGACAACGACGGCCACGGCAATTATACCGACCTCGTCCAGAAGAACATCGACACCGGCATGGGCCTCGAGCGTCTTGCCGTTGCCTGCCAGGACGTTGACTCCCTGTTCGATGTCGACACCGTCATGAACATCACCCACAAGGTCACGGAGATCACCGGCGCGCACTACGGCATGAGCCATGAGAAGGATGTCTCGCTGCGTGTCATCACGGACCACATCCGTGCATCCGTCTTTATGATCTCCGACGGCGTGCTGCCCTCGAATGAGGGCCGCGGCTATGTGCTGCGCCGCCTGCTCCGCCGCGCCGCCCGCCACGGCAAGCTGCTCGGCGTGGACCATCCGTTCCTGTGTGATGTCGTCGAGACCGTTATCCACGAGAACGAGGGCCACTATCCCGACCTGCGCGAGCGCGCTGCCTATATCACCCGCGTCGTCCGCGTGGAGGAGGAGAACTTCGCCCGCACGATCGACGGCGGCATGCGCATTTTCTCCGAGATGCTGGCGCAGCATAAGGAAAACAACGAATCCGTCTTCTCCGGCGCAGATGCCTTCAAGCTCTATGACACCTACGGCTTCCCGATCGACCTGACGGTCGAGATGGCGCGCGAGGAGGGCATGGAGGTCGACCTCGAAGCCTTCCGGAAGCTCATGCAGGAGCAGAAGGTCCGCGCACGAGAGGCACGCAAGGCCCTCGGCGACCTCGGCTGGGCCGGCATCGACTTCGGCCAGGATATCCCCGAGACGCAGTTCGTCGGCTATGACAAAAACGAGACCGAGGGCACCGTGCTCGCCATCGTGGCGGAGGACGAGTCCCGCAGCGAGATCGCCGCAGGCGTCGAGGCCATCGTGGTGCTCGACCGGACGACGATGTATGCCGAGATGGGCGGTCAGGTCGCCGACCACGGCACGATCACCGGCCCGGACGGCGTGTTCGAGGTCACGGACGTGCAGAAGAACAAGGGCGGTAAATTCATGCACTACGGCCGCGTCGTGAGCGGCACGATCAAACTGGGCGAAGCCTGCAAGATCATGATCGATCCTGAGCGCCGCGCCGCCATCCGCCGCGCTCATACGGCCACACATCTGCTGCAGGCCGCGCTGCTGCGCGTGCTCGGCGAGCATTGCCATCAGGCCGGTTCTCTTGTGGAGCCGGATCACCTGCGCTTTGACTTCACGCACTTCTCCGCCGTCACGCCGGAGGAGCTGGTGGAGATCGGTAATCAGGTCTCCGAGATGGTGCTGCGCGGTGAACCGGTCGAGACGATGGTCCTGCCGATCGCCGAGGCACAGAAGCTCGGCGCAACGGCCCTGTTCGGCGAGAAGTACGGCGAGACCGTGCGTGTTGTGAAGATGGGCGAGGATTCACTGGAGTTCTGCGGCGGCACGCATCTGGACAACACCGCAAAGGTCGGCCCGTTCCGCATCCTGTCCGAGGCCTCCGTTGCCTCCGGCGTGCGCCGCATCGAGGCCTACACCGGCAAGGAGGTCCTGCGCCAGACGGAGCAGATGAGCCGCCTGCTGCTGGATGTTGCCCACGAGCTGAAGACGACGCCGAAGGAGCTCATGCAGCGCGCCCACGCCATGGTCGGCGAGGTCAAGGAGCTCAAGCAGCGTCTGGACGCCATGAAGGACAAGCTGTTCAGCGGCGAGATCGACCGTTGTCTGTTTGCGGCGCGCGAGATCAGCGGCCTGAAGGTCCTGACCGTCATGCGCAATGACATCGCGCCGAACGACCTGCGCAAGATGGGCGACCAGATCCGTGACCGTGAGCCGGACGCCGTTGCCGTGCTGGCCAGCACGCAGGGCGAAAAGATCACGCTGCTTGCCGTCTGCGGCAAGAACGCGGTCGGCCGCGGCATCAAGGCCGGTCAGCTCATCAAAGAGGTTTCCGCAGCCTGCGGCGGCTCCGGCGGAGGCAAGCCCGATTCCGCCATGGGCGGCGGCCGCGACCTGCTGAAGCTGGACGACGCGCTGGCGGGCGTGGATGATTTTGTCACCACGCATCTGGCGTAAATCTGGGAGGAAAATGATGAACGACTGCATTTTCTGCCGCATTTTGGCGGGCGAGATCCCCTCGAAGAAGCTGTATGAGGACGAGCAGTGCCTGGCGTTTTATGACATCCAGCCGCTGGCACCGCAGCATTTCCTTGTTATTCCGAAGGCCCACATCGCCTCGGCCGCAGAGCTGGGCGAGGAGCAGGCCGCGCTCGTCGGTCACATCTTCGCCGTCATTGCGAAGCTCACGAAGGAGCTCGGCTTCGCCGACGGCTTCCGTGTCGTGACGAACTGCGGCGAGGACGCCGGTCAGACCGTGAAGCACCTGCATTTCCATGTGCTCGGCGGCAAGACGCTCGGCTCTTTCAATTAAGAATAAAAACGAATCTGATCACCAACGCTGGGGCGGGCAATAGCCCGCCCCGGTTTTTTTAGGCGGAAGGGAGGGCGGACCATGCGCATTCTCGCGATGTTCTCCGCGGCGTTTGCGGCGGCAGCCGCGCTGTGCGCCTATGCGCTCCCGGCTGCGTGGGGCTGGCTGCCCGGTCTGTGCCTCGCGGCCCTTGCCGCGGCGCTTCTGCTTCTACACGGCGATCCGGTCCGGCGCGTGCGCACGATCGCTCTCGGCCTTGCGGCCGGGTTTCTCTGGTGCTGGGCGGATGCCGGGCGGCTCGTGCCCGTCCGCGCCCTCTGCGGCGAGGGGCAGACCATCGAGGCCGAGGTCTGCAGCTTGCCGGAAAGGACACAATACGGCTATCGCTGCGTTACCCTGCTGCAGGGAAACCGCATGCAGCTCTATCTCCGCGATGCGCCGGAGGATGCCGCGCTCGGCGATCGCGTGCGCGTCACGGCGGATGTGACGGAGACAGGAAATTCCCTGTATCTGGCTTCCAATGACATTCTCCTGCTCGGCTTTGCCCGCAGCGAGGCCGAATGGGAGCATCCGGAGCAGGTGTCGCTGCGCTATGCGCCGCAGCGGGCCCTGCTGGCCGTGCAGCGCACGATCACGAATTGCTTTCCGGCCGATACTGCGCCGCTTGCCATCGCTCTGGTGACGGGCGACACGTCCGGCCTGCCCTATGCTCTGCAGACGGCCATGTCCGATGCGGGCATCTCCCACATCGTGGCGGTCTCCGGCATGCATGTGACGCTGCTGCTCGGCGTGGTGCGCCTGCTGTGTCTGCGGCGCAGGCGGCTGACGGCGGGCGTCGGCATTACGGTGATGGTCTTCTTTGCTGCCATGCTGGGCTTTCGGCCCTCTGTCACGCGCGCCGTGGTCATGAATGCCGTGCTGCTGCGCGCGCCGCTGCTCGGGCGGGAGAACGACGGGCCGACGTCCCTGTGCTTCGCTCTGCTTCTGCTGCTCCTGCCGAACCCGCGCGCCATTGCAAATGTCGGCCTGCAGCTGTCGTTTGCCGCCGTGGCGGGGCTGCAGCTGTTTTCCGGCGATCTGAACGGCTGGCTGCAGGGCAGGCTGCATGTCGCGGTCCTGCGGGAGCGCCATCCGCTCCCGGCGCGGCTGCTGCGCGCGATCTGTGCGTCGCTTGCGGCAACGCTCGGTGCGCTGGCCTTCACGCTGCCGCTGGCGGCGTGGTATTTCCGGTCGATCTCGCTGGCCGCTCCGCTGACGAACCTGCTGGCCCTGCCGCTGTTCAGCCTTGCGTTCTCGCTCGGGTGCATCACGGCTGTGCTGGGCCTTGTGTGGCTGCCGCTCGGGCGGATCGCAGCGTGGCCCGCGGCGTGGCTGCTCCGGCTGGCGCGCGGCATCGTCACCACGGCGGCCGGGCTTCCCTATGCTGCCGTTTATCTCAACCGGACACTCCTGTGCGTCTGGCTCATTGCCGCGACCGGAATGTTTGTGATCTTTCTGCTCCAGCGGCGCAGGCAGCCCGGCGTGTTTGCGGCCTGCCTAGCCGTGACGCTGACGGCAGCGATCCTCGGCGCGGCCCTGTGGGAGACGGACCCCGTCTCCATGACGGCGCTGGACGTCGGGCAGGGCGCCTGCACCGTTCTGCGGGGCGGCGGTGCGACATTTGTGGTGGACTGCGGCGGCGAGGGCGGAGAGGCCGTCGGTGAGACGGCTGCACGCGAGCTTCGCATGGGCGGTGAAGCGTCCATCGACGGCCTCATTCTGACGCATCTGGATGCGGACCACTGCAACGGGGCCGCGCAGCTCATGGCGCGGGTGCAGGTAAGGCGGCTGTTCCTGCCGGAGCAGGAGAGCGACAGCCGCGAGGCGATCCTGACTGCGGCGGAGCGCTGCGGCACGGAGATCGTCTTTGTCACGGAGGACCTGACGCTTGATTTTTCCGGCGGCAGCCTGCGGCTGTTTGCGCCGGTCCTGCCCGGCTCGCGCAATTGCGGGCTTGCCGCATTGATGTCCGCGGGAGAATATGATATACTGATCCCGGGCGATATGCCGGCCGCCGCGGAGCGCGTGCTGGCCGATACGCACAGCCTGCCGCAGGTGGAGGTGCTCGTTGTCGGGCACCACGGCGCGGCCGGTTCCACCGCGCCGGAGCTGCTGCAGGCCGTTTCGCCGGAGATCGCAGTTATTTCCGTGGGCGCAGACAATTCCTACGGCCATCCCGCGCAGGCCGTGCTCGACCGCCTGACGGAGGCGGGCGCGGCCGTATACCGCACGGATCAGGCGGGCGATATTACGATCACGAGGTAAGGCTATGGCAAAAAAAGCGGAATCCGGCGGCTATGCGCGCCTGAAGGGCGACCTGGCGCAGAAGACGCCCGGCAGCTTCTATGTGCTCTACGGCGAGGAGGACTATCTTCGCCGCTACTATCTTTCCATGCTGCGCAGGCAGCTCGTCGACGGGCCGACGGAGGACTTCAACTTCCACCGCCTGACATCGGAGAATTTTTCGATGCAGGTCCTCTCGGAGAGCCTCGAGGCCCTGCCGATGATGGCGGAGCGCACGATGATCCAGGTCGACGACGTCGATCTGTTCGCCCTGCCGGAGGATGACCGCACGCAGCTGGCGGCGCTGTTTTCCGACATCCCGGACTATGCCTGCCTTGTACTCGTCTATGCGGACTTCAAGCCGGACAAGCGGAAGAAAAAGCTCTGGGACGCCATGGAGAAAAACGCCGTGCTGGCGGAGTTCGCCTACCAGACCGAGCGCGACCTCACGGCGTGGATCGTGCGGCACTTCCGTGCGGAGAAAAAGAATATTTCGCCTGCGCTCTGCAGCTATCTGCTGCAGCGCTGCGGCTCGTCCATGACGCGGCTCGATGCCGAGATCGCAAAGATCTGCGCCTATTCCGGGGCGGACGACATCGTCCGCGCGGACATCGACACCGTTGTGGAGCCGACGCTCGAGGCGGTCGTCTTTGAGATCACCGACGCGCTGGGCCAGCGGGAATTTGACCGCGCACTCGAGCGCCTGAGCGTCATGCTCAAGCTGCGGGCCGAGCCCATCGCCATGCTCGGCGCGGTCGGCAGCCATATGCGCAGGCTCCACGCCGCGCGCATCCTGCAGGCGGCCGGAAAGACCTCGCAGGACCTTGCCTCGCTCTGCGGCGTCGCGCCGTTTGCGGCCAACAAGTGCTTTGCGCAGGCGCGGCGGCTGTCGGACCGCTTCTGTGCGCAGGCCGTGCTGCTGTGCTGCGAGGCCGACCGGCAGATGAAGACGTCCTATGACGACCCGGCGCGGATTCTGGAGCTTCTGATCCTGCAGCTCGCCGAGGAGGCCCGCCATGATTAAGCTGCGGCAGGCCATCGTCGTCGAGGGGCGCTATGACAAAAATGCCCTGTGCCAGCTCGTCGATGCGCCCGTCATCGAGACGCATGGCTTCGGCGTGATGAAGGACAGGCGGCTGCTCGGCTTTCTGCGGCAGGTCGCCGCGGCGCGGGGCCTCATTATTTTAACGGACTCCGACGGTGCGGGCTTCGTCATCCGCAATTTCCTCAAGGGCGCACTGCCGCCGGAGCAGGTGCTGCACGCCTATATCCCCGATGTGCCGGGCAAGGAGCGCCGCAAACGCGCCCCCGGCAGGGAGGGCAAGCTCGGCGTGGAGGGCATGCCGCCGGAGGTGCTGCTCGAGGCGCTGCGGCGGGCCGGGGCACAGGCGGAGGACTCGCCGGAGCCGCCGGACCCCATCACAAAAACGGACCTGTATCTCGCCGGGCTTTCCGGCGGGGCGGACAGCGCGGCGCGCCGCCGCACGCTGCAGCAGGAGCTTGGCCTGCCGGAGCATCTCGGCAGCGCAGGGCTGCTGCAGGCGCTGAATCTGCTGATGACGCGCGAAGAATTTCAACACCGCTATGGAGAACTGCGATGATCGATATTTCGGTAAACGAGCTGGTCAAGTCCTTTGAGGTCGGCCAGACCCTGCTGGACGGACTGAGCTTTGACATTCACGAGGGCGAATGCGTCGGCATCATGGGCCGCAACGGCTGCGGCAAGACGACGCTGTTCCGCCTGCTGACGGGGGAGCTGTCCCCCGATTCCGGCGAGATCCATATCGCCGCCGGGAAGAAGCTGGGCCTCATCTCCCAGATCCCGGTCTATCCGGCCGGCTTTTCCGTTGAGGATGTGCTGCGCACGGCCTTTGCTGCGCTGGCCTCTCTGAAGCGCCGGATGGAGGAACTGGAAAAAACGCTCGAAAAGGATGCTTCTCGAGCGAATCTGAGCGAATATGACCGCCTGAGCAACGCCTATCTGACGGGCGGCGGCTATGAGCAGGACACGGAAGTCGACAAGGTCTGCAACGGCCTCGGCATCCCGGCCGAAATGCGCGGCCGGGAATTTGACCGTCTGTCCGGCGGCGAAAAGACGCGCGTGAACCTGGCGCGCCTGCTGCTTGAGAAGACGGACATTCTGCTGCTAGACGAGCCGACGAACCATCTGGACCTGCGCAGCGTGGAGTGGCTGGAGGACTACATCCGGCACTTCAAGGGAACGGTCCTGACGATCTCGCATGACCGCTATTTCCTTGATCAGGTCGTGCAGCGCATCATTGAAATATCCGCAGGCAAGGCCGAGTTCTACAGCGGCAACTACAGCTTCTATCTCGAGGAAAAGCAGGAGCGCTTCAACCATCAGCTCCGGCAGTATGAGCAGGAGCAGGCCAAGCTCAAGCAGCTCGGCTTCACCGTCGAGCGCATGAAGGGCTGGGGCATCAACAACCGCGTGCTCTACCGCCGCGCCATGTCCATCCAGCACCGCATGGAGCGCATCGAGAAGACGGAGCGGCCGACCAAGGAGAAGACGCTCCGCGCCCGCTTCGGCGAAAAGGAGTTCCACGGCGACGAAGTCCTCACCGTCAAGAATCTCAGCAAGCAGTTCGGCGGCCGGACGCTGTTTTCCGGCGTGGAGCTGACGGTGCGGGGCGGCGAGCGCATTGCGCTGCTCGGCGACAACGGCACCGGCAAGACGACGTTCCTGCGCGTGCTGCTCGGCGAGCTGCCCGCGGAGGGAAAGATCAAGTTCGGCCCGTCCGTCAAGTCGGGCTATCTGCCGCAGGTCATCCACTTTGCCCACCCGGAGCGCACGCTCTATGACACGATGCTCTATGAGAAGAACTGCACGCCCCAGACGGCGCGCGACCGCCTCGGCGCATTCCTGTTCTCCGGCGAGGACGTGTTCAAGACCGTCGGCACGCTCTCCGGCGGCGAGCAGTCGCGGCTGCGGCTGTGCATGCTCATGGATGAAAAAATCAATCTGCTCGTGCTCGACGAGCCGACGAACCATCTGGACGTCGCCTCGCGCGAATGGATCGAATGCGCCCTCGAGGACTACGAGGGCACGCTGATCTTCGTCTCGCACGACCGCTATTTCGTCGATAAATTCGCCACCCGTATCTGGGAGCTTTCAGACGGGACGATCCGCGACTTCCCGTGCGGCTATGCCAAGTACCGCGCCATTCTGGAGCACGAGGCGGCCGCCCGTCAGCGGCCCGCCCAGCCGAAGAAGGAAAAGCAGGCCAAGCCGGTCTCCGGCAGCAAGGAGCTGGAAAAGCTCGTCCGCAGGCTCGAGCGGGAGATCGCTGCGAAGGAGGACGAGGCGGCGCAGCTCGAGCAGGCGCTGGCCGGGGCTGCGAGCGACTATCAGGAGCTGCTGCGCCTGACGGCGGAAAAGGAGCGCTGCGAGGCGGAGCTGGAGGACCTGATGGCTCGCTGGGAGGAGGCCGCGCAGGCGCTGGAGCAGGGGTGAGGCCTGCACGCCGGATTGTGGAACGGGAAAGGACACTCGTATGGTTTCCTTTCCCACTTTTCTTCCCTCCGAAACTTTCGGCTGGGCAGGTTTTTTTGACAGCCTGCGATTTCTTAATGGAATATTCATGAATTCTGCGGCTTTCGGACTTGTGTCCGGGGGCCGCAGCGGCTATAATATACCATGACTATATCTGCTCCGTACACCCCGGAGCGGTCAGAAGGAGATTTTTGCATTATGAGTGAATCCTGCGGAGGCAACTGCTCGAGCTGCAGCGAAGCCTGCTCGGAGCGCAAGCCGGAGAGCCTGCAAGCGCAGCCCAATCCGAAGTCCAAGATCGGCAAGGTCATCGCCGTCGTGTCCGGCAAGGGCGGCGTCGGCAAGAGCACCGTTTCTGCCATGCTGGCAACGGCCATGCAGCGCACCGGCCGCCGCGCCGGCGTGCTGGATGCCGATATCACCGGCCCGTCCATCCCGAAGGCCTTCGGCGTCAGCGAATGCGCCAGTGCGGATGAGGAGGGCATTTACCCGGCCGTGACGGAAAGCGGCATCCAGATCATGTCCGTGAACCTGCTGCTCGAGCATGAGGATGACCCTGTTCTCTGGCGCGGACCCATCATCGCGGGCGCGGTCAAGCAGTTCTGGACGGACGTCGTGTGGGAGAATGTCGACTATCTGTTCGTCGACATGCCTCCCGGAACGGGCGACGTGCCCCTGACGGTCTTCCAGTCCCTGCCGGTGGACGGCATCGTGATCGTCACCTCGCCGCAGGAGCTTGTCTCCATGATCGTGGCCAAGGCCGTACGCATGGCCGAGATGATGCATGTGCCCGTCATCGGCCTTGTGGAGAACTACAGCTACTTCCGCTGCCCGGACTGCGGCAAGTGCCATCAGATCTTCGGCAAGAGTCATCTGGACGAGACGGCGCAGGCCTATCATCTGCCGGTGCTCGCGCGCCTGCCCATCGACCCCGCCGTGGCGGAGGCCTGCGATGCGGGCCGTGTCGAATCGCTCGACACGACGGAGCTCGAGCCTGCCCTGCAGGCCATCCTCGCGCGCTGAGGCACCTTTTCCGCGGAATTATTTTCCGACACAAGGGAACGAACGGCGCACCGGCGCCGTCTATATAGAGGAAACAGTCCGGCGAAAAACCAGAGGGACTTTTTCGGCTGGCTGAGAGGAAGCGCCGCTGCGGCGCAGAAACGGAGGATCTACAATGAAGAAACGAATGCTTTGCTGCCTGCTGGCATTGGTGCTTGCGGTCGGGCTGCTGTCTGCCTGCGGCTCCGGGAAAGCGGCGGTTTATGTCCAGTCTGTGGCGGCGCTCACGGGCTATGGCTCGCTCGGCGGCGCGAACGCCAGCTCCGGCGTCGTCGTGGCGCAGAAGGAGATCAAGGTCGAACGCGATTCCAGCCGGAAGGTCAAGCAGCTCAATGTCGAGGTCGGCCAGGAGGTCAAGTCCGGCGAGGTCCTGTTTACCTATGATATGGAGGATATGCAGCTCACCATCGACAAGGCCAAGCTTGAGATTGAGCAGATGAAGAACAACGTCAAGGATCTGACGACCCAGATCTCCCAGCTCGAGAAGGAAAAGAAGAGCGCGCCCACCTCGGAGCAGCTCTCCTACACCGTGCAGATCCAGGCACTTGAGGCCGACAAGAAGGAAGCGGAGTATAATATCACCGTCAAGCAGAAGGAACTCGATGCCATGACCTCCGGCTCCGGTACCGCGAATGTGACGGCTCCTGTGGACGGCAAGGTGCAGGCCATCAACGAGAACGGCACGGACAGCAGCGGCAATGCCGCAGCCTACATCACGCTGGTGCAGGACGGCGCTTACCGCGTCAAGGGCAAGATCAACGAGCTGAACCGCAGCGACATCGCCGTCGGCGTTCCCGTTGTCATCCGCTCCCGTGTGGACGATTCCGTCTGGTCCGGCACCATCACGGAGATCGATACGGAAAACCCGAGCTCCGGCAACGCAGGCTTTTCCTATGACTACGGCTATTCCAATTCCGACGACACGAGCAGCTCCAGCAACTATCCGTTCTATGTCGAGCTCGACAGCACGGACGGCCTGATGCTCGGTCAGCACGTCTATATCGAGCCGTCGGACGGCGGAACGGTCTCCGACACCATGAAGCTCGACGCCTCATTCCTGCAGGGCACTGCGGAGGAGGGCTTCTGGGTTTGGGCCGAGAAGGACGGCAAGCTCGAGAAGCGCACCGTCACCGTCGGCACGTTCGACGAGACCTACAATACCTATGAGATCCTCGACGGCCTTGCGGCGGAGGATTATATCGCCTTCCCCGAGGACGGCATGGAGGAGGGCGACCCGACGACGCACACCATGCCGACGGAGGATCCGAGCGCAGAGCCGAGCGACGGCGTCGATGACAGCGGCACTATCGGCGACGGCGTCGATGACAGCGGCGCTATCGGCGACAGCGCGGACACTGGCCCCATCGAGGGCGGCGAAGAGGAGTCTGCAGGCAGCGAGGACGGCGAGTCTTCTCAGACGGGAGGAGTCACCTATGCTCGTTGAAATGAAGGATATCTGCAAGGATTATCCGCAGGGCAAGGAGACCGTCCGCATTCTGAAAAACATCAACCTGCAGGTCGAGGAGGGCGACTATCTCGCCATCATGGGCCCGTCCGGCTCCGGCAAGACGACGCTCATGAATCTCATCGGCTGCCTTGACGTACCGACGAGCGGCGAATACCTGTTGACGGGCGAGAATGTCACCAAGGCCAACGAAAACCAGCTGGCGGAGATCCGCAACCGCCTGCTCGGCTTTGTGTTCCAGAGCTTCTATCTGTTGCCGAAGCTCTCGGCTGTGGATAATGTCGCCCTGCCGCTGCTGTACGCCGGTGTGAACAAGAAGGAGCGCCGCGAGCGCGCCATTGAGGCGCTGCAGATGATGGGCCTCGGCCAGCGGCTGAATTTCCGCCCGAACCAGCTCTCCGGCGGTCAGTGCCAGCGCGTCGCCATTGCGCGTGCCATCGTGGGCCGTCCGAAGCTGCTGCTGGCGGACGAGCCGACCGGCGCGCTGGACTCTGCTGCAGGCAACCAGATCATGGATATTTTCGACGCGCTGAACGACGCCGGCTCTACGATCATCATGATCACGCATGAGCAGGAGATCGCCGAGCGCGCAAAGCGGATCAATTATATCCGCGACGGCATCCTGTCAGACGGCAGAAGGGACGGTGAGAGCCTTGCATAAGAAAAAGAGTGTCAAAGCGATCGTAATTTCGGGCGTCAGCCTGCTGCTTGCCGCGGCGATCGTCGTGGGCGTGCTGTGGTACCTTGGGCATCGCAGCGACCCTGTCAAGGTCGCGCCCGTGTCCATGTTTATGGGCTGGCTCTCGAACGAGAGCACGCAGTCCGGCAACGTGACGGCGGATAACCTGCAGAAGATCTATGCCTCCGATACGCAGACCGTCACAGCCCTGCTCGTGCAGGAGGGTCAGACCGTCAAGAAGGGCGATCCGCTGTTCCGCTATGACACCACGCTCTCCGACATTCAGGTCGAGCGGCAGGAGATCGCAGTCAAACAGGACGACCTGAACCTCAACAAGGCAAAAAAAGACCTTGCCAACATCAACCGCCTGCGCCCCTATGTGCCGACGCAGCCGACGGATCCCCCCACGGAGCCGACGGAGCCGGAGCCGACGGACGAGCCGACCCAGCCGCCTGAGCCGACGGAGCCGACCGTTCCCATTGCCCCGGAGGAGCTGCCCTATCTCATGGGCGGCGAGGGCACGCAGGCCTCTCCGCTGTTCTACCTCTGCGCGGCGGATATGCAGTACGATCAGGCCTATTTTGAGGAGCTCCTCGGCGAAAAAACGGAGCTGTGGGTCGTGTTCCAGGTGCGCGAGGGCAATGCCCTGCACGCCGAGCTGCTCAGTGAGCTTCCGCTGAAGCTTACGCGCGACGAGGAAACGCAGTCCATCCGTTTCACGGTGTTCATTCCCGAGCAGGACGACGTGAAGGAGGAGAACAAGACCCTGCGGGCAGCTGCGGCGGATGTCTCTGCCAGCCCGGATGTCACGGTCGTCGACTATGACGGCGAATACACTGCGGCGGAGATCGCAAAGATGCGCGCTGAGAAACAGAAGGAAATCCGCGACCTCGACCTGAAGCTCCGCATGGACAAGGTCGAGCTGGAGCGCATGAAGCAGGAGGCGGCGAACGGCGTCGTAACGTCCAAGCTGGACGGCACGGTGCTCCGCGTGAATGACCCCGACACAGCCAAGCAGGAGGGAAGCCCCGTCGTGATCGTCTCGGGCGGCGGCGGTTATTACGTCAAGACCGGCGTGACGGAGCTTGACCGCGATAAATATCCGGTCGGCACCCAGATGCGCATCCAGTCGTGGGAGCACGGCGAGGTCTACGGTACGGTGGCGGAGATCTCCGATACCCCGGTGCCCTCCTCCAATAATCCCTATTACTCGTCCGGCAACCAGAACGTCAGCTTCTACACCATGCTCATTGCGCTCGATGCGGACAGCCCGCTGCGCGAGGACGAGTGGGTCGACGTCTACTTTAACGCTGCGTCGATGGCCAGCGAGGATGCCCTGTGCATTGAGACACGCTTCATCCGGCAGGATGACGGCGGAAGCTATGTCTATCGCCGCGGTGAGGATCAGCTCCTGCACAAGCAGTATGTCACGACGGGCGTCGTGCAGTGGGGCTATACGGAGATCAAAAGCGGCCTGACGGACGACGACTGGATCGCCTTCCCCTACGGGAAGGATGTGAAGGAGAACGCAGAGACCATTGAGAGCGACAACTCGGATGATTTCTACTACTACGGCAGCTATTAACGGGAGGCGAGAGCATGTTTGAAAATATCCAGCTTGCATTTCAGGGCGTTTTTGGCCATAAGCTCCGCTCATTCCTGACGATGCTCGGCATCATCATCGGTATCGCTTCCATCATCACGATCATCTCGACCATCAAGGGCACGAATGAGCAGATCAAGCAGAATCTCATCGGTTCCGGCAGCAATATCGTCAATGTCCAGCTCTATCAGAATGACTGGGCCGTCGACATGTCCTATCAGACGCCGGACGGCATCCGCGTCCTGCAGGACGAGCAGCGCGATGAGATGCTTGCCCTCGACGGCGTGGCAGATGTGACGCTCTACCGCAGCCGCGAGAATGTTGAGGGCTTCTATTACCGCAACACGGGCTTCAGCGGCAAGCTCTACGGCGTGGACGATCACTATTTCTCCGTCTACGGCTATGAGATCCGCAGCGGCCGCGGCTTTACGGCCCGCGACTTTGCCTCGGCCAGTAAGAACATCATCCTCGACGAGACGGCGGCCAAGACGCTCTTTAGCTCGGACGATCCCATCGGTAGGATCGTGGAGATCTCCGGCGAGCCGTTCACGGTCGTCGGCGTGGTGAGCCAGAAATCCAGCTTCGAGCCGAGGATCAACTCCGTGAAGGACTATGCGATGTATGTGCAGGAGTCCAGCGGCCTGGCCTTTGTGCCGACGTCCGTCTGGCCGGTGCTCTACCGCTTCGACGAGCCGCAGAACGTGGCCGTCCGCGCCACGTCGACCGACACCATGACCGACGCGGGCAAGGCCGTCGCGGACTATCTGACGAGCCATCAGATCATCGCCAGCAAAGCCACGGGCGACAACAGCTATTCCTACCGTAGCGACGATCTGCTCAAGCAGGCCCAGCAGCTGCAGGAAATGAGCAGCGCGACGAACAACCAGCTCATCTGGATCGCCAGCATCTCCCTGCTCGTCGGCGGCGTGGGCGTTATGAACATCATGCTCGTGACCGTCACGGAGCGCACGGCGGAGATCGGCCTGAAGAAGGCCATCGGCGCAAAGCGCCGCCGCATTCTGGCGCAGTTCCTGACGGAGGCGTCCGTGCTGACCGGCATCGGCGGCCTGCTCGGTGTGCTGGGCGGCATCGGCATGTCGCAGCTCATCTCGAAGTTCATGGATACGCCGACGGCGCTGAGTGTCCCCGCCATTCTTGTGGCGGTGGTGTTCTCCGTCCTCATCGGCCTGATCTTCGGCCTCGTCCCGGCCGTGAAGGCGTCGAAGCTCAACCCCATCGAAGCTCTTCGCCGCGAATAATGCGTTTTCTCATGCAGCCGCCCGAAAACCGGGCGGCTGCATTTTTGTGTTGCAATTTGCGGGCCGTTCCGCTACAATTACCGTGCCGGGCTTTCCGGCGCGACATCTGCAAAAGAGGGAACACGCATGGAGAAAAAAGCGGTCTATCCCGGGTCGTTCGACCCGTTTACCAACGGCCATATGGACATCGTGCGCAAGGCCTCGGCCATTTTTGACCGGGTCTATATCGTCATGGCCGTCAATTCCGAGAAGCGGCGCGCCTTTGACTGCCGCCGCATGCAGGAGGCCATGGAGCGCGCGCTGGCGGACAGCGGCATCCGTAACTGCGAGGTCAGCATCTATGACGGCCTCATCGCCGAGTATACGAAGCATCACGGCATCGGCTATATGGTCCGCGGCCTGCGCAACAACATGGACTACAACTACGAGGAAAACATCGCCGAGGTCAACAAGCTCATCGATCCGTCGCTGGAATATGTCTACTTCCGCGCGGATAACGTCGCTGTGTCGTCCTCCATGGTCAAGGAGCTGCGCCACTACGGGCAGGATGTCTCAAGCTATGTCCCGCCCGCCATCGCCGCCCTGCTGGCGGATGGAAATACGGAGCGCTGAGGATTTGCAGCGGCTGTTGTTAAAACGGTAAACGCTAGCCGCGCCCGAACCGCCGGCCCTGCCGGCGGTTTTTTACGCGCAAAAACGGAAAAACTGAAAAAAGTTCTGCGCTCCATCTTGACAGAATACCCTGCAGGGGTATATAATCAAGATACCCTAATGGGGTATCTGAAAGAACGAGGTGACCGTCATGGAAGAATGCTGCTGCCAGAAGACCAAGGTCCGCACGGACGAGGAATACAAGGGCCTGATGAACCGGCTGAACCGGATCGAGGGCCAGATCCGCGGCCTGAAGGGCATGCTGGAGAAAAACGCCTACTGCCCCGACATCCTGACGCAGGCGGCCGCAGCCAACGCGGCGGTGAACGCCTTCTGCAAGGAGCTGCTGGCCGACCATATCCGCACCTGTGTCGCGGAGAATATCCGCGCCGGGAACGACGAGGTGATCGACGAGCTTGTGCGCACCATGCAGAAGCTCATGAAGTGAAGCGATCCCGGAAATTCATCGGAAAGGATGGGAACGATGGAACAATATCAAGTGACCGGAATGAGCTGCGCGGCCTGCAGTGCCCGCGTGGAAAAAGCCGTCTCCAAGGTGCCGGGTGTGACGTCGTGCAGTGTGAGCCTGTTGACGAACTCCATGGCCGTTGAGGGAACGGCGGACGAAGCCGCCATTGTCGCCGCCGTGACGGAGGCGGGCTATGGCGCAAAGCGCAAGGGCGCAGAGCCGTCGGCCGCCCGGCCGTCCGAGGCGCTCGAGGCGCTGGAGGACCGTGAAACACCGAAGCTGAAGCGCCGCCTCATCGCCTCGGTCGGATTTTTGCTCGTGCTGATGTACCTCTCCATGGGCCACATGATGTGGGGCTGGCCGCTGCCGGGCTTCCTGGCGGGCAACCACGTCGCCATGGGCCTTACCGAGATGCTGCTGACGATCATCATCATGGTCATCAACCAGCGCTTCTTCCTCAGCGGCTTCCGCAGCCTGCTGCACCGCGCGCCGAATATGGACACCCTCGTGGCCCTCGGCTCCACGGCTGCCTTCGGCTACAGCACCTATGCGCTGTTTGCCATGACGGCCGCGCAGCTGCACGGCGATGCCGAGCTGGTCATGCACTATATGGACGAATTCTATTTTGAGTCCGCCGCCATGATCCTCACGCTCATCACCGTCGGCAAAATGCTCGAGGCCCGCTCGAAGGGCAAGACGACAGACGCCCTCAAGAGCCTCATGAAGCTCGCCCCGAAGACGGCGACTGTCGTCCGTTCCGGTAAGGAGACGCTCGTCCCCATCGAACAGGTGCGCACCGGCGACATTTTTGTCGTCCGCCCCGGTGAGACCATCCCTGTGGACGGCGTCGTCGAGGAGGGCAGCAGCGCCGTGAACGAGGCCGCGCTGACCGGCGAGAGCATCCCCGTGGATAAGGCCGCGGGAGACGCCGTCTCCGCGGCGACCCTGAACCAGTCCGGCTTCCTGCGCTGCCGCGCCTCGCGCGTCGGCGAGGATACGACGCTCTCGCAGATCATCCGCATGGTCAGCGACGCCGCCGCGACAAAGGCCCCCATCGCCAAGGTGGCCGACCGCGTCTCCGGCGTGTTCGTCCCAGCGGTCATCGGCATCGCGCTCGTCACATTCGCTGTTTGGATGCTTGTTGGCCAGACCGTGGGCTATGCGCTGGCGCGCGCCATCTCCGTGCTCGTCATCAGCTGCCCGTGCGCCCTCGGCCTTGCCACGCCGGTGGCCATCATGGTCGGCAACGGCGTCGGCGCAAGACACGGCATCCTGTTCAAAACGGCCGCTTCGCTGGAATCGGCCGGGCGCGTCGAGATCGTCGCGCTGGATAAGACCGGCACCATCACGCAGGGCGAGCCGGAGGTCACGGACCTGCTGCCCGCGCCGGGCGTGACGGAGGATGAGCTGCTGCGGCTGGCCAATGCGCTCGAGCAGCGCAGCGAGCATCCGCTGGCCCGTGCCGTGGTGCGCCGCGCGGCCGGCATGGACGCGCCGGAGGTCACAGACTTCCGCGCCGTGCCCGGCAACGGCCTGACGGCCGAGCTGGACGGGCAGAAGCTCGCGGGCGGCAATCTCGCCTTTGTGCAGAGCCTTGCCGCGATCCCGCAGGAGACGCAGGACCGCGCTGCCCGGCTGGCAGAGCAGGGCAAGACGCCGCTGTTCTTCTGCCGCAGCGGCAAGCTCCTCGGTGTGATCGCCGTGGCGGACATCATCAAGCCGGACAGCCCGCAGGCCGTCCGGGAGCTGCAGGGCATGGGCATCCGCGTCGTCATGCTGACGGGCGATAACGAGCGCACGGCAAAGGCCATCGGCGCGCAGGCCGGCGTGGACGAGGTCATCGCGGGCGTCCTGCCGGACGGCAAGGAGGCCGTCATCCGCCGCCTGAAGGAGCAGGGCAAGGTCGCCATGGTCGGCGACGGCATCAACGATGCCCCCGCCCTGACGCGTGCGGACACCGGCATCGCCATCGGCGCGGGCACGGACGTCGCCATCGACGCGGCGGACGTCGTGCTCATGAAGAGCCGTCTGCTCGATGTTCCGGCTGCCATCCGCCTGAGCCGCGCCACGCTGCGCAATATCCACGAGAATCTGTTCTGGGCATTTTTCTACAATGTCATCGGCATCCCGCTTGCCGCCGGTGCGTGGATCCACCTGCTCGGCTGGGAGATGAACCCGATGTTCGGCGCGGCGGCGATGAGCCTTTCGAGCTTCTGCGTCGTGACGAACGCCCTGCGCCTGAACCTGTTCCACATCCGCAGCACGAAGCACGACCACAAGCGGAAGAACCATGCAAAGCAGACCGTTGCAAAAACGGCTGAAGATCATAAGGAAAACAAGGAGGAAACATCCATGGAAAAGACGATGAAGATCGAAGGTATGATGTGCGGTCACTGCGAGGCCCGCGTGAAGAAGTGCCTCGAGGCCCTGCCGGGCGTGGAAAAGGCCGAGGTCAGCCATGTCAGCGGCACGGCCGTCCTGACGCTGTCCGCACCGGTCGACGACGCGCTCCTGAAGAAGACTGTCGAGGATCAGGGCTATCAGGTCATCTGAATCCGGAAAAGCAATGCCGCAGGGGAATGAAGTGTCCCCTGCGGCATTGCTTTTATGGCGCAAGGCCACCGGATTTGTCATTGCGAGGAGGCCGAAGGCCGACGTGGCGCCCTGAGCGCGAAGCGCGAGGAAGTGCCCTTGGGGTGCAATCTCGCAGTACCCGATTGGATGACAGGCAGACTTCGGCGAATTCGCAGGCTGTTGCGAAAGATTCCCACGTCGCTGCGCTCCTCGGAATGACAAGCCTGTTTACTTGCGCCGTTGAATTACCGCTGCGATACCTGCAACTGCCTTAGGCGCTTACTAAGCGCCGCTACAGACGCAATCGGTGCATACCATTTTAACGCAGCATTGTACGAATCGGCACTGCCTTCCCGAGATTCCCACGTCGCTTCGCTTCTTGCAATGACAATTCGGGGGCCGGTGCTTAGCCGCCACAGGCGGGCTTCTGGTTCCTGCTATTTGATCGGCGGCTTGCTTTTCGGCATAAAACGACCACCTCTCCGGCAGAATAACCGGAGAGGTGGTGCAGATGAAAAAAGTGCTGATCGCGATCCTGCTGCTGGGCCTGCTGCCGCATGCGTCGGCGGACTACATTCACTGGGTGGACTTCCGCCTCAGTGCGCCGGTGCTCCGCAGCGCGCTGGAGCTGGACATGGCCTCGCAGGGCGGGGAGCAGCCCCTTGACTGGATCGATATTCTGGCGCTGGCAGCGGCATGGCGCGGCGGAACGGGTGTGACTGTGGCGGACACACAGCGGGCGGCGCAGGCCCTGCGCGGCGATACGCCGCCGGAGCGGCTGCCCGGCATGGCGGGGCGCTTTTTTTCCTATTACCGCGCGGCATACGGCGCGGCGCTCGGCGGGCTGGTCGGGCATTTTGCCATCCGGCGCACGGACCCGCAGACCGACGAAGCGGAGTGGATCCCGGCCTACGGCCTCAAGGCGTTCTCGCCCATTGCGGCGGGCTATCCCTGGTCGCATTACCCGGACTTCGGAGCGCAGCGCAGCTATGGCTATGCGCGGCCGCATCTCGGCAACGACATCCTCGGTGCGCTTGGCACGCCCATCTGCGCTGTGGAGGGCGGCACGGTCGAGGCGCTCGGCTGGAACCGCTACGGCGGCTGGCGCATCGGCATCCGCTCCGACGACCGGAAGCGCTATTATTACTATGCCCATCTTCGCAAAGACACGCCCTATGCCGAGGGACTTGCCGTCGGGCAGCGGGTGCAGGCGGGGGACGTCATCGGCTTTATGGGCCGCACGGGCTATTCTGCGCAGGAGAACGTCAACAATATCGAGACGGTGCACCTGCATTTCGGCCTGCAGCTGATCTTCGACGAGTCGCAGAAGGAGTGCGACAGCGAGATCTGGATCGACGTCTATCCCATTATCGAGCTGCTTGCCTCGCATTGCAGCAGCGTGGCACGCGACCCGCAGACCGGGAGGTGGGAGCGGCTGTATCCCTACTGCGATCTGGATGCGGAGCCGCTCAGATCAGCTGCTGCTCGTTGATGATGAGCTTGAACTGCAGGCCGAGCTTTTCGGCCGCCTTGCGGCAGAGGATCATGCGCTGCATGAAAATTTCAAAATAGTCCATGACGGAGCCGAAGTGCGTGTCGACCGTCAGCTTCAGCTTGACGAGCGTGCGGTCCTCGTTGATCTTCAGCGTGGACTTTTTCACGGAGTAATTCACGCGGTCGTGGATGTCGAACGTCGTCGTGTCCTGATTGCGCACGCGGCTGCGGCGCACATCGGCCTTGTCCGCGAGGATGAGGGCGGCCGCGACGGCGTTGACCGGCACGCCGGTGCCCTCGTCGTGGTTGCCGATGGCCGTGACGATCGTCGCGACGTCCTCGGCCCCGAAGCCGAGCGACGTCAGGATCTGGAACGCCATGACGGCGCCGCTCTGCGAGTGCTCGATGCGGTTGACCAGATTGCCGATGTCGTGCAGATAGCCCGCGATCTTTGCCAGCTCGACGGTGTGGGCGTCATAGCCGAGCGTTTCGAGCAGATAGCCCGCCATGGCCGCCACATGCGTCACATGGGCAAAGCTGTGCTCCGTGTAGCCCAGCGCTACGAGCGATTCGTCCGCCTTGGAAATATAGGCGCGGATCGTTTCATTTTTTTCGATCTCTTCAAAAGTCATAAGTCATACCTTCTTCCTGTTATCTCTGTCAGTATAGCAGCTTTTCCGGCCGGAATCAACGAAGTTTGTGTTAAAAATTCACAGATATTGATGCGCAAAACCGGGAACTTGCTTGACAGGCCCATCGTCTCATGATAGGATGAGAATGTTAACAAACCGTTATTTCGACAGAGAAAGGGAAAATTATGAAGTATTGTCATAACTGCGGCGCGCCGCTTGTCGATGACGTGCGCTTCTGCACCGCCTGCGGCAGCCCGCTCGACCCGCCGGAAACGGAACCGGCGATGCCCGAGTCGGCCGTAATGCCCGAAATGCCGGAGCCTGCGCCGGAAATGCCGGTCATGCCCGGAGAGGCCCTGCCGCCGGAGCCGCCGAAAAAGCGCAAAAAGCGGATCTGGCTCTGGATCCTGCTCCCGGTCGTTGTGCTGGCGCTGGCCGCCGGAGCGCTGTATTACTTCCTCGTGTGGAATGCGCCCGAGGCCCGCGTACAGCGCGCATGGCAGAAGACGGCTGCGGCGCTCGAGACGGAGGTCGGCCGTCCGGAGAATCTGATGGCCTTTGCCGAGACGCTGCGGGGCCCGCTGAGCGAGCAGCGCGCGCTGACGGCCTCGCTCACGTTCGAATCCGACAGCGAAACGCTCGCGGCCGAGCTCTATTCGCAGCGCGACAATGCGGCGCGGCGCCTCGGCGGCACGGCTGAGCTGACCGTGCCGTGGGGGGAGGGGACGCTGCCCATTTCGTTCTACGGCGATGCGGAGGAGCTGCAGCTCACGCTGCCCGGCATCACGGACGAGGTCTACAGCATCCCGGCGCACGGCCTTGCCGAGGCCTATGCCGATTCCGCCCTCGGCGAAATGCTGGGTGAGCTCGGCTCGCTGGAGGACCTTGATCTGTTCCCGGAGGAGACCGCCAGAGACCCGGCCCTGTCTGCTGATCTGCAGGATAAGCTCCGAACCTTCGGCGACAGCCTGAAGGTCACGAAGGCCGGGACGTCCGTCCTGACGCTCGACGGGCGCAGCGTGCCGGTCACGAATTACGACATCGATTTCAGCAAAAAGCAGCTCACGCGCCTGTGCAGAGCCTTCTGCGATGCCTATGAGATCGATTTCACCGTCAATATGGGCGTGAAGATGAGCACGGATACCGTGATCGGCGAGCTGATCGACAGCGTGCGCACGCCGCTGCATGTCTCGGTGGACGGCGACGGCATGGTCCGCGCGTGGGAGATGACGACCCGCGAATCCGGGACGGACATCACGATTCGCATCCAGCTTGCCGGAGAGGAGAACCCGTGGAGCCGCATCGAGGTCTGGACAGCCGAGGACGATGCGGAGCCGGAGGTCCTGTTTGTCTGCGGACTTTCCGGGCTGGACGGCGTGCTGACGCTTGCCGTCGGCGACGAGACCGGCAGCTATGGCCTGCAGCTCGTGCTGGATGACGCGGCGCAGAGCCTGACGGCGCGCCTGTCAATGGATTACGGTGCCGAGCAGATCGACCTGCTTACGGTAAGCTATGGCACCGCGGACGGCGGCGCGCAGCTTACGGCGACGCTTGACCTGACGGAGCAGCAGGGCCCGCTCGGAACGCTTGCAATGCACTGGGCAGCGCTCGAGACGCAGCCCGAGGCCCTTTCGGACAGCCCCGTCGGCCTGTTCGACCTCTCCGAGGACGAGCTGACGGCGCTGGAGAAGCGCATCGGCGCACAGATCGCGCGGCTTCTCTACGGGGAAGACATGACGACGGGAGAGACGGATGCGGTACTTACCGGGACCTGGAAAATGCAGGTCGACCTGACGCCGAACCTGCTCGATGCGCTCAACGATGCGCTCGGCCTGGATCTGCAGATGGATGATCCCACGGTGATGACGATGCTCGTCACGTTCGAGGAGGACGGCAGTTATCACATGGACTATGACGCAAAGGCGCTCCGGGAAGAGCTCAATGCGCTGGAGGACGCGCTGTGTGAGAAGTATCCCGATCAGGAGGCGCTGCTGAAACAGGCTTTTGCCGGTTTGCAGCTCGATGTGGACGGCTCATCCGGGACCTATACGGCCTCGAACGGCATCCTCTACCTGACGCAGAGCGGGGAGGACTGGGAGGATATCCTCTACTATTCCGTGGAGGACAACAAGCTCTATCTGACGCCGCCGCAGGACGAGGAAAGCGGCGACTGGGGCGGAATGTTCGGCTCGGAATACCCGATGGTGTTCGAGCGCGTGGACTGAGGAGCAACGACTGCGCGCACCCTGTAGGGGAGCGGCATGCCGCTCCCGGCGTAGCGCTTGCGATTCGTACAGGCTATCGTCAAAACAGCGAACGCCTCCAAGTTTGTCATTGCGAGGCCCCAGCGGGGCCGTGGCAATCTCGGGAAGGCGCTGCCGATGCGAACCAGCTGCCGATAAAATGGTATGCACCGATTGCGTCTGTAGCGGCGCTCAGCGAGCGCCATGCAGACCGGCAGTACTTGCAGTATCGATTCTATGGCATAAGGCCGCCGGATTTGTCATTGCAAGAAGGCGCGGCGATAAGAACGGAGGTATCCTTCATGAAATAAGCGATCCCGATTTTACTGATCGTATTTCTCTGCCTGCTTGTCGCTTTTTCCGCTGTCTGCGAATACCGGCAGCAGCACCCGGTGCCGGAGGAGCTGTGGCTGTCGTTTGATGCCAACAGCGCATATCGGTTCCGGAATGCGAAGGGAGAGACACTGGAGTATGACGACCTTGATTTCAGCGGTGATATGCAGATCATAGACAGCGTGTTGGGCGGTGTTGACGCGCCTCCGTACTTCTACCTGACGCTTCCATACAGCAAAAGGCTTGAGGCTGACTTTGTGGATGGAGGACCGGATGCTTACATTCGCGTCAGCACGGATCTGGCCCTGTGGGGCGTAGAAGGAAGCGGGATCCAAAGGGCCGTGTTCACCGGCTCGGGCATTGAGATCACGGGCGAGAATATGGACTATACGGTACGAGCCTGCGTTGTTGATGACCTCTATCTGGAGGCGACCGGCAGCGGGGAAAGCCATATCCGTTGTGTGCAGAGGGGCGGGAAGCTGTATCTCACTGCGCAGGACGCCGCGCTTACCGTGAAGATCGAAAGCTATCTGGAGACAGAGCCCCTGGATTCCATGGCTCTCTCCGCAGGAGAGACTTGTACCATCCGCATCCGCGATGACGGTATGGAGTTCGTGCGCTAGGGAACCTCTGAATAAATCGGCTGCGGCGCTCAGCGGGTCTTTCGCCCCAACTTATCGGTTTGAAAATCTTGAAATACACAAAGTATTCCTGCAATTTCCAAACCTCAATTTGGAACAAAATCCCTCGCTGACCGCTCTTGCAATTGAATCAGAGGTTCCCTAGATCAGAAACGGCCCCCAGATTGTCATTGCGAGGAGGCCAACGGCCGACGTGGCAATCTCGGGAAGGCAGTTGCGTTTTTGACGGGAGTACCCTGTTATCCGACCATGCCCTGCGAGATTGCCGCGTCGCTTCGCTCCTCGCAATGACACATCAAGCAGTGCCGAGGTGCACCAGTGCTCCCGCGCGATTGAATTGCTCTGCCCAAGGCGCTCATTGACCACCTTGGGCAGCAGCGGATTTCTGTGTACTCCCAGCTGCGGATGCGATAATACGATAAAGCAGGCGGTTTATCTATGAAAATTATCCTCAAACGCATTTCCCTATTTGGCGCGCTCGCTCTGGCAGCCATCCTGCTGATGAGCTGCCGGGCCTCACCTGACGTTGCGGAGCTGGAGTGCTGGATCGTATTCCGGCATGGAAGCAGCTGTACCGTGACGAATGCAGAGGGAGAATCGCTCACCTATCGCGATGACGGGGCTGTTTTTGGCACGATGGAGCGCTATGAGTCCTCCTATGGTGGCCTCGGCTACGACAACTGCATAGATATCGATATGTTCCGCGTACCGAGCAGTGCGTCCTTTACGGTCGAAGGCATACAGGGCCAAAGCAGTGTCGAGGTGATCTGGGGCAAGGCATATTCCGGTTCCGCAGAGGTCAGCGAATCGGAGACTGCGCGGATCGCGCCGCTGTCCACGGAAACTGTCGGCGAGTAACGGCGGAAGATCTCCTGATACTCCTGTTAAGCGCATGCACCCTGTAGGGGAGCGGCATGCCGCTCCCGGCGTAGCGCTTGCGATTCGTACAGGCTATCGTCAAAACAGCGAACGCCTCCAAGTTTGTCATTGCGAGGCCCCAGCGGGGCCGTGGCAATCTCGGGAAGGCAGTTGCGTTTTTGACGGGAGTACCTGTTATCCGACCATGCCCTGCGAGATTGCCGCGTCGCTTCGCCCCTCGAAATGATAATTCGGGGGCCGGCAGCGTTTTTGACGTCAACCCGCGCGGCTCGGCAGTGCCGCGCCGGGTCTGACAGCCGCACTCCTGCAAGCGAAATTGCAGAACATGTAAAAAAACAGGGCGTGCAGCTTTCGAGCTGCACGCCCTTCGCGGTTTCTTCAGTTCTCCGAGACATTCAGCACATCGGCCAGTGAGGTATCCTCAAAATAGGTATTTGCGTTATAGAGGAACAGCACGTCCGTGACCTGCTCGCGGGAGATGACGGACTCGACGTTGTCATAATAATACCGCGGATCGATGAGGATGATGTGGTCGTAATAGGGATAGAGGAACTGCATGAGGCAGTTGGCATAGGAGTCCTTGAACAGCAGCAGCGTCTTGCCGGTTTCGGCCGTCGTATAGACGTCCACGCGGGGGTAGTTGCCGCCGAAGAACACGGTGTATTTGTCCTTCTGCTCCGGCGCGCTGCGGTCGTAGATCGTGGCGGACGTCTCTGCGGCGTCGCCGTAGGAAACGTAGTATTCCACGTCCGTCTGCGGGACATACAGCTCCACGGTGTCATAGGCGGCGTGGCTGCCGCTGCGGGAGGCCAGCGTGCCCTCGAACGTGGTGGAGACGGTATAGGTGTCGTAATTCTGGATGGGCTGCGAGATGCCGAGCTGCACTGCCATGGCCTCAAAGGCATAGCGCGCGCCGAGGCTCGTCCAGTGGTGGTCCGTGCGGTAATAGAGCTGTTCGTCCGTGTGAGCGGAAAGTGCAGCCGAGACGTCAAGGAACGAAATGCCCTGCAGGCTGCCCGCCAGCGCGGTCAGGTCGGCGCTCTGGTCGCGGACCGGCGCATTTTTTGGGAGCTTGTCCGCCAGAATGCACGCGGCGTTCGGAATGACTGCCATGTTCAGCCGCAGGTCCGTGTGGCGCGCGGCAAAGGCGTTGATGGCCTCCACATTGCGGCTGTCCTGCGGCGGATCGGCGGGCGGCTCCATGAGATAGTCGCCGCTGCAGAGGTAGACGCCGTTGGATTCCTTTTGCCCCGTGAGCTTCAGGAAGCGGAGCCGCAGCGCGATCCAGAAATCGCGGCCGGCGAACTGATCGGCCGTGTAGGACTCCAGATCGGAAAACCAGCTGCCGTCCTTCACGGCGGACCAGCTCAGCTTCGGGAACTGGGCCAGCTTGCGGTTCTCGCTGTCGGAATAGGTGCGGTCCGGGGTGAGCAGGCTGCCGAGCGTCAGGCAGAGAATGGTCCCGAGCAGGATGACGCTCATAAGAAGGCCCTGCTGCAGCCGGGCGCGCTGGTAGGCAAGCCGCCGGGAGCGGCGCGGATTTCTGTGTTCTTCCAAAACCATCGCCTCCGATCAGAACTGGAAATACAGGAAGGTGGAATAGGTGTCGTTCATCATCAGGGCGATGCACAACAGCAGCAGCGCCAGGAACAGCACCACGGAGAAGGCCTGCCAGGCCTTGCTGCGGCGCAGCAGATTGGTGCCCACATGCGAGACGACGGGGAACGAGCCGATCGCGCCCACGAGCAGCAGGGGCCAGCAGCCTGCCAGATAATACTTCGCCGTGGCGTCGACGAGCGCACTGCCGCTGCCGAACATCCGCCCGATCCAGCCGAAGGCCGCGGCGGGCGAGGACGAGAAGAAGAATACCCAGCCGATGAGCACGAGCAGCAGCGTCAGCACATGGCGCAGCAGGCCGGGCAGGTGCTCCAGCACGCGGCGCAGCACGAACTTTTCGAGGAGGAGCAGTATGCCGTAATAAACGCCCCAGAGCAGGAACGTCCAGTTTGCGCCGTGCCAGATGCCGGTCAGCAGCCAGACGAGCAGCAGGTTCGCGATGGTGCGTACCGTCCCGGCGCGGCTGCCGCCGCAGGGAATGTAGACGTAGTCGCGGAACCACGCGCCGAGCGAGATGTGCCAGCGCCGCCAGAATTCCGTGATGCTCTGCGAGACATAGGGATAGTCAAAATTCTTGCCGAAGCGGAAGCCGAACATCGAGGCAAGGCCGATGGCCATGTCCGAATAGCCGCTGAAGTCGAAGTAGAGCATCAGCGCATAGCACACCGCGCCGAGCCACGCGCTCAGCGTGGAAAGCTGCGTCATCGGCAGGGCGGAGAGCGCATAGAACGTCGTGCCGAGCGTATTGGCCAGCAGGACCTTTTTTGCAAGGCCGATGAGGAACAGACGCGCGCCCGAGCCGAAGCCCTCGCGCGTGACGGGGTGGTCGCGCAGCTGCGGCTCCATCTCGGCATACTGCACGATGGGGCCGGAGACGAGTTTCGGGAAGAACGTGACATACAGGCTGAAGTCCAGCACATTGCGCGCAGCGGGCGCGCGGTCGCGGTAGACGTCGAACAGATAGGACAGCAGCGAGAACGTGAAGAACGACACGCCGATGGGCATCGGCAGCTCCCGGGCGCGCAGCGCCGTGCCGAGCAGGGCGTTGAGATTGTCCACAAGGAAGCCGTAGTATTTGAAGAAGCCCAGCAGCAGAAGATTCACGAGCATGGACGAGACGAGCACGAACCGCCCGCTCCGGCCGCGCGCTTTCTGAAGCGCCAGCTCACGGCCCGCAAAATAGTGGAACGCGATGTCCAGCACCATGAGGACGAGGTATTCCGGCGTCCCCCAGGCGAAGAACACGAGGCTGCACACAACGAGGGCGGCGTTTTTCAGCCGCTTCGGCAGCACAAAATACAGGATGAGGCTGACGGGCAGGAATACGAACGGGAAGACGAGTGTACTGAATGCCATAGCTTCCCCTCCTTACAGCGCGCCGCGGAACGCCTGCTGCACGGCAGCGGCGTCCTTATGGACGATGAACAGAACATAGTTGCCGCGGATATCCAGAATGGAGTGATTCGTCAGCAGGTCATACTGCTCCAGACCGTAGCCGTCGAAGCTGGTCTTCTGCGTTTCGAGCCGGGCCTCCACGGCGGCGCGGACAGCCTCCTGCTGCGACGTATCGCGCAGCTTGAGCAGCAGAAGCTCCTCGGCCTCCATGTTTGTCTGCGGGTAATAGAGCAGGCAGCCGTCAAAATCGGACGGATTCAGGCCGTACAGGCGCTTGACCATCTGCACGCTGCCCTCCTGCAGGGCGCTCAGGTCGACGCTCGCCGTGACGGCGGAGGCCACATCCTCAAAGGCGGCCGAGCTGACCGGCTCCTGCCGGAAGCTCACCACGAGGAACACGACGGCAAGCCCTGCGCACAGCCAGCGCAGCAGCTCAAGCAGGATCGTTTTCTGTTTCATTTGTCGCATCCTCCGCTTCTGCAGGGCTGTCCAGCCCGGCAAGGATCAGATTGGCAGCCCAATAGGGGTAGAATTCCGGGCGGACGTGGATGCCGTCCGGCTGCCAGAGGTCGGCATAGGTCTGGCAGATCTCGGTATTATCCGCAAAGGAAATGCCGTTTTCGGCGCAGGCCGCGCCGACGGCCTCGCTCCACTCGGGGATATTGCGCCATTTCGAGCTCTTCTCAAAAGCGGGGTCCTGCGCGGGCAGGATGGAGCTGACGACGACCGTCACGCCGGGCAGGGCTTCCTTCAGGTCGGCGACGACCTGCAGCAGCTCCGCGACATACTCCTCCTTCGTGTCCCAATAGCCAATGCTGATGTCGTTCAGACCGTAGCACAGGTAGACATAGTCCGGCTGCAGGGCGCGGATGTCGTCCATGTGCGCGGCGACGTCGCGGATGGTGTTTCCGCCGTCCGCCAGCACGCGGCTCTTTTCCAGAAAATCGAAGTAATAGAAGCCGACGGCGCGGGAATCGCCGAGGATGACGTAGCTGTCGAACATGGACCAGATGTCCAGCTCACCGCTCGTGATCTTTGCAACGAGGGCATCGCGCTCCTCCTGCTTCTGCTTGGCCAGCAGCTCCGCGCGGCGCTGCTTCTCCCGCTCGCGCAGCGTTTCGGCAATGGCGGAGGCGTCCTTTGCGGCCGCGCTGTCCAGATAGGCCGTGCCAGCGGCGACGGCCGCGCCCTCCTTCGGGGCGGCGGGCATACTGCCGAGCACCCATACCGTGAGAAGTACGGCGCACAGCAGCGTCAGGATCCACGGCATCAGGCCGCGGCTTTGTCTTTGTTTCATGCTCTCTGCTCCTGTTCAGCGGCTGTGTCCGGAGAGCACAGCCAGAGTAATTATATTCTATCGTATAGACGAAAATTTTGCAACCGAAATCCCGTATATAAGACAGCAGTGCGTGCCGGATGTTTCACAGCCAGAGCTGGACCGCTGCGCCGAGCAGGAGCTGCACGGCCAGCATTACGGGCATGCCGACGGAAAAATGGCGGTGGAGCGTTTTGTGGCGGAACAGCTGCATGGCGAGTATGCCGCCGAGCGCGCCCCCGGCCGCCGCCCAGCCGAGCAGCACGCGCTCGGGGATACGCCTGCGGCGGCAGCGGGCGAGATGCTTATCCCATCCCATAAGAAAAAACGTGACGGCACTCATGAGGAGCAGCCAGCACACATAGTATTTCAGCATCAGGATCATCCTTTCGGAGGTGGAACATGAAACGGATTCCATGCATTGCAATTGCCTGCCTGATTTTAACATTGAGCGGCTGCGCTGTCAAGAGCGCAGCGGATGCGGAGACGGTCTGTGACCTCGGCTCCGGCCCGGAGCCGCCGCAGTTTTGCCTGACGGCCGAGCTCCCAGCGGAGCTGCAGCGCTCGGCGGAGGACTCCGCAGAGGGACGCAGCGTCTATACGCGCGCGGACGGGGCCTATGAGGTCGTCATCGAGACGGCAGCCGGGGCGCCCGATGCGGTGCTGCGGCAGCTGACAGGCCGCGAGGCGGCCGCGCTGGACCCGGTCTATCTGGCCTGGCCTCAGGCAGATCAGTACCAGTTCGCGTGGACGGGCGCGGACGACGAGGGAGAGCTTGCCTGCTGCGGCACGCTGCTCTATGACGGCACGACGTGCTACACTCTGACCATCCGCTGCGCGGCAGAGCTGGAGAAGACCTATCATGCCGAGTTTGCCCGCATTCTGGCGCACACAAGGCTGACGGACGCCGCATGACCGGCCTGCGATACTTTTTTGCTTGCGTTTTCCCAGCCTTTGCGGTATGATAGGGCATACGGTCCGCAGAATGCGCGCCGATTTTTGTCGTTGGAGGCGCTGCCTGTGAGATCTGTTTCCTGTTTACTGGCCATTGTCCTGGCCGCCGTCCTGCTGTGCGCCTGCGGCGCGAAGGACGAGCCGAGAGCCTCGGTCGAGTCCGTCGTGCAGGAGAACTGGCCGCAGTTTTCCGATGCCGAATATGACGAGACGGCCGGAACGCTCCGCCTGACGCAGGAGAGCACCATGACCTATGCCTCCGCGCAGAAGTTCGGCGGTGAGGTCTACAAGGACGACCTGTCGCTCGAGAGCTACCTCGATATCGTCGGCGTCATTTCCTATGATGTCCGCAGCGCCTGCGGCCTGCAGGAGCTGACGGTCACACTTGAGGGCGTCAGCAGCGACGGACAGACAATCTACACCGTCAGCAGCGATGGAACGATCACGTCCTGTTGGCAATAAAGAAAGAAGAATCCGTATGAAAGAAAAGCTTCGAATGCTGTTTGACGAAAAACTGTGGAAGTTCCTGCTCGTGGGCGTGCTCAACACGCTCGTTGGCAACGGCCTGATGTTCCTGCTGTATAACCTCGCCGGGTTTTCCTACTGGCCGGCGACGGGCCTGAGCTATGCGCTTGCAAGCGTGATGAGCTATTTCCTCAACCGGTATTTCACGTTCAAGTATCAGGGCAGCGGCTGGGGGACGGCCCTGCGCTTCGCGCTGAATATTGCCGTGTGCTACGGCCTTGCCTATGGCCTTGCCAAGCCGCTCGTGCGGCTGATCTTCTCCGGCCTGTCGAAGAAATGGGCGGAGAATCTGGCCATGCTGGCGGGAATGGGCCTGTTTGTGGTGTTCAACTACTTCGGCCAGCGCTTTTTTGCCTTCCGTGAGAAGAAGACGGAGTAAGGAACGCTGGTGGAGGGAGCCAGCAGATTCCCGGGCATTCCCGCCGGCCGCACGCGTTATGTAGGGGAGGGGCATGCCCCTCCCGGCGCTGTACTGTCGACTTGTGTAGGCTCTCGTTAAAATAGGGATGACTCCCGAATTGTCATTGCGAGGAGGCGCAGCCGACGTGGCGCCCTGAGCGCGAAGCGCGAGGAAGTGCCCTTGGGGTGCAATCTCGCAGTGCTTGGTTGGATAACAGGGTGCTCCCGGCGAAAACGCAACTGCCTACCCGAGATCGCCGCGTCAGGTGGTGCGGCAGTGGATCAGTGCTCTTCTGCGGTTGACTTTATCCCGGCGGTTTGCTATAATCTCCGTATTCTGTTCCAGGAGGTGGTAGCTTGCTGCGCAGGCTCCTGCATAAGATTGTCCCGCCGGAAAACAGCCTTCCGCTTGCCATCACGGGCCTGATGAACCTCATCGCGTTCAGCGGCCCGAAGCTGCTGCAGGTCCTGGGTTGGAGCCTTCCCATGCACGATATGACGGCGGCCTTCGACCGCGCGTTTCCGTTTTCGCCGGTCTGGGTCTTCGTCTATGTTGCGGCGTTCCCGTTCTGGATCTATCAGTATTCCGTCGTGGCCAAGGAGAGCCGCTCCCTGTGCTATCGCCTTGTGGCGGCCGATTTTGCGGCCAAGGTGATCTGTCTCCTGTTTTTCGTCCTGCTGCCGACGCACAATGTCCGCCCACCGCTGGAAACGGGCGGCTTTACGGGCTGGGCCATGCGGACGATCTGGCTGCTGGACACCCCGACGAATCTGTTTCCCTCCATCCACTGCTTTGTCTCGTGGCTCGGCACGCGCTATATCTATGAGTGCCGCAGCCTTCGTCATCGCGGCCTGACGTGCACGCTGTGCACCGTCGGCTCCGTGCTCGTGTTCCTTGCGACGATGTTCACGAAGCAGCATGTGTTCTACGATGTCATCGGCGGCGTGGCTGTGGCTGAGATCGGCTGGCTTGTCGCGCGCTATACCGGATTACCGCGTCTGTTCGAGCGCCTGAACGGGCGCTTCCTCCGCACAAAACTTGCCCAAATGATCTGAGGCAGCACCGCGCAATTGCATCTTCAGCCTTCGCCGGATATTTTTCGCCAATCCATCGGTTCGAAAAGTTTGAGGTACACAAAGTACATCTGCACTTTTCAAACCTTGTCTTGAAAAAAATCCCTCGGCGAATGCTCTTGCTGAATTGTGCGGCGTTGCTTTGCCGTCTCCGCGTCAATAAGAGCGCAAAAAGCGAAAGAAGCCCGCTGCGGTCCCGCAGCGGGCGAATATTTTAATTCCGGAAATACGATCCGTCCTGCCGGGCAGGGCGCGGCATGCGTGCTCCGCAAGCAGCGTGCTGCCTCCGCCGCAGCAGCCCGGTTCAAGCGCCGCAGAGGGCGGCTGCGCGGCGGAACGCGGCGTCATGCGCTCCGCACTTCCACCCATAGAATAGCATACGGCGGCGTACCGTACCAGCACGCCGCCGTAAATTCTTTGTTAAATTTACTTTACACGGATGATGCACTCGAAGCTCTCGCCGTAGTAGGTGACGGTCACGCGCGTGACGCCGCTGGCCTTGCCCGTGATCTTCGAGCCGTCTGCCGTGCAGACAGTCGTGTCCTTCACACTGTAGCTTGCGCCCTCGACGCGCTCGTCGTTCTCATCGAGCAGCCGCAGGTTGAAGCTCTCGCCCACGCTGAGCGTGACATCCGTCAGGGAGAGGTGATAGCCGCCCTCGGCTGTGTCCTCGAAGCTGCAGCGCACGATGAGCTCGGCCGTCTTGCCGCCCACGTCGGCGGTGATGGTCGTTACGCCGGGGCCCTTGGCCGTGACAAGGCCGTCCTCGTCCACGATGGCGACCTTCTCGTCCTTGCTCGACCACTTCACGGCCTTCCCGGCGGGCAGGTTCGTGACCTTGACGCGGAGCGTCTCGTTGTGCAGGCTCATGGTCACGTCGCTGTAGTTCAGCTCCGGCTTGAAGCTGGCGGATGTCGTCGGCTCGCTCGGCTCCGTGGCGTCCGTGTCCGGTTCTGTGGAGACATCCGTGGGGCTGCCGCTGAAATCGCAGGTGACGGCACAGGTCATTTTCCGTTCGCCGCACGTCACGGTGATCGTGGCCTGCCCCTCGCCGACGGCGGCGATCTGGGCCAGTACCTCGGTCTGGTCGTAGTCCGGCGCGCTCACAACGGGGTCGCCGGAGATGCGGACGATGCTCTCATCCGAGCTCTTGAACGACACGGGCTGCTCGCAGCTGGCATTGATGGCGACCTGCAGCTGCAGCGTTTCGTCCGCGGCGGAGAACCTCAGATGATCGGGCGTCAGATTCAGGAAGGTGCAGGAGGAATCGTCCTGCGCGGCGGCCGTCTCGCTCGGTGTGGTCGCCCGGAGCACATCCTCCAGGCCGGGCCACCAGCCGATCATATCGCCGATGAAGAACAGCACGACGAGCACGGCCATCGTCAAAAAGACCACGGCGGCGCGCAGATAGCCGCGCGGGATGCCGCCCTGCGTCTCGGGTGCCTTGGAGCTGCGCTGCTTCTGCGGAACGCGGCGGCGCTCCTCCAGCCGGGCCTGACGGTCCTCCTCGCGCCGGGCACGCTGCGCATCCTGCTGCGCGCGCTGCTCCTCCTGCTGGGTGCGGCGGCGGGCTTTGCGCTCCTCCTCGGTCAGGTGGCGGCGCGGCGCGGCGGGCGCGGCCTCGGCGCGGGTGGTGCTGCCGCAGAGCGGGCACTTTTCGCGCGAACCGTCATAGATCGTGCCGCAGTAGTCACAAACAACTTTGTTTTCCATATCTCAACGCATATCGTGCTATGCTTGGTCTCCTTCCCTCCGGCATACGACAGGAATCGCCTCCGCCGGTTTTTCCTATCATACCATTTTCCGAAGAATATGACAAGAATGTTCTTGCATTTTTTGCAAAAATATCATAGTATATACTAGAAATAATTTGAGTTCTTGATTTAGGAGGCGAACCCGATGTCCGAACTGAAACTTGTCTCCCCTCTGCTGGATCAGATGTCCGTTGAGGAGGAGATCGCCGGGCACAATGGCTGTACCTGCTACGCCCTCCGCCACGTCCAGTCGGGCGAGCGCTTTGTCGTAAAGCGGATCTCCGTCCCCGCGTCTGACCTGCAGGTGCGGGCGCTGATCCTCTCCGGCGCTTACCCGGATGACGCCGCCGTCCATGCCTATTACGGCAGTGTTGCCGAGGATATCAAAAATGAGCTCGACACCGGCATGCGTCTGGCAGAGAACGGCTATTTTGCGGGCGCGAGCTCTTACCAGATCGAGCCGAAGGAGAGCGGCATCGGCTACGATGTCTATATCCTCTATCCGCGCATGGTCTCGCTGCGCGCCTTCCTCGACCACAGCGCCATGACCGGCCTGCGCGCCGTGAATCTCGGCATCGACCTGTGCGACGCGCTCACGGCCTGCCGCGATGCGGGCTATCTGTTTGAAAACCTCAAGCCGGAGAACGTGTTCCTCACGCAGTCCGGGCGGTTCCTGCTCGGGGACCTCGGCCTTGCGCCGCTGGAGGACCTGCAGTATGCCTCGGTGCCGGAGAATTACCTCGGCCCGTATTCCGCGCCGGAGCTTTCCGCCATCACGGCGTCCCCAAACCCCACGATCGACCTGTATGCCATCGGTATGCTGCTCTACCGCATCTATAACGGCAACCACGGCCCGTTTGAAGACGAGGCCACGGGCGAGGCCATGGCGGACAAGCTCCGCCTGACCGGCAAGGCCATGCCGACACCGATCTATGCCGACTATGAGTTGGCTGCCATCATCCTGAAGACCTGCGCTCCGCGTCCGGAGGACCGCTTCCAGACTCCGGCGGAGCTGAAGCAGGCGCTGGTCTATTATATGCAGCGCAACGAGGTGTCGGACACGCTCATCGTGCCGCCCATCGTCACGCCGGAGGCGCCGCTCGCGCCCGAGGCGGAGACGGACGGGGAGGACGCGCCTGCCCGCATGACGGACGCGGAGCAGCTCGACGAGAAGTTCCGCACGAGCTTTGCCCCGGACCTTTCCGGCGCGGGCACGGAAAAGGACATCGATCCCGACGCCGTGCCGGACGCACCGAAGCCGGAGCAGAAGGCCGAAGAAAAGCCGCAGCCGCCTGCCGAGCCAGAAAAACCGGCGGAGCCGGTCAAGGAGGCAGAGCCGGTCAAAGATACCGAGCCGGAAGCGGACGAGCCGGAAAAAGAAGCCGGACCGGCGGACGAAGCCGGACCTGCCCCGGCAGAGCCGGAGAACGAGGACCCGGATCAGATGGACCTCGACGCTTTCCTCGCCTCGGTGAATGCGGCCGTCGGCGACGTACCGCCGCAGCCGGAGGAACCGGAACAGGAAGCGTCCCCGGACGAGCCGGAGCAGTCCGCCGAGCCGGAGGCGACCTATGTTGACAACGACGCGGAGAGCACACTCCCACCCGAACCGGAGAAAAAACCGAAGAAAAAGCGCCGTGCCGTCACGATCGGCATCGTGACTGCGCTCATCGTCCTGCTGGGCGCGGCGGCGTGGTTCCTGCTTTCGTATTACTTTGTGCGGGCCGATGCCCTGCGCGTCGTGCGCTGCACGACGGAGGAGCTGACGGTCGCGCTGGAGAGCGGCGACAAGGCGGCGGACTTCCGCCTGACCTGCTCCGACATGTATGGCAATTCCTATCCCGCCACGGCGGCCGACGGTCAGTATGTCTTCTCCGGCCTGTCGGAAAACACGCAGTATACCATCACCGTCACGGCGGCCGACGGCCACCGCCTGAGCAGCCGCGGCGTCAGCACCCTCTCCGTCACGACACCGGAGGCCACGGAGATCACGGACCTGACCGCCTCGCTCGGCGATGCCGACGGCAGCGTGGTGCTGAGCTTCAGCGCCAACGGCCCGACGCCTGCCCAGTGGACCGTGTCCTATGCGGCGGGCGACGGCCAGAAGCAGTCGCAGCAGTTCACCGGAAATACCGTCACGGTCACCGGCCTGACGCTGCAGCAGAATTACACGTTCACGCTCGAGGGAACGGATACCGTCTTCCTCACCGGCACGACGACGACGGAGTTCACGCCCATCCCCGTTGTGCAGGTCGATAAGCTGAATGTCAGCAGCATCGAGGGAAACACCGTCACCGTGACATGGGAAACGGGCGAAAACATTCCCGCAGGCTGGACGGTCACCTGCGAGGCACGTCAGTTCACGACGGTCACGCAGACCGTCACGGAGAGCAGCTGCGTCTTTGAGCTGCCCGACCTCAAGCGCGATTATACCTTCACCGTCTCGGCCGAGGGTATGCCCGCGCCCGCCGTGCTCACGCTGCCCGCCAACCCGCTCGTTGTGACGGGTCTGCAGGCCACGGCCAATGAGGACGGCACCATCACCGCCTCGTGGCAGACGGCCTCCGGTGCGCCCGCCGGCGGCTGGTATGTGACCTATGGCGTGCCGACGAGCAATCACGAGCCGCGTCTGCAGGAGTGCACGGAAAACTCCGTCACGCTCAAGGGCCTCATCCCCGATGCGGATTACACGATCTCCCTGACGCCTGCAGACGGTGCGGATGTGTTCGGCACGGTCGAGGCCAGCGCCAGAACGCCGTCCGGCGGCCGCTTCGACCGCTACGGCGCAACGCCCTCCACGACCTATATTTCCCTGTGGGAGACGCCGGCGGAGGTCAACTGGGATTACCGCTCCCTGACGACGTCCAAGACCTCCTTCTCAGCGGATGAGGACATCGCCCTGTGCCTGGAGCTGACGCGCAAGGAGGACTCCGACGACGAGATCACCCTGCTTTATGTCATTCGCAATGCCAACGGCGAGCCCGTGAGCGATGCCTCGGCGCAGCTCACCTGGGACCAGATGTGGCATGAGCGCCGCCATACCAGCACGATCCCGAATCCGGGCGCGGCAGGGGAGTACACGCTGGAGGTCTATGTGAACCGCCAGCTGCTGAAATCCATCGATTTCGCGATCTCCTGATTCTCTTTCGTTAACTATCCGGCCGGAGCAGGAAACCCCGGCCGGGAGTACAAGGCAACACCGCATCGTTCCCCTTCGGCCTTCGCCGGACATTTTTCGCCGCTCCATCGGTTCGAAACGCTTGAGGTGCACAAAGCACATCTGCACATTTCGAACCTCGGCTCGACAAAAAATCTCTCGCCGAATGCTCTTGCTGAATTGTGCGGCGCTGCTCTAAATCAAATAAGACGGCTCTGCCGTCCAAAGCGAGGAGGCAAATAATGCAAAACTGGTTTGTTGTAGTCATGGGACTGGTGACGGTGTTCGTCGTCCTGATCCTCATCATCGGACTGTGCTGGCTGCTGGGTCTGGCATGCCGCGGCAGCTCGAAGAAGGAGGAACTGCAGGCCGCTGCCGCTGCTGCGCCTGCTCAGGAAAGCAGCATTCCCAACCGCGCAGAGTTCCTTGCCGCAGTTTCGGCAGCCATTGCCGAGGCAAGCGGTACGGATGCATCTGCGATCCGCATTCTTTCCGTCAAGAAGCTGTAAAAACATATTGAGAAAGGTGAACAAGAAGTATGAAAAAGTATCGTGTGAACGTCAACGGCTCCCTCTATGAGATCGAGATCGAAGAAATGGCTGCTCCCGCGAAGATGAGCGCCGCCGCTCCCGCCGCCGCTCCTGCTGCCGCTCCTGCTGCCGCTCCCGCTCCTGCCGGTGCAGGCGCTCAGGTCAAGGCTCCGATGCCCGGCACCATTCTGGATGTCAAGGTTCAGGCCGGTCAGTCCGTGAAGAAGGGCGACGTTCTCGTCATTCTGGAAGCCATGAAGATGGAGAACGAGATCTGCGCTCCCTCCGACGGCAAGATCACCGGTGTGAACGTCCGCAAGGGCGACTCCGTCGAGACTCAGGCTCTCCTCTGCACCATCGCGTAAGCGGGTAAGGAGATGCCGTATGTTCAAGAAAAAGAATAAGAACCTGCACCGCGCGCTCATTGCGCTCATGGTGCTGGGGCTTCTGGTGTGCCTGTGCTTCACCCTTGCCTCCGCCGCCACCGCTGAGCCGGACTCCTCGTCAGCCGCGGAGACCACCGCTGTAGAGGAGCAGGGCGCACAGTCCAATACGGAAGCAATGACGAATTTCCTGAATCAGGCTGGCATCGCCACCCTGATCCACAATGCGGACTGGAAATCGATCGTCATGATCCTCATTTCCTTCGTCCTGATGTATCTGGCCATCGGTAAGGGCTTTGAGCCGCTGCTGCTCCTGCCGATCGCCTTCGGTATGCTGCTGACGAACCTGCCCGGCGCAGGTATGTTCCACTCCGAGATTTTTGAGGGCGGTCATATCCACTGGGACCTCATCAAGAACGGCGTCACGCTCTCGAATGGTGCAAATGAAGCCGCCGGCCTCATCGACATCCTCTACCTCGGCGTAAAGCTGGGTATCTACCCCTGCCTGATCTTCATCGGTGTCGGCGCCATGACGGACTTCGGCCCGCTGATCGCCAACCCGAAGAGCCTGCTGCTCGGCGCTGCCGCACAGCTCGGTATTTTCATCGCCTACCTCGGCGCGCTCGGTCTGAGCAAGCTGGGTATCCCGGGTCTTGAGTTCACGCAGAAGATGGCTGCCTCCATCGGCATCATCGGCGGCGCGGACGGCCCCACCGCAATCTATGTCACGTCCCGGCTGGCCTCCGAGCTGCTCGGCCCGATCGCCATTGCCGCTTATTCCTACATGGCGCTCGTCCCGGTCATCCAGCCGCCCATCATGCGCGGCCTGACCACGAAGAAGGAGCGCATGATCCGCATGGACGCCCTGCGTACGGTTTCCAAGAAGGAAAAGATCGTTTTCCCGATTGCCGTCACCGCGTTCGTCGCTCTGCTCGTTCCGAGCGCAGCTCCGCTGGTCGGCAGCCTGATGCTCGGCAACCTGTTCCGTGAGTGCGGCGTGGTCGACCGTCTGTCCAAGACCGCGCAGAACGAGCTCATGAACATCGTCGTCATTTTCCTCGGCGTCTCCGTCGGCGCTACGGCGAAGGCAGAGTCCTTCCTCAGCCCGATGACGCTCGGCATCCTCGCCATGGGCATCGTCGCCTTCATGTGCGGCACGGCCGGCGGCGTCCTGCTTGCCAAGTTCATGAACATTTTCCTGCCGGAAGGCAAGAAGATCAACCCGCTCATCGGCTCTGCCGGTGTTTCCGCTGTTCCGATGGCTGCGCGTGTCTCCCAGAAGGAAGGCCAGCGCGAGGATCCCAGTAACTTCCTGCTCATGCACGCCATGGGCCCGAATGTCGCCGGTGTCATCGGCTCCGCCGTCGCCGCGGGCGTGTTCATCGCCCTGTTCGGCTGATAAGGAGGTATGTCCGTTATGGAAAAGAAGAATCCGCTGCGAATTACAGAAACCATCCTCCGCGACGCGCACCAGTCTCAGGCTGCCACGCGTATGCGCATCGAGGATATGCTCCCTGCCTGCGAGCTCCTGGACAATATGGGCTACTGGTCGCTGGAGTGCTGGGGCGGTGCGACGTTTGACGTCTGCATGCGCTTCCTGAACGAGGACCCGTGGGAGCGCCTGCGCACCCTGAAGGCCCACATGCCCAAGACGAAGCTGCAGATGCTCTTCCGCGGCCAGAATATTCTGGGCTACAAGCACTATGCCGACGATGTCGTCGAGGAATTCTGCCAGAAGTCCATCGAAAACGGCATCGATGTCGTCCGCGTCTTCGACGCGCTGAACGACATCCGCAACCTGCGCAAGGCCGTCGAATCCGTGAAGAAGTACGGCGGCTGGGCCGAGGTCGCGCTGAGCTACACCGTCAGCCCTGTGCATAACGACGATTACTTCGTTGGCCTCGCCAAGGACCTCGAGAAGATGGGCGCAGATTCCATCTGCATCAAGGATATGGCGAACCTGCTGCTGCCGCTGCACGCCTATGACCTCGTGCGCAAGCTGAAGGACAGCGTCTCCGTGCCCATCCACCTGCACACGCACAACACGGCCGGTACCGGCGACATGGTCAACCTCATGGCCTGTCAGGCCGGTGTGGACATCGTGGACTGCGCGCTGTCTCCGCTTGCCAACGGCACGTCCCAGCCCGCAACCGAGTCCCTCGTGGCGACGCTGCAGGGCTCCGACCGCGACACCGGGTTGGACCTTGCCAAGCTGAACGAGGCTGCCACGCACTTCCGCAAGGTCGCCGACAAGCTGAAGAAGGAAGGCTTCCTCGATCCGAAGGTCCTGCAGGTCGATACGAAGGCCCTGATGTATCAGGTCCCCGGCGGCATGCTCTCGAACATGCTCGGCCAGCTCAAGCAGGCAGGCCAGGAGGATCGCTATTACGATGTTCTGGCTGAGGTGCCCCGTGTCCGCAAGGACTTCGGCTATCCTCCGCTCGTCACCCCGACGAGCCAGATCGTCGGAACACAGGCCGTTATGAACATCGTCGCCGGTGAGCGCTACAAGATGGTCCCGAAGGAATCCAAGGGCCTGCTCCGCGGCGAATACGGCAAGCTGCCCGGTAAAGTAAATGAGGAAGTCCGCCGCAAGTGCATTGGCGATGACAAGGTCATCACCTGCCGCCCGGCTGACCTGCTCAAGCCGGAGCTGGCGCAGTACCGCGAGGAGTCCAAGGACATCGCCCGCTGCGAGGAGGACGTTCTGTCCTACGCCCTGTTCCCGCAGGTCGCGCGCAAGTTCATGGAAGCCCGCAACAACCCGAAGCCCGCAGAGCCCGAGAAGAAGGCCGCCGATCCCAATGCGGTCCGCGAGCTCTATGTCGAGGACCTCGGCAGATAAGCCAACAAACAGCAAAAGACCCTCCCGCCGCCCGGCGGGAGGGTCTGCGTTTATGTCCCCTGAATTTCGATGATCACATATTCCGACCGGCAGCCGGTCTTGAACAGGATGGCCCAGTCCGAAATGCCGGACGTGATGAGAAAGTCCGTATCCCCGCGCCGCTCCTGTCCGTAGACGGCGTCGTCGCCATGCAGGTGGAACCAGCGGATGAGCTGCACAAGGGGGATGAGCTGCCCGCCGTGGGTGTGGCCGGAGAGCACGAGATCGACGCCCGAGGCCGCCTCGGCATCATAGTCATGCGGCTGATGGTCCAGCACGATGGAGTAGCGCGCCGTATCCAGCCCCCGTGTCAGCTCAGCCATGGATGCGCGGCCGCCGCCGAGGCCCAGCTCCTCTGAGGCGTCCTGACGGCCGATGAGCCAGAAGGCATCGCCGATCGGCACGATCTCGTCCTCCAGCACATGCACGCCGTTTTCCGTCAGCGCAACGGCGAGGTCGTCGCCCGTGAAGCCGCGGGTGCACTTGCTGTCATACAGGCCCTTGTCATGATTGCCGAAGACGTAGTAGACCGGCATATCCAGCTGCCCGAGCGCCCTGCAGGCGGCGAGCATGTCTTCCTTCTCCGTATCCTCGTCGACAAAGTCGCCCGCGATTACGAGCAGGTCGGGCTTCTGCGCCGCGATGCGGTCCAGCTCGCGGGCAAAGCCGTCTGCGTGGAACGTGGTGCCCATGTGGGAATCGGCGAGCAGCGCGACGCGGAGCGTGCCGACGGGCTTGTCCGTGCGGATGACATAATCCGTCTGCCAGACATGGTGCGCCTGCACCCAGCCCGCCGAAAGATAGGCGGCCGTGAGCAGCAGGGCCGTGAGCCCGGCATAATACCGCCGCCACGGCTTGCCGTGCAGCCGCTTCAGCAGGGCAAACAGCGCGTCGCTCAGCAGCCAGAACAGCGCCAGATGGAGCAGGCAGATGATGGCGTTCATATAGCTCCACGCCAGCCAGATCGCGGCGGAAGGAAGCAGCACAGCCAGCGCGGAGATCACCCAGCTCCAGCCGCGCCTGCCGCGGGCCAGCGCCAGCGAGAAACGGAAGCGATGCACGCGCGAGACAAGGTAAAACAGTGCTGCGCACCCGGCCAGCACCAGACCGATCAGGATCAGAAGCCTGGGGATCATGCGCCCGCGCCCCCGTTCTGCATGAGAATGTCCTCCGCCGTCAGCATGGGGTACCGGCGCAGCGCCGTGCCGTCCAGCGGCTCGCGGTGCAGGTCGACGGCCGTGATGCGGCGGTTGCCGTAGGTCGTGTAGTAATAGATGCCGCGCGCGGCATTCCAGCACGAGGTGTAGATCGTGCGCTCAAATTCTCCCGGTGCGACCTCACAGCAGCCGCGCGTCTGCGAGACCGTCTCCATGATGTGGAAAAACTGCCCGACGCAGTCGGCCTCGCTCTCGCCGCAGACGGAGTGGAGCTTCGTGAAGGCGGCGCGCACGAAGCGCGAGCCGGAGGACAGGTCGCCCGGCAGGCCGAGCGCGCCCATGCCGCGGCTGTAGGCCTGCAGCGGCACGTCCGGCGCAAAGGTATTCTCCGGCTGTCTCGGCGACAGATGCATATAGTTGTTCAGCGCGAAGAGCTGCTGCGGGAACGGTGGGTTATTCGTCAGCACGCCGACAGGATTTTCGTAGATCTGCAGCCCCTCGGCCGTCGGCTCCAGCGTGAGGGCGCCGGTCGCGTCCGCGAGCAGCCAGTGCAGCTGGGCGGCGGGGAAGTGCGGGCTGAACGGCGTTCCCGTCAGGTTGACGGCCTGCAGCAGCTGCCGGGCCTCCGCCAGCGTGGCGCACTGCCGCAGCAGCCACGGAATGAATTCGAACTGCGCCACGTTCTGCCGCCCGTCCTGCGGCGCGGCATAGCGGGCGTTGCCGACAAAGTTCAGCCCGGCAATGCCGAGGCCTTTTTCGTTTACAGCATCGTAATACAGCGGATAGCCGTCCGCCACATGGGCCGTGCCGAGGATGGCATAGCCCTGCTCCGAGCCGCCGCCGTGGCGGAAGCGGAGCGGGAACCGGCGGGGGAGTACCACAAGCTCCTCCCCGTAGGATGCCTCGTAATCCAGCGAGCGGCCCATATAGAGCTCACGCGGCTGATAGGTGATCGCAGTGCACATAATACCTCCTGATAATATGATACCGCTGCAGAGCAATCCGTTCTGCAGCGGTATCGGTTCAATCCTCTGCGGCCAGCAGAATGATGCATTCCGCTGCCTCCTTCACCGGAGCGGAGAGCGTGAAGGCGTAGATCCCGCTGCAGTCCGCCAGAAGCTTTGGCAGCGCTTCCGCCGGCAGGCGATATGCGGCGCGGACGTCCTCCGGCCAAAGCCCGGCCGTCTCGCTCCAGCTGACGCGCTCCTCCTCGGACAGCAGCTCGCTGCTCTCCGGCAGAACGTCGGCGTGCGCGCCCTTCAGCACGACGAGCACCGGCTCTGCCGCCTTGCCATACACGGTCTCTGCACCGTCCGTATCCGCTGCCATGCACTCGGGCGCTTCAACACCGGATGTTGCGGCATCGTGGTAAAATGACGTGACATTACCACTGTATCCCATCACGACGTCGCCGTGCGCGGCAGTAGCGGCAGTATCGTTGGCCTTCTGCTGCGCAAAGCCCTTCAGCGGACCGAGCAGAGTGAAGACGACCAGCGCGGCAGCGGCAAGGCCTGTGGCAAGCCCGCCCCAGTAGGCGCGGCGCGGCTTTTTGACCGGCCGCTGCGGTGTTTTGGCGGCGGCTGCCAGAATGGAGGCTGTCAGCCCGGCGGGCGGGACGGCAGTGTCTGCCCGCAGCAGACGGTCGCCGTGTTCGAAGGCCTGCAGCCGTGCGCGGCAGTTTGCACACTGCGCCAGATGCGCTTGCAGCCGCTGCTCTTCCTCCGGCGAGTTTTCGCCGTCGAGATGTCCGCTCAAAAGTGGAAGATAATCGTTACAGTTCATGGCCCCGACCTCCTTTCTGCGGATTAGACGAGGCGGCGGCCGCTTTGTTCCCGCTCTGGGACAGCTTTTTTCGCAGCTGGTCGCGGGCGCGGGCTAGGCGGGATTTGACCGTTCCCTCCCGCACGCCAAGCACAGCGGCGATGTCCGTATAGCTCAGGTCATTTTCCACGCGCAGCGACAGGATCAGCCGCTGCTCCGGGGCCAGCAGGTCCATGGCGGCCCGCAGCTCCTCCCGCTCCTCGCGCGCAAGCAGCTCCTCCTCCGGCAGCTTGGCCGGGTCGGGTGCATCGAGGGTATATTCCTCCCCGTCGGCGTCCAGCCCGGAGATGGGAACGACCAGGTGGCGGCGCGCAGCACGCAGAAAGTCGATGCAGACGTTGGACGTCAGCCGGAACAGCCAGGTGGACAGGCTGGAATCGGCCTGAAAGCTGCCAAGCCCGCGCCACGCGCGCAGGAAGGCCTCCTGCGTCATGTCGGCGGCATCCTCCGGATTGCCGGTCATGCGCAGCGCGAGCCGGTAGATGGCGGGCTGATGCGTCGTGACGAGCTGCTCAAACGCCGCCATATCGCCGTCGGCTGCCAGCCGGATCATGTGCTTTTCGTCGATGGGGATCACCTCAGATCACGCTTGATCTCTTTTGCCAGACGTTCTATGTCGGAAAAGGCGGAAACGTTGGAGATTTGTTCCTTATAAAATCCGCTGTGCGGCACGCCGCGCAGGTACCATGCAAAATGCTTGCGCGCCTCGAGGCAGGCAATATGCTCGCCTTTGTCCTCGAGCGCCAGTGCGAATTGCTGCAGGGCCGTGTCCACGCGGTCGGCGAGCGGCGGCAGCTCCGGGGGTGTCTTGCCGCGCAGGGCAGCGCGCAGCCGCTCGAAAAGCCACGGGTCGCCGAAGGCGGCGCGTCCCGCCATGAACAGCGAAGCGCCGCTGTGCGCCCGGCAGCGCAGCAGCTGCTCGGGGTCGGAGATATCGCCGTTTGCGATAACGGGGATGGAGACGGCGCGCACGACCTCGCCGATGGCGTCCCAGTCTGCGCGGCCGGAATAGAGCATGGCCTTCGTGCGGCCGTGGACCGTGATGGCGGCTGCACCGTTTTCCTCCGCCGCGCGGGCCAGCGCGACGGCGCTCGGGCAGCTCCGGTCCCAGCCGAGGCGGGTCTTTACGGTCACGGGGACGGAAACGGCGTCGGCAACGGCGCGGATGATGCGTCCGGCCAGCGGGATGTCGCGCATGAGGGCGCTGCCGTCGCCGTTGTTGGCGATCTTCGGCATGGGGCAGCCCATATTGATGTCCAGAAAGTCGCACCCGCTGATGCCGACGGCGATCTGCGCGGCCTCGGCCATCATGGCCGGGTCGTTGCCGAAGATCTGCGCGCCGCACAGCGAGCCCTCGTTCCGGCGGAGCAGGCCGCGGCTCTTGCGGTCCTGATAGACGAGCGCGCGGGAGGAGACCATCTCCGTTACGGTCACGTCCGCGCCATGCTGCGCGCAGACCGTGCGGAAGGCGTAGTCCGTTACGCCAGCCATCGGTGCGAGAAAAAGCGGCGTATCGCCGGAAAACAGCTGCATGGGTCCATCCCTCCTGACCCATACTGTACCATAAAGCGCGAAAAAAAGCAACTCTGCCCGTTCGTCTTTTTGAGCGGGCGGAGAAGCCTCAGGGCAGCACCACATCATTCGGCGAGAGCATTCGGCTAGAGATTTTTTGTCGAGACAAGGCTTGAAAAGTGCAGATGTACTTTGTGTACCCGCAAGGGGCATGCCGCATCCGTAAGGCGGCAAAGCCGCCAACGGCTGCGCAATACCTCAAACTTTTCAAGCCGATGGATCGGCAGAAAATATCCGGCGAAGGCCGAAGACGCAATGATGCGGCGCTGCCTTAAAAGATCAACACGCAGGAGAGCCACGCCAGCCCCACAGATGCCGCTCCCATCGCGGCGTACAGGAGAGCCGGGATGCGGCGGTGCGGGCGTGCGGATGGCGGTGCGGCGGCAAGGCGGCGGGCCTCCTCCAGCAGGGCCTGCTCCGTCACACCGTGCTGCTCGAGCGCCTCCTCGCGCAGCAGAAAAATAGCCTGCTCAAACAGGTCGGACTCCTGCGGCCGCACCACGAGGACCTGCCGCGTCGTTCCCTTGACCATTGCGCTCCCTCCCTTAGCCGGACATTGTCCGGTATCTGGAGAGATTCTACCCGCTAGGGGCGGGTCACAAACGGCTGTCGATAAAATTTTTCTAAAAATTTTGAAAAAAGTGTCAGGAATCCGTTTCCGGTGAAATATAGGAGTGAAGGGAGGCCGCTCCACAGGAAGAATCATTTATGAATTGAAAGAAAGGACAGATTATCATGAAAGACTAACTATTAAAAGTCAAGCCCGAAATGCGGAGGAGCGGCAAAAATTT
>ERZ1673752.559-NODE-559-length-62763-cov-6.213194_pt1 | contig 62763 bp, 50 predicted proteins | sample MGYA00580195_ERZ1673752 | MGnify/ENA primary metagenome ERZ1673752 (study PRJEB41218, sample SAMN15661744) | gut metagenome | host: Homo sapiens | place: Canada: London | collected 2015-08-20/2019-03-30 | study: EMG produced TPA metagenomics assembly of...
ATAGGGGGTAGGCCAGGGCCAGGACCGTAAAAGTCTGGGAATTAGCAAGTATCACGTGGAGAGTCGGCAGGGTGATGAGGGCGGTCAAAAGCAGGGCAAAACCCTGGTATAGTCTGGGATTTTTTAAAAATGGTCCCTCTTTGATATCAAACAAATATTCCTTCCTTTCCTTACCCGATCGCCCTTTTACAGGGTGATGTTGTAGAGCTGCTCCTGGGTAGTGTAGTAATCATTATCTTCTGGGTCGTAGATAGGGAGGGTAGATGGGGCCGCTTCGGTTGTCCCAACTTGGGCGTTGGTTCCGGCTTTGTCGCTCGATCTGGCATCAACCTCGTCGTCCGTCGTAGACTCGTCGTTAGCTCCCGCCTGCCCTTTTTCCAGACCATTTTCCCTGACTTCTTCATTCTGGTTGAGACTAGGTTCTTTAACGTTATTAGCTTCTGCCCGAGCCCGGTCGACTTCCTTTTGGATCGTGGTGAAAAAGTCGGCAGGAAAATCTTCAGCGTGGTCCTTGGCAAAGGCCTCCACCCAATTGGGATTGTAGGAAGCGTAGTCAATCAGGGCATAGGCGGTCGCAAAACGAGTAACGGGCGTATCCAGGGCCATGCCCGCCTTAACGGCTTCAAGAAAAAAAGCCAAGTTATAATCACTCCGATAGCCAATCTGGTAGCTCAGGGTAGCAGCCACTTCCCACTCATTGCGGGCGGTCACATGCTGCCAGATCTCCTCCACCTGATCAGGAAAACGCCGATTCATATAGCCAAGTAGCTTAAAAAGGATCTGGTTGGTATCCCACCAAGGTCGGTAGGTAATCATTTCAAAAATCTGGGTAAAGGCATCCTCAGAAAGCCTTCTTTTAAAATATACCAAATAATCCAAGGCCGCATACTGAAATTCCCGGTAGTTTTGAATCCAGCAGGTATGGACGTATTCCCAGTCGATCGGAAGCTCTACCTTCGCTTCGGTGACGTAAAAGGGGGCGCAGAGCTGGCGGCGCTCCGCTGGGGTGACCCCTAAAAATTCAAAACGGTAATTGATGGCCTCTCGCATGGCCCGCCCCCGCTCTTGGTTGCTGGCCCGAATCATTTCGGTACAAATATTTTTAAAAATCAAGACCTAAACCTCCATTTCTTTTTGTCTTATCTTAGACGAAGTAGAGGAAAATTTGTAGACAGCAGTTTAGGTCACACGGGGGGAAATCTGTAAGGCAATAACTAGGGTCTGGAGGGAAAGCAGTAATTAGATTAAGATGAAAAACTTGCATGAAAAGAGTACATAGGTTATCATGTAAGCACCACACCTTGCAAAAGCCAAGGCCTTTTTTTAACCTCGAAAAGCTCATTAATTGTGGATTATTGGGGGAAAAGGGGCGAGAGAAAATTTGCTAGGGTGATAATCCTTATTCGAAAATGAGAAGGAGAATAGAGATGATTTCCATGAAAAACAAAAAGAACGCTGCTTTGCTGATTGCCTTTGGCATCTTGCTCAGCATGGGTTTGGGAGCTCTTTCCCTGCCCCCGATGACCCAGAGTCGTAGTCAAGTCTTAGCCGAGGAAGAAGCTTCCAAGACTGAGGAAGAAAGCAAGAAAGATAAAGCAAAAGAGACCGATAAGGCCAAAGAGACGGAGAAGGATAAGGAAACGGAGACCGTCAAAGAGACCGAGAAAGTTTCTGAAAAAGAGACAGAAAAGGCTAAAGAAACAGAGAAAGACAAGGACAAAAATAAAGATAAAGACAAAGATAAGGACGCCAAAAAGGACAAAGAGGTTGATCCTAAGTTAGATCAAGAAAAAGAGGCTGAAAAGGCTGCCAAAGAATGGAAAAAAGATCCTTCTCTGTGGGCCACCAAGTCTTCTAAGAAAGATAAGACGATCACTGTGGCCGGGCAAGGTCAGGCCTTTACAGATCCAGATACCGTTTCTTTCAATGTCCGTGTCGAGACGACCAACCTCGACATTCTCAAGGCTCTGGCGGATAACACCGAATTTGCCAATGCCCTGGTCAAAAAGCTAAAAGACCTAGGCGTTGCCGATTCTGACATTCAGACGAGCAGAATGGATTTTTATATTGATTATGACTACAGCGGTGGGGAGCGGACCATGAGAGGCTATAACGTGAGCCAGTCCTATGCCGTGACTCTTCGTAAAATCAGTGATTTTTCTACCATCGTGCCTGAAGTGATCAACGAGCATGTCATGATTGATGGAGTTCAACTAAAAAAGGCCGATACTTCTGCTGAATATCAAAAGGCTGTTAGCCGGGCTTTGACCAATGCGGAGCAGGTCGCTGAGACTATTGCCAAACGCTTGGGCGTGAAGCTGGATCCTATCCCGAAGTTTGTCGATGAGAGCAATATGGGCTCTGATATTGGTTACTATGGCAGAGATTTTAAGATGGAGAATATGGCCGGCGAAGGTGCCGGGGCACCCAGTCTGGAGACTGGGGCCATCACGGTTAGTGCTCAAGTCAAGGTTGTTTATCAGATCGTAGATTAGATCGTAAATTAGTAACATGCTAGCAAGGTAAAAAGCTAGTAGGGTTGCAAGCTCATAAGGTAGAAGAATAGGATAGATTCATGGCAGATAGAGACCAACAAGGACGTAAAAAAGGGCCCCAAGAGGATGATATCCAGATGGACCTTTCTAGGGTAATGGAGATGTCCGGGGCGGAAAATCCTTATGCAAGGGACTCTCGGCCCCAGACTGGGGCTAGTTCCTTTGGCCAGGATACCTCATACGACCAGGATAGTGGTCACAGCCAGGTGGCGCAGCAGGACCGGTATGGCCGTTCTGTCTTAGGCCACAAAGCCGGGGAGGGGGATCCTTCTGTGGAAGACCTGGACCCATTGGCCAACCAGGGTATACGCCGGTGGAACGGGGTGATGGCCTTGATTCTTGTGGTTCTAGGGATCGTCTTGATTGGAACAGGCGTTTATATCGCCTTCTTTTATAAAAATCCAAACCAGATTGATCCGGCACCGGGGAAGATGCTGAAGGCTGAAAGTAGTCAAGAAGCCCCTGTTCCCGTGGAAGACGTGGTTCTTAAGTTGGAAGACCTGGATGGGGAACATTTCCTTCGGGTTGAAAATAAGAATGCGGACTATGCCATCAAAGAAGTAACCCTGACCTACGAAGTTCCTGTCAACCAGGCAACGGCATCAGACCAGAGAGAAAATAAAGATCAGAAGGATGGGGAGGAGGCAGCTTCCCAGGCAACGAAAGCAGGGGCGCAGACCCAAGTAGGTCCGCAATACCGACTTTTGCAGATTCCTTGCCCCATTGCTCCCCAGGGGGCTTCGGGCCTCCTATGGATCGCCAATCCGGAAGTTCTGCAAAACATTGCCTTTTTACAGTATGCAGTACGTCAGGGAGAAAAGCAGTATCTCATTACCTACAATTCGGCCTATGGGACCTATACCCTGGCGGATCAAAGCAAAGAAAAGCACCTCGGAGAGGCCCCTATGGTTTCAATGGATGACCTAAAGCTTGTGATCCAAGTCAAGGACGATACCCGAGTCGTAATGGTTAAAAATGGGTCTCAAGCAGAAATCTCTGGTCTCCAGGTGACCTACGAAGGCCCTAACCGAGTCCTAGGATATTTTAATATCTTTAGTGATCGGATTGCTGCAGGAGAGACAAAGACCTACGACGACATTGCCCTTCCAGAAGGGGATGTTCAAGTGATTTCCGTGGTTTATATAGCAAATAATCAGACAGTCATCACCTATGATGCAGTGAATGACCAATATGAATTTAGTACTATGAAGGATGTGCCGGCCGCATAGGCGGGCTCCGTTAGGAAATATACGCAGGATACGTAAGTATTCAGGGAGTATTTGTTAAAGATCGCAAGTTTCAAGGTGGAATGAGCGATCTTTGATTATAGGGGTCTAAGTTTAGGCCTGGACTCTGGGCCTCCCATAGCAAGAAAGAAGGATGATAGGATGGGACTCGTAAAGGCTTTGGCCGGTGCTGTTTCTGGCAGTTTAGCGGATCAGTGGTTAGAGGTTATAGAACCGGATGATATGAACGAAGGGGTTGTTTTTACCTCGGGGGTTATGGTCCGGAAAAATGACAAACGTAGTAGTAATCGGAAGGGAACCGTGGATGTTATTTCTAACGGTTCTGCGGTCCATGTGTATGAAAATCAGTGCCTGCTCTTAGTAGAGAATGGGGCTATCGTTGACGTGGCAGCTGAGCCGGGCGTTTATACGGTCAATAATAGTTCGGAACCGTCGGTGTTCTCGGGGCCCTTCGGGGATGCCTTGAAGGCGTCTTTCAATCGTTTTAAGTATGGCGGGGGGACGCCCAATAAGCAGCTAGCTTTCTTTGTGAACCTGCAAGAGATCAAGGGGATCAAATTTGGTACTCGGAATCCCCTCCAGTATTTCGATGAGTTTTATAATGCGGAGCTCTTCCTCCGGGCCTTTGGAACTTACTCGATTCGTGTCAAGGATCCGATCCTCTTTTATAAGGAAGTGATTCCCAAGAGTGCGCAGACGCTCCACATGGATGACCTCAATGAGCAGTATCTCAACGAGTTCCTGACGGCCTTGCAGACTTCAATCAGCCAGATGTCGGTCGACAACTTCCGGATTTCGCATATTCCATCGAAATCCTTAGAATTATCCAAGTATATGGCCGATGCCTTGGATGAGGATTGGCTAAAAAATAGGGGCTTTGAGGTGGCCGCCGTTGCTATTGCTAGCATTAGCTATGATGATGAGTCGAAAGAACTCATTAATATGCGCAATAAAGGGGCCATGCTCCAAGATCCTTCGATACGAGAGGGTTTTGTCCAAGGATCTGTGGCTCGCGGCCTTGAAAATGCCGGTTCCAATCCCAATGGGGCCGGACAAGCCTTTATTGGCATGGGCCTTGGGATGGGGGCTGGTGGCAACTTTATGCAAGCGGCTTCTTCTAGTAACCAAGCTCAGATGCAGCAGGGCTATGGCCAGCAAGGCTATCCCGGCCAGTATCCTCCTCCAGGCTATGCTCCGTATCCGTATCCTTACCCCTATCCGCCTCAAGGAGGGTATCCGCCTCAGGGTGGTTATCCCCCTCAAGGTGGCCAAGGCTACCCGCCCCAAGGAGGCCAGGGTTATCCCCCTCAAGGTGGCCAAGGCTACCCGCCCCAAGGAGGCCAGGGCTATCCACCCCAAGGCGGCCAAGGCTATCCTCCCCAGGGTAGCTATCCTCAGCAGGGTGGCTATCCTCAGCAAGGAGGCTATCCACCTCAAGGCGGCTACCCTCCCCAAGATGGCTCCGCTCCTAATCCTTCCCAAGGTCAAGCTCCTGAGGATCAGGGCAATTAGGAATAGGGCTAGGGCATTATCGCAGGCTTGTTAAGCCTGGTATCCCGTCCGGGTATTCTCTCCTGGGCGGGATTTTATCTGTATAAGGAAGCAGGCTTGTTAAGTCATAAATGCCCGAATGTGGGGGGACCGACCTCCTCGAGTAGCGGGAGCCACTTCTAGGCCTGACTGATAGTTGGCGCAAAAGCCTGAGATGACGGGATTTGGCTTGCTATTTGCCCTTATTTTTAGTACTCTGTAAGAGGCCCTTCGTGGAGTTTTTGCTCACGGGGGCTTCTTTCGCATGGAATATTTGAAGAAGGAGAAGGTGAATGCAAGACTCCAATCTTTATTTGGTCTTTACGGCGACACAATTGATGACGGGCCATGTTATTCGCTTCTGCAGTGGTGAAAAGTATAGTCATGTGTCGGTCAGCTTGAATGCTGACCTATTTCCGGTTTTTTCATATGCCCGACTTTACTATTCTCCGGCTTTTTATGGGGGCTTTACGGAAGAGTCGATGTACCGCTATACCAGGGAGACCCCCCTCAAGGTCTGCTCCTTGCCTATTCCTGCGGGGGCGGCGGAGAAAATCCAGGAAGAATTTACCTGGCGACTGGAAAATCCGGGTGCCTATAATTTTGCATCTCTGCTGACCTATCCCTTTCATATGCAGGCCCAGCATGATGATTCTTTTACCTGCACGGAATTTGCCTATCATCTTTTGAAAACCTATGCGCCTGATTTAGATCTTAAGGATCCGCCCTTGGTCAAGGGGAAGCAGCGGGGGGCAGTGAGCCTCCAACAGATGCAAGCCTTGGCCGACCCCTACCTGGTCTATGAGGGTACGGTGGGGGACTTTCTCGACCGCCGGGATGATCAGGTGGAGCAGGAGCGTTTAGAAGCATGGGCCCGGGACCACTATTTGACCAAGATCACTTGGGGGGAGAAGTGGCAGAGGTGGAAAAAGACGGGAGGGATGATCTGGTCGGAGATGACCTACTTAATGCAGTGGATGCGAGAAGGCCCCCAGGCCAGGTAAGCTCTGCTCGAAGGGAGCGAAGAGGGCGTATTTGTTCCCGAATGATGCTGATGCGGGAGTATTTGCAACTTATTTCAAGGAGTTTTTCTCGTGAATTTTTTCGTGGGAAATTGTTCGTGGAAATTTTTTAGTAATTTTTTTAGTGATACCTTTAGTATTTTTTCGTAGTAAGGAGATAGAAGAATGAAGATCGACGATCAAAAAGGTCAAAAGAAGTCGTTTTATGTGACGACCCCTATTTATTATACTTCTGCCAAATTGGGTATTGGCAACGCTTACACCACGCTTTTGGCGGATGTCTTTGCTAGGTGGCACCGGCTTATGGGGGAGGATGTCTTTTTCCTCACTGGTACCGACGAGCACGGGAAGAAGATCCAACAAAAGGCGGAAGAAATGGGAATGGAACCGAAGGCCTACGTGGATGGACAGATTGCCCCAATCAAGGACCTGTGGAAGCTTTTTTCTATCTCCTACGATCATTTTATCCGCACGACGGACCCGGAGCATGTCGAAGTAGTCAAAACGGTCTTTCAAAAGCTCTATGATCAAGGGGACATTTATCTGGGCAAGTATGAGGGCCTTTATTGCATTCCCTGCGAGACCTGGTTTACGGGGACAGAGGCTCCTGACGGGATATGTCCGGATTGTGGGCGGCCTCTGACAGAAATGAATGAGGAATGCTATTTCTTCCGCCTCTCTAAATATGCCGACCGCCTGATCGCTTATCTAGATGAGCATCCGGATTTTATCCTTCCAGCCTTCCGGGCCAATGAGTTAAAGAGAAATTTCCTGGAAAAAGGCCTCCAGGACCTGGCCATTTCCCGGTCCACTTTTGATTGGGGCATTCCCTTGCCCTTTGACGAAAAACACGTGGCATACGTCTGGGTCGATGCTCTGAGCAACTATCTGACGGCCATTGGCTACCGGGCCGATGGGAAGGCAGATCCCGAGGCCCAGGCTCAATTCGAGAAATATTGGCCAGCCGACCTCCAACTAGTGGGGAAAGATATTATTCGCTTCCACGGGATTATTTGGCCCATTTTATTGATGGCTTTAGATTTGCCCATGCCCAAGCACCTCTTTGCCCATGGCTGGCTCTTAAATCGGGGGCGGAAAATGAGTAAATCCAAAGGGAATACCATGGATCCAACTTTACTGAGCCAAATAGTCCCGATCGACGGGATCCGCTATTATGTCCTCAGTGCGATGAATGATGGCGATGATGGGGACTACGACACGGATGAGCTCTTGGATCGGTCGAATTCTTTCTTAGCCAATGATGTAGGGAACCTCCTCAGTCGGACGGTAGCTATGATCCGGCAGAATTTCCCCGAGGGCTTTTCTGCGAAGACACTCGACGAGTTCCATAACCTGGTGGCCGCGATGCCCGAGGATTTCTTGGCTAGCGGCCTAGATGTCCAGGTGGATGATGCTCTGGCGGAGGCTGATCCTGCGGTCCGGAAGGAAAATCGAGACCGCTTGATTTGGAATCTTTGTGCACGGATGCGGGCGGGCCAGGAGGCCATGCACAAGGCCATGGAGGCTTTCCATGTAGTGAAGTCTTTGGATGCCCTGGCGGCTTGGACGGGGGCAGCCAACCTCTTTATTGACCAGACGAAACCTTGGGCTCTAGCCAAGTCGGAAGATCCGGCAGACCGAGATTTCTTGGCCCTGGGTCTTTTAGCCCTCACCGAGACCATGTATCAGCTGGCCGTCTATATGGAGCCCTTTGTGCCGGGTCTGGCTTTGGCTTATCTCAAGGGCCTTGGGATGGAAGTGCCGGAGGGGCAGGCCTTCTATGAGAACTTTAGTTTTGCTAGCTGCAAGTCTTTGGACCACATCCAGGCCGATCGACCCTTTGAAGAGGTGGCGGCCCTCTATCCTCGCCTGAAGAAGGCGGAGACCCTCAAGGCTATTGAAGATCTAATTCAGAAGGCGGCCAAGGAGGAAGCGGCGAAGGAGAAGGCAGCAGCAAAGGATAAGGCAGCGAAAGAAAAGGCAGCAGCCAAGGATTCTGCGCCTGCCAAGGAGGGCAAGGATGAGTAAAAAGAAGAGAATTCTCCCTCCTATCCCCCAAGATCCCAGGATTCGCTATTTTGACACCCATAGCCACCTCCATGACCCCCAATTTGAGGAGGATCGCCTGGATGTCTTGGCCAAGGCGGATGAAGTAGGAGTGGACCGGATTCTTTTCCCATCGGCCAACATTGAGGATACCAAGCAAGCCTATGAGGCCGCCCTAGGGGTCCAGTTGCTCCGCCATAAGGGGAGGATGAACCTGCCGAGGACCTATGCCTCTCTGGGGGTTCATCCCCAGGAAGCAAAGTCCTGGGAAGGGGAGGCCAGCTATAAGGTCTGTAAGACCATAGCAAGCCGCCCCGATGCCGGAGCCGGGGAACCCGTGATACTGGCGGTAGGGGAAATTGGTTTGGATTACCATGAGCCAGAGCCCCCGAGGGACCTGCAAAAGGAAGTCTTCCGGGCTCAGCTAGCCTTGGCGGATGAGCTTGACTTGCCGGTTATCATCCATATGCGAGACGCTACAGAGGATACTCTGGAGATTCTGAAGCCCTACATCGCTGAGGGCGGACTCAAGAAAAGAGGGGTTATTCACTGTTATTCGGGTTCCTGGGAGTCGGCCAAGATTTTCTTGGATTTAGGTTTTTACCTGGGTCTGGATGGTCCTTTGACCTATAAAAAGGCACAAAAGCCAGTCGAAGTGGCCCAAAATATTCCCTTGGATCGTCTCGTTTTAGAGACGGATTCTCCTTATCTGACTCCGGAGCCCTGGCGGGGAAAACGAAATGATTCCCAGTACCTCCCCCTTATTGCTTGGCGGGCAGCCAGCGTGCGGGGAGTCATCGATGGCCAGGAGGAGGCCAAGTCGCAAGAAGAGATTAGGGCCTTGAATCCGGATGAGGTGGAGGCCTATCGGGCTTTTTGTGAAGCTATTTATCAAAATTCCTTGAAATTATATGGCCTGGAGGATGAAGAAGCCTAGGGATAAACCTAGGGAGGGAGCCGGATTCCCTACTTAATGTAGATGGGTCCCCTGGCCTTCCTGGTTATGGACTGTAGCTTGGAGCCTAGGCTCTGTGCCTGGCTTGTAAGTTTGCTGTTGCAGGTTCGTAAGGGAGAAATGACATAAAAAGAGTATAGTAGAGCAAGGATAAACATAAGTGAGAAGCGGCCTTGCCTTTTCTAGGAGGGAGTATTTGCCCTGTCTAAAAAGTGAGGGTCGAAAGGAGAAAGTATGAAAGTTGTTTTTTTGGAAGATTTTGAGAAGACGAATGAGGAATTGAAAGAACTGCTGGCGGCTGCGGCACCGGAGAAGGACCTGGAGCCGGTTCTTTGGGAGGGAGAGGATTTTGTAGAAAAAGAAAAGAAAACTCTCGATGAGGCTGAAATCCTCGTGACAGGAAATACTCCCGTAACCGCTGAGATTATGGAGGCTATGCCGGCGCTGAAGTTTATTAGCGTGGCCTTTACTGGCCTGGACCATGTAGACTTAAAGAAGGTTGAAGAAAAAAACATCAAGGTTCAAAATTGTGCGGGCTATGCAACGGAAGCTGTGGCAGAGCTCAATATTCTCTTTACCTTAGCCTTGCTTAGAAAACTGCGGACGAATTTTATTCTGGCCAGGAATTCAGAGACCAGACTCTTCCCAGGCCGAGAGCTTCGGGGGCGTAAGGTCGGTATAGTGGGGACAGGGGCCATTGGCCAACGGACAGCGGAGCTCTTAAAGGCTTTTGGAGCGGAGGTCCTGGGCTGGTCGAGGACCCACTATGACACTTTCCAAGGAACCTATGTCGATGACCTGGCAACCCTGGTTGAGGAAGCGCAGATTATTATCTTGGCCCTGCCTTTGAATGAAGAGACCGAGGGCATCATCAATAAAGAGATTTTTGCAAAGATGAAGCCTGATACCTATCTGGTGAATACGGCCCGGGGGAAGCTCGTCGATGTGTCAGCTGTTCCGGACGCCATTTCCCATGATACCTTGGCGGGGATTGCTTCGGATGTCTTCCAGACTGAGCCGCCCCTTTCCAGAGAAGATGTCCTTGTGGGCTTAAGCACTAGCGCCTTGGATAAGGTCTTGATCACCCCCCATATTGGCTTTTTTACTGAAGAAGCCTTGGCGGCTAGGCTGGAGATGGCCATGGCCCATATTGGGGAGTATTTGAAAAAGTAGGATAGGCGAAAGTGCCGGCCTTGATGAAAGCGCAGGCTTTCGCAAGAGCGCAAGAGCTCAAGGGCGCAAGGTCGCAAGGGCGCAAGGGCGGAGGAGAGGATGGCTAGGACAAGGAGTGAAACCGATAATGAGGTCCTATAATTTTCGGGCATGGGTTGGGAGGCAGACCATCTGTCTCATTTGGTGTTTCCTTTTCGCTGTGCTGGGGGCAGGGATCGTTCCTAGCCCGGTGCTCTTGGCGGAAGAGCATAATGAGACGCCTTGGAAGGATGCCTTGGATGCAAGTCCCCGGGGTGAGGTTGTGGTCAGTGGCTATGCCTATTATGATCTTGCTCGGTCAATCATTCCTATGGTCAATGACCTTCGAAGAAGCCTGGGGATCGCCCCTTTAACCTATAATGTAAACCTCGAGCAGGCAGCCATGGTCCGAGCAGCGGAAACTTCAATGCTCTGGTCCCATATGCGCCCTGATGGCACTTACATCTATGAGAGCCTTCCTTATTGTACGGGGGAAAATATTGCGGCAGGGAATACCAAGCCGGAAGAGGTTTTCCAGCAATGGGTAGATTCTGAACCGCACTACCGGGCGATGATCAATCCCCAGTACCGGAGCATCGGGGTGGGGGCCTTTGGGACGGCAGATGGAGAGCCACCCCGCTGGTGGTCGCAGATTTTTTCCCTAGACCTGGGGGAAGATGCAAGCAATAGTGACCACTATGTGCAAGAAATATTCCCGGTCAAGATGACTGTGGGAACGGACCTTTTAACTCTAAAGGTGATGCAGGGTAAAGCGAGCGGGGGAATATTTGATTTAAGTCAGCTTTTGAAGGATATGAGTTATCGAAAGCGTCTGACGGATGAAATGCACCTTCTGGCAACCACCCATTATGATGCGGATGACCCTTATCAGGCTCATACGACCCTGGATCCTTCAATGGTCGTCTGGTCTTCAAGTCAACCAGATATCTTAAGCATCGATGACCAGGGGGTTACCCACCCGAAATCCTATGGCAAGGTGGAGATTTCTTGTGCTATGGCAGGGGACCTGGGGAAGGCGACTGGCTTGACGGATAAGGTGGAGGTCGAGATCATCCCCACTCATTTCTGGCCCTTGCGAGTTCATCGAGACCTGGAGACAGCGGATGCCATGATGCAACAGGTCATCAAGAATAATGAGATTCTCTTCGCCGAACAGGTGAAATTCTATGAGAAATACCATAAACAGCATGAGGGCTTGGATCCAGCTCGGGTGCCTTTGGATCGAGAGGCCTTAGATCAAGAAGGTTTGGATCCGGAGGCCCTTTTGCCTACTTTCCCCGAGGAGATGAGGGAGGCAGAATCCAAAGAAGGAGCGACAAAGCAGAACCCTGGTGGCCCTAATGGCAGCCCTAGTGGCAACCCTACTCCGACCCCTGGTATCCTGGATGAACCCCTTGAGGTCAGCCGGGAGACCCAGGCTACTGGAGAGTCTGAGGATACTGAGGATTCGCAGAATACTGGAGATTCGCAGATTTCTGGCGAAGCGAATGCGACTGGAGAGGCGAACAGCCAGGCAGACAACCTTTCTCAGGCGGGGGCAGAGGTGACTATGCCCCGCAAACCAGACCTAGTTTGGAGTAGTCAACTGGAATCCTATGGGCAGAAAATCCTGGAGTTATTAAGCTTTGGCGAGTCCAATGATGCTATTAATCTCTTTCCGTCTTTTACGGAGCTAGACCGGGAGCTCCCCCAGGGGATGCGCTACAATTGGCATATGTTCAGTAATTCTGATGTTAAAGAAGACAAGATGCCAACCATCCCTAATTATACCAACTCCTATGCTTCCGTCTGTTTGAGGAGTAAGGATAGCACCTATGTGATCTTTCTTTTTTCTGACCTGCCTGGGGACGGAGTTCATCTCATGAAGAATAGTGCTGCCGTGGATACGACGGTAGAGGCTTTTGATGACCTGGCGGCCTTCCAATTGCGCTTCCCGACAGGGAGTCAAGCACTGACTCCGGTCAAGGATCAGACCTTTGTTTTGGATGATGCTTACCAAGGTCGAGAGCCTAGTCCGGTCGCTCAAAATCAAGAAAAGCAGGGTGTCCATTGGCCGGCCGGGCTTAATTTTGACTATAGCACCCTCGAGCAACCGAGAAGAGATCCCCTCCCTGAAAAGACCTATGATTTTTATCCCTTCTTAGTGAATCTGGAAGAGGATATTCAGCCTTTCATGGATCCCGATCCCCAGTTTCTCCAGCTTAGCAGTTCGGATCCTAGCGTGGCGACCCTTTCGGAGACGGGGTTTTTGACCGTTATGAAAAATGGAGAAACTACCTTAAAGGCAAAATTGACTGATGCCAAGGATTCGACTCATACCCTAGCGGAAACTTCTTTGCGCCTCACCGTGAATTTAGAGGCCCTTCGGCCCACAGAGGCCAGCCAAGCAGGAATCCAGGCAACTGAGATTAGCCCTGAAGAATTTGCGGCTATGGAACAGGCGAAAAAGGATGCCAAGAAGCAACAAATATTGATCGCTACCGCCTGTGGTGGTTTGCTCCTAGCTATCGTAGTGACAATCGTCCTCTTGCTCCAACTGCGTAGGAGAAAAGACCAGTAAGGAGCGGGTAGATAGACCAAACGCCATGTTAAGAGCAGAAAATAGAGCCCAGGGGTCTTATCTTGATTCCTGGGCTCTATTGTTGTTAACCGGGCTATATCTAGTTTTTTGGGCCTGCTTTGCCTGTATTTACTAGATGACGGAAGCCCTGACCTACTTTTCCTCCACCAGAGGCCGGAAGCCCTGACCATAGATCTCATTATATTCGTAGATGATCATCATGGCCCGAGGGTCGATCTGCATAACCAGGTCGTGGATGACGGTCATTTGCCGGGTGGTACAGGCTGTTAGAATAATATTCTTGGGGTCTCCAGAATAGCCACCTAAGGCTGGCAAGATGGTCGTACCACGTTTGACGCTTCGGCCAATCCGGGCGTTGATCTCCTGGTATTTATCAGAGATAATCATCACCATCTTTCCAGAACTAAAGCCAATCATGATCTTTTCCATAACCTGAGACATGGTAAGGGAGAAAATCATCCCGAATAAGAAAGCATTAAAATTCTTGAAAATCGCAGCACCAGCCATGATAATAACGGTATTGATCCCCATGGTCAATTGCGCCAAGGATATGTAAGGGAACATTTTGTGCAAAGGGATTAGGATGAGGTCGGTTCCGCCAGTAGAAGAGCCTGCCTGGTAGATGAGGCCCAGACCTATGCCCATGAATGCCGCCCCAAAAAGGGCGCACATGAGAGGGGAGTCGTTGTAGACTGGAATCATCGGACAAATGACGTCGGTCGCCAAAGTCAGGACCACCAGGGTCTGGAAGGTTCTGAGCATAAAACGCCGTCCCATCATCTTATAGGCGAAGAGGATAAGGGGGATGTTGAGAATAAGTGAACCAAGACCGATGGGCACATTGAAGAGGTGATTCAGAATCAAGGCAATACCCTGGATACCTCCCGTTGCAAAATTCCCCTGTTTTGCAAAGTTATAGATCCCAATTCCAACGCACATGTTTCCAACGCAGTCAATCAGCAAACTTTTCGCAAATCGCTTAATTTTGTCCTTGGTGGGGAGCTTTTTTCTCTCTTTATTGATCTGGTCCCATGCTTCATATTCTGGGAGCATTTTGGAAGCCATCGCTCGCTTTTCCGTAACTTCACCTTCTCCCCCCGGCTTGTCCAAACTGCTAGGATCCTTGAGAGGAGGATGATGTTGGGCCGTTAATAGGCTTTCGGCTTCATTGGCCTGGGCAATTTCTGCCTGAATCTGCTCGAGCGTCAGCAGGGGACTTATCTCATCGGTCCCCTTGGCCATGTGCACCGCTGCGCCTTTCTGTTTTACCTTCTTGCCCTTCGCATCACCCGAGCCAGGCACCGTACCCTGGCCATTGATCTCGATTTCTTTCATAATACCCTCACTTGACTTCGGGGGTTGAAAAACCCCATCCAACTGCGTAAAATTGGGAGAGGACCCCGCCGGAGCCGACTCTATCAGGCCAGCTCTCCGAGATCCTTACACCAAGGCAGATTATAACAAATTTGTGACAAATATTCCCTTAAGGAGCTCCTATGACCCATCGTTCCCCCGACCCTTCTCCATCCACGCCTCTGGCCTCAGATGCCCCAGCAAATCATATTTCTAGCCAAGAAACCCCAAGCAAGGAGTTGCTAGACCGGGACTCCCCTGTGGCGGATGCCTCAGCCAAAGTTTCCGTTGTCATGTACCAGCCGGGAGAGGATGACCCTCCGATGCTCAGCCCCAAAGAAGCCAAAAAGAAGTATCGACGTAGCGTCATTTTTCTCATCCTCATCATTATAGGTATCGGTGTGAGTGTGGGCATGGGGATCCGTAGGAATCGAGCCTACAGAAATCGCCATACCGAGGTTCTTTTAAGCAATGTTCAAAGCTTTTTTTCGGCTCTTTCCTCCTACGCCCAGGGAAAGGCTGACAAGACCTATCCTAGCTACTACGTCAACGGGGCCGATCCTGCTGCCGAAGGATTTTTAGGAAAAGTCAAAGAATGCCTCAACCCGAGCGCCAATCCTGCTATGGGCAGGGGCGAAGCAGGCTCGGAAGGCATCATAATTGAGGAACTCCAATGGGCAGATAAAAACGACCTAGCTGATGAGGTTACCCTGATCATCCGCTTTGACTCAACCTGGGCAGCCCTCTTTCCGCATGGAGCCGAGGGGCTTGCCTTTCGCTATATTGGTGGACGCTGGTCTTATTGTCCATCCGTTTCCGCCAGTCCAGCTTTCTCAGCCAAACCCCAAGATTAAGAAATAAAGAAAAAATAACAAAAAACGGCAAGACCAAGTCTTGCCGTTTTTCTTTTTCATATTTTATCTTCGTAGCCAGCAGCTCTGAAATTACCAACTGAAGAGATCAGTTCAAGTCTTACTTTTTGATATAGATCTCTTTGAGTACTTTCACAGCCTCATCCATTGACATCCCAACTTTTACCTCAGGGCGATAGAGCATTTCAGTAATGAGCGCATCCATCTGATTGGGGTGGGGAACAGTCGTCCAATCCTGCTGGAAGATGGAGTCCGGGTAAACAAAACTATCAGCCATTAGACCGAAAGATTGGATAAATTCCTCATGGATTAGGTGGGTCCGAGCAGGCTGATCTGTCACATCTGTGGAAATACCAATGGCAGACCGGTTAATGGTAGGGGTCGAATCACTTCCCCACCACACATAGAAGATTCCCCAATCCCGGGTATCATAACCCAGGGTCTTTTGAAGCTCTTTAAAGGGTTTAAAGATAAATTTGGAGTCGGTATCGGCCTTCTCGTCCTCCACCAACTTAATCTCAGGCACCCCTGGAATATCGTTTAACCAAGCAATGGTGTGCTTGACCGCAGCGATATCATCTTCGGTAGGATCTCCCTCGATTTTGACGGTCATGGACTCAGCTTCCCATTTCCGCACCATGTGTTCCCCTTGATCATCGTACTCGGCTCGGCCAGCAATGGTGGGGAAATATTCCAGGGCAGCTTTCACAAAGTTAGGATCTAGGCTATCCAGACGGTCCGCAAAGGGGACAAAACCAGGATCTCCGGGCATAGGATCTGCCGGAACATCAAACTGTGTAGTCTCAAACTCCTCAGGGATATCTTCATTAGGCAGATAGGTCTTATAGAGGCTATAGATGGCCTTTCCTACTGGCTCACCAATCTTTACCTCTGGACGATAGAGCATTTCCAAAACAAGATCATCCAAGGGACTCGGTTCAGCTACTAGTTGACTCTTATCCTGGAAGATCGAATCCTTATAGTCACCGCAGACCGTTAAAAACCCCATGGATTTGACAAGGTTTTTAAAAATCAAATAATCCCGTTCTTCTCGGTCTTTTGCTTCGTCAGCAATACCGACGTCGCACGTCGTAAAGGCAGGATTCATATTGTCATCCCAATAGATATAAAAGAATCCATGGTCGTCACGAGGGAAGTCGATGGTCTTTTTTATTTCTGCGAGAGGCGCAAAGATAAAGGTGTAATTTGCCTCATTTGCATCTTTGTCAACTAATTTGATCTTAGGCAGCCCATCCAGGCTATTCACCCAAGTAATGGCCTTATTCAAGGTGGCCAGATCCTCTTCAGAGGCCTCCCCCTTATAAGTTAACGTCAGGTCAGCCTTATTCCACTTACGGACGGGAGCCTTTTCTTCACCGTTATAGGCAGCAACCTTCGGCAAATATTCGAGGGCAGCCTTAATAAACTTGGGATCTAATTCTTCAAGGCGATCGATATAAGGTTTGTAGCCCTCTTCCCCAGGCTTGGGCCCTTCCGGATAGGTAAAATCAATCTTTTTAGGGGACTTTTCATCTTTCTTGTCGCCCTTGGTCTCCTCTGTTTTCTTTGTCTCTTCTTCAGGAGCCTTCGTTTCTTCTGCACTAGCCGCCTCTGAACTTGGTGTTTCTGTTTCTGCAGCCGAGGTCTCCGTCTGAGCACTTTCTGCGCTGCTAGTTTGGGTGGGAGCTAGGGTCGGCAGGGTAGTTTGACTTGTTTTACTAAGCTCGGTTTTCTGATTCGTGCAGGCCGTCAATCCTGTGCCCGCGATCAAACAAGCCAGCAAGAGGGTCGTAACCTTTGCTGGCAAGTGATGTAATAATTTCTTCTTCATGATTTCTCCTCATTGTCATTCATCATTCATCGAAAGGTTCTCACAGCCATTTATAAAAAGCCGAGTAAAGTTTTTTATCGATCCGAGAAAACTAAGATCCGTCCCGCGGCGACTTAGCGCACGCCTTTCGATGGGTTCACGACTATTGTACAGTTTTGGAGAAATATTTCTAGGTCTAGCCCGACAAGGTCCAGGCTCATCTCCCATTTGGGGGAGCTTACTCCCCATCCAGGGGGTTCACCACTAACAGGAGTCTAATTACGAGCCGGGTCTAATCACCAACAGGGGGTTTAATAGGACTAATTCTTTCCGGGTCCTTGGGTGTCTTATCCTTGGACTGACAGGCTGTTAAAGTGCCAACAGACAAACACATCATGAGAGCGAAGATGACAAATGAGCGAATTATCCGCCTTCTTTTATTTCGTAAAACAAGTTTCGTCGGGATCTGATTTGGGTCATGATCCGAAGATTCATGGGTACGCATGGTTCTTCCTCCTTATTTCCCTATAACAATTTGAACAAATGCTTCTACCCCACGCCTTCTCCCAGGATTCTTCTCAGGACAAGGCATTTTTGAAGTGTTCTTTAAGCCATTATAAAGGATGAAAATAGAAAAAGAAACCTTTTTAGCACTTTATTTACAAAAAATTCATAAGTCCCTTTAGAAAATATCTGTCAATCAGAGGATAGAGCTTTCAATCAGAGGATAGAGGCTCATAACGAGCACTTTTCCGGAGTTATCAACCTGTCATAAATCCTCCCTAGCTCACTGGCTTTTCTTTATCCTCCCTTTCTTGACCATGGGCTGTGTAGTAAAAGACTTGGTCGACCAAGGAGGTCAAGGAAGCTGGCGTATAAGAGGGCTGGTAGAGGGCATATTCCGGTTGGAAAAGAGGGAAGAGGGGGAGCTCATCACTTACATATTGGCAGATTTTTTGGTAGATCCTTTGTCGTTCATCGGGGTTGATAGCGACCGCAAGGTCCATAAGGAGGAGGTCCACATTGGGGTTGGCATAGGCCAAAAAGTTGTAGGTGAAAGATCCCTGGGCTGTAATATTAGAACTTGCCAAAAGTTGGTGAAAAAGCGGCTCTGTCGGTGCGTCTAGCTCAAAGAGAATCAGATCAAAATCAGCATTGCGCAGGGCCGCATCCAAGAGTTCCTGGGTGCTTAAACCCTTGATTTGGACAATGATTCCTTGATTTTGCAAACTCTTTTGAATTTGCTCTGCTAGGTTTCGATAAAGGTTGTTGTTCGAGGGGAAGATGAGTTTGATCTGCACTTGATCATTTTCCATCAATTCCTTAGCCGTTGCCGGGATATTGGGGAGGGGAACCTGCTTATTTGCAAGTTTTTCACGGTATTCTTTAATTCTTCGTAAAACCTGGGCGCTATAGGTTATGACAGGCGGATTGTCTTCCTTCTCCTTTACCTGGTAGCCCAGATTTTGTAAAAGCAGTTTTCCTCGTTCTGGCTGATAGGGCAAGGCTGAGATAGGACTCTCATAGGGATAGATCCAAGAATTTGTGGGGACTGCCGAATCAGACCAGGCCCCCATTCCCTTAAGAAGGTTAGCAATTAGGGCTTCTCGGTCAATATTGAGGCTGATAGCCCGACGAAAACCCATATCTGCACAGGGGGAGATGGGACTGCAGTTAAAGCCCAAAACCTCCAGGTGACCTGCCTTATGAGGCCATAAAAATGGCATGGCCTCCCCGGGATTTGCCTTCTTCTCCATACTAGGACCTTCAGGCAAGGAAATCTCAACGGGCCCGGCCTCCAAAGTCTTTCCTTGGGGGGGGGCTACAGAACTACTTGGCATCAGGTCTTCTGTGGTCTCTTCCGTAGAGGAACTGGGATCAGAAGAAAATGAGGGCTTGGAATCCAAAGTAGCAGAAGGGAGCGACATGTCCGTGGCAGGAGTCGAAGTCGCCGTGGAGCTAGGGCTCTCCAAGGCAGTGGCCCTTGCCCTGCTGGTTTCACCAGACTGAATAGAAGAAGGAGAACTAGAGCTACTTGACTGGTTGATCAGACCCGTGTCTCCTATTCTGTCCGGCTTCAAGGTTGTTGCTATGCCAATATGGTCATCCTCCGAAGCAAGAGAAAAATTTAGCATAGCCCCTTGAATGAGGTGGAGGGTCTGCAATTCTTCTGTCGTCAAACTATTCCCCAATTCAACACCAATCAGGGGTGCCCCCACCCGGACGAAATTAGGATCGGTCAATTGATTGCGAGTAAGGGCAAAATCCTTCTTTTCCAGTTGAATTTGCCCTGTTAGGGCAACGTGGCGGTCCCAATCCTTCGTTTCAGCGCCTAAGAGGCCTGGGGGTTTTGTAGCTGGATCCTCATCAGCATCCTCTTTTGCCTTGCTATCCGCCTGTCCCTCCTTATCTTTTTCCTTATCTTGGTTCAAGCTCTGCTCCTGGATCTCTTCCGCCCAATTCAAAAAATCGTCCATCGTCGGAAACTCATCTTTGTGGATTATCTGCAGCGAGGCCAGAACTTGCAAGTAAGCAGCGTGCGAAGGCAAATACTGACAAAGAATAGGTTGGTAGTCTGCTAGGGGCAGGCCCTTAGTTAAGGTAAAAGGGCTAGAATAGACTTCAGTAGGATTCAAAGGATCCCTTTTCTCTTGAAGTCGAGGAATCCGCCATAGGGTCTCCTTATTGGGGGCCAGGAGGAGGCTTTGCTCCTCTTGGTTAATTTCTTGGACACAAAACAAACCAGATACAACGGGATTTTGTAAGAGATCCTTTTGTAAATGCCAGTATTCTACAGGAATCCTCTGCCAGATATGCTTAGGTAGGATCGGAAAACTCAATAAATGATCCAGTGCAGGAATATTTCCCCGGGAGAAGTGGAGGAGGATGGTGCGATCATCTGGGGTTTCTATCCCTTTGAGGGGGGCTACGTAAGCTGGCCCCTTGCCCCGATCTGCCAAAGACTGAAAGCGTTGAAGGATCTTACGAGTTTTGGGCACAGTCATCTCAGCCGTGCTAGCAGCCTTACTGGTGCGAACTTCGGTGTGGAGTTTCTCATCTTTATTAGCCCTCGGGAGGGTAGCAGGAAGGCTGGTTTCGTTAGAGGAACTGAGCGGGGAAGGAATGGTGAAGTCTTGAAGATTTAAAGGATTGAGATCTGTTACGAGGAGGTCTCCTGTGAAGAAAGGGTCTAAGGAAAGTAGGTGGTGGAGGCTATTTCCCGTAGCTAAATCGATACTACGTTTTTGATAGTAGCTTTGGTAGAGGGTGGGATAACCGACCATATTGGAGACTAGGGCCCGGAAACGGAAGGGGGCCATGGGGTGAGCCAAAGCACTAAAGGTAAAGGCCACATCCTGAGAGGTGAGGGCCTCCCCATCACTCCAGGTCAGATCCGGCTGGAGGACGATCTGGACGGTCCGCCCATAATCCTGGACATCACAAGATTTAGCTAAAGCCAGTTGCTTCAGGCCACTGGACTCTTGAGCGCTTGCTTGGAGGGGCAGATATAGGATCCGGGTCAACCAACGCTCGGTGACGCTCTGATTATAAAAGGGATGAAATTGATAGGACAAGGGATCTTGCACAATAATAGCTGGGTAGCTCTTGAGGTCAGCCCCCTGGTCAACAGGCCCCTTGTCCTCAGCCTGAGTTGATTCTTGCGCTTTTATTGTTTCTTGCGCCCTTACAAGCGTTTCAGCAGGCCCAAGTGGATGATTTCTTAGGCTAGATTCGCCCAAGTCCAAGCTCCGAGAGACAGGGCCTGGAAAGCGTGGTCCCATCATCAGGCCGATGATCATTAGGACTAGAAGGTAGATTTTTTCTCTTTTCACCCTTGCATTCTTCACCGTATTTGCTCTCCCTTTCTCTTTATTAGGTCTATTCTAAGCGTTCTATTAGGTCACCTTAGAAATTGGACTATTTACCTAGGCTCCCAGCCATGGGCTCCCTTCCCCCTATTCTGGACTTTCCCAGAGAAGTTCGTACTTTCCTTGGGGCTTTTCAAGATAGACAGCCATGAGATCTTCGACCATCATCATCTCCGGCGAAAAGGGGAGGTAAAAAGCCACACCCGTCCCACAAGAGACACTCAACTTGCGGGGAACAGGGACCAAGATAGCCCGGGGATCCCCTAGGTCGCTGATATTTTCGAAAAAGTCGAGGGCGGCCAAGTGGGTGTGAAAAACAGCGATTTGCCTTGCCGGGGTAGGATGGGTTTGATGTTGAAGGTTGTTATTCTTTTGGTCGTTCATATTCTCTCGTAATTTGTGATTCATAGTAAGAAGAAGGGGGCCCTGAGGCCCCCTAGATTCCGCTCCAGGTTGGCAGAAGAAGCAAGTAGAAAGACAACAGCTTGCCTTAGGGGCTAAGAGTTAACCTTCTTTGGGCTTCAGGTGGGGAGCGGGAAGAAATGTTTTATGCTTTGCGCTGTAAAGTTAACACAAATTCTTCCCCATTTTGGGTGCGTTTTACTTCATAGCCATGGTTTTGAGCATAGCGGGTCACGTTTTCGGTGGGGGTGATATCGTCTAACAGGATTTCTAAGCTATCAGGCTGCTGATCGAGCTGGGCTTTAGTCTGTAAAACAGGTTCCGGGCAGGATAGGCCTCTTACATCAAGAGTCATAGTTTTCTCCTTTATCTTTTTAGGCTACGCCAGGCTTAGAGTGCCTTAGCTTTCGTGCCTTTGAGGGCTTGGTTGCGTCGAATCTGGGTGACGACAATCACCGTAAGGACGACAAAGCCAATGATCACCATGCATTTTCCATTGGCGCTGATGCCACCTTGCTTGACCAGGACCCCGTCCTTAACGGTATCAGGGGCACCGGCTAGGCCAAAGTTATGGGAGAAGGCAGCTCCAATCAGCATCCCTAAGACGGTGATCGCAGAATCGATATTGCCAGTTCCTGTTAGGATGAGTTGGCGCAGGGGGCAGCCGCCAAGGAGGACGGATCCATAGCCAACTAAGGCCATGCCCAAAATATTCCAGACCACGCTGGAGTGAGCAATGGGCTGACCGATCATGGAAAAATGCACCTTGTTAGCGATCAAATTGACGATAAAGGCGGAGACCAAAATCCCAATCGATCCAAGCAGCAAGGTCCAATCCTTCAGCATAAATAGGTCACGGAAGCCACCAGCCATGCAGAGTCTCGACCGTTGGGCTAAGGCTCCAGCGACGAGAGCGACGCCAAGGCTCAAGTAAACATTGGCATGCATGCTGCCAGGTCCTTTTTCGGAGAAGGCAAAGAGGGCAGGTACGGCAATGACCGCAATGAGGATGATGAGAGACGTAATAGGTAGGGCTACACCCTCCAGCTTAGGCTCATTATGGGTACGTCCCAGGGAGTAGCCTTTTTGTAAGGCGATCACTCCCATAAAAATACCTACAGCAAAACCAATAAGGGCAATCCAAGCGTTGAGGTCACCTGCGCTCATCCGAAGGACCAAGCGCATAGGGCAGCCTAAGAAGGCCAGGGCTCCAATCATGACGAAAAAGCCAATCGTGAAGCGTAACAGAGGGGAAGAGCCTCCCCTTGCCTTAAATTCTTTGGTTGCCAAGCTAATGATCATAGAGCCCAGTAAGAGTCCAACAATTTCCGGTCGGAAATATTGAACAGGTGCCGCAGTATGGAGCTTCAAGGCTCCGGCCGAATCTCTCAAGAAACAGGCAATACAAAGGCCCATGTTGCCAGGGTTGCCCGCCAGCATCAGGCCAATTGCCATAGCGCCCAAGAGCAATCCTACCCCAAGGGCTATCCATTTATCTTTATTCACAAATACCTCCAATGTCTCCCGTAAGTAAAAAAATCTCGTCCCAAAGCTCGCCAGATGGCAGGTCTCTGGATCAAGACTTCTCTCTTCGGAATGCTAGATCTTGGTAGCCCTTTTTCCTACCCAATATAGTAAAACAAAGAGGATATTACAAGATACTGACAGGTCCCATCTGAGAACAGCGATGACAGCATAGCTCAATCGAGTAGGATACTACTATGATACGAAAGTTTTCATCTTGGCACAGCGGTGGCGTCGATACCAGTCGTCCCATTGTTCAAAAAAGATGACCAGGGAGACATAAGCTAGATCGACATAGAAGTAGAGTTTTTGATTGATGGCAAGCTGTGGAGGGAAACGCTTTACCATCATGTTTTCCAGCCATTGGCCATAGATAGGGACGATAAGAAAGACGGCGATAGCTAAACACATGAGGTAGAGGAACAGAAGCAGCCCCTTGCCTGGCAGAGTATGCAAAAACCAGGTTTTCTCACTCTTCTGTTGCTGGAAAGAAAAGCCGGAATCTGGAACGACATCGACCCGAAGAAGCCATAAGGAGAAAAGACGTAATAGAAAAATGGGACGAATGACTCCAAAACAGGATAATAGGAGGGCACCGACTATGAATCTAGGGGCTATCAGTCGCAGCCAAAAGAGATATATAGGGGCACTAGTGGGGTAGGGGTTATCAGCGATGATGGTGATATTGATAAGGAGCCATATAAGAGCAAGAGCGATGACACCGAGTTGAAGAAAACGCTTTATCCAGTTCGTCAACGTTGCATAGCGCTGAAAGGGTAGGAGGTCTTGCATCAACCTTGCCTGAAGGTCAGGATTTCCCGGAGCGAAGTTATGCTTCACAACCTGGCCACATTTGGGACAACAGATGTAGGTAGCCTCATGGGCGAAGAAGTAATATTGGCAAGCATTATTTTCGCAGATCATAGGTCACCGAATTTCACTTATTGTGGCGTAATCTCGGGATTAAGGCCAAGTCCAATTCCATATTAAGGTTAACCATATCTATGTAATGTGCGGTTTATGTCCGTAATTTCAGCCATAATTTCTATAGCGTAAGCATTTTCAGACGTTGTTTCTTCAGCCTTAACGAGTCGCATTTTACTTGGCATTACGATAGGGATAAGTATGGTAAAGCATAATAAAAAAAGAATAGAATTTTTCTTCATGGGCAAGTTCTCCTTTCAAGAAAACTGGATAAATGGTTGGTCTATTGATTGCCAAATTAAACTTCTAGGTGGAAAACGTCTTGGTGTATGGCAGGTATTTCTTTTATAACCTTCTAATCTGGGCACAGCGGTGGCGTCGATACCAGTCGTCCCATTGCTCAAAACAGATGACCAGGGAGACATAAGCTAGATCGACATAGAAGTAGAGTTTCTGATTGATGGCAAGCTGTGGATAGCGACTTGGTGGCAAGATCTTTTCGTTCCATTGCTGGTAAGAAGGTACACGATGCCGGATAATCCATATTAGGAAAAGTAGGTAAAGTACTAGGATGATGCTCTTTCCTGGTAAGGTATGCCAGAACCAGGCTTTTTCATTCTTTCTCTGTTGGAAGGAAAAACCGGAATCAGGAATAACATTGACCCCCAACGTGCGTATAGACCAGCGTTGTGCTATAGACATGAGTGGAATGGCCCCAAAACAAACCAAGAGGAAAAAAGCCGTACAGTAACGTTGGACTCCCATCTTGACTACCAATGAGCCAATAGATTCATCGTTCATAGAAACATTCGAAAGCGCAATACTGTTGCATGCACCCTCTATCAAGGCAAGAAGGATCAGGCCCATCCAAACCGCACCTTTTGTTCGATTGCTCATCTTGAGATAGCGCTGAAAGGGTAGGAGTTCTTGCATCAATCTAGCCTGAAGGTCAGGATTCCCGGGAGCGAAATTATGCTTCACAATCTGGCCACATTTGGGACAGCAGATGTAGGTAACCTCATGGGCGAAGAAGTAATATTGGCAAGCATTATTTTCGCAGATCATAGCCGGCCTCCTTTGTCGCAGGAGCTTAAAGCTTAGTCAAAAGCTGGTAAATACCAAGGCGATCGTTACCAGGATTGTGTCCATGAATCAGCTTTGAAACCGCTTACTAGGTGGATTTTAATTGTTCTATGCGATTATCATAGCAAATATAGGGGGCTGTAGCTAGGAAAATTGCTTGCTCTGACTAGATCCTTATCTTTTCCATGAGGGTCTCTGGGGAAAGGCGTTTTTGGCTCCCCAAAAAGAGAGAATCCTTCTTTTATGCGGTTATTTTTGGATATTCTTGAACATTGTGCTACTATCCTTCCTTTGTTATGATGGTGTTTTTACTCAGCACTCCTGCCCTCTCTAGACTGGTAATCTTCGGCTATACGGTCCTTCCAAGAGCAATTCAGTTCCTTGCTGGATCGAAAAAAAGAAAGGGTGTCGGAGAGGACCTCATAGTTAAGCTTCATTCCTACATTATCAGGAAGGTAGTCGACAGCACAGCTTGCGTCAATGCCCACACTTGCTGCAGTATCTACGGCATCGATATTGGCCCCTAGAAAGAGGAATTCCCAGCCATATTTTTCCTTCTGGCGCTCGATCATCGTCTTCACCTGGCTACTGCTATAGCAGTGACTGGAGTTTTCCATCCCATCCGTAGTAATGATAAAGAGGGTGCGTTCCGGGACATCCTCTTTTCTGGCATATTTATGAATATTTCCAATGTGATGGATGGCTTCGCCGATGGCGTCGAGCAAGGCGGTGCTCCCGCAGGCACAATAATCCTCGTCTGTCATGGGGTCGACCTTCTGAATAGGGATACGGTCGTGGATGACTGTACTTATGTTGTTAAAGAGAACGGTTGAGACCCAGGCCTCGCCCTTCTCTTTTTTCTGTTTAGAGATTAAGGAGTTGAACCCTCCGATGGTATCTTTTTCCAAGCCGCTCATAGAGCCGCTACGATCTAGGATGAATACGATTTCTGTCAAGTTCTTTTTCATGTTGAATACCTCCGTATAGAGAAATAGGACTATTTGTTGGTGCACCTTACAGTCTTATTGTAGGTCGGTATTCACGTTCTTTGGTCGCATGGTGAGCGACATTCTCGTAGCTCGCTAGCCTCTGGGGCATGTGATTCGTTCGCCCCGATTATGAAATAATTGCGGATGATTATGGCAAGCTCACATACAAACTAATTCACCCTTAACCTCCAATCAAGCTCTGATCGAAGGCAAATACGGCCTCATTGATTTCAAAGACGTTATAGTTCCCATGTTCTACAAAATATTCCACAATGATGTCAAATTTATGAGAGTGAGAGAGGGCAAAGCCTGCTTTCATGAGCATATCTTTCATTTCCTCAAGGGGTAATTCCAGGGCGATGGCAAAGGCGATGGCTGTTGACTTGGAGGGCCTATAGGCCGTATTAGAGCGGATCTTGGAGAAAAGCCTCCGATCAACGTTGGCCTTTTTATAACATTCGGCATCGGTCATGCCGGATTCGTCAATCTTGCGCAGGAGCATTTCAGAAAAGCTTTCATCGATCTCTTTTAGGGCCTCATTGAGCGAAGGCAGGCTCTTGAGGGAGAATTCATTAGGGATGCGATCAATTTGGATTTCTACAGGCTCTTCCCTAACCGAAAGCTCATAAGACGAAAATTCATTATTGTAGGATAACTTGTCATGCTTATCTTGATAAAAGGCAATTCCATCATTGCCCTCATAGAGGGTATTCAGATCTTCCTCTTCATAAGGAGCACTTCCATCCTCGTCTTCAAAGGGGAGACTCCCATCAGCCCCCTCCTCAGAATAAGGACCTTGCTCGTTCGGTAAACGGTAATCTCTTTGCTTAAGCCCCAAGTGATAGGGGCCATGCGCATGCGTGTAGCGGTCCGTGCCTTGCGAATCCGTGTAGCGGTCATCGATGTAGGCAGCAAGGTCAGCAAATAGTTTGTTACTGATCTGGTAGGACTTTTTGTCGAAAATGACCAGGTAAACCATCATATCGTGGTCAAGCAAAAAAGCACGGATCGTATCGATGGCAATCCTCAAGGCCTGATCCTTTGGATAAGCAAATATTCCAGCAGATATTAACGGAAAAGCTATTGATTCGCAGCCGTACTCATTAGCCAGCATAAGGGAAGTATGATAGCAGGAAGTTAAAAGATCAGCTTCTCCCTGCTGGCCGCCAGACCAGCGGGGTCCGACAGCATGGATAACATACTTGCAGGGCAACTGGTAGGCTTTCGTGATTTTGGCACTTCCCGTCTTGCAGCCATGGAGGGTGGCGCATTCGGCTAAAAGTTTAGGCCCTGCCGCCCGGTGAATGCAGCCATCTACGCCACCACCGCCCATTAGGGACTCGTTGGCAGCGTTGACGATGGCGTCAACCTTCATCTTGGTGATGTCATTTCTGACGATTTGCAGTGGCATAAAGGAACCTCCGTTCATTTTTGCATTGTGCCCTTTTCTGTGGCGACAGAATTATTTTAAATTCTTAAAAAGTTCTTGACAAGGAAGATACTATGCGATACGATGTATAGCACGAAAGGAGGTATGTGATGGATGCTCAGTTGAAACGTGGTCTATTGGATATCTGTGTTTTAGCGGCCATCAAGAATGAGGATTCTTACGGCTATAAGATCATAAAAGACCTAACACCCTATGTCGAGCTTTCTGAATCAACCCTCTACAGCATTCTGAAGCGATTGGAAAAGGCCAATATGTTAGGGGTTCGCAGAGTGGAACACAACGGCAGACTCCGAAAATATTACCATATCACCCCAGAGGGGCTAGGGCGCATCGAAGAGTTTAAAGACGAGTGGCAACAAATAGAGAGGATTTACCAATTCATAATAAAGGAGGATCATGGCAATGAATAAGAAAGAATTTCTTGCCAACTTGCGAAATGCCTTGTCTGGCTTGCCGCAGGATGAAATAGAAGAGCGTTTGACGTTTTACGCTGAAATGCTCGACGACAGGATGGAAGAAGGACTATCTGAAGAAGAGGCCGTTTTGGCTGCTGGCCCAATAGATGATATTGTGAAGCAGGTTGTGGCAGAAGTGCCTTTGACTAAAATTGCTAAAGAAAGGATCCGTCCTAAGCACCAACTGGCTGGCTGGGAAATGATCCTTTTGATCTTGGGGGCCCCACTCTGGCTACCTCTTGGTTTGGCAGGAATCTTGACGATTCTTTCCGTCTATGTTTCTCTATGGGCGGTCATTATTTCTCTCTGGGCGATCTTTGCCTCTTTTGTACTATGTGGAGGCAGTCTCTTCCTGACCAGCCTTATTATGTGCCTTCGTGGCAGCTTTGTGGCAGGGCTAGCTTTGCTGGGGGCAGGGATGATTTGTAGCGGATTATCTATTTTCATGTTTTATGCCTGCAAGGTCATTACGGCGGGTATTGTGAAGCTTACAAAGAAATTTACCTTGTGGGTAAAAAATTGCTTTATAGGGAAGGAAAAAGCGCAATGAAAAGGAAAACGAAAAATTGGCTTGGCGCAGGAGCTAGCCTTATCCTTGTTGGATTGATTCTTTATGTTGGTGCTATGACAGCTCTCAAGTGGGACTATGCGAAGATGTCTACGATCGATTATGTAAGTAATACGCATGAAATCAAGGAGTCTTTCCGTAATATCTCTCTGAAGACGGATGAAGCAAGAATTGTCTTTGCCTTGTCAAAGGATGGAAAGTGTAGGGTCGAGTGCTACGAGGAGGCCAAAGCTGTGCATGCTGTCGCTGTAAAAGAAGCTACCCTCTCCATTGAGATGACTCATACAAGGTCTTGGTATGATTATATTGGTATACATTATGAATCGCCGAAAATTACAGTATATCTTCCGAAGCAAGAGTACAATGCCCTGTCTATTAATTTAAATGTTGGAAATATTGAAATAGAGAATAAACTGGCTTTTACAAACGCAGATATCAGATTATCCACGGGTAACGTGAACTATGGCGCATCTACGAAAGAAGCTATTCACATTCAGATTGGCACAGGGAATATTTCTGTGGGCAGATTGACAGCTGGCTCACTGGATATTTCCAGTGCGGTGGGGACGGTTGCCATTACGGATCTGACCTGCAAGAATGATCTTACTTTAGGTTTGACGACTGGCACAACAAGCTTAAACGATGTTTTCTGTGGAAATCTTGTCTCAACTGCCACGGCTGGCGAGATCACCCTCGATCATGTGATCGCAAGAGAAAAGTTTACCATCGAAAGAGATACGGGCAATATAAAATTTAAGGGAAGCGATGCAGCTGAAATCCATGTAAAAACGAATACCGGAAATGTAAGTGGTAGTCTACTGACCAATAAGGTTTTTCTTGCCAAGAGTGAATCTGGTAAGGTTCATCTTCCCCCATCTACCACCGGCGGCCCATGCAAAATTGATGTGCTCACAGGGAATATCGATATGGAGATTGACGAGAAAGCTGAATGAAACGAAAAAAAATTGAATAGGACCGCATCTAAGACATCCGCCACATCCTGGAGGCTCGTATTAGCAATCTATGTCGGTCGGTTGACAAAGCCCCCTTATCTTTCTATACTGGTGCGAGTAGAGTAACCTTCAGGGCGGGGTGTAAGTCCCCACCGGCGGTGTGAGCCCGCAAGCTAGGCCTCCAGGAAGAAAATAGATAGGTAAATTCTTCTTTTTCCTTTTGGAGTCTGGCCGATCTCTAGGACCAAGAGAGCCGACAGTGACAGTCTGGATGAAAGAAGGAAACTTATGGATGGCCTGTGTTCATCCCATGTCCCCTTGCCCGCCTGGTGTCCCCTGTCTGTTGCTCGACCAACGAGGGGCTTTTTTTATGCCCGGATTTAGATCGACTGGGGCCAGCGACTGCTGTGACTCGGCCTGACCTCTGCCCCATGGCTTTTATGGCCCAAGCTGGCCCCGAATTTGCCCCAGAAAGGAGTTGCCCACGAGGCTAGATACGATGACTCTAGATGAACAATATATGCAAGAGGCCCTGGACCTGGCCCAGACTGCCCGCCGGGCCGTCCGTCCCAACCCGATGGTTGGGGCAATCCTTGTTAAGGATGGGAATATTTTGGCCAGGGGCTACCACAAAGGCCTGGGCCTGCCCCATGCCGAAATCGATGCTCTCCGCCAGGTGACCAAGGAGGAGGCAGAGGGAAGCACCCTCTATGTGACCCTGGAACCCTGCTGTCACCAGGGACGGACCCCGCCCTGCACCAAGGCCATTCAAGCGGCCAAGATCAAAAAGGTCGTCGTCGCCATGGAAGACCCTAATCCCAAGGTGGCGGGGAAGGGCCTGGCCATCCTCCAGGAAGCTGGTGTGGAAGTCGTTTCCGGAGTCCTCGAGGCAGAGGCTCGGAAAGTCAACGAAATTTTTATCCACTATATCAGCCAAGGCCTTCCCTATGTCGTAGCCAAATACGCCATGACCGCCGATGGCAAAATCGCAACGCATACCGGCGATTCTCAGTGGATTACGGGGGAAGAGGCCCGGGCCCACGTCCACAAGATACGGGCGGATCTCGCCGGAATTATGGTGGGCATTAACACCGTTCTTCATGACGACCCCCTTTTGACCGCCCGCCTCCCCCAAGCCGTTCAGCCGGTCAGGATTATTTGTGACAGCCACCTCCGCCTGCCACTCACTTCCCAGCTGGCCCAAACAGCCCGGACCTACCGAACCATTGTGGCCTATGCTCCTGCTGCAAATACTCCCGCCTCTGTCGCAAGGCCCCAGGAGGCTCAGGCGTCGAAGGCGAGGGCCTTGGAGGCTCTAGGAGTGGAGCTCTTGCCCATTCCAGCCCGGGATAGGGAGTATTTGGATCTGAGGGCCCTCCTGAAGGCTTTGGCCGCTCGAGAGATCGATAGCCTTTTGGTGGAGGGAGGAGGTACCCTCCATGCCAGCCTTTTTGAGGAAAAGCTGGTGGACAAGGTCCTGGTTTATGTTGGCGGAAAACTCCTAGGGGGGAAAGAGGCACCTACTCCCCTGGAGGGGGTCGGTGTGGCCAAGATGAAGGATGCCATCCCCCTGACCCTCGAGGGCCTAGAATCCTGGGGATCTGATGCCCTCTTAACCTACCGGGTGGAGGAGCAAGCGAAAGGAGGAGGGCCATGTTCACAGGCATCGTCGAAGAAGTAGGGATTATCCAAGGAATTCGACCATCTGGGGCTGGTGGGGCTGCTCGCTTTACCATCCGTTGTCCAAAAATTCGCCCGGGGATTGCCCTGGGTGACAGTGTGGCGATCAATGGCCTGTGTCTGACGGCTGAGCATTTGGAACCGGAGGGCTTTTCAGCTGATGTGATGCCGGAGAGTGTCCGTCGGTCCAACCTAGGGACCCTCCAAGTGGGTTCCCGAGTCAATGCAGAGCGGGCCCTCCAGGCCGGGGGACGCTTGGGCGGCCATATTGTCACAGGGCACATTGATGGGACCGGCCAGCTCAAAAGCGTACGCCAAGAGGGCAACGCTCTCTGGGTTGAAATTACCTGTCCCTCGGCTCTGAGCCTATACCTGGCCCCCAAGGGCTCGATTGCCATTGACGGGGTGAGCCTTACCTTGGCCAAGGTCCTTCCAGACGGCTTTGCTGTATCCCTGATTCCTCATACGGTGGCTTCGACCACCTTGGCAACTCTGAATCCGGGAAGGACCTTTAACCTGGAATGCGACATCATAGGGAAATATGTCTACCGATATTTATGCCAGGGAGTATTTGCAGGAGGACCAGGAAGTCAGGAAGGGGCCTCGGCAGCAGCAAATACTCCTAGACCCTTTGATGAAGGATTTTTACGAGAAAACGGGTTTCTATAACCTTATAAATAAAGTTGACGATGATCGACACAACTCGAAATATGTCGGTTACAAAGCGACCCTAAACCGGGCGAGAAAGGATATTATGGAAGAGAACAAAGATAGCTTGCAGACAAGCGAAGGAGCCAGCATGGATAAAGAGATGATTGGTCAAGGCGCAACTGAGACCCAAGCCCAGATTCACGAGATTGAACAGGCCTTGGAAGACTTGCGTGCGGGGAAAATGATCCTCGTGACGGACGATCCCAAGCGGGAAAATGAGGGCGATCTGATTTGTGCGGCCGCATATGCGACCCCGGAAAATATCAACTTCATGGCGACGGAAGCTAAAGGACTGATTTGCTGTCCCTTGAGTCGGGAGTGGGCGGAGAAACTAGACCTCCAGCAGATGTGTGAGAATAATACAGATAACCATTCTACGGCCTTTACTGTGAGCATTGACCACCAGGATACATCGACGGGGATTTCTGCCTACGAAAGGTCTTATACCATTATGAAAATGGTTGAGCCTGGAGTAAAACCGGAAGATTTCCGCCGTCCAGGCCATGTCTTTCCCCTCCAAGCCCGAGATGGTGGGATCTTTGTCCGCAGTGGCCACACGGAGGCGACCGTAACCTTCTTGAGACTAGCCGGTCTTGATGAGGTTGGGGTTTGTTGCGAAGTTATGGCCCCATCCGGCCATATGATGCGGCGGGATGGTTTGCGCTACCTGGCTAAGACGTACAATCTCACCATGACGAGCATTGAGGCTCTCAAGACCTACTTAGAGCACCAGCCTCCGGTCTATCAGCCTCATATTATGAAGCGGGAGACGGAAGCTACTTTCCCCTGCCGCTATGGGGAAAACTTTAAGATTTACGGCTATGTCAATCAGAAGACCGGGGCCCAGCATGTGGCCCTGACCCTCGGTGAGTGGGAGCCCGATGAGCCAGTCCTTGTTCGCATTCACTCGGAGTGTCTGACTGGCGATGCCCTGGGTTCAGCTCGTTGTGACTGCGGCGACCAGTATGATCTTGCTATGAAGGCCATTGCTAGAGAGGGCAAAGGGGCCCTGATTTACCTGCGTCAGGAGGGGCGGGGAATCGGCCTGATCAATAAACTTAAGGCCTACCACCTCCAAGATGAAGGAATGGATACGGTGGAAGCTAATATGGCTTTGGGCTTTCCAGCTGACGCCCGGGATTATTCGGAGGGAGCAGAGATCCTTTTGGACCTTGGTATCCATAAACTCCGCCTTTTGACCAATAATCCTGACAAGGTTCACAAAATTCGCCATTTTGGTCTGGAAGTCGTCGAGCGGGTCTCCATTGAGCCTGACCACAAGGAGACGAATGAGTTTTATCTGGCTACCAAGCGCAGGAAGATGGGACACGACCTGGTCAAAACGACTAGCGATGTACACCCGCCGGAGATGAACACGGCTAAGGATGAGGAAAATCTATAAGGAGAGAATTTATGCATATCATTGAAGGTAAGTACCTAGCTAAGGAAGCAAAATTTGCCATTGTGGCTGCCCGTTTTAATGATTTTATAGTCAGTCGCCTCGTTGATGGGGCCTTAGATGCCCTGGATCGGCATGATGTTGCCAGCGACCATATTACCCTGGTAAAAGTTCCAGGAGCCTTTGAAATTCCGATGGTAGCGAAGAAACTGGCGGAATCGGGAAAATTTGCAGCTGTTATATGCCTAGGAGCTGTAATTCGGGGGGCAACTTCCCACTATGATCTTGTCTGCAATGAAGTGGCCAAGGGTGTGGCTCAGATCGGCCTGCAGACTGGAATCCCCGTCCTTTTTGGGGTTGTCACAAGCGATACCATTGAGCAGGCAATCGAGCGAGCTGGCACCAAGGCTGGGAATAAAGGCTATGATGCAGCTATGGCAGCTCTTGAGCTGGTGAATGTGGTAGAGGGAATCGACCAACTTAGTTAGGCCTCGGGGAAGAGGGAAAAAAGGCTTTTATTGGGGGACAATGGATCGCAGAAGGAGTTGAGATGATTAATATTACCATCCGTCAGTTGGAGGTTTTTGTGGAAGTCGTGGAGCAGATGAATTATTCTGCGGCAAGTGAGAACCTCTTTTTGAGCCAATCTACGGTTAGTAAGCACATCGAGACTCTGGAAAATGTTCTTCAGATGATTCTCATTGATCGGGATGATAAGAAAAATATTAGCATTACACCGGATGGACAACGTCTCTATCACTATGCAAAGGATATCGTTTCCCAGCTAAAGGAACTGGAGCAAAACCTCAGTAAGGATCAAAAAAAACAGATTCTCTTGGGGACTTCCAGCCTGCCTTCGCAGTTTATCTTGCCTAGCATTTTGTCGAAATTCCATGAAAAGGCCCCCGAGTATACTTTTGTCATCAAGGACAGCGATAGTGCAGGTGTCCACCAAATGCTCCTGCGCAATCTCATCGACGTTGGTTTTGTGGGCTCCAGGATTAAGCATCAGAGCCTTCGTTATCGGCCGATTGCTCAAGACCGCCTTTTCTTGGCTACCCCAACTTCTCTGAAGTTTATTGAAGCTAAGGACAAGGGCCTCCAGGGTGGGGACCTCTTGAGCAATCCCCTGATTTTGCGGGAGGAGGGCTCGGGCACGAGGAAGATGTTTGAAAAATATCTTCACCAGCATAAGATCAGCCTCACCAATCTCAAGGTCTTTGCCTATGCGGACAACATTGAGAATATTAAGGAGATGGTCCAGCTTGGTTTAGGGGTCTCCCCCATCTCCAGCCTTACCGTGCAGAAGGAGCTGGAGCAAGGGACCCTGATGGCTTTTCCCATGGGAGAACCGGGCATTCAAAGAAACATTTATGTCGCCTGGAGGGCCGACACCATGGAACGACGCAAGGCGGAGGGTACGGCAGATGATTTTGTTACTTTCATGCATTTTGTGACCGGGCAAAAATGGCAATTTTAGGCAAGTATCATACCAGGGCCAACACCTTGACGGATATAGTAACGAATATAGCAAGGTTGTTTGCCACCAATCATAATTAGGGCTATCGGAACGGGAGTACACCATGGAAGAAAAGAAAGAAAGTAAGGTCCAACATTTTATTGGCATTGATATTGGGTCTACCTCAGCCAAAGTGGTTGTGTTAGGAACCGATGGTCAGATTGAGCAAACCTTTTTACAGCCCACAGGTTGGAGCAGTGTGGACACGGCTGAGGATTTGAAACGGCAAATGGAAGAAAAAGGGGTCGATTTTACTAGCTGTAAGAGCGTGGCCACGGGCTATGGGAGGGCAGCGGTTCCCTATGTCGATAAGACTGTAACGGAGATTACCTGCCACGCCCAGGGAGCTACCCGTTTGTACGAGAAGGATACGCTCATGATCATCGATATTGGCGGTCAAGATACGAAAATCATCAAGATCAAAGATGGGATGGTCGATGATTTTATGATGAATGATAAGTGTTCGGCTGGTACAGGGCGTTTCCTGGAGGTCATGGCTAATGTCTTGGGTATGAAGCCTGGGACTATGATCGAAATGGCCCGGGAGGGTGCTGCTTCGGGAACGACTATTAGTTCCATGTGCACTGTCTTTGCAGAATCCGAGGTCATCAGCCTGATTGGCAAGGGTGAATCCAAGGAAAACATTGCTTTTGGGATCATTGATTCCATCGTGAGTAAAGTAGCATCTCAAGCCAAGCGTATGCTTAGTTCTGGGGCAGGAAGTGGAGCTTATGCCGGGCAAGTTTGTCTGACAGGGGGCCTGTGCGATGCACCCTATATCATTGAGCTTCTAGGGGAAAAACTGGGCACGGAGGTGGTTACTAATCCCCTCGGCCGCTTTGCAGGTGCTTTAGGGGCGGCTGTCCAAGCAGAAAGATTAGCTAAAAGAGAAGAAGCCTAAGGCTTGTCACTTAGTGCATGGTCTTTATGCATGGTCTTAGTGTATGGTCTTAGTGCCAAAGCCCTATAAAGGCTTTGTCGAAAAGTAGCATAGGAGCCTTAAACCTTTGCTGCTTGAGAGGCTCAAGGCCTCAAGATAGGGATCGACTTGACTTATGATCTACTTAGATAATGCTGCTACGAGCCTTGTTCGTCCTCCGGAGGTGGGAGAGGCCATTGTGGCCGCCCTTACTCAGGCTGGTAATTCAGGAAGGGGGACTGGGGACGCCAGCAATGCGACGGCTTATATGATGTATCAGCTCCGGGCCAACCTGGCATCCTTTTTCGGTCTAGGGGTTCGGCAAGCTGCCCATGTTATTTTTACTAAAAATGCGACGGAAGCCCTTAACCTTGCTATTTTGTCGCTCTTACCGACTTACTTAGCCAGCAAGGCCAGGGATCAGGGAGAAGTTCAATCGGGAAAGACAGCAGATGCCTCTTTGAGGAATGTGGCAGTGCCTCCTACGGCTTTGGATCCCCTTCCCAGATCCCTGCCTCCCCTCCCCGAATCCCTGCTTTCTAGGCCGCCCCATATCATCGTAGCCGATTGGAACCATAACTCGGTTCTCCGGCCCCTCTACCGCCTGGAAGACATGGGCCTAGTCAAGCTTGATATTTGGCGGTCGGGTGTTCAAGCAGGCCTGCCGGGCCAGGGACTTTTAGACCTAGGTGACCTGGATCGTCTATATCAGCCGGAAACCCAAGCCTTGGTGGTCTCTCATGCCTCCAATTTGACTGGGAATGCTCTCGATCTGAGAGCCCTAGGGACATGGACTAAGGACCGTAAGCTGCTCTTTTTGGTAGATGCGGCCCAATCGGCAGGTCATCTACCCATCGATATGGAAGCGATGGGAATTGACCTGTTGGCCCTAACGGGCCACAAGGCCCTCCTGGGTCCGCAGGGAACCGGAGCCCTTTTGGTCCATTTACCTCACATCTTGGAGAAAAACCCAGCTTTTGCCCTGGACAAGTGTGTCCCCCTTATGGCAGGTGGGGCAGGAATCCTCTCTTTTGACCGAGATCAGCCTCCTATGGCGCCTGAACGCTTTGAAGCAGGGACCCTCAATGGCCACTCCTTGGCGGGTTGGTTGGCAGCGATGGAGTATTTGCAAAAGGAAGGGCTAGACAAGATCCACCAAGGAGAAATGATTCTTTTACGAAAACTCTATGAAGGCCTGGTTGGGCTCCCGGACCTGCGAATTTATGGGGATTTTTGCAAGGAAGTCTGGGAAAGCGGGCAAAGAACCCCGGTGTTGAGCTTTAATCTGGGAAAGACGTCCTCCAATTTTGTAGCTGAGGCCCTAGCTGAGCGCTTTGAGATCGCCTGTCGGGCAGGGGCCCACTGTGCCCCACTCATGCATGAGGCTTTGGGAACAACGGACCAGGGAGCGGTGCGTTTTAGTTTGAATGCCTTTACGACCCTGGAGGAGGTGGAGGCAGGAGTGGGCGCTGTTAAGACCCTGGTGGAGGAAGGATTCGCCTCAAAATAGGCAAAAGCATTGCCTTATGGTATACTAGCGATGGGCTATCAGGAAAGTATTGTCTGCATGTATCGCCGATGATAGTAAGTTTATAAGACTTGCCATTTGCTGCGATATACGTTTTGAATTGTCATATTTGTGTTAAAGGAGACCAAATGCCAACGACAGATTATCAAACCATGTGGAAAGATCTCGGGATGAATCTCGAGATGCACGATAACCTCTGTGCTGCCCTACCTATGGGTATCGAAGCCACCTTCCAAAATGAGAAAAACCGTCCCGAGGCCATGGGTTATTGGGATATGATCATCGCCCAGGTTCACGGCCTGCGCCCCGCCGAGTTGGTGGAGGAAAAGAAGAAGGGCCGCAAAGTCTTTGGAACTTTCTGCGTCTATGTGCCTGACGAGCTGATTATTGCTGCAAACGGGATCGTGACCGGTCTCTGCGGCGGGTCTGAGTTCTGGGTTCCTAGTGGGGAAGAAGTCTTACCGAAGAATACCTGCCCCCTGGTGAAGGCCTCCATCGGAGCACACAGGAGCAAGACTTGCCCCTTCTTTAGCTTGTCTGACATCTACATTGGAGAGACCACCTGCGATGCCAAGAAGAAAGCCTATGAAATTTTGGCTGAAGATTCAGATGTATATGTCATGGACCTGCCTCAGATGAAGAGGGAAAAGGACCATGTCAAGTGGGCTGGTGAGATCGCTGAATTTGCCAAGGTCGTCGAGCGGGTCACTGGAAATAAGATTACCCCGGAAAAACTTAAGGAAGCGATTAAGATCATTAATAATCGCCGCAAAGCCATGGCAAGAGTCTTTGATGCCAGAAAGAATCCGGATAATGTGCCGATTTCTGGAACGGACTGCCTCTTAATGACGCAGATTGCTTTCTTTGACGATCCTGAGCGCTGCACCCAGATGTGCAACAAGCTGGCCGATGAGCTCGATGCCCGTAACAAAGAGGGCAACTCCGTTGCTCCCAATAGTTACAAGCGTCTCATGATCACCGGGACCCCCATGGCCGTGCCCAACTGGAAGGTCCACAGCATCATTGAGCACAATTTACCTGCCGTTGTGGTGTGCGAGGAGATGTGCACCGGGACCCGCTATGTGGAGAACTTGGTGGATGAGTCCGGGGAGACCCTGGAAGAGATGTATCGTCACCTGGCCGATCGCTATCTCAAGAATAATTGTGCCTGCTTCACGCCAAACAAGGCCCGGGTCGAAGATGTCATTCAAAAGGCCAAAGACTACCATGTCGACGGGGTCATTGACTGCAGCTTGAGCTTCTGCAATCTCTATGAGACTGAGCAGTACGGGATTGGCAGGGCCTTGAAAGAAGCTGGCATCCCCTGCCTGTCGATTACAACGGATTATGCAGATTCCGACAGCGAGCAGCTGAAGACCAGAATCGGCGCTTTTGTTGAAATGTTAGACAACTAGGTTAAGACCTAGGAAATTAGCGTTCACTCCCTTCCCCTATTTTGAGCAAATACTCCCGACCGCTTGTGCCGCACAGGAGTGCTGGATAGGGGGAGGGAGTATTTGTTATAGGGTGGCCCAATTTAGGGGGACGGAGCTACGAATGTAAGCTTCAACTGTGAGAGTTAGGTAGAAGGGTTTAGATTGATTTTAAAGGCTTTATTATGGACAAAGTGATGCCAGTTCGCTATTATGTAATCGTGCGTGGGCCAACGGAGGGGATGGCTCTGCACCATTATCTCAAGGAGGCCAATGTGCCCCAAAATATTGCGCCCGCCCCTCGGTTACCAAATTTTAAGATGCCTTGCGGAATGGCGTTGCGGGTGGAGGAGGCCCATTATGAGGCCCTCCTGGCGGCGCTTCAAGGACATGAAGATGAGTACGTAACGATCGTCAAAGTGGGCGACCAAAAGGGAGGATCTGTATGATTTATTTTACCAGTGACTATTGTGAGTCTTGCCACCCTAAGTTGCTGCAAGCTATAGTGGATCTGGGGGATCATCAATATCCGGGGTATGGAAAAGATGAGATTTCTGCCGAAACCCGGACTATGCTCAAGGAACAGTTGGATGCACCGGAGGCGGCCGTTCACTTTATGGTCTCGGGAACCCAAAGTAACTTTATCTTGATGGCAGCGGCCTTGCGCCCCCATGAGGGGGTTCTTTGTGTGGAGACTGGTCACCCCAATGTCCATGAAACGGGGGCCGTTGAAGCGACCGGCCACAAGCTTCTTATTCTCCCACTTAAAGAGGGACCCCAGGATGGAAAGGTCGACCCTGAGTTGGTGGACATTTTCTGTAAGGATCACTTTAACTCCGCTTCCCCAGAACACCAGGTCAAACCGAAGATGATCTATATTTCTAATACTACCGAGTTGGGGACGGTTTACCATAAGGCTGAGTTGGAAGCCCTCCGTAAGGTGGCCGATAAGTGGAATCTTTATCTTTTCATGGATGGGGCAAGATTGGGATCGGCTATGAAGGCCGAGAGTCAAGATTTAACAATGCAAGATTTACCGAAGCTTTGTGATGCCTTTACCATTGGGGGCACCAAGTGCGGTCTAGCCTTTGGGGAAGCCATGGTCATCATGAATCCGGCGATTCAGCAAGATTTTAGATATATCCAAAAACAAAAGGGAGCCATGCTGGCGAAGGGCTGGTTGATTGCTACTCAATTTAGGGCTGCCTTCCAGGATGGACTATTTTGGGAACTGGCTGACCATGAAAATAAAATGTCAATGAAGATTGCGGCTGCTTTTGCTAAAGCAGAGTCCGCAGGGGTAAGTTTTGCCTACCAACCCATTTCTAACCAGCTCTTTATCTGGATTCCTAATGACTTGGATGATTTGCTCAAGAAATCTTTTGTATACGAATATTCTGACTCGCAATTTGAACCCAATCGCAAGTTTACTCGCTGGGTCACTTCTTTCTGGACCAAGGAAGAGAATGTCCATGCCCTGGTGGAGGCCATTGATTCTTACTTAGCCGCCCGAGCCTAGTGAGCATCCTAGCTGGACCAAGCTAACTTTATTTCAGACCTGATTGATATCGCTGATTTATATTATATCGCTCATTGATATAAGTACGTCCTCTCAAAAAAACCGTCCCCCTTCTATCCTAGTAGCCTAGGTAAGGGGGACGGTTTCTATATTCTTTCCTTGCGATCGGCTTTTGATGATTGGCCCTTAGTTACCAAAGTTCATGACCAGGTAAGTTCTCCCATCTGTATCGGGGTAAAGGGCGACGCCCATTCTGGTTAAACTAGGGTTAAACATGTTCGCATAGTGGGCGGCTGAATTGTAGTAATCCATAAAGACTTCTTCAGCCGTTTGTGATCCTGTCGAAAAATATCCGGTATTTTCTGCCATAGCACAATTCCATCCGTAGCGGTCTGCAATCCATTGCAAGGCAAATACTCCTTCGTGGGTATGTCCCGTACTGTCTCCAGTTGACCGATAGCTTACACCGACTTGGGGTGCCCGGATATTAGCAATACTCTGCAAGGTAGCATCATTAGTCATAAGAGCTAGACCCAGCTGTTGCCGTACAGCATTGATGTTAGCCATGATGGTCTGAGCTGCCTGGGCATAGTCGGTGATGGCCCCAGTGCGATCAATGGCTTTTAAGAAGTCTTGGCCATTCTCAGATCCCTCTTGGGCTGTTCCTGTACCGGTGCCCTGGCCTTGACCGGCAGGAGCGGTCCCTTGGTTGTTCGCCCTGAAGACTGTGTAATGTTGCTTTTGACCATCTGCATCGATATAATCTACAACTTCCGAATGATAGCCTTGGTTTGCTGCTTCTGCAGGGGAGAGTTGGTTGCCTTCCGCATCTACAGGGGGAAGGGTCAAAATCTCGTTATTCATAGCCGGTTTTTCTAGGAAGCTCTGGTTATTGTTCGTCAACTGGCCTTGTTGGGATGTATCGATAACAGCGTTAGGTGCTGTATTGATGGGATTGGTCGTCGTAGGCGGAGCTTGGGCTTGGACTTGGCTAGGCTTTTGTGCCTCAGAGATCTGAAGATCAGCAGTTTCTGCAGTCGTTGCCTTTGTCTCAGTAGCAGGCGTTGCCTTCGTTTCTTCCTCTTCTTCGGTTTCTGTCTCGGTTGATTCGGTACTCCCACTCATCAGTTGAGCTATCAGTTCACTTTCCTTACTTTCATTGGCCTTCCGGAAGGCCTCAGCCTCTGCTTCTTTAATGTATTTGCTGCGCTCTTCTTCCATTTTATCCAGATCGTCTTGGGGTGGCTGGGTAGGTGCCGTTGTCTGAACTTCGATTTTATACTTCTTATCTGGCTTAGGGGTTAATACGGATTCTTCCTTCTTTTTACATCCGCTTAGGGTGAGAAGGGTTGTACCCGCCAACACCAGGGTCAAAGCGCTCCGCATCATGGCCTTGCCTGGATGCGCCAGCAGCTTGTCCTGGATAGAAGTATTCGCTTTATCTATATCTTGACTCATGATCCTTGGATCTCCTTTTTTCTCTCCATTGTTTGTAATAATTTGTGAAGTTCGTATCCTTCCTGGGAGAGGATGATTGTCTCATTTGTTTTCGTGGCGTGGATACGGTAGCGACGTCATCATAACCTAAAACTTGAGAAAGTGCAAAAATTCAGGCCCCATTCCCCGTTGTCTAGCAAGAAAAAAGCAAGCCATAAGATTTGCATCCTGGCTTGCTATATACTTTCAACCTGGCGTCCCAGGTGCGACTTGAACGCACGGCGTTTCGCTTAGGAGGCGAACCCTCTATCCAACTGAGGTACTGGGACAAGTGACAAGCAACAGGCTTAGTGTAGCACTTTTTCCTAATTTTGTCTAGCAAACGACATAGAATACAAACAACGGCCAGTGGAAAACAACATAGCTTATGAAGCCCGGCCGCCAAAAAACTTGCTTACAAACCCCTGCCGCCAGAAAATGACAAAGAACCAACAGCTGTGGGCAGACTAAGTTTAGCGACTCCTACAAATTCTCCTTCAGAAAAAGAAAAACAAGAGGCAAAAAAAAAGAGAATTGTATATCTTTAAAGACAGGATTCATGCGACCATGTTAAGATGCTTCAACCGCCAAATGGAAACGTTGACTGGCGATTAGACTAGAAACATGGTTAGCGAATAAGCAAAATCGTTTTCAAGCAAGTCAGGTCCAAGCCGAGAAAGGAATTCCTATGCCCCTGTTTTCTTTAGATGAATCAAATTTATCCCTTTGGGTGACAGCCAGTTCAGGCACCGAGGCCTGCATCAAACGGGAAATGTCCCATCTGGGCTATGAGGCCCCCCCTTTTGTTGAGGGGAGAGGAGAAATCATGGGGACTTGGAAGGATCTAGCTCGACTCAATCTCCACCTAGCGGTGGCTGACCGGGTCCTGGTGCGTTTGGCCGAACTCCCCAATGTAAAGGACTTTGATACCCTCTTTGAGATGGTCCGCTCCTATCCTTGGCCTATTTTATTGCCCTTCGATGCCCAGGTGACCCTGTGGGTGAAAAGCACCCAATCTCAACTGAGCTCCCTAAGGACCATCCAGTCAGTGGCGGATAAGGCCATTGTTCAAAGAATGCAGGAACATTATCATACCCGACAAAGACTACCAAAGAGTGGGGCCCGCTACCAAATTGAATTGCGTCTGTTCCAAGATACCCTTACCCTCAGCCTCAATAGTTCCGGGCCTGGCTTGAATCGTCGGTCTTATCGGGCCGCCACTGGGGACGCTCCCCTTCGTGAAACCCTAGCAGCGGCCATGTTGGACCTTAGTTTTTGGAATCCAAGCCGCCCCCTCTTAGATTGTTTTACAGGATCTGGAACGATCTTGATCGAAGCTGCTTGTCGGGCTAGAAAAATTGCTCCTGGCCTCCAAAGGGATTTTGACTTTGCCCATTGGAGCTGGCCCGGTTTACCAGAATTTCAGGGTAAGCAGCTTTTGGAGGCGGTCCGGCAAGAAGCCCAGGCAGATATCATTTCAACTCAAGAAGCTGCGCTTGACCTCACAGGTTATGAAATCGATCCACAAGTCTGTGAGCTGGCCTTACACAATGCAAAACTTGCCGGGGTGGGTGAAGATATCAACTTTGTGGCAGAGGATTTTCGGATGGCTGACTTTTCACGGCCAGGCACGGTCATTATCAGTAATCCCCCATATGGGGAGCGTTTGGGAAAAGTACCAGAAGTAATCAAAATGATGCGATTTTTAGGAGACCGCCTCCGAGAAAATCCCTATCTCAGTCTATACCTGTTGACGGATGATACTTTCTTAGAAAGAGAAATTGGGCGTAAGGCCGACAAGAGACGCAAGCTCTACTCCGGCAACAAGGAAGTGACCCTCTATTGTTTTGCCAGCGCCAAACCACCTAAAAAACCCAAATCCGAGGATCAGGCATAGGGCCTCATCCAGCCCATTCAGTAAGAGTCTCGGCCAAAATACCTTAGCCACGGGCTCAGCAGCGATTTCAGAAGCATCCAGCTCCCTTTAAAAGAGGTCCCGGCTGAAATGAAAGGCCATATCGGCAAAGCGGAGCCGACAGCGGTCAGGGAGGAGGTAGAGCTCATGGCGGTTCAGGCGCTTCCCGTCGAGCAAGGTCCCATTGACCGAGCCTAAATCCTGAATAAAATAATCCTCGCCGAATTTGCTGATTCTCGCATGTCGCCGGCCCACGGCCTTCGTGGGTAGGACAAAGTCACAGAGGGCAGCATCCCGACCAATGATAAATTCGGACGTGAGGATAAAGGCCCGCAAACCTTCCTTTTCTCGTCCGGACCCAGGTAGGCCTTCAGAGATGACGGCAAAGGAATTGCTTTCTACGTGATCTGGCAGGGGCAGGGTCTTTTCTTTGGACTGGTTCTGGAGTATTTGTCTCTGAAGCTGACGACGAGCTTGCCTTTGTCCCCAAACACCCCAGAGGCCGGATAAGCCTTTTTCATTTCCGGCATCCATGAGACCTGAGCTGTTTTCCTCTCCTTCAAAGTTATAGTCAGCAGCTGCTTCGGCAACCTTGTTGGCCAAGGCTTGGTCTATTGGTGCCTTGCCCCCGAATAAATATTTAACTTTCTGCCAAAGACTGTCCGGCTGCCTTTCGGGTTGAGCCCAAATACCTCCGGGATGGTCTTCCAGGTCAACCATGGCTTCTTGGACTTTTTGGCGCTCTAAGAGCCATTTCTTCTTTTTTTCAGGACTAGCTAAGTTCTGCACCCGGAGCTGGGCTTCCAAACGCTCTCGCCTTTCGATTTGGTCGGGGTGGGGGAGGTGGGTCTTGGCTAGTTCCACCTCTGAACGCAATTTACTAAAGTTTTTCTCTTGAAAATAGTTCTGCAAGACCATGCGAAGACGGTCACCTAAAAAGTAGCGGTCGCAGATTTCGTCGATGAGGTTTCTGTCCGTGGTGGAAGAAACGATATCGCTGGCATAATCCTTCTCATCGGGAGCCCCGTCTTCCTTCTCTTGCAGACCACTTTCCGTATCGTTAGCCATTCCGTCGTTAGCCTTTTTATCGTTATCCCTTCTATCGTTATCCTTCGTTACTTGCTTGATGGAGGTAAAGGTCTTTTCAGGAAGGGGAAGGGAGAGGATGGCCACATCGGAGAATTCGTCATAGGGGTCATAAAGATAGATCCAAGAAGCTCGCATCAAATCCAGATCGAGGTTGAGCATTTGATCTTGGTTGGCCAGGCAAGCGTCGGAAATAGCACAGAGTCGATCTAGGCCAAGGAGAGGCGAGGCTGGCAGGGGATCCTCAGAGAGGGGACAGAGGTCTTGAGGAACTTGAATTTGAAAGAAAGCTTGCGGCAGTTTTGTTTTATCTTCCTTTTCTTCCCAATAGACGAGGGGGAGAGTGTGACGAGGACGCTCTTGGAGGAGGACATGGAGTTGCCATGGGTCCACTTGGGCCGTTCCTTTAGATTGAAATACCAACATAGGATAAGGAGGAGAAAGCCTGACGCAGCCGCCTGGTTTTCTCCTCGAGCCTCCTTTCTTAGGGAGTATTTGCCAAGCCTTCGGAGAGACTGGACCTCGGATTAATTGTAGCTAATGCTGTCAATGACTTTCTTATCAAAGACCTTTTTGAAGAGGTCTGTTGAAAATTTGACGATTTGTGACTTGAATGTCAAGGCAAGGGCTAGGAGAATAGCGATAATAATGACGATTTCTAAAGTTCCCATTCCCTGCTTATCCTTGGCCTTATCCCAAGCACAATGCGCTAGGGTGTCGGCCTTGACATAGAGCTGATTGAGTCTGTCTTGCAGCCTAGCAGTCAAGGAGAGTGGGTGAGGAGAAGCACCGAGGTGCCTAGAGGGACTTGGTTCACCGAGCGTGGGCCCTCCGCTATCAGGGGCCGAGACCGGCCGAAAATGCTGGAATGTTTGTTGTATCATGGATCTATCCTTTCTTTGTTCGTGCCACAAGAAGCGCATCTGTATGTGCCATATGGGTACGTATATTTATGCCATCAAAGGTGCATTTTTTCGATCTCATCTGCTGTACAGACTACATAGGCCTCACCTCCCTTCTTGTCTTTCATCATTTTTTCTGATATTTGATCTTTTCTTCAAATATTCCCTATGTTAATTGGAAATGCTCAAAAATTATCTGTATTATTCCAGAATACTGCAGAATGCTCCCAGGCCCCCGCTTCCACCTTTTTCCTAGCCGCCAATAAAGCCTGCCAGGGCGGGCAAAACAGAACTGAGAATGACGAGGAGTAAGTCTAGACCCAGGGGAATGACGAGGAGGATATTGCGGTTTTCCAGGTCTTTGCGCATGGCATTTTTATAGACGTCCCAGCAGGCAACAGCCTCAAGTTGCAGGATATCTAGGAGTTCTTTGCCCCCGTCTCGATCGTAGCGGGCGATCAATTGCAGGGCGCTAGAAATCTCATTAGAGGGAACTTTGTGACTGAGACCTTGGAGGGCATCCGCTGCCGTAACCCCAGTTGCAATTTCCCTTTGTAAATGACGGAAGTCTTGGCGAATGAGGGATTCTTTATTGCGGCTCGGAAAGAAAGTCTTCCTTGTGGCAGTGCTCAAAGTCCTTCCATATGGAGCGTAACTTATAGATGAACCTAGAGCACCAGAGGAAGCATATCCCCCAGGCGAAGCCAAGTCAGCAGAAGCTGCAAGACCACCCATATTCGCTAAAGCCTGCTGACTACCACTCCCTAGGCTAGACATCGGGCCGCCTGTCTGCCCATGGTAAAAATCTAGGTCACCTTCCCCTAAGAAGCTTTGATAAGCCAGGTCCAGGGCCTTGTTCAGGCTAAGGCCACTGCTTAAAAGAATGTGACATAAATTAAGGAAGGAGGGGTATTCCAACCGGTATTCCTGTTGTATCTTTTTTTCTAGATGTAAGAGTTCGGCGTCTTGGAGGAGGCTCGGTGCTATAGTGAATAAAATGCCAAGACAGGGATTTAGATCCGCCAGCACCAAGAGAAAAATGGCAAAAATCGCACCTCCAGCACACAGACAAAGTTTTTGCTGGATGTAGTAAGGAAAGGGGTCAGGTGTTCCTTTACTAGCCTCCTCCAGCCAAGAGGAATCGAGGCCTCCTAGCTTTTTTTGTTTTCCTTCCTTGCCCTTGTTTCGAATTAGATTGACCCGCCAGGATCGGCGAACGGCCCCAGCTAACTTGAATCCCAAACTTGAAGGCAAAAAACTAATGATATGGTCGCTTAATTGTGCAATCCAGGGGGGGACTGGGGCTTTCACCTCCATCTCCTTGAATTTGATGGTACGTTCTTTATAGGGATCCGCCCCGGCGATAATGACAAGAGCAATGGATCCCGAGAGAATGGCCCCTAAAAAAAGCACCTGCATCATGGCTGGACCCCAGGGGGCTTCCTTTAGGGGGACTAAATAGGTCGGTGATCCTTGATTGAGGAAAAACATGATGACAAAAGGCATGAAAATTAGGATCAAGGCCTCTGTATTTTTCGCACTTTGCTCTGCCACAATCTCATCCTGCGTCGTCAACTCTTCGCTCAGAGCCCGATGGCTGTGGCGGATATAATTGTCCATCCGCCCGCCAAAACGGTGCAAAAATGGAAGAATCGAGAGAAAGGACTTAGCTTTGGGACAGCGAAAGCGCTGGTTAAAAAGGGAAAGGGCCTCCCCCAAGCCTAGTTTCGACATGAGGGCCCCTTTGAGGAGGGAGAGGGCCTTAGCTAGGCTGCTATGGTGGCCCGTTTGCTGACTCACTACCCGGTAGGCACTGGTGAGACTTGTTTCCAAACTTTGCCCTGCAGCGATCCGACTACTCAAATACTCTAGCAACACCAAAAATTGCTTGACCTTCCTATGTTTTCCTCTGCCCTGAAAAAAACTTTGGTAGGCCCAGGTAAGGGGAATCGTAGCCACGGCACCGCAAAGCCAGTCCCGAGTGGAAGTGAGAGGCCAAACACTAAGACCAACAAGAATCGTAAGGATGGCCGCAAGTAAAAAGGGAAGAAGCTCCCACATCCGCTGGCAAAAGGCCCGGATTTTTACTTTTCCTAACTTTGTTTTCATGTCACATCCCTCACATAGACTGGCTCCAGGATAAAGCGCCCATCTTCATAGTCTTTTAAGCGTTGGACTTCTTGGACGATTCTTTTCCCATTGGGGAGGCGGACGAGATGGATAATGAGATCGATAGCGGAGACGATGAGGCGGCGGATGGCCTCCCAGGGGAGGGCCGAATTCATCAAAATCATGAGACAAATTCGGTCCAGCATCTCCACGGGACTATTTCCGTGTCCTGTGGACATGGACCCAGGGTGACCCGTGCTCATGGCCTGGACCATATCAAAGGCCTCCCCGCCCCGCACCTCCCCAACAATGATCCTGTCAGGGCGGAGGCGCAAAGACGAGCGAATGAGATCGCCCAAAGTCACTTCACCCGTCCCATCAGGGCCTGGTGGCCTAGCCTCCAAGCGGAGGAGGTTGTCCACCCCCTGAAGCTCCAGCTCCAAAGAGTCCTCGATCGTGATAATCCGCTCATTTTTGGGAATACAAGCGGATAGAGCATTTAAAAAGGTCGTTTTGCCTGTACCGGTCCCTCCTGAGCAAAAAATACTCTTGCGCCCGACAACTGCTTCCTTTAAGGTTTCGGCAAGCTCATCGGGAAGGGTCCCAGCAGAAACAAGATTTTCAAGGCTCGGCTTGATCCCAGTAAAGCGTCGAATGCTTAGGGCAGGCCCATAGGGGGCAGCTGGCGGCAAAACTGCCTGGATCCGGGACCCATCCTGGAGACGCATCCCCGCTATGGGCTTTTGTTCATTGATGATTTTATTGGCCTGGCCAAAGAGCCGACTAATGAAGTCTGTCAAATCCTCCTGGTCATGAAAGGAAATATTCACTCTCCTCAAGAGCCCAGCCTGTTCCACGAAGACATCCTGGGGGCCATTGACCATGATTTCGGTAATTTCCGGTCGAGAAAAGAACTCTTGTAGGATATCCAGGCCCCGCATCTTGTTGTAGACCTGACTACAGAGATCAGCCTTTTGACTGAGGGTCAGTTGCTCCTGGCTAGGCATGGCGCTGACTATCCGTCCAATCAATCGGCGGAGTTCCTGGTCTGGCAAACTTTCGATGGCAATATTTTGGCTGACCAATAGCTCTAGAACCTGCTGACAGAGCTTCTCATTTTGCATTTTCATCGTACAAATACTCCCTCAAATCTTTTCTTCGATAGTTATCTAGAATTCTGCCCCCCAATATGCCCACCTCTTTTCCTCTAGACTTATCTAGCAAACCATCGGATTTTCCCAGCTTTTTGTCGCTTTTTCTCTTCAAAATATTCCTCCCTGGTTTTACGGTCGGCAATGTATTTCAGCTCTATAACTTTGATATTGTCTGGTAGACCAGCTAAAAGGAGTCGCAATTCCTGGCGGGCAAAAAAATCCGCTGTACCTGGCCCAGGCGGGAAGTCACAGTAAAAGCGGTCAGCGGCTCGAACGAGGGGGACCAAGTGACTGAGGGGGAGGTGGGCCTCAATAAGGCAGTGGCTGTCTTCCTCTAAGTCTGTCATCATTTTGGCATAGGCCCGAGCACATTGGACGAGGGTCTCAGGTTTGCACTGCAAAACATCTTCAGCCCGGCCGTTGAGCTTGGGGCCATAGTAGGAACCGATATCTAGGGCATAGGGCTTGATGGTATGGAGGAGGGTTTGCTGGTCGGGCTCTAGGCCATTTTCCCAGGCTAAAAGGGCAGTTGATAGGCCCATATGGTCCGGGGCATCCGGCTCTTCATAGTCTGGTCCTACGACAGCTAGGGGCAACTGAAGCTCGAAAATTGGCATGAAAGGTAAATAGAGGCAACTTTCCCCTTTTTGCGCATATTCTCGTAGCTTCTTACGGATAAATTGTCGACGCAGCCCAGGATCAAAGGCAGATACCACCATAAATCCGTCCCCTGCTTTTTCTTCGTCAGCTGGGAGGAGGTTGGCGATCTTACGCAGGCCCGCCTCTAGGACTTGGAATATTTGGCTGACGGATGCAAAGGGATGAAAGGATTCAATAGGCCCCTCCCATTCCACAGCCATCGCTCTTAGGGTCTCAGGACTGCCTTTCCAGAGGAGTATCTTTTTCTTTGGCGGTATATCTGCTAGATTCCCTAAAATCTGCCTCCAGAGGGCCGGATCATCGTTCCAGTATTGGGCATCAAAAATAAGAACATCTAGGCGATCGCCTTCCTTTAAGAGATTCTCTTGCTCATTTTCATGTATCCTTTCTCTAACTTTTCGAACTTTTTCAGAGGACCAGTCATCAATCTCGTAGCTGCCACCAGATAGGTCCTGCAAGGCTCGACCTAGACGGTGAGCATAGGCTGGATTGGTGTCGGCAATGCCAATATGAATCTTCATGGCTACGTCCAAGCTCCTTTCCGAGGTGGTATATCTGCAACCTGGCACTAGTCTAGGACCTGGCCCATTTTTTGATTGTGAAAAAGATCGACAAATTTCGACAATTGTCGAAATAACCTTAATTACGTTCCTTTTTGTGGTTGTTTTGCAACTAGAATTGTGTTACCATATTTTCCACGCCAAATAATCCAGGCACGGACCTGGCCCGATGGGTGACAACCGGGGGCGTTCCTACCGGTGGCTAACAACCGGATTTCTAAAAAAGGAGAAAAAACAAGAAATGGGAAAAAGATGGACTTTTACGTCTGAATCTGTGACAGAGGGACACCCGGATAAAATTTGCGATCAGATTGCCGATGCGATTTTGGATGAACTCATGAGAGAAGAGTCTACCGCCCGGGTAGCTTGCGAGACTTGTGTGAGCACGGGCCAAGTTTTTGTTTTTGGGCAAATTACGGCTCGGGATGCCTATTGCGATATCCCCAAGGTGGCCCGCGATGTCATTCGTGATATTGGCTATACCCATAATCAATTGGGTTTTGATGCCGATGCCTGTTCAGTGATCACCGCTATTGGCGAGCAATCCCCCGACATTGCCTCTGGGGTAGATCGGTCCTACGAGCTTCGCACTGGGGCTGTCGTCGATGAGGGACAGGAAGATTTGGGGGCAGGGGACCAGGGTATGGTCTTTGGCTATGCCAATCGGGATACAGAAGTCTTAATGCCCATGCCCATCCAGTTGGCTCACCGCCTATCTCGCACCTTGACTCAGGTTCGCAAAGACAAATATTCTGACCTCCTTCGTCCTGACGGCAAGACTCAGGTGACGGTGGTCTACGAGGATCATACTCCGGTTCACTTAGATACTATCGTGCTTTCTACCCAACATAGTCCTGAGGTCGATATGCCGACTCTCAGGGATCTGATCGTGGAGGAGGTCCTCAAGCCTTCCCTCCCTCCTGAGCTTTTTGATGAGAAGACGAAGCTATTGATCAATCCCAGTGGCCGTTTTGTGGTTGGCGGGCCCCAAGGGGACTCCGGTCTGACGGGGCGGAAGTTGATCGTTGACACCTATGGGGGCTTTGCCCACCACGGCGGTGGGGCCCTTTCCGGTAAGGATTGCACAAAAGTTGATCGGTCCGGTGCCTATGCGGCCCGTTTTGCGGCCAAGAATATCGTGGCAGCCGGCCTTGCCGATGCCTGTGAAGTGACTCTGGCCTATGCCATTGGGGTTGCTGAGCCGGTGGATATCAATGTTAATACTTTTGGGACGGGCAAGGTCTCTGATCCAGAGATTGAGAAAGCCCTTCGCTCGGTTATGTCCTTTACCCCCAAGGCCATTATCAACCGCTTTGACCTCCGTCACTTTACCTATCGGCCCGTAGCCAACTATGGGCACTTTGGCCGGGAGGATCTCAACCTGCCTTGGGAGCATTTGGACCTCGTTCCTGACCTTCAAGAGGCCCTACCTCACGCTTAATGATCTTTTGGGAGACCCTTTTTGAGCTCTTACACACGGAAACTTGTCTCATTTGTGGATGTTCTTTACGGCGGAGCCTGCTACGGGCTTGGGCAGACTTTGCTGACCTAGCGGTAGGGGCTCAAGCTGGAGTAGCCCCTAGCCACGGGGGCTATTCTTCCGAAGAGCCCCTGTCCAATTTCATTTGCTCCCATTGTCTGGCTAGTTTTCCCTTTGAACGCCCCCTAGCTGTTAAAACCTTAGCCCAGGGTCTGCCGGTCATCTACTTGGGAGAATTTATCGACTCCTGTAGGGTCTTAGTCCACCAACTAAAATTTGCTAAAGTTCGTGAGGCAGGTTGGGTCTTAGGCTGGTTAGCAGCAAAAGTTTTGGGGCCCTATTGGGCCGCTACGGCCCCTAGTCAAAGGCCGGATGTCCTAGTTCCCATGCCTCTAGCTAAGGAAAGACGCCAAGAGAGGGGCTATAACCAATGCGCCGTCATTGGTGAGGTCTTGAGCAAAAGCCTAGCTTTCCCTATGGACGAGGAGCTTTTGCTTCGGACGAAAGAAACCCAGCCCCAATCTGGGCTGCATACCATCCAAGAACGGGCAGAAAATTTAAAAGGCGCCTTTGCTGTCTCCCCAGCCTGCCTTCAACAGGGGGCCTTAGAGGGAGTCACAATTCTCCTCTTAGATGATGTTTGCACGACGGGGGCTACTTTTCAGGCGGGGGCCCGTCCTCTGCAAGATCTAGGGGCTGAGGTAATTTGTCTTGCGATGGGAAGGGGGCATTTTGTGGATCGGGCCCGATGGACCTAGGTCCTTCTTTCTGGGGAAACGTCCAAAAGCATCTGAGAATCCTAGCGGCACATTTTTGCAAAGATTCTAAATTTGAACTATACTTAATCATGCCTGATCGCCATACTACGTTTTTGAACCTTCATCGTTTTTTTAGGTACCACGGGTCGAAGTGGAATACGGTCAAGTCTTACTTGAAAAAGGGAAGAAAGGCCTAAGACCACCGCAGGGTACCATCCTGGCTGAGTATGCTAGGTGTCAAAATCAGTAGACGGTCAGGTTTTTGTTATCAGAAATACAGAAATGGGAACGATCGGAGAAATGAGATAAATGCAGGTATATAATGATTTAACTAGAAAAATGGAAGAGCTAACGCCGCAAAAAGAAGGCGAATATCGGGTTTACGTCTGTGGGCCCACTGTGTATGATCTTTTCCATCTCGGAAATGCGAGACCTTTTGTCATCTATGACACCCTGCGCCGCTATCTGGAGTACCAGGGCAATAAGGTCCTCTATGTGCAAAATTTTACGGATGTTGATGATAAACTTATTAATCGGGCGAATCTGCTAAAAACCACGGTCCATGATCTGGCTGACAAGATGATTGTGGAGTATTTTGTGGATGCGGATGGCCTAGGCATTGAGCGGGCCAGCCATTATCCCCGGGCAAGCGAAGTCATTGACGACATTGTTGAGTTTATCAAGACCCTGGAAGACAAGGGATATGCCTATGTTTTGGAAGACGGCGTCTACTTTGATACAGCGAAATTCCCTTCTTATGGCAAATTATCCCGCCTCAACAAGGACGAGCTCGAAACCGGAGCCTCGCAACGGGGGAATCTGAACCAAGAAAAGCGCTCTCCCCTGGATTTTGTCTTATGGAAGTTTAAAAAAGAAGGGGAGCCTGCTTGGCCTTCACCTTGGGGTGAGGGACGGCCGGGTTGGCATATTGAGTGCTCGGCCATGTCTAAGAAGTACTTAGGGCCAACCTTGGATATTCACTGTGGCGGTCAAGATCTGCTCTTTCCCCACCATGAAAATGAAATCGCTCAAAGTGAAGCTGCCAACGATGCGCCTTTCGTGCGTTTTTGGCTCCACAACGGTTTTATCAACGTCGATGACAGCAAAATGGCTAAGTCGCGGGGCAACTTCTTTACTGTTCGAGAGCTTGCTAACAAATATTCCTACAAGGCTTTGCGCCTTTTCATCCTCCAGACCCAGTATCGGATGCCCATCAATTTTACGAGCGAGGCTTTAGAAGCGGCTGAGAAGGGCTATGAGCGTCTGGTCCATGGCTATAATAACTTACTCTTCCTCCTAGGGGCTGAGGCCCAGGAGGGAGCCTTGCCGACCTTGCCTGCAGATATGGTGGAAGAACTTGCCAAGGATCGGGACCAGGCCAAGAGTGATTTCCTGGCGGCCTTAGATGATGATCTGAATACAGCTGCTGCTGTGGCTGCAGTCTTCCAATTGGTTCGCACCTATAATACCCTAACTGGATCCTATAGCCTCTCAAAAGAAGACCTGACGGCGGGCAAGGACCTCATCCAAGAACTAGCCAACGTCTTAGGCTTTGCCAACTTAGAGGCAAAACCTGCCATTGACGATCAAGTCATGAATCTGGTTCACGAGAGGGTCCAAGCAAAAGAGGCTAAGGACTATGCCAAGGCCGACGCTTTGCGAGCGCAGATAGAAGAACTCGGCTATACGGTGGAAGATACGGCAGCCGGTCCGAAGGTGAGAAAGCTCTAAGGCGATGTGCTCCTCCTCGGATGAATCCCAGCAGGGAGTATTTGTTCCCCAAGAAGGCTCTTGGGGACTAACAGCCTGGCCTTTAAACGAAGAACCTTTATCGGTGCGGGAGGTCAATCAGCTACCTTTATCCTCTTTGGCCTGGGTTGGCGACGCCGTCTATGAGATTCAGGTCCGCCTCTATCTTATCCGCCACCATCAAATCCGAACGGGGAAATTACATTTTATGGCCATTCCCTATGTCTCAGCCCCAGGTCAGGCAGCCATTTTGCGCCACTTGGAGGAGACTTACCCCCTATCTCCTGAAGAGCGGGCCATTGTACACAGGGGGGTCAATTTTCATACCGTAAGCAAGGCTAAACACGCCAGCCAGGGAGAATATCGACGAGCTACGGCCTTCGAAATTTTGTTGGGCTGGCTTTACTGCGTTGGGCAGCATGATCGTCTGGAAGATATTATCAATGTGGCCATTCGTTTTATCCAAGGAAAGTTGCGGGAGGAGCAGTCATGAATCAAGATTCAAATCGTAGGTCAGGACGTCGCCAAGGCGGTGAAGATCGTAGGATAGGCTACGGAGAAGGCCGGGCGGCTAAGCGCTCGCCAGCCTACAGGAAAGGTCGCTCAGCTAGGCGCTCCCAAGACCGCCCCTACGCAAGTGGCGGTCCATCCTTCAAAGCCCGCCCTTATTCGAAGGATAGCTCGGGTTTTAAGGGCCGTCCTTATTCAAAGGATCGCTTCGATTCTAAGGCTCGTCCTTATTCGAAGGATCACTCCGATTTTAAGGATCGTCCTTATTCAAAGAATCGCTCTGATTTTAAGGCCCGTCCTTATCCTGGTGACCGCAAAAATAATCCTGCCCCCCTTGATGAAGAAAATTTTGATTTGCTAGATGATTTGGCGGATGATTTGGTAGAAAATTCGGCATCTGCCCCGGAGGAGAGGGAGAATCTACGTTTTGAAGATGAATTAGTATTTGGCCGCAATGCGGTACGCGAAGCTGTCCAGGCCGGTTTAAGCCTCAATAAGATTTATGTGGCTGAGGGGGAGGAGGGAGGCCTGGGTGGAGACCGTCGACTTAAGGATATTTATCAAGAAGCTGTAGAAAAAGGCTACTTGGTTCAATTGGTGCCCAAGGCCAAACTAGATCGGATGTGTGCGGGCCATCAAGGCAAACACCAAGGGATTGCCGCCATGGCCTCTCCGATTACCTATGCCGATCCCTACGATGTTTTGAAGACGGTCATCAGTGAAAAAAAACAAATCACCGTCATTTTATTGGATCAGATTGAAGATTCTTATAATTTGGCGTCGATGATTCGCAGTGCCGAATGCGCAGGAGCAGACCTCATTGTTATGCCGGAACGGAGGTCAGTAGCTGTCAACTACCTAGTGGCTCGGGAATCTGCCGGGGCCTTAGCTCACGTGCCTGTTGCCCGGGTCGGCAACCTTCGCCATTTCATGAAAACTTTGAAAGATCAAGGCTTTTGGATTTATGGCCTAGATATGGAAGGAACCGTCAACTATCGGCATGAAAAGTACCCGGACCGGGTGGCTATCGTGACGGGGAATGAGGGGAAAGGCCTTCGTCCCAGTACCCTACAGGACTGTGATTTTATCCTTTCCATCCCCATGCAGGGAAAAATCAATTCCCTCAATGCCGCCGTGGCCACCGCCCTCGTCCTCTTTGAGATTGCTGGATCTCGGGCCGATGCCCGTCAAGCTCAGGGGGAAGGTACTCGCCCAGCCCAGGGGGTCGGTACCAACTAAAACCTAGGAGCAGTGTCCTAACTTACCCAGGGTGGTGATGTCCGTCCTGCCCAGGGGAACGGCATCCCCTAAGTCAAGTCTGACACCTGTCCCTAGCAAGAAACAAGACCATTAGCGAACGAAAAGACAAGAAAGGAGTCCATATGCGTAACCACCACCGACACCCAAGCCATGAACCTCTAGGACATGATCGGCGCTTGCCCCGCACCTGGCTTTCCTTAATCCTTATGCTCCTGCTTGTCTTGCCACTTAGCACCCTGGGTGCCTGCAAAAGATCCCAGTTCAAGCACTATGGACAAGAAATTGGCGAGCTACTCTCCAATTCGCCCGATGCAGTGATGTTTAGTAATGACGCAGATGGCAAAATGACGGCCCTAGGGATTGTTCAGGCCATGGTCCAAGCCATTAACAATGAAGATACTTGCAAGGCCATGTATGACTCTCTGCCTAGTTCGGCTGTGAAAGATATAGATTTTTCCACCTTTCAAAAATATATCGGCAGTTTGCGACCCAGAAAACAGGAGAAAATCTATAATATTCGACGCCTAACCGAGAGTCAGAAAAAAGCTATGGTTTTTACTGTAAGTTCAGTATGGACTGGGATGAATGACCTAGCGAAAAATAGTCAGTTCTTTTACCTGGACTATGTCTACATGGATCTTCAGCCGACGAGCATTGTAGTGGCCCTACAGAGTCGGGAGGACGGGACCCCCTACTTTTCGTCAGATTGGGTCAACGCCATCAACACGATAGCCGACTTTTCTGCCCTATATTTTAATGCTATTCAGAGCAAAAACCTTCCCGCCCTCGAGTTTATCCTGGCCCAAGGCAACCAGCCGACTGCTCAACCCACTGCCTTTTCCTCCATTGCACAAGAAAAGGCCCGGATTATTTATGACTATTATTGCAATCAAGGTAACCAGGCAAATTATCTGTTAAGAACGGACCTGATTATGCCCGGTGTCATGCGGATCCAGCAGGAATACATTGAAGGAAAAGAACAAGCCATCCAGAGGCTGGTGAGTATCTACCGGATCAATGGCAAATATACCATCGCCGAACCCATCGAGAGCAACCTCAAGGAGGAGGATAGTCAACTTTATGCCTACGGCCTGCCTCTCTCAGACTTGTCTACGAATCCCCAGAACCTGACACTATCGAGTGATGATTTGCAAATGATCCTAGGCAAGGTCAAGGCCTTAACGGCGACGGACGAGGAAGGCTCATACCAGGCGGAGTATTTTGGACTCAAACTCTTATTTAAGGGGACGGCAGACCTAGCCGCTCAGACCTGGCAAGGGGAAATTCGACAAATCGAAGTGAGTAGCAGGATTTATTCTTTTGGCCCCAACCAGCACATACAGGTTGGGAGCCCCGTGGCCCAATTGTTGGCTTCCTATCCTTTTGCAGATGCCACCCAATATACCCTGGCTGGGACCTTCCAAGGACAAAAGGTCCAGCTCAGCATGATTACCAAAGACGAGAGGATCGAGCGGATGGTTTGGATCCTCCTTCACGATTAGGCAGCCCTGCACCGCCCCAGCTCGCCCCACCCTTGCCCAAGCACCGCCCCGGCCCTGTCCCAGCCTCAGCCCTGTCCTAGCCTCAGATAGATACCTTTGGAATTTTAGAAAGAACCCAGTTATATGAAGCCCATGGAACGACTTATGATATATATGCGCCGCCACCTAGGGGCCATCTTATTTTGCCTTTTTCTAGTCGTGACGGAATCGATTATTGTCACCTTGATTCCCCGTTATACGGGTCTTATCATCAATGAAGGCATCTTGAAATCGGACCTCAAGCAGGTATATGCTTACGGTTTTCGCATCCTGCTGCTCGGTTTCACGGCCTTGGCCATTGGGGCCTGGGCCCGGCCATTTGGGTCCAAAATTGCCCACCAGATTGCCGGAGAGATCCGCCAAGACTATTATGCCAAGATTCAGACTCTCTCCTTTGAAGAACTAGACCGACTTGCTGTATCCGCCATGATCAGCAAGATGACTCGAGATATTGATCGGATTACCGTGTCATTGCGCCTCTTTCTCGTGATGATTCCCCGGCTCCCGATCAGCATTTTCGTTGCCCTCTTCATCGAGTGGCAGATCAATCGGCAATTGACCCTGATTTTCCTTATTTCCTTTATCCCTCTGACCCTCTTTGGCACCTATCTCTTTATTCGAGAGATGACCAAGCGGATCCAGGCCATGCGTAAGAGCGCCGATCGCCTCGATGCTCGTGTGAAAGAAAATTTCTTGTCGGCCCAGGAAGTCAAGAACTACGTCCGGGAAGGCTTTGAAATCCAAAAATTTGAAGGAAACAACCAAGATCTCTGGGAAAAAGACTGGGATATCATGAGGCTCTTTGCCGTGATTATGCCCATGCCTAAGCTCCTCATTACCGGCGTCGTGATCCTGATCCTCTTTGTCGGAACTCGCTTCGTCCTCAATGAACAAATGCTCCTCGGCGACCTTCAAACCTTCATGACTTATACCACGCAGATTATGATGTCTGTCATGGGCTCTGCCATGATCATCCACCAGCTCTACATGGGGGTTGTGATGATGGGCAGGGTCAATGAAGTTTTTGAAGCAAAGAGTGAAGAAGATCCTGGCAAGCTAACGACCATTTCTAACTACGACCTTGAATTCTCGAATGTAAGCTTTACTTATCAGGGGCTGAAGAGTCCCGTTCTCAAGGATATTTCCTTTAAGGTTCCAGCTGGCTCCTCCCTGGCTATCATTGGGGAAACGGGCTCTGGGAAGAGCTCCCTGGTCCAACTCATTCCCCGCCTCTATGAGATCAATAGCGGGTCCATTCTCATTGGAAACACACCGATTCAGGAATATTCTCTGAAAACCCTTCGAGATCATTGCGATATCATTCTCCAACAGAATACGCTCTTCAGCGGGACCATTCGAGAAAATCTCCAATGGGGGGATGCCGATGCCAGCGACGAAGAGATAGAGGCAGCCTTAAAATTGGCAGACGCCTGGGAGTTTGTCCAAAAGAAAGAGGGTGGCCTAGAGGCTAAGGTAGAACAAGAAGGAACGAACTTCTCCGGAGGCCAGCGCCAACGTTTGTGTATCACCAGATCTCTTCTGAAAAAGCCTAATATTATGGTCTTTGATGATTGTTTTAGTGCCTTGGATATGGAAACAGGCCGAGAAATTTTACGGAATATGGCAACCATGCACAAGTCAGCTCATGGTCCGGACAAGGCCCCAGTCACCCGAATTATCATCTCACAGCGGATCGAAAACATTAAAGATGCCGACCAGATTCTAGTCCTCAACCGAGGGCAGATCTCTGGTCTGGGGACCCATCAGGAACTCTACGAGACCAACGACATCTATCGCTCCATATGTACCTCACAGCAGATGGGATTGGCGGTGTAAGTATGGCAAAGAAAAATAAAAAACAAACGAACCAAAGAGAAAATCAAAATCAGACCCTCGACAAGGCATCACCCCAGACGACGAATAGCAAAGGGCAAGCAAAGAAAAACAACCAAAGAGACGACCAAAATATAACCAGCAAATTAGTCCGTCACGGGCGTAGTGGCAAGGCCTTCACACGAGAGGCCATTGTCAGCATCTACCGAACCTACATGCGCCAAGACCTTTGGACGGTTCTGCTCGCAGTAGTTTTCATTGGCATTTCCCAATATGCTATGACTTATGGGACCTCCCTGCTCAAGCCGATCATCAATAGCACCATCGCACTCATGGGTAAGGAGGCTGGCGACCAGGCTACAGGAGAGGCCCTAGGCTTCCTTATCGGGAAGATGGCCCTCTTCATGCTGACCTCTGCTTTTCTTGACTTTTACACTGCCCGCACCATGAGCAAATTTTCCACCCGGGTTAGCTACCGGATGCGCGAGGGTCTCTTCAAACAAATCCAGCAGATGCCCTTATCTTTTTACGACGAGTATAAGCCGGGTGAAGTGATGAGCTCTTTTACCAATGATATTTTTAACATCGCCGATGCCCTCCAAGAGCCCCTGCCCAATACCATTTCATCACTATTTTTCATCATCATTACGATCATCTTTATGCTCATCTTGAGCCCGATCATGACCCTTATCATGCTTTCGATGATGGGATTATTTGTTCTATTGGTGGTGCGACTTGGGAAGGCCAGTGCTAAAAACTTCAGCGCTTCTCAGGCTGGCTTGGCCGACCTGACAGCCTATATCACGGAGTACCTCCAAGGGCAAAAGGTCATCAAAAACTTTAATCAAGAGGCTAAGATCCAGGAAGGGATGGACGGCTACATCAAACGTTATGCCAAAGAGCGCCACCAGGCTACGGCTGCCGCCACGATTATTTTCCCCATTTCCCGGATCATGACCATTCTTATCTTTGCGGCGATGGCTGTGATCGGGTCGATTTTTATCATCAAGCAGAAATTTGGCATGGATATCGGTACCCTGGTTACTACCCTCCAATACACCAACTCATTCACGGGGCCCGTCATGAACATGGCCGGCCAGATCCAGACTATCATCATGGCTCTGACCTCCATCCAACGAATTTACAACTACCTCATCCAGTCCCCTGAACAAGATTTAGGCCGTATTCTTGCCGTCCAAGCAAATACTCCCGCCCTCACCCCCGCTTCTCCTGATTTTTCTGCTTCCCCAGCATCGACCGACTTCACTGCAACCCCCTCCGCCCCCGCATCTCGCCTGAACAAGGGCCGCCGCTACTGGATGATCAAAAAGACGGATTTGGAAGCTTTGGATCGAGATCTTAAAGAAAAAGAATCCAAGTCCGGTTTTGTCGTGACTCAGTGGGAGAAGCAGCGCCAGGAGCTCAACCAGCTCCGCCAGCTCTTCAAGGAAGCCGATGATCCTGCCTATGGGGATGATTTGCTCGCCCCACCAACGATCTTTAATCATCTTAGCCTAGAGAGCAAGATTGGCAATCAGGAGACCGTTGATGATCCCCAGTCCTATCTTTTTGCCCCTCTCGAAGGCAAGGTGGAGTTTCAGAATGTCAGTTTTGCCTATCAGGATGATGACTATGTACTCCGCAATCTCAGCTTTGTTGCCGAACCTGGTCGCCGGGTTGCCTTTGTTGGCAAAACTGGGTCCGGCAAAACAACTGTCGTTAAGCTCTTAGCCCGCTACTACGAGATATCTGAGGGGGAGATTTTCCTTGATGGGATCAATACCAAGCTGATTGCCAAGCCCAGCCTTCGGGGTCAAATTGGGATGGTTAGCCAAGAGCAACATATGTTCTCGGGTACCATCGCCGACAACATCGCCTATGGCCGTCTCAACGCTTCCCAGGAAGATATCGAAGCAGCCGCCAGCCTGGTCGGAGCGGACTATTTCATTCGCCGCCTCGATGATGGCTACCAGACCCATATCAGCTCTGATGAAAGCATGGCCCTTTCCCGCGGACAAATGCAGCTCATCTCTATTGCCCGGGCCGACATTAAAAATCCCAGCATCCTCGTCCTTGACGAAGCAACCTCCTCGGTTGACACCCTCACCGAGCAAAAGATCGGCAAGGCCATGGACGAGATGATGAAGCAAAGGACCGTCATCGCCATTGCCCACCGGCTCAGTACCGTCATGGACAGCCACGAAATCATCTACCTCGACGAAGGCCAAGTCTGTGAACGGGGCAACCACGACACCCTCATGGCCCTCCAAGGCAAATACTATCTCCTCAACCGTGGTGCTGTCCTTGAGTAAGCCATATGTTTTGGCTACAGAAATGCCTCCTGTAGCCTCATTATTCCCCAATCATGTGCTGTCCTTGAGTAAACCATATGAGCTCTATGAGCTCCCCAACAGAGGTGTTACCCCTAAGGAAGCTGCGTAAACCGCCTCAATTTACCTTATATCGACCGAATGTCTTGATTCTAATATTTTTTCTTTTTTCCTTGACAAATATTCCCGCATCCGTTATAATGTCCCTTGTACTCGATTCTGAGCTTTCCCTTTGCCCCGGATCAAAGGCTGATTATGCTCGGTTGAGTGCGATAAGCGCCCATAGCCCAATTGGATAGAGCGTCTGACTACGGATCAGAAGGTTGAGGATTCGAGTTCTTCTGGGCGCGCCACATGAAAACCCCGTAAGCGAATGCTTACGGGGTTTTTCTTTTTCTTTCACAGATTTGACTGAGTGTGCCGAGGCTAGTTACCATATAGAAGCAACTACCGGGTTTTCTTTCTTTGCCACAGACCTGACTGCGAGGGGAGGAGCTGAAGCGACCAGCCTTGCAAGGCGTTTTTTCTTCCACGACCAACAGCTTAGCCATGAGTATATAAGCATCTAGAATGACGCACCTGCCAGGGGTGCGTCGAGAGTAGGACTGAGGTACGACTCAAAAAGGTCCCGCCTTACAGCGAGACCTTAAATTTTCAATCCACGCACCCGCAAGGGGTGCGAAGTATGGTTCTGAAAATCATACTATACCAATGTTAATTTCAATCCACGTATTCACCTAGAATTCGAAGGAATTTTATCCTGTTTTCCAGTCTACCACGTAACGATGTAAAAGTGCAATTGGTCAAGAAGAGATCAACGTAAGGTCAAAGGTAGATACTTTACAAGCGGTGCACGGACTAGGGATGATGTCCAATAAAGTGTGGGTGCGACTTGGGAATTGGTAAGATATAGATAAACTAGAGAGAGGATTTCAATCCACGCACCCGCAAGGGGTGCGACGACCCTAACCTCTTTAATCGATGAGCACCTCCGGATTTCAATCCACGCACCCGCAAGGGGTGCGACGCGACACCATCACGCCCAGCAAGTGCCACGGCTCATTTCAATCCACGCACCCGCAAGGGGTGCGACCTCCGATATGCTCCAGGGGATTGGGGCAACGGAGATTTCAATCCACGCACCCGCAAGGGGTGCGACAACAACTCCGGGGATGTTGGGGAGGTCGGCTGGCAATTTCAATCCACGCACCCGCAAGGGGTGCGACTTTCTCCACTGCTCCGGGCGACGATTTTTGAGAAAATTTCAATCCACGCACCCGCAAGGGGTGCGACAGAAACCCTATTCAATGCCCGTATCTCTTACAGGATTTC
>ERZ1673752.560-NODE-560-length-62751-cov-44.989250_pt1 | contig 62751 bp, 47 predicted proteins | sample MGYA00580195_ERZ1673752 | MGnify/ENA primary metagenome ERZ1673752 (study PRJEB41218, sample SAMN15661744) | gut metagenome | host: Homo sapiens | place: Canada: London | collected 2015-08-20/2019-03-30 | study: EMG produced TPA metagenomics assembly of...
ACGAAAAAATAATTATATAAGCAAATTTCTAAACTAAGAGTTTTGCAGAGGTCTCCATACATTAATTCTAAAATGCCAAATTTGCTCATACGAATAAGAGATGCAGATACGGCAAACTCGTCATAGCCATCAATTGTCCATCCCAAATACCACTCGGGCAATGCATTTGTATAAATCTTGTTGGTACCGTTAATCGCAATTCTCGGATTAATCGCCATTACATATCCACGGGTTTTTGATAACTTCTCAAAGAGCAATGCATCTAACCTGTTCATTTTCTTGATAATGTCGACATAGGATGGATGCACTACATTCTCCTTACTAATATCCATCGAATTAGCAAGCAAGGCGATGTACATTTCCCTCAGTGTCTCATTCTGTGCCGTATAAGTCAATGACTGTAGCAAGGGCACAGCTATTTCTGGGTCAGGACTCTTCAGCCGCTCCTCAGGTACTTTCTCCAATCGCTTTTGCACCTCTTTCTCAACGTAGTCCTCTATCTTTTCCCAACACCAAAGGAAACCACGTATTGGCGCCAGTAATGCTTTTACAGTCCTTCCAGCAACAGCCCCTACTTCAGATACAGCAGGTCTCGCTGCATCCTTATATACTTCTATACCTAAATCCTTTATCAAATCCATATATTCTTCTATATTCCGTAGTCCCGGCATCCTTTAGATGTCCTCACACCCACATCAGCCACTTCCACACTGGAACCACGGGTATTCCCTCTTCCGTGCCCTCCTCATCATACGTAATCAGCAGACACTTCCAGTCATTGTGCGCCTTGGCATACTTCGCCAGTGGTGGCACCTCCCTGTTGTAAGTGGTCTCATCCTTGATGCTGTAGGACACCTGTATGGCCAACTTCTCGTCAGGCACAATGAAGTCTATCTCCTTCTCCGCGTTCAGGAAAAACACATTCTTTTTGCCAAACCGCCTGCACAGTTCCACCGCCACCATGTTCTCCAGTAGTGATTTCTCTGAGTTCATCAGGAACAGGTTCAGCAACCCGTTGTCAACGAAATAGTATTTCTTCTGCATTTCCTTTTCCGTCAGCTTCCCGACCTCGTTCTCCATGGGCAGTATCAGCCAACTGTCAGAGGCGTAATCCACATAGTCTATCGTAGTAGGCACACTGATGGGCGACCCCGTTGACACTATCACATTCTTCAGTCTGTTATACGACAGCGGTTGCTTCACGCTCTCTGCCATCTTCTTAATCAAGATGTTCAGCACCCTGTCGTTCTTAATGTTGTTTCGCGCACAGATGTCACCAAGGTAGATTTTCTGGTACAAACTCGAAAGCATAGCCCTTTTGTTCTTAAACGACTGGATTTCTGGCAGACCACCGTAATAGAAGTACTCGGTCAGATGTCGTTTCACTTCGCTTCTCTGGATAGTGTCATACTCCCAATGCTCTTTCTGCTCTACCTGTTGCGCTGCCAGATACTCTTTGAATGAATATGGGTACGCATCATAGATAAAGAACCGTCCGCCCAGCGTGGTTGCCACCTCCTTGCTCAGCATCTTCGCATTGCTGCCCGTCACATAAACACGGTATTTTGCATCAGCCAGTCGGCGCACAAACTTATCCCAGTGAGGAATATTCTGTACCTCGTCCAGAAACACTACCGGCTTCTTACCATACAGTTCCAAATGGGCTTCCAGCAGGCTGTTGAAGTCTTCTGTCTGGAATTCCGCCAGACGTTCATCCTCAAAGTCCACAAACAGAATCTCGTCCCATCCCATTCCGGCTGCTTGTAGCTGACGCACGCGCTGATAAAGCAGGTACGACTTACCCGCATGTCTCACACCAACTATCACATAGTTGCCATTCTCTTCGAATTCAACGGGACGATTTACTATCACCGCCTCATCCACCTCACGTTGCTTACTGATTAGGCATTGTTTGATGACATCTTTACTGATACTCATATAAATTGTATTTTATAGGAATTGTGCAATTTTATAAAGTTTTGTTTGCAAAGATAGCTATTTTTTATAAAACAAACTTAATAAACCCTAACTTTTTGCGATTATTTCACACTTTTTTTATCACAAATCATCATTTTCCCTGTTTGCCTATTGTATTTGCGTTGCCCTAAACACTTCTGTCAGATACGACACAATTCTTCTTCCACGTTGCCACTTTGAGTTCTTGGATGTCATGAACTCCTTTTCATCGTGATAGATGACGGTATCAACCCTTTGGGCAGGGTCATACTTGTACTTTCTGCCAGAGAAAGTGCAGATGGCACGGAGAAATGAGGAAAAGGAAGTGTGCGGTTCGAGATGATGAGAAAGGATGAGTGCGGCCTTGATATATGCGGTTTCGTATTCGTGTTCCATGTCATTGAGAGCCATCAGAATCGCCTCCTTCAATGCTTGTTTGTCGTCGGCTATAAGAATGTCATCAATGCTCTGCTCTTCTTACTGAAAGGTTCTGCGTCCGTGTTTACCCTTAGTGTTGCCGAGGGTATTCTTCATAGCTTGTTTTAATTCTGTGTCTTCAACGTCCTTAATCTGTTTAGTCCATTCTGCCTTCTTGTCAAGTGCATTCGTTACACTTGTCTCCATTAGCTTTACAACTATAGCCTTGACACTCTCACGTATGTAGGAGATTTGTTTGGCACCAAGGCTGATCTTGCTCAATGCCATTGCGCTCCTTGGTAATCCGTGGTCATAGCAGAGATAATACAATGTACACATCAACAAGGGATTGCTGCCAGCATGAATTTGGTCACGGAGTTTGACGAAAATCTCAGGTAATGCGTGTATGGCAGATAGCATGATTCTCTTTGACAGAGTTGCAAGTTCATCAGCGGAATGTCCCTTCCCGAAAGTGAATACTGCCATCTGAACAAAAGACGGCAGCGTTTCCCAAAACTCCTGAGCAGTCACGTAGGGGACATAGATGTGTTCGTCGTCCACCTCGCTTTGGTCCTTGTCAGCCAAACTAAACTCCCTTATTAGGAACTGCTCTGACGGGCCAGTGGCATCTTTTTCCCCTACTGTCTCTGAGTACAGGCCAAATCTCAGATAGCCCTTCAAGTCCATCAATTCATCAACGACTCTGCTGGCTGCGACTACTCTATCATCAGCAGATAGCACTTCTTCAGAATCTGGTGTAAGTAATTTGCGGCATTCGATAAGAACGGATGTCGGCACAAAGCCTGCCACCATCTTAAATATGCGTTCAAGGCAACTGAAGACGTTGCGCTCCACCTTCGTCATTTCCACGGAGAAACGTGAGTATTCTTCTGGATGCTCCTGCTTCCATGAATACACTCTGTCCATTGCCTCTCTCATGGCATGCTTTTGGAAATCTTCAAAGGGTCTCATGTGGGTCTGTTTTTGCGTACAATTATTCAACACTAAACTGGTCGTAAATGACGATTTGCCCGTGTTTTCCTTCTTTGAGGTCACAATTTGTGACCCAAGATTCACCTGTTATTTCTTTTTTTGCCATTTTTGATTGAAATTCTACTTATTTGCCAATAGTTTGAGAAGCATCTCCGTTTTCTGCTCTTCTGTCATGTTCTTGACATCTTCCTCGGTCACCTTTGGCTGTAAGTCTAACAACTTGTTGTTGTACTCGAACATGGTTTCCAACGGGTATTGGGCGATGTATCTTTCTGTAATGGTCTTGTCGATTGCATGCCCCATGCTCTGCGAGATATATCTCTCCTCTACTTTGGCATGAGTGAGGTTCGTTCCGTAAGAATGTCTACACCAGGTTCCCGATGGGCGGACTTCCCAATGCAAAACGTCCTCACAGATTTTGATGACACGGTCTTGTACATTTGAGTTTTCCTGAGAGATACGCTTGCGTTTGTCGGCCTTATGTGTTGCACCTTGCAGAATATTTGGGAACACGAAGCCTTTGAGAACGGGTTCTGCCGCTATCTCATCAAGGATTTTCTGTAATGGTTCTATGATGGGGATTATTACTTCACCGCCGCCTTCTGTGCGATTTCTTGTCTTCACTCGTTTGAATTTGAACGCTTTCCTACCAGAGTCGAAATAGAATTTCGAATACTTAAGTTCGGCTGCATCGGCCATATTGAAACCGTTACACAGGTATTGGACAAGAAATAATCCCAATGAGTAATGAGCTTTTTCTGCATAACCTTTCTTCCATTTGTCAGGATAGCGTTTCTCGATAAACACCCGATACAATTCTGTCATCTGCTGGACATTCAGGTAGTGGTCCTTCCTTGTGTCGCCAACAGGTATTGTCACGAGCTTCTTTTTCTTGACATTCGAAAATGGATATTCTTGGTTGGTTAGATAGCCCCGTGACACGCATTCGTTCCAGACTGCGCGACAGTTTCGGAGATAGAGGCCTCTTGTTGCCTCTCTTATTTGACCGATTAACTCACCATTCTCGTTCAGCACACCATTCTGCATTCCATTACTCCAATACTCGATGTCTTCCTTCCCTACCTTAAAGCCTGTAATTGGCCTGTCCCAAAGAATCTTTTGGAAAGACTTCATGGCGCACTCGTATGACTCGGCAGTGGTGTATTGCTCTCCGTTGTTGTTGGTCCGAAAGAAATTAATCCTGTCCTGCCATACGCTAAAAAAGGAGGCATCCTTGGAGGTGTCAACACCCGTGAAGGCAGCCTTTATTTTATCGAGCGTCAGACTATTTTCCCTAGATGCTCAATCAGCTCCACTTGCGCCTCAAAGATGGCATCAAATTCCATTTTTTCATAGAGTTCTGAGCGGACAGCCTTGACGCTGAGATTACATACCTTCGCAAAATCTTCTTCCGTGAACTCTCCGGCCACGAAGTTGTACCACGACTTTCTGTCTATGGTATAACGCATTACGACGGAAAACGTGTTCCTATCTTTCTTGGGATGACGCTTGTCGAGGATGAGCGCATAAGTGCAATTTCCGAACCGTGCGCTCTTGTAGGTTGTGTCTAATTTCTTTGCCATTTTAAGTCAATAGTCTGGAGGTTTCAACTTCACTTTTTCTCTATTTTGGGAAAACAATGGGAAAACAAAGTCTCTCATTTTCTCCAGAAATCCCGTGTTTTCCGATGTTTTTCGGGAAAACAATGGGAAAACAGAGGCGTTTTGATACGGGGTTTTATTGGGTATCATAAACTGCTGCAAAGATAGTAACTATTTGATAATCAGCAAAACTTCTGATATTAAAAATTCACAAAATATCATTCTGCCTTACTCATAATCTGGAGGTCCCTGGTTCAAGCCCAGAGAGGTCCACAAATAGGTTTCAAAAAGACATCAAGCAACACGTCATTTTAGCCTTTAAAACAAGGATAATCGCTGTAAAATCATGGTTTTACAGCGATTTTTATTTTTATCCATATCCGTTTGACTGCTAAACTGTACCTTTTGATAGTCATTATTCGGTCATTTTCTGCTACAGAAATAGCTACACAAAAACAGAATCTCAAAAAAATGTAGCAATGAATGGAAAATGACTATTAAATTGACAGCATGCAAAGTTTTCGTTTTCAAGAACTTATGCCGAACTTTGTAGCCAAAAAGCTACACTAAAATGATGCGTTTAGACAGAAGCAAAACAAGCGAAAGGAATGAATGCATTATCCGCTGCCGTATCACCTGCAACGGTGCGTCTGCTTCATTCTCAACAGGATTGCATACCTCTCCTGTTGATTGGCAATCAAAGATAGGACGTATAAAAGTGGCAGCTAACAGAGCGAATGCCGTCAATCATCAACTGAGCTCAATAGATAAACGACTTCACGCACTCTATGAACTCGCGTTAAGAGAAGAGAACTACATCACGGCAGAATATCTTAAGGAGCAGTTCCTGCATCAAGGCAAACCTACCCCAACACTCATAGAGCTTTACCAAGCTGTCTGCGAAAGTAAGGAGGTATTGCAGGGCAAGACTATAGGAAAGGCTACCGTCAGGGCTTTTAGGGACAGCAGGAAGAGCTTTATTCAATTTCTGAAAACAAGTGGGAATGAGGATTGTCTCTCCGCTATTTCTTTCTCCTTTGCCGATTGTTTGGCTATAAGCCTGTCCATATCCTCCGAAATCTTGTTGTCCGTCACCTGCGCATAAACTTGAGTGCTTGATACGGAGGCATGCCCCATCATCTTGGCTATGCTCTCAATGGGAATACCTGCGCTTAGGCTCATCGTGCCGAATGTATGTCTTGCCATGTGGAAGGAAAGTCTTTGGCGGATACCGCAAGCCTTTCCCACAATACTCAGTTTGGCATCCATGACACTGCGGCTGCAATCACGGTGAAAAACAAGGTGGTCGCCTTTTTCTTTCACCGTCTGCTGTACCTCGCTTCTTTCCGGCTCTTTCTGGCAATGGCTGATGATGGCTTCCGCTATGGGATGTAACGGCACGATGAACTCAACCTTGGTTTTCTGACGTTCCTTTCTTATATACATCTGTCCGTCCGCTGTCGTTTGGATATGCTTGTATTCCAAATTCTCCATATCTGAGATAGCCAAGCCTGTGAAGCAGGAAAAGACAAACATCAGTCTTGCCAGCTCCGCTTCTCTGTCGTTCATCTTCATTGCCATAAGTTTCATTACATCGCTCTTTTGCAGAAAGCGTATCTTCTTTTCCTCTTTCTCATACTTGGCATTCTCAAACGGATTGCAGCGGATAATCCTCTTGCTGACCGCACGGAACATTAGTCGGCTCAGCCAGCAGAGGTTGCTGTTGACGGTAGATGCTTTCAGTCCACGCTTTTTGAGAAAGAAGCGGTATTCCTCGAACAAGTCCTCTGTAATTGTTCCGATGGATATATCCTGCACTCCTTTGTTTTCTACAAATTCACGGAGATTTCTGTCAGAATAGAACAGGTTCAGGTAAGTTCCCTCTGCCCTTGATCTGCCAACACTTTCCTTGACTGCTTGGAGTTCCGCCCTGCTCATGGCAAGGAGCGTGGTCGGATTGGTGGCAATACCTTGCAAGCGGTTCTTGATAAGTTCCACGCTTACCACTCCGTTCTTTAAAAGAATGTCCCGATAGGTCTTTTCCACCAAATCCCTGAACTCATTGATTCTTTGATTGGTCTTCCTGTTGGTTGTCAAACCCTGCTTGGTGTTCCACTCGGAGACTTTACACTCTTCTCCTGTGGTAATGGCTGCGTTCTTTCCGTCGATGGTGATACGGCAGAGAATGGCGGTATTGCCGTCTGCCTTTGTCTTCTGTCTGTTGATATAAAACAGTATCTTGAATGTACTTCTCATAATGGTTTTGATTGAATTGTTCATGTTTTATTTAACGATAAAACAATGTTGAATGAAAGAAATGGTCAGATAGCCAACTGCATATCTTCAGTGAAAGAAAGGAAACGGTCAAATTCCTCAAAGAGTTTCTGCGGTGTTACCTTTGCATAACGCTCGGTCATGCTCACGTTGGAATGCCCCAGCATCTTACTCACGGTCTCAATGGGTACACCCTGTTCAAGCGTGATGAGCGTGGCAAATGTGTGCCTTGCCGTATGTGTGGTAAAAGGAAACGAGATGCCTGCACGAAGCCGCAGGGCTTTCAAATAAGATTGGTAAGTGGCATATCCCATGAAAGGGAGCAATGTTTCCCTTTCATCGCTGTGGAGCTTCTCCATCAGCCGTATGGCTTCGGGTAGCAGTTTGACACGGCAAGGCACACTTGTCTTCTGACGGTTGAACTTCAGCCAAAGGCTACCCTCGTCATCACGCACAAGATGGGACTTGTCCAGTTCCATCAAATCACAATATGCAGCACCCGTATAACAGGCAAAGAGGAAAATATCCCTTGCCGTTTCCATTTCCTCCTCCAAGTCCTCAAAGTGGAGAGTCTTTAACTTCTCAAATGCCCCTCTGTCAAGTGCTTTGGGGAGTTTCTTGTTACCCTTGCTGATTTTGACTTTGTCAAAAAGCAGGATGTCTGCCAACCCCTCACGGTAAGCCAGCCTGCAAACTGTTTTCAAATGGGTGGCGACATTGTAGAATGAGCTCTCCTGAAATCCACACTCCCCCAAGAAGTACTGCTGAAACTCATGGATGAAGTTCTCTGTCAGTTGTGAGAAGGCTAAGTCTGAAACCTTATACTTCTTTTGGATGAACTCCTGCAAGTGGATTCTCGTGGAGTGATAGCTTGCCATTGACTCTTTTCTGATGTCTACACCGATATGACTTTCTTTCTCTTTGATGAGCATATCAAGCCTTTCGATGAGCATGCACCGTGTCTGCACACTGCCTTGAAACTGTTCCTTCACATCGGTTGCGTCAAATGGACAACCTCTTGCAAGCAAAGACTGATAGGCTGACTGGATGGACAGCAGCAAGTTCTCCAACCTGCCATTCACTTCCACCGCCTCACGACTTTTTCCGTCCATTCTGCTCTCACGGGGATTCCACAAGTCAGGATTGCAGGAGAGCTTGCAACTGAACTGCGCGATGGAACGTCCGATGGTTATCCGCCCCATAATCGGAGCCTTACCCGACTTGTCCAGACCGCTCTTTTTGAGGTAGAGCAACACCTTCATTTTTTCTGTTTTCATACGCTTTGATGTTTTGTGGCAAAATTACCAAATTCAAAGCGTTCCTCACTTATGCAGAAAACTGCCGACCGCAGCAACAGCCACACGAGCGAAAATAATTCAGTTACCGAACATTGCTCCATCGTTACCTATGACGAAATCGGGTAACGCTCTGGTAACTGAACTTCTGCTTAAATCTGCATACACCTGCCCTTTTTGAAAAGGGTACTTCTATGCAAATTATTCAGTTTCCTTCTCATAATCAGTCAGTTTACACCAACTTTGATATTTCTTCATTTTCGTTGATTAGTTGCAGACCAAATACGCCGTAATTACAGACCAAACTCGCCGTATTTACAGACCAAATTCGGCGTATTTGTAACACAAAACCGCCGTATTTGCATTTTGATTGACAACGAACTTCAATGTGTTTTCATGCGGGACGCCGGCCGGCAAGGCACAGAGCGTTACGGCGCACCCGCCACGCCGCCGTCTCAGCGAGTTCTCCCGCGCAGCAGCGAGAGCATTATGCGGGCTGTCTCCCTTGGCGCGTTGTCATATCCGAGGGCGTTTTCCATGTCCTCGTATCCGTGGAGCATTTTCTCGCGGGCATCGCCTCCCGGCAGTATCGACCCGAGGTGGGCGCGCAGGTTGTTCTCGGTGAACTGTTCCGCCACGAGTTCCGGCACGACATCCTTGCCGGCGATGAGGTTCACGAGCGACACATACGGCGCCTTTATGAGTTTCTTGCGCAGCCATCCGACAATCTTATGCATCGGGGTCTCGTAGCACACCACCTGCGGCACATGGAAAAGCGCCGTCTCGAGCGTCGCCGTGCCACTTGTCACCAACGCCGCATCGGCGTGCATCAACAGTGCGAACGTATCGTTGTCGATTACGCTCACAGGGTAGTCGCGCACGAACGGGGCGTAGTATTCGCTGCCGATGCCCGGCGCGCCTGCCAGCACCAGCTGATAGTCGCGCGAGTGTTCGCTTGCCACTTTCAGCATCATTGGCAGGTTGTCCTTTATCTCCTGTTTCCGGCTTCCTGCGAGTATGGCTATCATCGGACGCCCGTCAAGGCCATGCCTTGTCCGGAAACCGGCGGCAGTCTCCCAGTAGTTGCTGTGAAACTCGTCAATCTCGGTGGCCGTGGGGTTGCCGACATAGTGTACCGGATAGTTGTGCCTCTGCTCAAAGAATTCTTTCTCGAAGGGCAGTATCGAGAACACCTCATCCACGTCGCGCCTGATGTTCTTTATCCGGTACTCCTTCCACGCCCACAGCTTCGGCGCGATGTAATAGAAGATTGGGATTTTGGAGTGGCGGTGCACATACTTGGCAATGGCGAGGTTGAAGCCTGGGTAGTCAACGAGTATCAGCGCGTCAGGGGCCCAGTCCAGTATGTCGCGCCTGCACATCCTCAAGTTTCTCGCTATTTTTGGCAGGTGCATCAACACAGGCACGAAGCCCATGTATGCCATATTGCGGTAGTGGCGCACCCGCGTGCCTCCCACCGCCGTCATGTTGTCGCCCCCGAGGAAGCGGAAGTCGGCCTTCTTGTCCCTGTCGCTGAGTGCCTTCATAAGGTGCGAGGCGTGCAGGTCGCCACTCGCCTCGCCCGCGATGATGTAGTATTTCATGGCCTGTATATGTTAAGTTTCACAAAATTCCATGCCGCGCAGTCCCCCGCGCAGCCTTGTTTCCGATACCGTAGTGCCTCACACCGGGAAGTCCCACGATGCCATTCTCTCAATCATGGGATAGTTGGTTACGTCAATCTGCGTCGGCGTCACCGCCACATATCCGTGCCTCAGTGCCCAGTTGTCGGTGTCTTCGGCCTCCGGTTCGTCGTTGGCGTAACGCCCTACCATCCAGTAATACTCATATCCCCTGGGATGCTGGCGGCGAACGGTCTCGCTAAGCCACGACCCCTTGGCCATTCGGCACACCTTTACGCCTTTGTACTCGTCAACAACGGGGAAGTTTACGTTGAGGCACACACCAGTGGGCAGGCCCTCGCGGAGGATCTTTCCGGTGACATAGCGCACCACGGCAGTCATTGGCGAGAAGTCGGCATCATGCCTATGGTCGCACAGCGAGAAAGCCACCGACGGTATGTATTTCATGCAGCCCTCGAGCGCTATCCCCATCGTTCCGGAATAGTGCGTGTTGACCGATGCGTTGTCGCCGTGGTTTATGCCCCCGATCACCATGTCGGGGCGTCGCGTGAGGATATTTCCCAGCGCCAGTTTCACGCAGTCCACCGGCGTGCCGTTTGACGACCACACCTGCAGTCCGTCCTCGCCGTGCCGTTTCTCGAGCCTCAGCGGCATTGTTCCCGAGAACGCGCACGACGAGCCGGAGCGTGCCGTGTCCGGCGCGCACACGATTATGTCTGCCATGTCACGTATCATTTCCACGAGGCACGCCAGCCCCTTCGCTTCGTAGCCGTCGTCATTTGAAATAAGTATTAACGGTCTGTTATTTTTCATAAAAATTTCAATCTTTCGGTGCAAAAGTAGTAAAAAAACACCATTTTCCAAATTTTTTGTATAACTTTGCCAGATATTTTGGAACGTGGTGCATACGATAAGGGCAAAAAGGAGTGCTTTTGAAACATGCGGCAGGCCTCTTTGAGGATTACGTCAAGAAATCACAGATGTTTTAAGTCATCAGGAATAAAAACGACAGTAAAAAGGAAATGGGAAAAATCATTGCATTAGCCAATCAGAAAGGTGGCGTGGGCAAGACCACGACAAGCATCAACCTGGCAGCATCGCTCGCCACTCTCGAGAAGAAGGTGCTAATCGTTGACGCAGACCCTCAGGCGAATGCGTCGAGCGGGCTGGGTGTTGATCTCAACGAGGTGGAATGCTCCCTGTACGAATGTATCATCGACGGCGCCGGCGTGCGCGACGCGATGTACACCACGGACATCGGGACACTCGACATCATACCGAGCCACATAGACCTCGTCGGGGCGGAGATTGAGATGCTCAACCTGCCCCAGCGGGAACGCGTGATAAAGAAAATCCTCGAGCCGGTAAGGGATGAGTACGACTACATACTCATCGACTGCTCGCCGTCGCTTGGGCTTATAACAGTCAACGCGCTGACGGCCGCCGACTCGGTCATCATACCGGTGCAGTGCGAGTACTTTGCCCTTGAGGGAATAAGCAAGCTGCTCAACACGATACGCATCATCAAGAGCAAACTGAACCCGCAACTGGAGATTGAGGGATTCCTGCTCACGATGTACGACAGCCGCCTGCGGCTGGCACGGCAGATATACGACGAGGTGAAGCGGCATTTCCAGGAACTGGTGTTCAAGACCGTCATACAGCGCAACGTGAAGCTGTCTGAGGCACCGAGCCACGGCCTGCCAGTGATACTCTACGACGCTGACTCCACGGGAACGAAGAACCACCTCGCACTGGCAAGGGAAATAATAAACAAGAACTGACATGGCAGTAAGAAAGAAATATGGCGCCTCCGGGCACAGCGCACTCGGCAGGGGACTCGATGCCCTAATATCCACCAGCGAGGTGAGGACGCAGGGATCGTCAACGATATGCGAGGTGCCGATATCACAGATTGAGGCAAACCCTAACCAGCCACGGCGCGACTTCGACCAGGAATCACTGCAGGAGCTGGCACAGAGCATCAGGGAAATAGGCATCGTCAGCCCGATAACGCTGCGCAAGATTAGCGACGACAGATACCAGATCATCGCGGGCGAGAGGCGCTGGAGGGCATCGCAGATGGCCGGGCTCGACGCGCTGCCGGCATACATACGCACGACGAGCGACGAGAACGTGATGGAAATGGCGCTCGTAGAGAACATACAGCGCGAGGACCTGAACTCAATAGAAATCGCGCTCGCCTACCAGCACCTGCTTGACAGCACCGGAATGACGCAGGAGAAAGTGGCGGAGCGCGTGGGCAAGAGCCGCACCGCCGTCACCAACCACCTGCGGCTGCTGAAACTGCCGGCACAGGTTCAGGTGGCGCTGCAGAAGAGGGAGATTGACATGGGCCACGCGCGCGCGCTGCTGTCAATAGAAAGCCCGTCGCAGCAGATACGCGTGTTCCGCGACATACAGAAGAACGGATACTCGGTAAGACAGGTGGAGAACCTCATCAAGCGGATGAAAAACGGAAACGGCGAAGGCGCGGGAAAAGCGCAGAAGAAGAAAGCGCCGATGCCGGAGGAATACGCTACGATGCGCAACAAACTGGCAGAGATGTTCAGCAGCAACGTCGAGATGACATGCTCTGCCGGCGGCAAGGGGAAGATAACAATCCCGTTCGGCAGCGGGGAAGAACTGGAAAGGATAATGAGCGTGTTCGACAAAATGAAATAACAACAGCCGCGTGAGGACACTGCCGAACATCATACACAGGATTGCGGCGGCGGCAATGATAGCCGCCGCGTGCTTCCCAGCCGCTGCCGCAGCGCAGGCGGAGACCGACAGCACGTTCATTTCCGGCTACGGCGCGGAAAAGGAGGAGAGTGCCGCAGGGGAGGAGATTTACAGCAATGCCGCTGCCGACACCACCGTGATGGCAGAAAGACCTCCGCTCGCTGCCCAAAGACGCAACAGGGACAAGGTGAAACGCGCCGGGAAAGACTGGGAAACATGGCGCCCCGACCCCAAGAAAGCACTATGGCTCGCAATCGTGCTGCCGGGCGCAGGGCAGATATACAACCGCAAATACTGGAAACTGCCCATAGTCTATGGTGGTTTCCTTGGCTGCATATACGCCATGCGGTGGAACAACATGATGTACAACGACTACTCGCAGGCATACCTCGACCTGACGGACAACGACCCGCAGACACAGAGCTACAACCAGTTCCTGCACCTCGGGGCAGCAATAACCGATGAAAACAAGGCGAGGTACGAGAACCTGTTCAGGAAGCGGAAAGACTACTACCGCCGATACCGCGACCTCAGCTTCTTCATCATTGTGGGCGTGTATGCGCTATCGGTGATCGATGCCTACGTTGACGCGTCGCTGTCGGAGTTCGACATATCGCCGGACCTCACCATGAGGATAGGCCCGGCGGTGATGAACAGCGGCGCGGGAGGAAACATGCTGAAGTCGGCAGCCGTGGGAGTGAACTGCTCGCTGACCTTCTGACAATAACCATTTTGAACAATAAACAAACGACAGATATGAAGAAAAGACTTTTTTTTACCATCGCCGCGATGTTCACCGTCACATTATCTGCATTCGCACAATATGACGATGAATATGAAATAATTGTCACCGACGCCAACGGACAGCGACAGGAAATAGACATTCCCGAAGCAATGACGTTCGAGGTGGACAGTATGCTTAACCAATATTACTCAAAGACATTCCTGGCAGACGACGAGAACTGCACCACAAGCAGCAGCGACCCGGAGTTCACCGACCAGGAATACATCGACCGCCTCAGCCGGCTGCCATACGTCGTGCCAATGCCCTACAACGAGATCGTGAGGAAATTCATCGACCGATACACCAAGTCGGGGCGCAGGACGGTGGGATACATGATCGCGGCGATGAACTTCTACACGCCGATATTCGAACAGGCACTCGAGACATTCGGCGTGCCGCTCGAACTGAAGTACCTGCCCGTAGTGGAGTCAGGACTGAACCCGTCGGCGGTATCCCACGCCGGGGCGGCAGGGCTGTGGCAGTTCATGATCACCTCCGGCAAACGCTACGGGCTGCGCGTCAACTCGCTCGTCGATGACCGCCGCGACCCGATAAAGTCATCCTACGCCGCAGCCGAACTGCTGAGCGACCTGTACCGCATCTTCGGCGACTGGCATCTCGCACTGGCAGCATACAACTGCGGGCCGGACAACGTGAACCGGGCAATCCACCGCGCCGGGGGGAGCAAGGACTACTGGACGATATACCCCTACCTGCCACGCGAGACACGAGGCTATGTGCCGGCATTCATCGCAGCGAACTACGTTATGAACTATTACTGCGAGCATAAAATCTGCCCGATGAGGTCAACACTGCCAGAGAAGGCCGACACCGTCATGGTGGACCGCGACGTGAGCTTCAAGACCATATCCGACTACTGCGGCATCCCGGTGGAGCAACTGCGCGCGCTCAACCCACAGTACAGGCGCGACGTGGTGAACGGGAGCAGCGAGCCGTCGGCCATAAGCATGCCGCCGGCAGCCGTGCTGGCGTTCATCGACAACCAGAAGAAAATATACGCAGAGTCGTCGAGCGTGACGTTCTCCGACAACGCGGACTCGTTCACTTCGTACGAGACGGCGAGAAGCCAGCCGCAGACTACAAGCAGCGGATATACGAACAGGTCATACAGCAACGCGCAGCAGTACTACACCGCACCGAGGTACAAATACAATAACAGCCGGGCGAAAGCCGCGACGAGACGCTACTCGTCGGCGCGGAAAAAGAGCGGAGCGTCATGGAAAGGCAGGAAATCTGGCAAGAAAAGGACAACCCGCAACACACGGCGCAGGCAAAATGCACAGAGCGTAACGATAAAGAAAGGCGAAACCCTGTCAGGACTGGCACGCAAGCACGGGACAACCGTTAAGAAACTGAAGCAGCTCAACGGCATAAAGGGCTCGAATATACGGGCAGGAAAGAAAATAAGAGTGAAATAATAACGAATGAACGATAATGTATGGACACGCCGTCACGCACGCATGTCCATACATTCATAACATACGAGAGAACAGGAAAAGCACACGCTCTGCGCGCAGACCTTCACGGAATGGAAAGGAAAAACAATATGGAAGAGCAGGAAAACAAAGGCATGACACGCGAAGAGGCGGAGGAGAAACTCGTGAACGACGCGTTCAGGGAACTGCTGGACGCTTACCTCGCATCGCGGCACCGCAAGAAAGTGGACATCATAACCAAGGCGTTCAACTTCGCAAAGCAGGCGCACAAGGGTGTCCGCCGCCTTTCAGGCGAGCCGTACATAATGCACCCCATCGCCGTGGCGCAGATAGCGTGCGAGGAGATGGGGCTCGGCTCGACGAGCATCTGCTCCTCATTGCTGCACGACGTTGTGGAGGACACAGACTACACAATAGAGGACATCGAGAACATATTCGGAAAGAAAATAGCGCAAATAGTCAACGGCCTGACGAAAATCTCCGGCGGAATATTCGGCGACCAGGCTTCGGCACAGGCAGAGAACTTCAAGAAACTGCTGCTGACAATGAGCGACGACATCAGGGTCATACTGATAAAAATTTGCGACCGCCTGCACAACATGCGCACACTCGCCAGCCAGCCGGCAAACAAGCAATACAAAATCGCAGGGGAAACACTATATATATACGCACCACTCGCCAACCGTCTGGGACTTAACAAGATAAAGACGGAACTCGAGAACCTGAGCTTCAAGTTTGAGCACCCTGAGGAGTACAGGTATATCGTGAACAAACTCGAAACGAGCAGCGTGAAACGAGACGAACTGTTCGAGGAGTTCACCACCCCAATAAGGGAGAAGCTCGTGGAAATGGGCATAAAATATGAGATAAAGGCAAGAGTGAAAAGCCCATATTCCATCTGGAACAAGATGCAGACCAAGCATGTGGCCTTCGACGAAATATTCGACATACTCGCCGTGCGCATCATATTCACCCCCGACAAGAGGGAGAACGAGATCAACGAATGCTTCAACATCTATGTCGCGATAAGCAAGCTTTACAAGGCACATCCGGGACGGCTGCGCGACTGGCTGAGCCACCCGAAAGCCAACGGATACCAGGCGCTGCACGTCACGCTGATGTCGAAGACGGGACAATGGATAGAGGTGCAGATAAGGAGCGACCGCATGGACGAAATCGCGGAGCAGGGCTTCGCGGCACACTGGAAATACAAGGACGGCGGAGGCGAATACACCGAGGACGAGACCGAGCTGAACGACCTGCTGCAAACAATAAAGGAAATACTCGACGACCCGCAGCCGAACGCAATGGATTTCCTCGATGCAATAAAGATGAACCTCTTCGCCACAGAGATATTCGTATTCACGCCGAAGGGCGAGATAAAGACCATGCCGGCAGGATGCACCGCGCTCGACTTCGCATTCCAGATACACACCGAATTAGGAAGCCACTGCATCGGGGCGAAAGTGAACCACAAACTGGTGCCGCTGAGCCACAAGCTTCAGAGCGGAGACCAGGTGGAGATACTCACAAGCAACTCGCAACGCGTTGACCCTCAGTGGGTGAATTTCGTTGAGACGGCAAAGGCGAAGAACAAAATTCTCTCAATACTGAGGAAAGAGGGACGCGAGATACAGAAGAAAGGAGAGGAAATACTGAAGGAGTTCCTGGAAAAGCACGACATGGAGCCGACACTGTCCACACTCGACAAACTGTGCGAACTGCACGACGTGCAGAAACACGAGACACTGTTCCTGGAAATCGGCAACAAGAATATAATACCGGACGAACGCGACATCAGCACACTGCAAGGCAAACGGAAGAAGCCAGGGAACGGCGGGTGGAGACGGTATGTGCCATTCCTCGGCAACAAGAGCAAGGCGGAGCTGGAACAAAAGGGGGCGGAGAGCACCGGCGCGCTCTTCGTCGTGCCAAAGGACATGAACCGCAAGAAGCCTATATTCGTGACCGACGAGAACATATCGCAATACATCTTCAAGGACTGCTGCCACGCGATACCGGGAGACGACATACTCGGTTTCATAACAAGCGACAACCACATAGAAATCCACAAACGCTCGTGCGTCGTGGCATCGAAACTGAAATCTGGCTACGGCAACCGCATACTCGACGCAAAGTGGAAAACGCGCAAGGTGCTGTTCTTCGAGGCCGAGATAAAAATACGGGGCATAGACCGAGTGGGAATACTCAACGAAGTGACGCAGGTGCTTTCGTCACAGTTCGGAGTCAGCGTGAGGAAAATCACCGCGTGCAGCGATGCGAGCATATTCGAGGGGAGCATGGAACTGCGCGTCCACGACCGTGAGGACGTGCAGACGATAATCAGCAGACTGAAAAAAATCGACGGGCTGAAAGAGGTCAACGGGATAAACTGACCCGCGTTGCCCAAGACACGGGGCCGCCTGGCGAGCACGCACACGCCGTCAGGTCAGGTAGTCGAGCTGCCGCTTCAGTTCGCGGAGGTCATCACGCACACGGATTAGCCGCTCGAGAGCCTGCGTGCTGCTGTCCACATTCTTCTTGTTCTGCTGCAGCATCTTGCGCGCCGCCGCGAGCTTGAAGCCCCGCACCTTGACGAGGTTATATATAAGGCGCAGCTGCTCGATCTCCTTGTCAGAATACTGGCGCACGCGGTTGCCCGTGGTCTTAGGCTTAATCTGCGGGAACTCGGTCTCCCAATAACGCAGGAGGCTGTCCGTGACACCGAACATCTCCGCCACTTCCTTGATGGAGTAGTACAGTTTCCTTGGCTTATCTTTCTTTAATGGCATCTTCTGCAATAACTTTTTCATCACATACCGCCGCCATACCGTTCCGTATACGGGATATTTCCTGCAAATATACAAAATAAATCGCAACAAGAAACAAATACCGCAGGATTTTTATTAATTTTGCACTCAAAATCAATTAACAGCATACAGGAAACAAACAAAACAAGATATACATGATGAAAGCAAACGAAATCCGCGAATCTTTCAAGAAGTTCTTCGAGTCGAAAGGCCACACAATAGTCGCATCGGCGCCAATGGTGGTGAAGGACGACCCCACGCTGATGTTCACTAATGCAGGAATGAACCAGTGGAAGGACATCATCCTCGGCACCCGCGACCCAGAGCCGCGCCGCCGCGCAGACACGCAGAAATGCCTGCGGGTGAGCGGCAAGCACAACGACCTCGAGGAGGTGGGGCATGACACATACCACCACACCATGTTCGAGATGCTCGGCAACTGGTCGTTCGGCGACTATTTCAAGGAGGGCGCGATTGACATGGCATGGGAATATCTCGTTGACGTGCTGCACCTATGCCCCGGGGACCTCTATGTCACGGTGTTCGAGGGCGCGCCAGGCGAGGACATCCCGCGCGACGACGAGGCCGCACGCTTCTGGGCGAAGCACGTCCCAGCCGACCACATCATCAACGGCAACAGGCACGACAACTTCTGGGAGATGGGCGACACGGGCCCATGCGGCCCATGCTCGGAAATCCACCTCGACTCACGCAGCGCGGAAGAGAAGGCCAAAGTGCCGGGACGCGAGCTCGTGAACAAGGACAACCCGCAGGTGATCGAGATATGGAACCTCGTGTTCATGCAGTTCAACCGCAAGGCCGACGGCACGCTCGAGAAACTCGCAATGAACGTGATAGACACGGGCATGGGCTTCGAGCGGCTCGTGAGGGCCATACAGGGCAAACGCTCCAACTACGACACCGACGTGTTCCAGCCATTGATACGCGAGATAGAGAAACTCAGCGGAATGAAATACGAGGGCGAAGGCCAGTGCGGTGACGGCACGGCATCACCCAGCCAGTCAACAGTGGCGATGCGCGTGATTGCCGACCACATACGCGCCGTGAGTTTCTCCATCGCCGACGGACAGCTGCCCGGCAACGCAAAGGCAGGATATGTTATACGCCGGATTCTGCGCCGCGCCGTGCGCTACGCATACACTTTCCTCGGACAGAAAGAGGCGTTCCTGTTCAAACTCGTGCCGATGCTCGTGCACGAGATGGGCGACGCATACCCGGAACTGAAGGCACAGCGCGAGCTCATCACGCGCGTCATCAAGGAGGAGGAGGACTCTTTCCTGCGGACACTCGACAAGGGCATCAACATGCTCAACGGCGCGATGGAAGAGATGAGGGCCGGCGGCAAGCACGAACTCGACGGGGCGCAGGCCTTCAGACTGTTCGACACCTACGGCTTCCCGCTCGACCTCACCGAACTGATATGCCGGGAGAACGGTTTCACGGTTGACGCGAAACGCTTCGGCGAGGAGATGAAGAAACAGAAGGAGCGCGCGCGCAACGCCGCCGCCGTGGAGAACGGCGACTGGATAACAGTGGGCGGGGGAGACGCCGCCACGGAACAGAAATTCGTGGGCTACGACCACACCGATTACGAATGCCGCATCACACGATACCGGAAGGTGACACAGAAGAAGAGCCACTTCTACGAACTTGTGCTCGACAGCACGCCTTTCTACGGCGAGATGGGAGGACAGGTGGGCGACCAGGGCGTACTCGTGAGCGAAGACGAGACGGTGCAGGTGGTTGACACCAAGCGCGAGAACAACCAGTCAATACACATCGTCAGGGAACTGCCCAAGAACATCGGGGCACCGTTCATGGCGTGCGTCGACACCGACAAGCGCGAGGCAAGCGCGGCAAACCACAGCGCGACACACCTCCTGGACTACGCCCTGAAGAAGGTGCTGGGTGACCATGTCGAGCAGAAGGGCTCGCTCGTAAGCCCCGACACGCTGCGCTTCGACTTCTCTCATTTCCAGAAGACGACCGACGAGGAGCTACGCCAGGTGGAACGCTTTGTGAACGAAATGATACGCAGCAACATCGCCCTCGAGGAATTCCGCGACACCCCGATAGACGAGGCACGCAAGATGGGCGCCGTGGCACTGTTCGGCGAGAAGTACGGCGACAGTGTGAGAGTCGTGAGGTTCGGGCCAAGCATAGAGTTCTGCGGAGGCATACACGTCCGTGCAACGGGCAGCATCGGCATGTTCAAGATAGTGAGCGAGTCGAGCGTGGCGGCTGGAATACGCCGCATCGAGGCAAAGACCGGCAGGGAGTGCGAGGAGATGATTTACAATCTCGAGGACGGTGTGCGCGCAATCAAGGCGATGTTCAACAACACCAAGGACCTGAAAGGCACGATACAGAAATACATCGGCGAGCACGACGAGCTGAAGAAGCAGGTGGACAAGTTCGTCGCAGAAGCAATAGAACGTATCAAGGACAAACTAACAGACAGTCCGCGCATCATCAACGGCGTCAAGGTATATAGCGCGGTGCTGCCCATAAAGCCAGAGCAGGCCAAGGATCTCGTGTTCAAGGTGCGTGCCGCAGACCCGGTGCATTCGCTCTGCGTGGTGGGAAGCGTCTATGACAACCGCCCGATGCTGAATGTGATCGTCAGCGACGACCTCGTGAAGGAGAACGGAATAAACGCCGGGAAACTGGTGCGCGAGGCTGCGAAACTCATACAGGGCGGCGGAGGCGGACAGCCACACTTCGCCTCGGCTGGCGGAAAGAACGCCGACGGCATCAGCGCGGCAGTGGACAAGGTGATCGAACTGGCCGAGCTGTGAGCAAGCGCACGCACGGCAGGAAAGATGCGGCAGGGGGACAAGGGACTCCTCTGGACGGGTAAGCCCAAACCGGCCATTGCAAAACCGGTTTGTTACCAATGACGGCCAGGCTTGTGACCCGTTGCCAACAAGTATGCAAATACGCCGAATTTGCGGTGCAAATACGCCGAATTTAAAATGCAATTACGCCGAATTTGCGATGCAAATTCGGCGTAATTGCATTGTTGCCGGACACAATGTTACAATCCGCCGCTATTCATTGGCGTTTATTTCAGTGGACAACAACGATAGTCCCGGGCCGCCTACTCCGCCAGGGCTTCCATTATCTTTGCCTCGAGTTCCTCGCAAAGCTCGGGGTTGTCGGTCAGCAGTTTCTTTACGGCCTCGCGTCCCTGTCCTAATTTCGCGTCACCGTAGGAATACCACGAACCGCTCTTGCGGATAACGCCGTAGTCCGACCCGAGGTCAACGATCTCGCCAACCTTCGATATTCCGTTGCCGAACGTTATCTCGAACTCCGCCCTGCGGAACGGTGGAGCCACCTTGTTCTTCACCACCCTCACCTTTGTAAGGTTGCCGAGCACCTCGTCTCCTTCCTTTATCGGCGCGCCCCGGCGTATGTCTATGCGCACGGAAGAGTAGAACTTCAGCGCGTTTCCGCCCGTCGTGGTCTCCGTCGGGCCGTATACCTGCCCTATTTTCTCGCGCAGCTGGTTGATGAATATGCACGTTGTGTTTGTCTTGGAAATCGTGCTCGTGAGTTTCCTCAGTGCCTGGCTCATGAGCCTTGCCTGCAGTCCGACGACGTTGTCGCCCATCGCCCCCTCTATCTCTTTCTTCGGCGTGAGTGCCGCGACCGAGTCTATCACAATTATGTCTATCGCTGACGACGATATGAGCTGGTCGGCAATCTGCAGAGCCTGCTCGCCGTTGTCCGGCTGCGATATGAGCAGGTTGTCCACGTCAACCCCCAGGTGCTGCGCATAGAATCGGTCGAACGCGTGCTCTGCGTCTATGAATGCCGCATATCCCCCCATCTTCTGCGTCTCTGCGATGGCATGTATGGCCAGCGTTGTCTTTCCCGAGGATTCCGGGCCGAATATCTCTATCACGCGCCCTCGCGGATAGCCCCCCACGCCGAGTGCCGCATTCAGTCCGATGCTTCCCGTCGGTATGACATCCACGTTCTCCACGCTATCGTCCCCGAGTTTCATTATCGCGCCTTTTCCGAAATCCTTTTCTATCTTTTCCATTGCCGCCTGCAATGCCTTCATCTTCTCGCTCTGCGGGTTTGCGGCAGCCGTGTCTTCTGTTTTCTTTGCCATTTCTTGATTAAATAAATGTTTTGTTCCACACCACGGTGAAATACTAAAGTTCCAAGTCTCCGTCAAACACCTCTTTCCAGGGCAGCCCCTGACGGTTGAGCTGTTCCATGAACGGGTCTGGGTCGAACTCCTCGACGTTCCACACTCCAGGCTTCCGCCATATTCCCTTCACGAGCATCATCGCCCCGATCATTGCCGGCACGCCCGTTGTGTAGCTCACGCCCTGCATCCCCGTCTCATTGTAAGCAGCCTGGTGCGAGCAGTTGTTATATATATAGTATGTGCGCTCCTTGCCGTCCTTCACGCCTTTTATGCGGCATCCTATGGATGTCTCGCCGTCGTAGTTCTCGCCGAGGTCCTGCGGGTTCGGCAGCACTGCCTTGAGGAATTGCAGCGGCACGATTTTCACGCGCGCCGTCTTCCCCGTCCCGTCTGCCAGCGGGGCCTCGTATTCAATCTCGTCTATGCGGCTCATGCCGAGGTTCTCGATTACGTCGAGGTAGGTGAGATACTGCTGTCCGAACGTCATCCAGAAGCGTGCCGTCCTGATAGTCGGGTAGTTCTTCACGAGCGATTCCAGTTCCTCGTGGTGCATGAGGTACGACTCCCTCGGGCCGATGTTGGGATATGTCAGCGGCTTGTGTATGCTTAGCGGCTCTGTCTCGATCCACTCGCCGTCCTTGTAGTACAGTCCCTTCTGCGTTATCTCGCGTATGTTTATCTCCGGGTTGAAGTTCGTGGCGAACGCCTTGTGATGGTTTCCCGCGTTGCAGTCCACTATGTCGAGCTGCGTCATCTCGTCGAAGTGGTGCTTTGCGGCGTATGCAGTGAATATCCCGCTCACTCCCGGGTCGAAGCCGCAGCCGAGTATCGCGCACAGCCCAGCCTGCTCGAAGCGCTCCTTGTATGCCCACTGCCACGAGTATTCGAAGTGAGCCTCGTCCTTCGGCTCGTAGTTGGCGGTGTCGAGATAGTTGCATCCGCAGGCAAGGCACGCATCCATTATCGTCAGGTCCTGGTAGGGCAGCGCGAGGTTTATCACCAGCTCGGGCTTGAAGCCACTGAAAAGAGCCTTGAGCTGCTCCACGTCGTCGGCGTCCACCTGTGCCGTGGTGACGCTCAGCGGCGCGGGCTTGGTGCCGAGGACATAGTGCGTCTGTCCGCCCCTATCCTGCCGTTCCGTTATGTCCAGCCCTGAGCGCGACGCCAGGCCGGCCACCAGTTTGTCGCATTTATCCTTGCGGCGGCTGGCAATCATAAACTCTGTGAACACGTCGGTGTTCTGCGCAATCTTGAAGGCGGCGACCGTGGCCACGCCTCCTGCTCCAATCATAAGTATTCTGCTCATATTTCTCTCTTACTTGTTTTACGGTTGTCACGACAGCGGGAGACATCCGGCAGGCGCCCGCCGTCTATTTGCTGCAAAGTTATCATAATTCGTTGAGAACGCAAAGCGAAATCTTTTATTTTTGAGTTACATTCCAATTATCATATTGTCGCGCCCGCGCGCCAAAGCCGCCGAATTGAGATGGCCTCCACTGCATCATCCGCACGCTCCGCGCGGCATGTCCCTCACCCCAGTTCCTCGCCCTTTATCCCGAGGGCGTTCATCAGGGAGTAGCCCAGTATCTCCTGCCGGAAGTTCCCGCCCGGCATCGGCTGCATGGCAAATAGCGTGACGCGCTTGTCGTCGCCGCAGCTGGAGAGAAGCCGCCGCAGGCGGTCGTATATGTCGCTCCCCTCGGTGTCCGGCACGACCATTATGCGTTTCACCTCCGGGCGCGCCGCAACGATCTGCACCAATTCGAGCAAAGTGCTGTCCTTGTCGGATATTTGCGGTATTTCCACGGCCGTCAGGACGAACTCGCCGAGGCTGTCGCGGAAGGCCTTCCCACTGATTTCGCCGTCATAGCCGGCAGGAACGAAATTCTCCATCGCCGTCTTGCCGCTGTCGTGCAGCAGCACGACGCGCGTGTCTCCGCCGCCCTCGCGCACCCCACCGTCCAGCGCCACACAGTCTATCCACCGTGCGAGGTCGGCGCCAGGCACTCTTCTCATCAGCATACGCTCGAAGTTCACGGTGAGGTCGAACGCCACCCTGTCAACATAATCGGCATCGGCGATAATCACGTTCTCGCCCCATTCTTCACGCCTCAGTTCTTCTTTCATCGATGCAAAGTTATGTTTTTTGTCACAAACGGCAAAATATTGAAGTATATTTCGTAACTTTGCAGGTTGATAAACCGTCCTTTGGCAAGGACGGTAACATCAATAACAATAACCATCTGACAGAGCATGGACAAACCATTATTACTGATTTCGCTGCTGGCGGTGATTTTCCCAGGCATCGCCGGCGCACAGACGGCTATGCGCGACCTTTGGGTTCAGATGCCCGACAGCATCGTAGCCTATCTTGACAAGGACAAACGCGCGGAGATTGCCGAACTGTACCAGGCGGAAATGAAGACGGAGACAAAGAACAAACTTGATGGCACGACCGTAATGGACACGCTGACCGACGACTTTGCCTGCATCACGCTGAATGCAAGCGCCACGATGCAGATTAAGAAACTTGAGGCAGGCAACTCCTTCGTCATCTGCGTTGTAAGGAATTTCAATGCGCCTGAAACCGACAGCGAGATAAACTTCTTCAGTCCGGAATGGAAGCCGCTTGACGGCGATTTCGGGCTACCCAAGACTGACGATGCCGAAAGGACAAAAGCCTTTTTCACCGAGCGGCCTGACAGCATCACGGCAGCGGATTACAACGAGCGTCTCTCCCTCATAGACCCTGTAATGCTCTGCGCCTCCCTATCAGCCGACGGGCAGTTCATCACGCTCACCATCACCACCCCGCTGATTAACAGCGAGGAGAGAAAGAGCGTCGTGCCGATAATAAGGAAGAGGAAATTCAGATGGGAAGGACAATCGTTCGCGCCATGCTGAAAGCGTTATGCCACGGAGCGCAGCAAACTGGCAGCATTCCGCACGCACATACATTTAATGACACCGCATACCCCTTATAATTAATAATTGTATTTGAATGACAACATTATCATTTGTTATCGTCGCCGCGTTCATCACCGGCTATTTCTTCATAGCCATCGAAAGCGTGACCAAAGTGAACAAGGCGGCAGTCGCGCTGCTGATGTTCGTGGCGTGCTGGACGCTGTTCATGATCGATCCTTCGCAGTACCTGCCCGGGGCGGTCGGCGACGGCATAGGCAGTGCCGTGGGAAGCGAGATTGAGCGTCACCTGGGAAGCACGTCCACGACGCTGTTCTTCCTCATGGGAGCAATGACAATCGTGGAGCTCGTTGACCAGAACGGCGGGTTCAACTTCGTGCGCAACTGGGTTAAGACAAGCGACAAGAGGGTTTTGCTCTGGCGCGTTGCGTTCCTCACCTTCCTGCTGTCTGCGATACTGGACAACCTCACCACGAGCATAGTGATGATTATGATACTGCGGAAACTCATCCCCGAAAAGGAAGACAGGTTCAAGTACGCCGCACTGGTAATCATCGCCGCCAACTCGGGCGGGGCATTCTCGCCCATCGGCGACGTGACGACAATCATGCTGTGGAACAAAGGTGTGATCACCGCAGCGGGCGTGCTGGCAGAGATGTTCGTGCCGTCGCTACTGTCGATGGCGGTGCCGGCATACATCATCTCGCTCTCCATGAAAGGAAAGATAGACATACCGGAAATACAAAAGGCGGGCAGCGGCGGCGAGGATCTCACCGGCCGGCAGCGCAAGGTGGTGTTCAACATAGGCGTTGGCGGCCTCATCTCCGTTCCGATTTTCAAGGCAGTGACGCAACTGCCGCCATTCGTGGGAATACTCCTCGTGCTTGGACTGCTGTGGACTGTCACCGAGGTGTTCTACAGGAAACTGCCGGAGACCAACAACAGCAACAATGGCACGATGAAGCGCGTCATCACAATGCTGAAGCGCATCGACATGTCAACAATACTGTTCTTCCTCGGGATACTGATGGCTGTGGCGTGCTTGGAGACAATCGGCGTGCTGACGCAGATGGGACACGGGCTGAACGACATGTTCAACGGCAACCACTATGCCGTGACGGGCATAATCGGCATACTGTCGTCTATCATCGATAACGTGCCGTTAGTGGCAGGCTGCATGGGCATGTACCCTTTGGACGCGGCAGGCGACATGGCAGTCGATGGCATATTCTGGCAGCTGCTGGCCTACTGTGCCGGCGTGGGTGGCTCGCTGCTCATCATCGGGAGCGCCGCCGGCGTGGTGGTAATGGGACTTGAGAAAATGTCGTTCGGCTGGTACATGAGGCACATCTCGTGGATTGCCCTCGCCGGCTACCTCGCAGGGATGCTGTGCTACTGGGTGGAGCGCACGATATTCTTCTGAAAGCCTGAGGCAAAGGCAAATAACGGAAAGATAAAAGCAGTAACAAATATAAAGACAACAATAACATGAAACCAACTTTACTACTCCTCGCGGCAGGAATGGGAAGCCGCTACGGCGGACTGAAACAACTTGACGGCCTCGGCCCGAACGGCGAGACGATAATGGACTACAGCATATACGACGCCATCAGGGCGGGCTTCGGAAAGATAGTGTTCGTTATCCGCAGGGACTTCGAGCAGGAGTTCCGCGACAAGGTGCTGGCAAAATACGAGGGGCATGCCCCCGCCGAACTGGTGTTCCAGAGCCTCGACGCACTGCCCGGGGGATTCAGCGTCCCGCAAGGGCGCGAGAAGCCGTGGGGGACGAACCACGCAATAATGATGGGCCGCAGCGCCATCAATGAGCCGTTCTGCGTCATCAACTGCGACGACTTCTACAACCGCGACGCATTCATGGTGATGGGCCGTTTCCTTAGCAGCCTGCCCGGGGGGGCGAGGAACAACTATGCGATGGTGGGCTTCCGCGTGGGAAACACGCTGTCGGAAAACGGCACTGTGTCGCGCGGAGTGTGCTCTACCGACGACAAGGGCAACCTAACCACGGTGGTGGAGCGCACCAAGATAAAGCGCATTGACGGCGCGGTGCGCTACCAGGACGAGCAAGGCGGGTGGGTCACGATAGGCGACGGCACGCCGGTGTCGATGAACATGTGGGGCTTCACGCCCGACTATTTCGAATACAGCGAGGAATGCTTCCGCGAGTTCCTCGGCAACAAGGAAAACATGGAGAACCTGAAGTCGGAGTTCTTCATCCCCATGATGGTGAACAAACTCATCGTGGAAGGCACGGCATCGGTGCGCGTGCTTGACACAACCTCGAAATGGTTCGGCGTCACCTACGCGGCCGACCGCCCGGGAACGGTGGCCCGGATAAAGGCTCTCGTGGAAGAAGGGGTGTATCCCGCAAGATTGTTCTAAGAAGAAATTGTGCAGCAAACTACACGCGTGGGCGGAACAACGAGAAGTTTACGCTCCCGTATGCCCTGTGCTCCAGGAAACACGGATGTGCGGAGAAATCGTCACGGCATCCGTGCTCGAAAACGAGAATGCCGCCGTCATTCAGCAGGCCGCCCGACATTATGAGGTCTGGTATTCCGGAAAGCCGCTCCAGCGAGTACGGCGGGTCAGCGAAGACTATGTCGTACCTATGCCGGCACGACTTGACGAAGCGGAACACGTCGCCGCGTATCGCGATGCAGTTCTCGTCGCCTATTCTCGCGAGGCACTGTTTTATGAAAGCGTGATGGGCGCGGTCGGCCTCCACGCTTACCACCTGCGCGCATCCCCTTGAGAGCAGTTCGAGCGATATGCTTCCCGTACCCGAGAACAGGTCGAGGGCCGTCGCCCCGTCAAAGTCGACCATCCCGGTCAGCACGTTGAATATATTCTCCTTGGCAAAGTCTGTCGTCGGCCTTGCCTTGAAAGTACGCGGCACATCGAAGTGCCGTCCCTTGTATTTTCCTGTTATTACACGCAAAGTTGATTGGTTTTTACATTCAGCACATTTTTCACTATCCCCTTCCCTTCAGGTGAAGCGTCATAAGGTCGTATGGCAGTCCTTCAATCTGTGTTACAGGCGCGCGGTTGAAGTCGCCCGAGGGATTTATCCTGTAAACGTTCTGCAGGAACCTGCGCAGCTGTCCCGTCATCTCCTCCCTCTCCGGTATGTCTCCCACAAGGTGCATCTCGTCGCGCCGCTGGTCGAGTGCCAGTTGCTGCCACACCGACAGGATGTAGAACACGCTGTCGTGCGAGTTCGTCCCGTCGAATGTATTGACAAAGCGGAAGCGGTTCTCCGCGAAACTGAACAGCGAGAGTTGCCTGTCATAGAAATAGGCATACAGCTTGCGGCGCATCCCGGCATAGCTGCGCTGGTGCAGGTAGTTCCACACCGGCTGGCACACATGGCACCACTTGGCATCCGCGAAATGGTCGTCAACGACGGTCTTCAGGTCGCGGTTGACGGCGAACAGCGCCACCGCATTCAGGTGTGTCAGCACGGAGAACATCACCACGTCGCCCTCGTGTTCCGTCACGGCATGGTTGTACAGCACCGTCTCTGTGCCGGCGCGGAAATGGTCGGCTGGGACAAACACCACCGGCGTGCTAACCATCACCAGCGCCCTCGCCAAGCCCCCCTGCAACAGCGGCTCGCGGACGAACGCCTCGCGGAGGTTCGCAGCCATCGATATGCCACCCTTCACGGGGTACTGCACATATATTATATGCCCTGCGGCGGCGGCGTCTGGCGCCGAAAACGACATCGCGTTGCGGCTCACGCGTATCGTGAGCCTCGGCCCTTTGGCCACCCTCGCCGTCCCAGTCACGGCATTTGCCACGCTCTCCTCCATTGTTCCATGCTCCTCTGCCATAGTGTTTCTGTCTGTATGCTATTCCCAATTACCTTTATTGTCATTTGGCTGCGTCAGGTCGCCTATCTTCAGCCCCGGGTATCGCGCCTCGGCGTCTGCCCTCTCCACCTGCGCGGCTATCTCCCCCGGGTCGAGCCCCTCGAGATACTCGTCATACCGCGCCCCGCACTCCATTATCGGCACCGTGCGCCCCGACTGCATCTTCACCGTGCCAACAGCCGTCTGGAAACGCCGCCCACGGCTGCCTGGTATCACCTGCCGCCCCTCTTTCAGCAGCCCCAGCGCCACGAGCGTGTCGAGGTTGGCCGTGTAATGCCCCATTGCCAGGCAATAGTTCTCCTCCGCCGCGCGTATCTCGGCGAGCCGCTGCTTCACCTGCCGCTCGCGCTGCTCCATCTTACTGGCGAACGACAGCGGGCGGGCCACGCCGCACACCACCGCCACGACAAGCATGAGAGCCGCTGCGGCAAGCAAATAATTATTCTTAACGAGACAACGTGTCTTTCCCATTTATTTGTTACTTTTGCAGTCGTGTGATGCAAAATTACGCAAATAATTTGATTTGGCAACGTTTATACCGGAAAAACTGATGATAAAGGACATTTTCAAAGACGAGATATGCCGCGTGCTCGGCCTCACCCCGACCGAGGAGCAGGCGGCTGCCATCGACGTGTTCAGCAGTTTCGCCACATGCCCCGACAGCCGCAGCGTGATGATTCTGAGCGGTTCGGCAGGCACTGGCAAGACATCACTCGCCGGCGCCATCGTGCGGGCGATGGAGAACATGCGGCAGAAGGTGGTGCTGATGGCTCCCACCGGCCGCGCCGCAAAGGTGTTCTCGCTCAACGCGGGCAGCGAGGCAGGAACAATACACCGCCGCATATACCGCCAGAAGACCTACGCCGGCGAGGACACGGCGTTCTCGCTGAACTTCAACAAGCACCGCGACACGCTGTTCATCGTCGACGAGGCCTCGATGATAACGTCGGGAAACGGCGCGGCGAGCATCTTCGGCAGCGGCAGCCTGCTGGACGACCTCATGCAATATGTCTATGGAGGGGAGCGCTGCCGGCTCATGCTCACCGGCGACAAGGCGCAGCTGCCGCCAGTGGGCGAGACGGAGTCGCCGGCTCTGTCGCCGCAGGTGATAGGGGGCTACGGGGTGAAGGTGTTCACGGCAGACCTCAACGAGGTGCTGAGGCAGGGAGCCGGGTCGGGCATCCTGTGGAACGCCACGGCGATACGCAGGATGATAACACACGACGAGGTGACGCAAATGCCGCGCATAACGCTGAGCGGATTTCCCGACATACGCCTCGTGCCGGGAAACGAACTGACCGACGAGCTGGGCTCGTCGTACTCAAGTGTCGGGACAGACGAGACGATGGTGGTGACGAGGAGCAACAAGAGAGCAAACATACACAACAATGGCATAAGGAGGATGATACTCTGGCGGGAGGAGCCGCTCGAGTCAGGCGACCTGCTGATGGTTGTCAAGAACAACTACCACTGGACGGCCACGGAAGACGGAGGCAGCGACGAAAGGCAGCCGATGGCGTTCCTTGCCAACGGCGACCGGATGGTGGTGCGCCGCGTGCGCAACACCCGCGTGCTCCACGGCTTCACCTTTGCCGACGCGCAGCTGGTTTTCCCCGACTACGGCGACCACGAGGTGGAGGCCACCGTGCTGCTCGACACGCTGCAGGCGGAGTCGCCCGCGCTGACGCGCGACCAGCGCGAGAGGCTCTTCAACGCCGTAATGGAGGACTACGCCGACATACCGCGCAAGAGCGAACGGCTGAAAAAGGTGCGCGAGGACCGCTTCTACAACGCATTGCAGATAAAATACGCATACGCCGTGACGTGCCACAAGGCACAGGGCGGGCAGTGGGCGCACGTGTATATCGACCAGGGCTACATGACAAGCGACATGCTCTCGCCTGACTACATCCACTGGCTCTACACCGCGTTCACGCGCGCCACCGAGCGGCTGTTCCTCATCAACTGGCCGCAGGAGCAGGTCGGGGAGGAATGACAGGCGCCGCAGCCGCACACACGGCACGGAACGAAAGGCTGACAGACACCAAGCCACCACGGGGAAAACCACAAAACGCGCAGCAATTACGCCGTATTTGGTGAGCAATTACGCCGTATTTGATGAGCAATTACGCCGTATTTGGTGGGCAATTACGCCGTATTTGGTGAACGGTTGGGCATCAACGGAAATATGTATCACGGCATCGCGGCGGTGAGTGACGGTGAGCGGCGGTGAGTGACGGCGAGTGACGGCGAGTGACGGCGATGCGTTCAGACTGTATGGAATTTGCATGACATGCCAATACAAACTTGCAGGCAGTGTTCAGAACGGGTAACCGACGGCGAAGTTGAGCGACTGCATATCCTTGAACCCGCGCATGTTGAAATAGCCGTGGTGTCCGGTGTCGTATGGCGAGTGCAGCGCGAAGCCCCAGTCAATGCGCACCACGAGGAACTCGAGGTCGTAGCGCAGCCCGAAGCCTGTGCCGAGCGCGAGGTCGCCGGGCAACTTGCTGAGTTTGAAGCGTTCCTCGTCGGTGCTTCCGCTGCTTATGTTCCACACGTTTCCCGCGTCAAGGAACATTGCTCCGTTCAGGCTTCCGAACAGGTTGAACCGGTATTCCAGGTTTGCGAGGAACTTGAGGTCGCCCGTCTGCAGCAAGTAGTTGAGGTCGCTGTTGTCCGGCTTCGTCCGTCCCGGCCCGATGCTTCTCACCGGGAACGCGCGCACACTGTTTGCTCCTCCCACGAAGAACTGCTCGCTGAACGGCGAGAAGGTGTTGTTGCCGTAGCTCCATATCCCTCCCGCGTTGACGTGCGCCACGAGCGACGATTTGTCGCCGATGGCCCATTGCTTCACGAAGTCGGTGCTTATCTTGACGAACTGCGCGTACGGGTTGTTGAACAGCCGCTTTCCCCTCTCCGCCCATTTCCTTCCTGCCACCATGAATCCGAGCGACATGACGTTTCCCGCCTCCGAGACGGTTGTCTCCCACGCTATTGGGTTTCGCTTCCCCGCAGGGCTGGAGTAGCTGTATGTGTAGGACAGTTTCGTCACGAACTGGTCAGACAGTGCCTGCGTGAGGTAAGGGCTGCGGTCGACGATTGAGTCGAATAGCGGTGTCTTTCTGTTCTTGAACTGATATACCACCGTGAGCGGCGACAGGGTGTGTGTGGATGCCGGCGTTGACTGCCACCGGTAAGTGAGTTCCCCCGACGCGGTGTGCATCCGGAAATAGTCTGACCTGTTCTCTATGTCGAAGCCCAGTTTCAGCGTTGTCGTGGGTGTTGAGAAGAATCTCATGCGCCTTCTGTTCTTCGCTCGCCGGCGCTGGCGTATGGCGCGCCTCTGGCTGTTGAACAAGTTGAACGGTGTCACCAGCCGGGGGAATGTCAGCGACGCGTCTATGCCCACCTTGTATGTCCCCATGTCGGAATAGTTTGTGAGTTTCTCCGTGGTGCGCCACTCGTACAGCCCGTGCATGTTTATGTCGAATGTCTCGCCGCCGCGCAAGGCGTTCCTCTTCGTCAGTCCCAGCACCAGTTCCGGCCCCATTCGCCCCGTCGTGCGTCCGCGCATGTTCGTCTCGATGTAGAAGTCATACTTTTTGTCGAACAGGCACGCGATGTCCAGGTCGAGTGTGTCGCACGTCTGCAATGTGTCGCGCGGCGTGAAATTGAAGTTCACCATGCTGAACAGCCCTGTTGACGATATTTTGTTCTCCGTCTCGAGCAGGTCGTCGTATCTGAACATCTGTCCCCTGCGCAATTTTATCCCCCGTGCCACAACTCCAGTCCTTAACGGTGGCCTGCGCCCGTTGAAATACACCGTGAACCTTCTCCGCTTCACGGAGTCGGCAGGCACTTCGGTCAGCGACCTTCTGAATGTCAGCCCGATACGTCCGATATACCATTTGCGCCTTGCCATTTCGGGTATTCCGTCGCCGAGTTGGAAGCGCAGCTGCACCTTCCCCGGCACCATCAGCGTGTCAGCCAGGTATGAGGCGTATGACGGCTGGTAGTAGTAATACCCGCTGTTGCGCAGCAAGTTGGAAATTCTCGTGCGCTCCGCATCCAGTGCGGCAACGCTGAACGGGTCGCCGCGATGTATCAGTGCCTCGTCCGCCGCACTTCCTATCAGGCTGTCGCCCAGCTGTGTGAAGCCGGTGTATTCGATGGAGTCGAGTGTGAAAAGGCGGTTCATCTCCACGTTGTATCGCAGTTTGCCCTTCTTCGGGTTTCGCAGAGTTATCTCCTCGTAGTCCACCTTGCCGTGGAAATATCCGTGGTTGCGCAGCACGCTCTGCGCCACGGTGGCGCGCAGCTCGCCGTTGGCGTCGCTCATCAGCACGGGCTCCTTCCCGAAAGTCCTCGTCACCCATTTTGCGATTTTCCCGTCCGACTGCGAGAATGCGTTCCACACCCACAGGCCTACCGGAAACGGCGAGCGCACCGACGAGCTCCCGAACAGCGAGCCGTTGGGCCTGCATGCCAGCACCGCCTCGACCTCCTCCTGCGTCGTTGCAGAATTTTTGTCCTTCTCGAAGTTTGTGTATTTTATCTTTTCCGTTCCCACATACAACTGCTCCCCGTCGCCGAGCGCGCCCGTGGTGGAACAGGCGGCCATGACCACCGCGCAGCACATTGCCACGGCCGTCATCGCGATTGTCCCCGGCCTATTCTCTTTCCTTCTTTTCATTTGCTTTGTTGTTTGTCGTATCGCGCGCAGAGCGCAGTTTGTCGAGGTTCATCCTTCCGTTGTCGGTCTCCTTCCTGAATATCTCGGAGAAATGGTTCACCTTGCGCCTCCATATAAATCCCACGCCATACTCGCTGTTCTCCCCCTCCAGCCAGTCGTATGCCCCGTGGTTGTAGAACATTTTCATGTACTTGTTTGAGGTCTGGCTCAGCCGGTATTCGAATGTGACGTTGTCGAAGAACGCCTGGTCCCTGCTGTTGATGTTTGAGCCGGTCGATATTTTTCCTCCGACAACCACCCGCAGCCTGTTGTTCCAGAATCTCTTCGCGAAGCGGAAACTGTAGTCGGTGTGCATTCCCCCGGAGGCGTCAATGGCATTGTCGAGGCCGAAGCTGATGTCTATTGTCCGCAGCGCGTTGCCCGCGATGCTGTTTATCTGGCTTTGCAGGAACGAGCTGAGTGTGTTGTTCATCGACACGGTCGTGTTGTTTCCTCCGGACAGATACATTCCTGTTGTCAGCATTGCGACCGCCAGTTTGCCCTGTTCCTCCTCGCTCATCATGTTCAGTTCGTCCTGCACCGCCATGTCCTCCGGCGCGGAGATGATGAACTGCAGCCCCATGTCCTGCATCGTCTTGCTTATCACCACTCCGCACTCGAAGTCAACGCTGCGGTTCTGCCCGGCGGTCGTCACGGTCGATTTCGTGTGCTGTGTCGCTGTGATGTCCAGCCTTGGGTTCATCGGGTCGCCCGTGAACTCTATGCGGCTGCCGTCCCTTATGGTGAATGTCTTCAGCGGAATCACCGGCATCGAGTATTTCATCTCGCCGTTGTTCAGCGTGTATTTCCCCCTTATTCTGAATCCCTCCGACGGTGTGTAGCGCATCCTCAGCGCGCCGTCTCCCGTCAGGTCAACATAGTTTGAGTGGTCGTCGTTGAGATAGCACATAACGCGTGCGGCCCGGTCGATGTTCACCATGAGATCCATGTCGAAGCTCATCGGCGCGGGCTGCTGCGTGGCGGTCTGCGTTGTGTCGGTGAAGTCGGTGAAGCGCACGAGTTCATCCATCTGGTAGTCGGCCGTGAGTGGGTTGTCGCGCAGCACGTATGACATGTCCGTGGAGCCCAGCACATCCATCCTGCCGCGCATCCGCAGCTGGTCCAGCGAGCCGGTGAGCGAGCAGGCAAAGTCAACGTATGCCTTCCCGAACGCCTCGCTGCGACGTGTCTCCTTCGAATCGATTATCTGGAAGTTCTGCGCCGCCATCCCTATCTTCATTGTTATGTCGTCGAGGTCGGAGAAATCGACGTTGCCGTTCACCGACATTGGCGTGCCGTTGCCCGAGTAGAGGTTGAAGTCTTTGAACTGCACCTTGCTCGCCATGACCTGCACTGGCATGGTGTCGAAGCGCATCCGCATACCGTAGGTCTCGCTCACGAGGTATGCGTCGTTCAACGCCAGCGAGCCGTCGACCTGTGGCTTTCCTAATTGTCCGCGTATGTCGAGGCTGCCGTCGGCAGTGCCCTCGAGTGCCACGATTTTGTCCGGCATCATCCCGTTAAGCACGCTCAGCGGCATTCTCTCCATGTTCATCGCCGCGTCAAGATATCCGTTGCCCTCCGTGCGGTATGTCCCGCTCACCGTTGCCACCTGCGTCCCGTCGCTGTATATTATCCCGTCGACATATTGCGAGCCGTCGTCTTTCGGCATATACACGAACTCTGTGCCGAGGTTGCCTATCGTGCTGCCCTCGTATGTCATGTTCTCGACGCTCATCGTCGCGTTGACCGATATGTCCTCGTCCTTCGTCTGTATGAAGTGGAAGTCGCCGCTTGCCGTCCCTGACATGCGCGGCATGTATGGCAGCACCGCCACGAGATCGCCTATCTTCACCCTGTTTACTGACAGTGAGAGGTCCTGCAGCGCGTCGGCGTTGTCGTCGGCAGACGACAGCATCACTTCCACGCCGTCGTCGGAGTGCATCTTCAGCCTTGCTGACAGCCGCCGGTCTTTCCCGATGAAGACATAGTTGTCATCGTTGACGGTGAAACTCTTGTATCCTATGACGGGGTTGTCGGTGAGCAGGTGCAGGCGTATCCCGTCGTCCTCCATCTCCGCCGTCGCCCCGAGCCTCACGCCCATGACGTCGCGCTGGTCGTAGTAGCGCACGTTGAGCGCGATGCCCTTGTCCATGACAGACCCGTCGATGAATGCATTGAAGACATACTGCGGGTTCTTAATGTTGTTGCGCACCTGCCCCTTGAAGCGGAACTGCCCGTCGTCGGAATACAGCGCAAGGCGCACCGTGTCAAGCTGCACGCTGTCGGCGAGCAGCCGGTGTATCTCCATGCTGCCGTTCAGTCCTGTCTGCGGCGAGGACGTTATGTCTGCCTTGGCATCGGCGAACGAGTAGCCGAACCTCGACATCATGCTGTTCACGAAATTGTCGCTGCCCGAGTCGAGCTTTATGTGTGCCGTTGGAAGTTTCGCCTGCAACGCCGACTGGTCAATAACCTTGTCGCCGAGGTCCTCCTTCATCTGCGCCATCAGGGCGACGATCTGCCTCATCAGCGTCTTGTGTCCCCCGCGTGCGTCGAAGTTCACGAGGAAGTCGCCATTTGTCGCGGCGAGGTGTGTCGTGTCGCGGTTCATAAGCAGGCTCATGTCGATGTTGCCAGGATAATATTCCCGCCCGTTGTCATTCACCATCACGTCTGTCGCGCTTCCGTTCACGCGGTATGTCTGGTCCATGTCCGTCGCCACGTCGACGTGCGCGCAGAATGCAGTTGACAGCGGCGATTCGGCGAGCCGCAGGCGGTATAGGTCTATGTGCTGGAAGTCTGCCCCCACCGTGGCTCTTGTCCATCGCTTGTTGATCAGCGCGTCGACTGTCATGTTGCCCTTTACCAGGGGGTTGTTGCTCCTGATGCCGGCAATGGCATGCCCGCTGCGCATTGTCAGTTTCCCGCTCATTCCGCTGAGGTCGTAGCCGGAATAAGCGAATTTTGTTATCGACGCGCCTGCCTCTATGCGTGTTCCGGGAGAGTGTATGTCGGTCCCGCTGCCCCTCACCGCGATCTGCCCGCTGAACGTCCCCAGCCCTTTCCTCGGGAGGAAATGCCCGAGGTGCAGTCCGCGCGCCGTAAGGTTGGCTTTGTATGTCATGTTTCCGGAGGTGTTCACACAGGCACGTCCCGCGAGGGTCCCCCCTCCCTCGGTTGCCCTGAAGTCAGCCCCGAAGCGTTTGCCGTCGGCGAAGAGTTTCCCCTTGATGCCTATTCCGCGCGGTATCGCTATGCCGTCGAGCGTCCCGGCAGGCAGCGCCGATGCCAGGAAGCCAATGTCGTGAGCGCGTGCGTCGGCAAACAGTGATGCCCGTATGTTGTCCGGGTCGGCGATGTTGTCGATTGTCCCGTGCGCGTTGATGTGGAAAGCCGTGGGCAGGTCGGCAACGAGTCCGGTAAGCACGATGTGCCTCATGTTTCCCGTCAACACCGTGTTCACCTTCAGCGGCTGTGCCGGCCACCGTTTCCTGAACGCCTCCGGCATGTCGGCCATGAACAGCATGATGTCCTGCTTGCCGAGGAAACCGTCTGCTCTGAGGTGCATCTTGCCTGGCGCAGTGTCGCTGAACGTGTTACGGTCCATGACGAAACGCGCGCTCATCTGTGACTCCGTCGTCACGATTTTTATGTCAGTAACGGATATTTTCTTTGCGTTGACGGCGATGTGTGAGGCGAGTGAGCGCACGTTTAGCCCGCTGTACTCCCTGAATGACGACTGCCTTATGTTGAGGTTGATCTTAGGTGAGCAGAAATCAAAAGAATCGGCATCAAGCGTTATGTCCGTGAGCGCGAGGTGGTTGATGTCGAGCCCCTCCTTGTGCGGCTCGTAGTTGTAGTCGAGTGTTAATCTGCCGCCGTTCCATTTCATCCGTCCCACCTTGTACTGGCTGCGGTATAGGTCGATGTGCGCGTCTGCCGCCGCCAAGTTCCCGATGCCGGCACATACCGACATCGTGTCGCCCGGCATGTGCAGCGCGAGGCTGCTGTCGTCGATGTGCAGGCGGTCGATGTTCACCTTCCACCGGTTTTCGTTCTTGGTGGTGTCTTCCGGCACGGTGTCTGCCAGTTCTATGCTCAGGTCTGCCCCGGCAATCAGCGCGCTGTCCACGCGCACGGTCTCCGCGCTGATGTCTATGCCGTGGCTCTCGAGGCACAGCCGGTCGAGCCTCCCGCTTATGCGTGCGGAGTGTATCAGCCCGTCGGTGTTCAGTCTGACACCGGTGAAGCGGAGCGCGTCAATCTCCACGTTGCCGCCAAACAGTGGCAGCAGTCTCACATCCACGACAAGCTCGCGTGCATTGGCGATGGTGTCGGTGAGGTTTGGTATCGAGTCGTTGGGCTTCCCGATGTGCAGGCCTTCGATTTCGAGATTGAGCGGGAACGACAGTCCCACGCGCTCAATCCTTATGTCCATGCCAGTTTGTTCAGAGGCATACGCAGTCACCTTGCCCACCGCCCATCTCTGGAACGGCGGGAAATATATCAGTGCGGTGAGCGCCACAGCAGTCATCATTATGGCAATCGCCGTCACAGCAGTCCATTTTATGGTTTTCTTCATCTCTTATCCCAAATCGGTCATTACAACACTGATTTTTCTATTTCGACTTGGCAACCCGTTCCCTGGCTGCTTCCAGCCGCTTGCCAGCATCTTGCCCGTCGTTTTTTCTTGACGTAGCCCGCTACGCCTGCAAAAAAGCAACAGCCAGTCTGCTTGGGCAACCGACTGTAATCAGTTCGGGCTCTAATGACCGATTTTGGCTTATCAACTTGATTTCCACCCATGTCATGCAGAATGGCAGGCATGAAGCCAGCAAAGCAGGTGCAAATTAATAAAAAATAATTGAGAATAACGAATAAAAATAACAGAAAAAGGGAAAATTCAACTAATTCGAGGCACAAGACGCATTTATCCTACAGCAAAGGCGAAAGAAGCCTTACGGAAGACTCCCACAGGCGTTGTATGTATGACGGGCGATGCGTGTATTTCAGTTCCGACGTGGAAATGCAGAGCTCCGTGTCGTCGAGGAACACCTGTTTCATCCGCTTTGCCACATCTCTGTCGTAGAAGAATATGTTCGCCTCGAAGTTGTTCTCGAAAGACCTGAAGTCGATGTTTGTCGAGCCGCACGTGCAAAGAGTGTCGTCTGCCACAAGGAACTTGCTGTGGTTGAACTTTTCCGCGTAAGCATACACCTTCACCCCGGCATCGATTGCCTGAAGGACGTATGACCGGCTTGCCCACTCCACCACCTTTGCATCGCTCCTCATAGGCACAATCAGCCTGACGTCGACTCCGGCGCTGACTGCAGTGTGAAGCGCGAACATTATCGTTTCGGTGGGAAGGAAATATGGTGTTTCCATATATAAATAGTCCCTCGCCTCTATTATTGTGCGCACGAAGCCCTGCACGATGGTTGGGTCGGGCGACACGGGGCTGCCCGTGACGAGCTGCGCTATGCAGTCGTTGCTAATATTCGTCCTCGGCTCGGGATAGTAGCGCTGGCCCGTTATCAGCGTCTGCGACACAAAATACCAGTCGATGAGGAATGCCCTCTGTATGGCGTTGACCACGCCTCCTTGCACCATCATGTGGGTGTCGCGCCAGTCCTTGATGTACCGCGTTGCGATGTTCATGCCGCCTATGTATGCCGTCTCGCCGTCTATTACGATTGTCTTGCGGTGGTTGCGGTAGTTCACCCTGCTCGTGAGCAACGGGAAATACACCGGCAGGAACGGGTGTGCCTTGACCCCGGCATCTGTCATGCGGCGGAAGAACTTTTTTGGCACACGCCAGTTGCCCACGCCGTCGTATATCAGGCGCACCTCGACGCCACGGCTTGCACAGTCTATGAGCGCGTCGGCGACCAGATTTCCTATCGCGTCATCATCTATTATGTATGTCTCTATGTGGACGTGATGCCGCGCCTGCCCTATGTTATACAACAATGAGAGGAACAGGCTGCTGCCTTCTGTGAAGATTTCCACCTCGTTGTCCTTGAAAGGCAGCGACATGTTGGTCTCTATGAACTGGTTTATCAGTGGTGAGTATTTCTCCGGCAGGCGCAGGTCGCGCTGTGCGACGAACTCCGCCATAGTCTGTTTCGTGAGTTGGTCGAGGCTTTTCTGGTTGATGAGATGCTCCTTCCGCGTGTTCTGCCCGAAGAAGAAATATAGCATGAAACCGATGACCGGCAGGAACACGAGCACCAATATCCACGACACGGCCTTCGCCGGCTGCCTGTTGTCGAGCAGCACGGCGAATATCGCCGGCACGACAAAGACGGCGATGTATATCAGGAATATGATGCTAAGTTTCGTCATTTGAAGTTTGCCAGTTTATGCGTCTGCAGCGAGAGCCGCCACTCGGGGTGTGCCTTTATGTATGCGATGCACTCGCCCAGTATCTCTTTGTTGCGCACTGTGTCGCCTGTGTCGCACGGCTGAAGGTACAGCAGCGTGCTGTCACCGGGCGTTGGCGGCAGGAAATCCCACGGGTCGCGCTTGCCGTCGAACACCACCTTTATCTCGTCTGCCCGCCGCAGCGCGTCCTCATATCCCGCAATGCCTTTGCCGCCGCCTTCTACCCGCAGGGGCTTCTTCGGTGACACCGTTGTCCAGTCGATGCCGTCAGGCATTCTCCGTGTGCCGTTGGTCTCCGCCGCAATGGTGAAGCCAGCGCCGTGCAGCGCGTCCACGAGCGTGCGGTCTGCCTGGAGCGACGGCTCGCCGCCCGTGAGGACGACGAAGCGCGTTGGGAATTTCATGATGGCGCCAACTATCTCTCCTGCCGTCATCTCGCGGTAGTCGGAGAACTCGGTGTCGCAGAACGCGCACCGCAGGTTGCACCCTGCAAACCTCACGAATGTTGCCGCGCGCCCCGTGTTGTGTCCCTCGCCCTGCAGGGAGGAGAATATATCGTTCACCCTGTATGTCATGGTTCTTTCTCGTATGACGCCACGTTGCCCCGGCTTTCCTGCACGTCGACGCGGTAGCAGTTTGGCACCCGGCCGCATATCCACCTTGCGATGTTCTCCGCCGTCGGGTTGCATGGCAGCACGTCGTTGATGACCTTGTGGTCAAGCACGCTCTTCACTTTTTCCTTTATGACCGAGAAGTCGGTCACCATGCCGTTGCGGTCAAGCTCCACGGCACGGCAATACACCGTTATAATCCAGTTGTGGCCGTGCATCTCGGTGCATTTGCTCTCGTAGTCGAGCGTCAGGCGGTGTGCCGCCGATATTTCGATTGTCTTCTTAACGTAGTACATTCTATATGCTTTTTAATTGTTTTGATGTGTAACGGCGAGCCTCACGTCACTATCTGGTTGCCCAGTTCCCTCGCTATGTTGTTGCGTATGACCTGCGCGCTGGCATATTCCGTCATCAGCGTGCGCAGTCTGTCGTTGTCTCCGGCAGCCTTCGATATTTCCACCTTCAGCTGTGCCAACCGTTCCTCTATATATATCTTGCGCATGTCGAGCAACAGGTGGTTGGTCTCGTTGACAAGACTTTCCTCGTCTTTCCTTATCCGCAGGCTCTTCGCAAGCGGCACGTCCATCACCATTTGCGTTGCAGCGTTGCTCACCTCCACGTCGCTGTGCCGCGTGAAATACTGCTCGGAGTTGAACTCCGGTTCGCCGCAATGCTCCACCGCCTCTTCGAGTATCCGCGCATAGAGTGGGTTTTTCAGCCGTATATCGTCCTGTCCGAGGTCGTAGCCGATGTACTGCGCCACGCGCATGTCAATCATCCCGCCATCCTCTGTCTGCACGTTGCGGTACAATATCTCTCCTCCGTGCTTCACGGTCAGCTGCGCTATCATCCTCTCCACGTTGTCCGTCTGCGACTGCGGCGATGCCGTGGCGGTTGTCTGCTCCGCCGGTCGTGCCGTGGTGTTGGGGGTTACGGCCTGCGCCCTCTTCCCCACGCTCTCAATGTTGCTGCGTATAAACTTGTTGAGCGTTGATATGATTGTAGGCTCGTTTATGCCGAGCCTGTTCACGCAAAGGTTGATATACGTTGCCCGCACTATCTGGTCCTTTATCACGCTTATGCTCTTTATTATTGAGTTCACTGCCTCGGCGCGCTTTATCGGATCGCGCACCCCGCGTATCATAAGGTCGATTTTGAAGTCGATGAAGTCCTTCTGGTTCTGCGCCACATATTCCCTGAAATCCTTTGCGGTGTGTTTCCTTGCGAAACTGTCTGGGTCGTCGCCGTCCGGCAGCAGCAGCACCTTTATGTTCATGCCCTCTGCCAGCATCATGTCTGTCCCGCGCATTGCGGCGTGTATGCCGGCCTCGTCGCCGTCGTAGAGCAGCACCACGTTTGGCGTGAACCGCCTCAGGATGCGTATCTGGTGCAGTGAAAGTGCCGTGCCGGAGTTTGCCACCACGTTCTCAATGCCGCACTGGTGCATCGATATGACATCGGTGTAGCCCTCCACCATGTACACGCAGTTTTCCTTTGCCATCGCCTTCTTGGCCTGGAAGATGCCGTACAGCTGCTGCTCCTTGTGGTATATGTCGCTGTCAGGCGAGTTGACGTATTTCTGCTGAACGCCTTTCGTCGCCTTGTCGAGTTTCCTCCCGCCGAATGCCACCACCTTCCCGCTCATGCCTATCCACGGGAAGATCACACGCCCGGCGAAGCGGTCGGTGACGCGCCCGTCGCTCTCGCGCTTGTAGCATATTCCGGTCTTTACGAGGAACTCCTCTTTGTATCCCTTCTTGATTGCCGCCTGCGGCAGCGCCTCACGTCTTGCCGATGAAAATCCGAGACGGAACGTGCGTATCGTGTCGTCCCGGAAGCCACGGCTGCGGAAATACTGCATCCCTATGGCCATGCCGTCCTGGCTGTTGTGCAGCAAGTCCTCGAAATAGCCGGCAGCCCATTCGTTGACGATGAACATCGACTCGCGGTCGCTCTCCTGCTTCTTCTCCTCGTCAGACAGCTCGCGCTCCTTTATCTCTATGCCATATTTCCTGGCGAGCCACCGCAGCGCCTCCGGGTATGTCATCTGCTCGTGCTCCATGATGAAGCCCACCGCGTTGCCTCCCTTGCCGCACGAGAAGCACTTGCAGATGCCGCGCGACGGCGACACGTAGAACGACGGCGTGCGCTCGTTGTGGAACGGGCATAGGCCTTTGTAGCTTGCCCCCGACTTCCTCAGCGACACAAACTCGGACACCACTTCCACGATGTCCGCCGCATCCATTATCCTGTCAACCGTCTGCCTGTCTATCATATTATTTCAGTAATCGCCAGCCTTCCCGACTGCCATTGTCATGCCGTTTGCTCCGCCGGCCCCTGCTGCTCAGCACCTATTGCCTCAAGCACGACCTTCTCCGCATCCCCGAGCGAGCAGTGCAGCCGTCCTCCCGATGCGTTGGGATGTCCCCCGCCGTTGAAATAGCGCTCGGCGATCTTGTTGCACGCCACATTCCCCACCGACCGCAGGCTCACCCACACGAGATTATCCTGTTCGGTGTCCTCGCGGAGCGATATTGAGAGGGTGATGCCCTTTATCTGCAAAGGCATGTTCACCAGCCCCTCCGCGTCACCCTTTATGAAGTGGAACCGCTTTATGTCCTGCCGCGAAATGGTGAAATAGGCAGCCTTACGGTCATGGAAAACGCGCATCTTCTGGTACAGAACGTATCCCGTGAGGCGCATCCGCCAGTCGCTGTAATTGTGGAACACCTTGCGGTATATCTCGTCCTTGTCGAAACCCTTCGTCAGCAGCAGGCCAATGATATGGAAAATCTCCGGCCGCGAGGAGTTGTAGGTGAACCCTCCCGTGTCTGTCATCATGCCGCAGTATATCGAGACGGCGCCCTTCCTGGTCATCCCCTCAAACCCGCCTAACTGCCACAGCACGCGGAAAAGCGTTTCGCAGGTGCTGCACATCTCCGGGTGAGATATGGTGAGGACTGTGTCCATGAGGGGGTCCATGTGGTGGTCTATCATGACCCTCTTGGCCTTGGAGGCATTCAGCAGTTCGCCCATGCCGTCGCCCAACCTGTCGGCGCGGTTGAAATCGAGGCAGAACACCAGTTCCGCATCCGCCAGCGCGGCCTCCACCTTGTCACGGTGCTTGTCGAACCTCACTATCGTCTGTGAGTCCGGCAGCCACTGCAGGAAGTCAGGGAAAGCGTCGGGGATGGCAATCACAGGGTCCTTCCCACGCTGCCTGAGATATTCCGCCAGCGCGAGGCACGAGCCTATGGCATCACCGTCGGGACGCTGATGGCAGCAGACAACTATTTTTCCCGACCGCGCGATAAGGCTTTCCAGCATCGCAACCTCTTCGCCTGTAAGTATTTCTATATTCATAATGACTGCAAAGATACTGCAAAACGGGCACAAAACAAAATAAATCAGCGAATAATTCGTGCCGTGATTTTTGCACGTTACCCCTTTTTGTCTTACTTTTGCAAATGGTAATCAAAGTGAACTTTTTTTACGCGAAATTACATTTATGACTGACAATACTGTGATAAGGGGCGCGCAAAGGGAGGAGGCTCCGCTCATCGCGACAATGATAATGGAGGCAATGAACCACGAGTGCTGCCGGAATTTTGCCGGGGAGCGGCACACGCTCGGCGACTTCCACCGCATGATGGAGGGGCTGGTTGGCATGGAGCGGTCGCAATACAGCTACAGAAACACGCTGGTGGCAGAGGCAGACGGAAGCGTGGCGGGCATGCTCGTGTGCTACGACGGCGCGTTGCTGCACCCTCTCCGCGAGGCTTTCATCGCTGCGGCACGCCAGCACCTTGGGCGCGATTTCTCGCAGATGGACGATGAGACACAGGCCGGCGAACTATATCTCGACAGTCTTTGCGTGCTGGGCGAATACCGCAGGCGCGGCATTGCCTCCGCTTTGCTGCGCTCGTCGGCAGCGCTTGCCGTCAAGATGGGACTTCCTGCCGTCGGCCTTCTCGTTGACAAGTGCAATCCATCGGCGGAGCGGTTATACAGGTCGCTCGGCTTCAGGTGCGTGGGAGAGACCACATGGGGAGGTCACGGCATGAGGCACCTGCAAATGGAGAGCGGGGAAAGCGGCCGTTTCGCCGCTGGCATGGAACCCGTCACACTATAAGCCGGCGAAACTCTGCCACAGGTTGTCCTTGGGCAGCGGTGCATAGACAGATATGAGCTTGTGCGAAACGGGATGTACAAATTCTATGTGGCGCGCGAGCAGTGATATGCTTGCATCAGGGTTGCTGCGGCGCGCGCCGTATTTCAAGTCACCTTTGATGGGGCAGCCGATGGCAGCCAGCTGGCAGCGTATCTGGTGGTGCCGCCCGGTGAGCAGTTTCACCTCGAGCAGCGTGTAGCGGTCAGACGTGCCGATGACGCGATAGCGCAGTATGGCTTTCTTGGCGGCATACTCCTCATGGTCGAGCGCGTAACTCTTGTTCCGCTGCTCGTTGCGGTATATCCAATGCACGAGCTCGCCCTCGTCCTCGGCAGGCCTGTTCTGGACAATAGCCCAATAGGTTTTGCTCACCTCGCCGTTGTGGAACATCCTGTTGAGGCGCGTCAGCGCCTTTGATGTCCTCGCAAACACCACGAGCCCCGACACGGGACGGTCGAGCCGGTGAACAACACCGATGAACACCGCGCCGGGCTTGGCGTATGCCTCCTTTATATACTCCTTTACCATCTCGGACAGGGGTTTGTCGCCTGTCTTGTCTGCCTGCACAATCTCGCCACTCGACTTGCTGACGATGATGATGTGGTTGTCCTCGTAAACTAACTCCATCGCGATGCCGGATAATCCGTGTCAGAACGCGCCTCCACCGGCAGCATACTGCGTGGCGGCACGTCCTGACACACTAAATTTCCATTTGTCACTGGCTATAACTACATGTTCATTCCGCCGTCCACCTGTATCACCTGCCCGCTGACATAACTTGAGAGGTCGCTCGCAAGATAGAGCGCGGTGTTGGCGATGTCGTCAACGCTGCCTCCACGGCGCAGAGGGATTTTCCCAATCCACTCCTTTCGTATGTCTTCCGGCAGGGCCTGCGTCATTGCCGTGTCGATGAATCCTGGCGCGATGGCGTTTGCACGTATGCCCTTCGGCCCCATCTCCTGCCCGACGCTCTTGGCAAGCGCTATCAGCCCGGCCTTGGATGCCGCGTAGTTGGACTGCCCGGCATTGCCGTGTACGCCGACCACCGACGACATGTTGATTATCGACCCCCGGCGCTGGCGCATCATCACCGGCACGCAGGCATGGATGAAGTTGAACGCCGACTTTAGGTTCACGGCGATCACGGCATCCCACTGCTGCTCGCTCATGCGCAGCATCAGCCCGTCCTTGGTGATGCCGGCGTTGTTCACGAGAATGTCTATCGTTCCGAAATCCTCCTTTATCTTACTCACCACCTCCTCCGTCTGGCCGAAGTCGGCAGCGTTGCTGGCATATCCCTTGGCCTTAACGCCGAGGGCGGCAATCTCTGCCTCCGTCGCCTTGCCGTTGTCATCGATGGAAAGGTCTGTGAATGCCACGTTCGCGCCTTCTGCGGCGAACCTCAACGCGATGGCCTTGCCTATACCGCGTGCCGCACCAGTGATTAGTGCGGTCTTGCTTGTCAGTAACCCCATTTTCCTATTTTATTTATTCATTAATGATTGTTTCTCTATTGTTAAATGTCCGCAGTGCAGCACTTGCGACGACACGCCTGCGTCAAGTGTTAAACTTCACGCCCGAAGCCCCGTTGCGCCCCAATGCTCCGTAAACGAACTTGGCGACAAGCGGCTTGCTTGTCTCCGGTGTCATGCCGTGGCCTAATCGGCCGTAGATGAACGGCACCTCCAGCCCCTTGATGCAATAGTGTGTTATGTCAGCCACGAGCTCCACGTTTTCGATGTCGAACTCGCCGTCGGCCTTGCCCTCGGCATACACCTTGCGGAAGAGCTCTATCTCGTCCTCATCGAAGTTCTTGCGCACCTTCTCAACCATCCATATATTGCGGAAGAATGCCGCGCGCAGGTTTCCGTTGCGCATCACGGTTTCCTTGATTGTCGTGAGGTGCGTGTAAATCAGCTCAATCACTTTGTCCTGCGGCTTTATATTCTTCGACGCCACCTCGTCCATGCAGTCCGAGAGACGCTCCAGCTCACCTTCTATCACTGCATAATACACGTCTTCCTTACTGTTGAAATAGGTGTAAAGAGTGCGGCGGCCCTTGCCTGAAGCAACGGCGATGTCGTTCATTGTGGTGTTATCGAAGCCGTTCTTGGCGAACAACTGACGGGCCACGTCAACGAGTTTCTGCCTTGTCTTGGATATGGACATGTCTCTTTCCCTCCACATTTTAGTTGGTTGCACATAACATTTACCATGTGCAAAAATAGTTTTTTTATTTCGTTCCTCCAAATTTTTCCATGTGTAAATGTATGGTTAAGGAAAAATTAGTTTAAACCGCCTGCCGCCATTGTACAAAGACAATAACACGGGCGAGGCATCAAAGGACTTTCACAAAAGGGTTCTCAAGCATTGAGACACGGAGTACGTAATTCACGTCATGGTCTATGTGCATCAAGCGGTGGGCGGCCGGCCCGGCAGGCGAAAGCGCCAAAGCCACATGTCCCATGGTGCGCCTTAGGTTTATTTCGACACATGGATGAAGCAGGAAGCCGCCACCATCATCACCAGCCGCGACGACCATCATGTCAACACCGAACGGCCCGCGATACATGCCCTTCAGCAAATCTGTAAAATACCGACATGCCCTCGAACGCAGCCCATCAAGCAGCCCGTATGGCAGGTAACGGTTCATCATTTCCATCTTCTCGTCCTCACATGCCAAGAGATTGCCAGTGTAAGCGCCGTTACGCGTCTGGAAAAGTGACAGGCCGCGATACACCACGTTCCCATCGCCAAGGGACTCGAACTCCATACCGAAGTCAATTACCTTATTATAATACGGCTCAACCATGACACCGCCCTGCTCATAAATCACATTTTTCACAAATCCTTCAACAGACCGTGACATTTTACCATCAACATAACGCACTCCCCGTCCGCTGCCGCTCCAAGGTGCCTTCACCACGATTTTTCCCCGTTTTGAAAGGAAATGATCAATTTCTTTTATGTCATCAACCAGGAAAGCCTCGCCACATGTGAGTTTCCCGATACCACGGCGCAGTGCGGCAACTGCAGTTCTTGTCTGAATACGGCTGGACAGCAACCGGATATGTTCCATAACATTGTCGGAAGGCATTACGCCTGGCGTAACGCCGGCATCAGCCAGGCGCGTCTTCAGCGCATTGTCCCAGCCCCAGGGCATCACCCTGTCCACCGTCATCCCTCTTATGCCGTCACAAGAAACGAAAGAGACGTCCGACTTGAGCCCATTGAAGCGTGACGCTGCCTTAACAGCAAAATCAACGTCATCCACGAGAACCGCATCGCCATCGTCTGCCCACAGCGCCGGTATCCATCCGAGGTTCATGCGGAGCTCCTGAGCGGCATGGGGAGCAGTGAAACGCTTCCTGTTGAATGCGAGCGCAATGTCATGCTCGGGATTAAATATATGTAAATTCATAATTAAAACTCCTTTTTTACTTATCCGAGTGCAAAATTAATAAAAAAACACCACATTTTGCCAACTATAGTTTGCAATTTAATATTTTATTGTTAATTTTGCACTCAGAAAAGCAAGTTTGAACAAAAGATGGAAGCATTCTTTCGCACGCATAGTTATCTGGTGGAACACGTGAATGCCCCAGTTCGCCGGCAGTTGATGGACGAAATAAACTGGGACGACAGGATGATTGGCATCAAAGGGACGCGCGGCGTTGGCAAGACAACATTCCTGCTGCAATACGCGAAGGAGTATTTTGGCACATACGACCGCAAATGCCTTTATGTGAACATGAACAACTTTTTCTTCCAAGGTCACGGCATCGCAGACTTTGCGCGCGAGTTCTACGAGAACGGCGGCAAGGTGCTGCTCATTGACCAAGTGTTCAAGGAGCCGGACTGGAGCAAGCAGTTGCGGAGATGCCACGACGAGAACCCTGGGCTGAAAATCGTGTTCACCGGCTCGAGCGTAATGCGGCTGAAAGAAGAGAACCCCGAACTGAACGGCATCGTAAAGAGTTACGAGCTGCGTGGTTTCTCGTTCAGGGAGTTCCTGAACCTCAAGACTGGCAACAACATGCGGCCATACACCCTCGGCGAGATATTGCAGGACCATGAGCAGATCGTCAGGCGGATCTTGCCAAAGGCATCCCCCGTGAAATATTTCCAGGACTACATACACCACGGGTATTATCCTTTCTTCCTCGAGCAAAGGAATTACTCGGAGAACCTGCTCAAGACGATGAACATGATGGCGGAGGTGGACATACTGCTGATAAAACAAATCGACCTGAAGTATCTCACAAAAATCAAGAAACTGTTCTACCGTCTCGCTGCGGCCTGTCCGGGCGCCCCAAACGTCAGCATGCTCGCACACGAGATAAAGACGAGCAGGGCGACGGTGATGAACTACATAAAATACCTTGCAGACGCACGCCTGCTGAACATGATATACCCCGTCGGGCAGGCGTTCCCAAAGAAGCCGTCGAAGGTCATGGCAAACAACTCGAACCTGATGTATGCCATCTACCCCATACAGGTACAGAAACAAGATGTGATGGAGACTTTCTTCGTCAACTCGGTCAGCAAGGACCATGCAGTGAGCGACGGGAAGAAAAGCGGCCAATACATAGCCGATGGCAAGCTGCGCTTCCGTATATGCGACGCGACAAAGAACAGCAACATGCGTATCAACAAGGAAACGATATACGCAAGATACAACACCGAAGTGGGATTTGACAACCACATACCGTTGTGGCTGTTCGGATTCCTATATTGAATATTCAAAGACAAACTAACATTATAATTATTATGGCAAAAGAAAAAAAGTTTATCACTTGTGATGGAAATGAGGCTGCCGCCCATGTGAGTTACATGTTCACAGAGGTTGCCGCCATCTACCCTATCACGCCGTCAACTCCGATGGCAGAGCACGTGGATGAATGGTCGGCAAAAGGCAGGAAGAACCTCCTTGGGCAGACGGTCACCGTTCAGGAGATGCAATCAGAAGCCGGAGCGGCAGGCGCCGTTCACGGTGCGTTGCAGGCTGGCGCACTGACAACAACATTCACGGCATCGCAGGGCCTGCTCCTCATGATTCCGAACATGTACAAGATAGCAGGCGAGTTGCTGCCATGCGTTTTCGACGTCTCGGCGCGCACGGTCGCCACACACTCGCTGTGTATTTTCGGAGACCACCAGGACGTGATGGCTTGCCGGCAGACAGGATTTGCAATGCTGTGTGAAGGCTCAGTGCAGGAAGTAATGGACATGACAGCCGTCGCACACCTCTCAACACTGAAGTCGAAAGTGCCATTCATCAATTTCTTCGATGGATTCCGCACTTCCCACGAATACCAGAAGGTGGAACTGCTTGACATGGAGGACATAAGGACCATCGTTGACTATTCCGACATGGATGATTTCCGCAGCCGCGCGCTGACACCGGAAAGGCCCGTGACACGCGGAATGGCAGAAAACCCAGAAACATTCTTCACACACCGCGAGGCATCGAACAAATACTATGACAGCGTACCCGAAATCGTGGAGAAATATCTCGGCGACATATCGAAACTGACAGGACGCGAATACCACCTCTTCTCATACTACGGAGCAAAGGATGCCGAGCGCATGATCATACTCATGGGATCGGCGACAGAGGCTGCCCGCGAGGCAATAGACCACCTCAACAAGAAAGGAGAGAAGGTGGGCATGATAAGCGTTCACCTCTACCGCCCGTTCTCGGTGAAGCACCTGCTCGCCGCAGTACCGGAAACAGTGAAGCGCATCGCGGTGCTCGACCGCACCAAGGAGCCGGGGGCAAGCGGCGAACCGCTCTTCCTCGACGTGAAAGAAGCTTTCTACGACGTAGAGAACCGACCTATGATAATAGGCGGGCGATACGGGTTAGGGTCCAACGACACCACACCGGCGCAGATAATATCCGTGTTCGACAACCTCGCATTGCCAGAGCCGAAGAACCATTTCACGCTCGGCATCGTTGACGACGTGACGTTCACGTCACTGCCGCAGGTGGAAGAGATCGCACTCGGAGGAAAAGGCATGTTCCAGGCAAAGTTCTACGGCCTCGGGGCCGACGGAACGGTGGGAGCAAACAAGAACTCGGTGAAGATAATAGGAAACAACACCGACAAGTATTGCCAGGCATATTTCGCATACGACTCGAAAAAGTCGGGAGGCTTCACATGCTCGCACCTTCGTTTCGGAGACGAGCCGATACGTTCCACATACCTCGTGACGACGCCAAACTTCGTGGCCTGCCACGTTCAGGCATACCTGCACATGTACGACGTGACGCGCGGGCTGCAAAAGAACGGCACATTCCTGCTGAACACCATTTTCGAAGGAGAGGAACTTATCAAGTTCATGCCGAACAAGGTAAAGCGCTACTTCGCGCAGAACAACATAACCGTATATACCATAAACGCGACCAAGATTGCGCAGGAGATAGGCCTCGGGAAACGCACAAACACCATACTGCAAAGCGCGTTCTTCAGGATAACCAACGTCATACCAGTTGAACTGGCCGTCGAGAAGATGAAAGAGGCCATAGTCAAGTCATACGGAAAGAAAGGACAGGATGTCGTTGACAAGAACTACGCTGCCGTTGACCGGGGAAACGAGTACAAGAAACTCAACATTGACCCGGCATGGGCGGAACTCCCTGACGACGAAATAAAGGACGACGACGCGCCGGCATTCGTAAAGGAACTTGTAAGGCCAATCAACGCACAGGCAGGCGACCTGCTGAAAGTGTCCGACTTTGTCAAGCACGACACCGTTGACGGCACATGGCAATCCGGCACCTCTGCCTACGAAAAGCGCGGAGTTGAGCCGTTCGTGCCTGTGTGGAACAAGGAAAACTGCATCCAGTGCAACAAGTGCGCATACGTTTGCCCACACGCATCAATACGCCCGATAGTTCTCGACGACGAAGAGAACGCGAAATTCGACGCTGCCGACGACACCATAACGATGAAAGCACCAAAGCCGATGGCAGGGATGCACTTCCGCATACAGGTGTCGGTGATGGACTGCATGGGGTGCGGCAACTGTGCCGACGTTTGCCCGGGCAACCCGAAACTGGGAAAGGCACTCACGATGATACCGTTCGATCCAGACGCGGAGAGGACAATGCAAGAGGCAAAGAACTGGAAATATGTATCAGATAACGTGAAGAGCAAACAGCATCTCGTGGACATACGCTCAAATGTCAAGAACTCGCAATTCGCAAAACCGCTGTTTGAGTTCTCGGGAGCCTGCGCGGGATGCGGCGAGACACCGTATGTGAAACTCATCAGCCAGCTGTTCGGCGACCGCGAGATGATAGCCAACGCCACGGGCTGCTCATCAATCTACTCGGCCTCCATACCAGCAACCCCATACACGACCAACGAGAAAGGCCAGGGACCGGCGTTCAACAACTCGCTGTTCGAGGACTCATGCGAGTTCGGAATGGGAATGTTGCTCGCCAACAAGAAGATGAAGGAACGCATCGCACAGTTGTTCATCGATGCGACATCCAAAGAAGGCTGCCCGGAAGAATTCAAGGCCCTGGCACATGAATGGATCGAGAAGAGAGAAGACGCAGACGAGTCAAAACGCCTTGCAGCACTGCTCAGGCCATACATAAACCGCAACGCGGAGGCCGGATGCGAATACTGCATAGACCTGAAGTCGCTCGACCACTATCTCGTCAAGAGAAGCCAGTGGATCATCGGCGGTGACGGAGCAATGTATGACATCGGATATGGCGGCCTAGACCATGTAATCGCCTCCGGAGAGGATGTCAACATACTGGTGCTCGACACCGAGGTCTACTCCAACACAGGCGGACAGTCATCCAAGGCGACACCATTGGGCGCGATAGCAAAGTTCGCCTCACGGGGAAAGCGCATACGCAAGAAGGACCTCGGCCTGATCATCACTACATACGGATTTGTCTACGTGGCGCAAATAGCAATGGGAGCAGACCAGGCACAGTGCCTCAAGGCAATACGCGAGGCCGAGGCATGGCACGGGCCGTCTGTGATAATTGCCTACTCCCCATGCATCAACCACGGACTGAAGGCCAAGGGCGGCATGGGCAAGAGCCAGGCAGAGGAGGCCAGGGCTGTTGAATGCGGATACTGGCAACTGTGGCGCCACAACCCCGCGCTCATGGATGAAGGCAAAAACCCATTCGTCCTCGACTCCAAGGCTCCAAAATGGGAGAAGTTCGAAGATTTCCTTATGGGAGAGGTGCGCTACATGTCGCTAAAGAAAGAGTTCCCAGACGAGGCAGACGAACTATTCGCAGAGGCACAGCGAATGGCAAGAATGCGCTATGACAATTATGTAAGGCAATCTCGAATGGAATGGCATGTCGAGGAAGATGCGTGAAAAAAAGGACATGCGTTGAAAATATGAAGAAAGAGGCAGGTTTCCTTTAGACCAAACCGGCCATTATAACCCGGACTGATTGTAGCCGGTTGCCCAAGCAGATTGCCAGTTGCTTTTTTATGCAGGCGTGGCGCGGTCCACGCAAAAAAAAAACGACTGGCAGGATGCAGGCAACCGGCTGCAAGCAGCCAGGGAACATGTTGCCAAGACGGAAAGGGAAAAACCGTTCCGCAACGGCCAGTTGTGGTTTACCACGACCTTACATACCATCGTGGAACTGAAAACCGGACAATTCAGACGTGTCAGCAAAATACAACGTGAAAAAGCAAGACGACGGCAACCGCGAACGCTCGATAATGCGCATAACGACAGTGGGGGCCGTATGCAACTGCGTGCTTACGTTTTTCAAGATCACGGCAGGCGTGACGGGAAACAGCGCCGCCATGGTGGCAGACGGCATACATTCCCTGTCAGACCTGGTCAGCGATTTCATCATCATTGTCTTTGTGAGGATTTCCTCAAAGGGGCAGGACAAGAAGCATGACTACGGACATGGAAAATTCGAGACCCTCGCAACGCTCTTCGTGAGCATAATGCTATTCCTCATCGGCCTGAAAATCTTTATGAGCGGGGCAGATGAAATACAAAGACATCTCAACGGCGAGAAACTGCCACAGCCGGGAATGATAGCACTCTACATGGCCCTGATTTCAATCGTCACAAAGGAAATACTATTTCAGGCAACCGCACGTGTGGGACGGCGGGTTGAAAGTCACGCCGTGCTGGCCAACGCATGGCATCACCGAAGCGACGCCATATCGTCACTGGGGTCCTTCGCCGGCATCGCGGGAGCCATCTTCCTGGGGGAAAGGTGGGTTATACTCGACCCTCTCACGGGCTGCGCTATAAGCCTGTTTATTTTCTACATTGCAATAAAAATGGGAAAGACCACCATAAGCGAACTTATGGAAGCATCACTGCCCGACAGCGAGGAAAAAGAGATTGAGGGGCTCATAATGTCTGTTGAAGGCATCCACGGGGCGCACAACCTCAAGACAAGGCGCAACGGGAACAGTGTGATCATAGATGTCCACATAGTCGTCAATCCAGGGATTACGGTGGCGGAAGCGCATGAAATGACAGTGATGGCGGAAAGACTTCTGATGAGACGCTTCGGGAACGACACACAAATATTCATACATGTGGAACCTTGCGACACAGCATATTGACATCTTGGCGCACTAATGCCGCCGGGCTGTGGCGACCGCAAAATTCACCCACAACTTTGTCTTTGGTCATCAAACGACCTGTTTATGACACAAACTACCGCAATTCAATACGGACAAGACTGCAAACACGCCGTAATTGCTCAGTAAACACGCCGTATTTGTTCAGTAAACACGCCGTATTTGGTGAACAAATACGGCGTGTTTGCAATATTGGCAAGTGCAACCACTAAAGCAGTCCGGCATTTGCCATGTTCTATGAAAGCTCTTTCAGCAGGCTCGCTATTTTGATGTAAGTGGAATCGCTCACCGGTGTCAACGGCAAACGCAGCACGTTTTCAATCATTCCCATCTCTGACAGCATTGCCTTTATGCCTGCTGGATTGCCGTCAGCGAAAAGTGCTTTGTAAAGTTCCTGCAAGGTTGCATCTATCTCTTTCGAGGCTTCAGAGTTGCCCTCCAGTCCAAGGTGCACCATTTTTGAGAATGTCTTGGTCAGCGAGTTTCCGACAACACTTATCACGCCTGCCGCTCCCGCAGAGATCATCGCGTGTGTGAGGGAGTCGTCACCGCTCAGCACGTCAAAGCCGCATGGCTTATTTCTTATTATTTCCTTTATCTGGCACAGGTCGCCACTGGCCTCCTTTATTGCCACGATATTCAAACAGTCTTGTGCAATCCTTAACGTTGTCCCAGCCTTGAGGTTGACGCCGGTGCGCCCGGGAATGTTGTAAAGCACCATTGGCAAATCCGTTGACCGGCTTATCGTCTTGAAATGCTGGTAGAGTCCTTCCTGTGTGGGCTTGTTGTAATAAGGGCAAACGCTCAGAATTCCGTCAATGCCCCTGAAGTCCCCGCGCTCCAGTTCGTCTGCCACCTTTTTTGTGTTGTTCCCGCCGCAGCCCATAATCACCGGCAGTCGCCCATGCACTGTCTCAACGACCAAATCCTTGACGTGCGCCTTGTCTTCAGCCGAGAGTGTCGGCGCCTCGCCGGTTGTTGCCATGATGCAAAAGAAGTCTGCCCCGTTGGCTATCTGGTACTCAACCAGTTTCCCCAAGGCCTTGTAATCGACTTGCCTGTCCTTTGTGAAAGGCGTGACGAGTGCGATGCCAAGACCTTTGAAAATATTGTCTTTCATTGTGTTTGTCATAAGCGTTCTGATTGCAAAAGTAATATTTTAAATTCATTACACAAAAAATATTCAACTATAATTATTATCTTTGCAATCATTTAAGGATTGCATAATTCACCATATATGGAATTAATGAAAGAGTTGGCACGGAAATATGAGACGGTGGATTTCCTTGACGGCGACCCTTCATGGTTCATGCACCAAGTTGAGGGGGATGACAACAAAGAGACGCTGGCGTTCATTGCATCATGCCTGAGTTACGGCTCGCGCAAACAGTTTTTTCCGAAGATACAATACATTCTCGACTGTTCGCGCGGTGAGGTTTACGATTGGGTTTCAAGAGGTCGTTTTGAAAATGACATACCTGACAGGAACGAGTGCTATTACCGTCTATACACTTTCTCGCTTATGAACCGTTTCCTGAAAGCCTATCAAGGACTGATTCTCGGTCATGGCTCCCTTGGGGGATACCTTCAGGCGCGCAACGTGACCGTTGCCTTGACTGCCGTGGAGATGATAACCTCGTATTTTGCAAGTCGCGGCATTGACGTAATTGTTCCCAAGAATGCCAAGTCATCATGCAAGCGTGTCTGCATGTTCCTGCGGTGGATGGTGCGCGACAATTCCCCTGTGGATCTCGGCCTGTGGAAATTCATAGACAAACGCACATTGATAATGCCGATGGACACTCACGTCGTGCAGGAGGCCTGCGCCATGGGGCTGCTCAAATCGAAATCGACATCGATGGCATCCGCAAGGAAGTTAACGGAAAGGATGGCGGAGTTTTTCCCCGATGACCCAACCAAGGGGGATTTCGCCCTGTTCGGATATGGCGTCAACAAATAAAATTTGTCCGACGCCACTTTTGCGGTTGCAAGTAAGCTGGCGCCGGACAATAAAGCCAAACCGGTCATCACGGCACTGATTTTACCATTCCGTCTTGGCAATCAGTTAGGGTTACAATGGCCGTTTTGGGGGCAAGGCAATTAATACTCAAGCCATCTCACATAGGCAAAGTCCTGACGGTGCGGCAGTCTGTCATTCTTAGGGAACATGCGCACCGCAGTTTTGTAACTCCCGGCATTGGCTGATTCGAAAGTTGCCTCGAAAGTGTAGAGGTTGCCTTCTTTTTTAACCACGCGGAACGGATGTATCTGATTGATGCGGTCCCCGCCGTCGGGATCAGTCTTTACGGAAACATATTCCAGCCCTATGGCATCATCGAGCCCCTGCTCGTCAATGACCATCCTGAAAGTGTATTCCACACCACTCTGTGGCCCGTCCCCGGGGACGTTGTTTTCAGAAGACACCACGCGAATTCCGTCCCAACGCTCCGCCACGGTTTCCTTCCACTGTGCGATTTCCTTAGCAATCCGATTTTCATTTGCGCTTAGTTCCCTGAAACGCGCGGCTTCCCTTGTATAGAACTTGTCATAATAGTCATCAAGCTGGCGCTTCATTGTGTAGTGTGGTGCAATGGTTGCTATTGAGTTCTTTATCACCTTGACCCATCCCTCGCTGTATCCTTTTTCATTCTTGTCGTAATACAGAGGTACTATCTCGTTCTCGAGCAGTCCATATATCGTTGCCGCGTCGAGCTGGTCCTGGTAGGCCTGGTTTTTATAAGTGCGCTTCTCCGTGAGAGCCCACCCCGCACCTTCACGGTAGCCCTCAAACCACCAGCCGTCGAGCACAGACAAATTCACGACACCGTTCATTTCCGCTTTCTCGCCGGAGGTGCCGGATGCCTCAAGGGGACGCGTGGGGGTGTTCATCCAGATGTCCACGCCCGAGACAAGGCGGCGGGCAAGGCGGAAATCATAGTCCTCGAGGAAGATAATCTTTCCGAGGAACTCCGGGCGCTGGCTTATCTCGTAAATTTTCTTTATCAGCCCCTGCCCCGCGCCGTCGGCGGGATGTGCCTTGCCGGAGAAAAGGAACTGGACAGGGCGTTCGGGGTTGTTGACAATCGCTGACAGGCGGTCAAGGTCGGTGAACAGCAGGTGCGCCCTCTTGTATGTCGCGAAACGGCGGCAGAAACCAATCATCAGGGCATTCGGCGTGATTTTGTCCAACAGCGAAAGGACACGGGAAGGGTCGCCCTGGTTCTTTAGCCAGTTCTCGCGGAATTTCGTTCTGATATAGTCTGTTAGTTTTTTCTTCAGATCCATGCGCGTGTCCCATATCTCACTGTCGGGAACATTGTATATGGCGTGCCATATTTGCTCATTGCTTTGGTCACTCAGATGACTCTTGTCAAAATACTTTGAGTACAGACGACGCCATTCCGTCGCGCACCACGACGGGAAATGAACTCCGTTCGTGACATATCCCACATGGTTTTCCTCCGGGAAATATCCTTTCCAAATCGGGGCAAACATCTTTTGGCTTACCCATCCGTGGAGTTTGCTCACTCCGTTGACCTCCTGGCATGTGTTTATTGCGAATGTGCTCATGGAGAACTTCTCGTTTTTGTCATCCGGGTTGGCCCGTCCCATGCCTACGAACTCGTCCCACGATATGCCGAGCTGCGCCGGGTAGCCGCCCATGTATTTCCCGAAAAGGCTCTCGTCGAAATAGTCATGCCCTGCCGGTACAGGCGTGTGGCATGTGTAAAGACCGCTTGCGCGCACAAGTTCCAGTGCCTGGTTGAACGTGAGTTTGTCATTCTGGATATAATCCACGAGCCGTTGCAGGTTGCACAGTGCGGCATGTCCCTCGTTGCAATGATATATGTCTTTCTTTATCCCGAGTTTCTTCAATGTCAGCATCCCCCCGATACCGAGCAGGATTTCCTGCTTGAGCCGGTTCTCCCAGTCTCCGCCATAGAGGGCGTGGGTTATGGGGCGGTCGAACTCCGAGTTCATGTCATTGTCTGTGTCGAGTAGGTAAAGCGACACCCTGCCAACATTCACACGCCATACGTATGCGTGAACATGGTAGTTCATATACGGGATGTCGACAACCATAGGTTTCCCGTCATGGTCGAGCTGGCGTTCTATAGGCAGGGAATTGAAGTTCTGCGCCTCGTAATTCGCTATTTGCTGCCCGTCGATGCTCAGGCTTTGCGTGAAGTACCCGTAGCGGTAAAGGAAGCCAATGGCGCACATGTCCACATTGGAGTCTGATGCCTCTTTCAGATAGTCTCCCGCAAGCATTCCGAGGCCTCCGGAGTAAATCTTCAATACCTGGCTCATGCCAAACTCCATGCAGAAATACGCAACCGACGGACGCTTGGAATCCGGCCTCACATCCATGTATTTGCGGAAGAGATTGTATACATTGTCAACGCTCTTCATTATCTTCTTGTCCTTTACGATCTCTTCCTTGCGGTCATAGCTCAGGCGTTCCAGCAGGAGTACCGGATTCTGGTTTACCTCCTCATATAATTCTTCATCAAGGCTCTTCCACATGTCGCTTGCCTCATAGTTCCATACCCACCACAAATTGTGGGCCAGTTCGTCAAGGTGCTTCAACTCTTCCGGTAGTCTCGATTTCACCGAAATTTCTTTCCATCGCGGGGTATTGGAATAATTTGCTTTGATTTTCATAATTCTTGCTTTTTATATTATGTTCGTTTCAACAAACTAAGTTACATGCCAAGTCCTGCAATCTAATGTTTGATTTAATATACGGCAAAGATAAAATAAAAAAAATGTACTGCCAATTAGCATGTGTATAAAATATGTAAAATGCTTGATTTCTTGACTAAAGTTATTTAACTTTGCCCCACAAATATATAAATATATGAAGACGAGTGTTTTAATTATGCTTTTCAGCGTCCTGCCTTTTTCCATGAACGCACAGGAAGTTGGCAATGACACAACGGCAACGGAGTTCAAAGGCCGCTTCGTTAATGATGAGTACAAGATATTTGTTGTGATAAACCTGAAGGAAAAGAATGTAGTAATCCCAAACCAAGAGATACTCGGTGGGCTTGACGGTTATTTCGGCTCAACTCAAACAAGTCACGCATGGGCAATAACATCATCAAAGACCAAAGGAAAAAAGGCAACAATAGATGTCATAAACAATTACGGAAGCGAGGACTTCACCGCAACACTATCAATGAGCGAGAACGGGACATTGGTGTTCCAGCACGTCAAAGGCAGCACGTTCAAGTTCCCGGTAAAAAGCAAATGGCAGAAGATGCCGGATAAAATTGTTTTTGAAAAGCAAGAACGGAAATAGTGAAACTAAACTTTTCCCACACCGAAAATATCTTTTATCGACATTCTGCGATAGTTCTATTTGAAATGTCACAAAGGGGATGATGATGAAATCAATGATTCTGATCTTTACTTGCTTGCTGATACCCTACATCAACATCTATGCGCAGGCTCTATGTGTAATAGACGGATTGCCTGTGCCAGACTCCGTCCTCTGCGTGACAACAGACGAGATGAAATCGGATTCCGCAAAACAAATCATAGCAAGGCGATCCGGGCTTATTTCTCCCGCTGCTATAGAATCTATCCAAATATTAGACAAAGACCTCTTATCAGCAAAAAATGTTATTGTATGTCGCCCCCCCACAAAGGATATTGTGCTGATTACAACCAACAGTCTTGCAAAAATCCAATTTGTAATAGACAACAAACTCGTCAAGCCACTGAAGCCTGTTACAATAATAGAATTGAAACTCTTTCCTAACCTGTTATCGGAAGTTCTTCCACGGAGAATAAAGCAGGAAAATATAAAGTCTCTGGATATCCTGATCCCTAAAGATGACACAAGTCCAGGCAGAAGCCCCACCGTCATAATAAATACCAAAAAGAACAGACGGAGATAGTGTCTGTTGAAAACCGCTAATAACACCCAAATTCAACTATGACAAACATGAAATTTTTAGTAACAATTGTATTATTTCTTTCTGCTCAAACTTTATCTGCACAGTCGGCAGACAATAACGATTCCATAGATATAAATATGTTGTACAAGAATTTACCGGAGGTCGTTGTGAAAGCAGAAAAACCTATAGTAAAACTTGTGCAGGGAAAGATGGTGTACAATATGCAAAATCTTTTAGAAAAGTTGCCTGCCGACAACGCTTACGAGGCTCTCACACGCATTCCTGGTGTCAGTGATGCCACTGGTAATATCTCCCTCTTGGGCAATGCGGTGACGCTGATTGTCAATGGACAAGCCACCACGTTGACGCAAGAACAGCTGGCAGAACGACTGAAAGCGATGCCTGCCGCAAAGTTGGCAAAAGCCGAGGTGATGTTGTCTGCCCCGGCCCGCTATCATGTTCGTGGCATGGCTATCAACATCGTTACGAAAGATGATGCTGGCGCCAATCGGTTGTCGGGACAGATTATTGGCGGATTTCAGAAAAGTAAATATTCAAGTGGCTTTGGTAATCTTTACCTTTCCATGCAAAGAGGCAAGTTTGGACTGGATGCACAATATCAATTCTCTGACGGTAATTCATACGGTGAGTCTTCGCGCATGGCCAATCATCCTTTGGGCAACAAGCGTGTAAACTATCATGACGAAACCTGGCAGAAGTCGTTTTTCATCGCACACTATTACCGATTGGGTATGAATTATGCGTTCAGCAAGAATCATCGTCTTGACATTGCCTATACTGGAAATTGGAACAAGTCTTGCTCCAACAGCCAAACGACAGGTTCGAGCGTAAGCAGAGCGCAAAATGATAGTCATGCGTATCTGCATAATGTGGATGTAACCTACTCACTTCCTTTCGGACTTACCCTTAGCGGCTCGTATACCTACTATCGAACGCCGCAGCAACAAAGACTTGACGGCACGATGCAGGCGGATGGAAATACGACAGAGACAGGGCGCAACCTGACAAGTGGCAGCGAACAGACCATCAACAAATGGATGTTTACGGCGGATCAAACCCATTCATTGTCACATGGATGGGGATTGTCGTATGGCGTGAAAGGGCAATTCTCGAGCGACAAGAGTTATCAGAACACCATCGACAAGGATGGAAACATCTTGCCCGATGCGACAAGCAGCGTGGACATCAATGAGCGAATATGGAACATATACGCAGGTTTCAGCAAACAGATAAACAAGGATATTAGTCTTGAGGCATCCGTTGCTGCCGAGCAATACCACTCCCCGACGTGGGATAAATGGCGCATATATCCTACGCTCAATGCTTTGTGGAGCATCAACGACAACCATTTGCTCAACCTCTCCTTCAATTCCAATTCAGTGTTTCCGAGCTATTGGTCAACCATGAGCAATGTGTTTTACTCATCCACCTACACAGAGATACATGGCAATCCCGATTTGAAACCATACTCCTATTATAATGTCAACCTTATGTGGCAGATAAAAAGACGCTATACGCTGATGGCTTTCGCAAGTCTGAAGCCAGATTATTCCGTACAGTTGCCCTATCAGACAGCAGACCGCATGGCTGTAATCATGAAGGAAACCAACTTCGACTATGTCAATAACTTCGGACTACAGGCATCAGCCATCTTCAGTGTGGGCAAATGGCTCAACGGAAACGTGTTTGCCGTAGGAACCTACAAGCACGACAAGAGCAGCCATTTCTTCGACTTGCCATTCGACCGCAAGAACCTGTCTGTTAGATTTGGCGGTACCGCATCGGTAAAACTTTGCAAAACTCAGGACTTGCGTCTTATTCTGAATCCTTTCTTTCAGACCAAGGCAATACAAGGAGTTTATGACATCAGTCCAATCTTCCAAATGAATGCCAAACTGCAATGGTCGTCGCACGATGGAAGATGGGGACTGCGCATCAATGGCAACAACATCTTCAACGGCGAATACGACACCCGTTCCGTGCAAGGCAACCAAGACTACCGCATGAAACTTAACTACAACCGGGCATCTGTTACTTTTGCTGTTGTCTATAAGTTCGGAGGTTACAAGGAAAAGAAAGTAAAGGCTGTTGATACATCAAGAATGGGACACTGACGATGTGTGAACTTTGAACATAAATATCGTAATAAAGCCGTATCAACCTCACAGAAGCGAGATACGGCTTTGTTAATGAAAAAACTAGAGAAACTGGAGAAACTAGGAAACCAGGAAAACCATAAACAACGGTAAAACAGCGGTAACCGCCAGTAACAAGAAATGGGCTGCCCACGTGGCTATAGTGCCACGGGGACAGCCCGTGAAGGAAGGCGGCGA
>ERZ1673752.564-NODE-564-length-62588-cov-6.241233_pt1 | contig 62588 bp, 48 predicted proteins | sample MGYA00580195_ERZ1673752 | MGnify/ENA primary metagenome ERZ1673752 (study PRJEB41218, sample SAMN15661744) | gut metagenome | host: Homo sapiens | place: Canada: London | collected 2015-08-20/2019-03-30 | study: EMG produced TPA metagenomics assembly of...
AAGCTAATCATCTAAGCCAAGCCCCAGGCCAGATGAAAATTGGCTAGGGATAGAAGACTATTTTTGTTGACGCAACGACTCAGGATCTGCGAAATAATAGCCAGATCCCCGGCGATTGCCAATATAGCGGTGGCCGGTTGCGTCTAGGAGTTTGCGGTTGGTCCGGGAGACCGTCACATCCACGGTCCGGTCATCGCCTGTAAACTCGTAATCCCAGACCTTGCGGAGGAGGCGGGGCCGACTCTGCACCTTTTCTTTGTTCGCAGCCAAATATTGGAGGAGTAAGAATTCCTTGTTGGTTAGGCCAATGTCTTTGCCAGCGTAGAAGGCCTGAAAGCGGCCTCCATCGATTCTCAGATCGCCAAAAACGAGAACACCCTCATCATCTTGGGGATCCATGCTATTGATCTTTTTCGAAGTTTCCAAGAGCCTTCTCAGGCGGGCTACCATGGTTAACTCGCTGTAGGGCTTATAAAAATACTCGTTGCAGCCGCGCTCAAAGTTTAAAATCTCATGGATGTTGTTGCCGCGGTCTTTTCCGGTCACAATGGCAATCGGCATATTGAGATAGCGACTGTCAGGGCGACGGAGGTTCATTAACACATCTTCTCCAGATTCTCCCTCAAGCATAAGATCTAGGAGAAGAACATCAAGGGTATGGCCTTGATCGAAATAGCTATAGAGCTCTTGGCTGTTAGCAAAAAGATGGATTTGCGCTTGGCGGAAATTGCGAGTTAAAACATCTTGCAAATCTTCCCGTACTACAACCTCATCATCGAGGACACCAAAAGTACAGCTATCTGTGTCAATCATTGTGAAATTATTTTTAATCATGTGGTTCTCCTTTTCTCACTGAGACTTTTTGCCTTTGATACTGCAGTGTGCAAGATGTTCGTCGTTGCAAGTTACACGACTGCGCTTGAAATGTTATTGGATTATTTGGTACAAATCACAGACTGTATGGATTAAGCCATACCCTGTATGATTTATGTATGTATTGTAAGAAAAGCTTTATCTTGTGGCAACCGTTTCTTAAGAACTACGCTACAGAGGGGGAATTTTTAAGTTTTTTGGGGTGGAACTTGGCATTCTCATCGCAGCCAGGTAAAATAGAAGCAAAAAAGGAGATACGAATATGCACGCAAGTCGCAAAACAAAGATCATTTGCACCATTGGGCCTGCTAGCGACCAGCCTGAGACCCTCCGCCGGCTCATTGAAGCTGGGATGAACGTCGCAAGGCTGAATTTTTCGCACGGGACCCATGAAGAACACAAGGTGAGAGTGGACCGCATTAAGGCGATCCGCCAGGAGTTAGGAGTCCCCATCGCCATCATGCTTGATACCAAGGGACCGGAGATCCGAACGGGGGTATTTCCCCCAGGCGGTATGACCTACGCCACGGGGGCCAGAGTCAAGATTGTCCAAGAGGATGTCGTTGGATCTGAGGAAGTCTTCTCTATTACCTATAAGGATGCAGCTAAGGAACTCCATCCCGGTGATCGCATTCTCATTGCTGACGGCCTGGTTGAACTAGATGTCGAAGAGATTGACGGGGTAGATCTGGTCTGCCAGGTGAAAAATGGCGGCCTTTTGACCGACCACAAGAATGTGAATTTCCCAGATATTGACGTAAAGCTCCCTGCCCTCACGGACAAAGATCGGGATGACCTGAAGTTTGCGGTCGATCAAGATCTCGACTTGATTGCCGCTTCCTTTGTACGCCGGGCCGAGGACATTGACCAGATCCGGGCTGTCCTCAGTAGCTATGGCAACAAGGATATCCAGGTCATAGCTAAAATTGAATCCCGCCAGGGGGTGGAACATTTTTCAGAGATTGTGGACACGGCTGACGGAATCATGATCGCCCGGGGGGACCTCGGTGTGGCCCTTCCAGCGGAAGAAATTCCCCACTACCAGAAAATGATGAGTAAAGAGGCCTACCAGTCAGGCATTCCCTCTATTATCGCCACGCAGATGTTGGATTCTATGATCCGTAATCCCCAGCCCACCCGGGCTGAGGTCTCGGATGTGGCCAATGCCATCTATGATGGGGCCTCCGCCATTATGCTCTCCGGGGAAACAGCCGCCGGAAAGTATCCGGTTGAAAGTGCCATGATGATGGACCGTATCGCCAGGTACACAGAGGCCTCCATCGACTATTGGAAGAAACTCAAGGAAGAAAGCCTCCATAAAAAGAGTATTTCCACTGCCATCTCCCACTCCTGCTGCACTACAGCCCGTGACCTCAATGCCAAGGCCATCGTCACTGTTACCCATTCAGGTAATACGGCCCGCCGTATCGCCTCTTTCCGTCCAGCCTGCCCCATTATCGCTCTGACGGTAACCCCCAAGTCTTGTTATCAATTGGCCCTGTCCTGGGGGGTGACCCCCAGGCTCATCGAGATTTTAACCGATGAGAAGCAGCTCTTTGACCGGGCCCTAGAAAAGGCCAAAGAAACAGACCTTGTCCAAGATGGCGACCTTGTCGTTGTCACCGGCGGTAGCCCGGCGGGTATTTCTGGTACCACTAATAGCATCCGTGTAGAGACTGTGGGCTCCCTGATCTGCCAGGGTACAGGCATGGCTGACCGCCCTGGGGTCATCATCTCCGGCGATACCTATCTCTTAGATAAAAGTAGAAAGGCAGAGTCAGCTGCACCAGACAGGTCTGATAGCCTAGACCGTCCTGACTCTTCAGGTCGTACGGACCATACTTTCTCTTCTGACCAGGCTAAGCAGCCTGTACCGTCTGATCAGACCAACCGACCTAGCACTCCTAACCGCCCTGACCGGCCTCGTAGAGGCTATATCCTTGTGGCCCACGATACGAGCAATGCAGACCTAGCCCTCATTCGGGAGGCTGCAGCCCTGGTAGTAGAAAATCCCTCCCCAGAAAGTCAACCCTGTACAGCCGCAGCCATCCTTCACATCCCCATCATCTACGGGGTCGAAAACGCCTGCAACCTCTTGGGCAACCAACGCTCCGTGGTTCTCGACCTTGATAAGGGCTGGATCTACTAAGTCTACCAAGGCAAGGATAAAAGCCGACACAATCATTTAAGAAATGAGAAAACCCCGGGAGAAGGTCTATCCTTCCCTCGGGGTTTTGCAATTTTCTATACAGGGGTTGACAATCCCTATGGAACTAGGCCAGGTAGCCTGTCTTAGGCTTTCCCCATGGTCAATCGCATCACAATCAGTAAAACCATGAGACTTCCTGCCAGGATACTGCCCACAATATAGATGGGCTTATTATCCTCATTTCGCTGCATTTTCTTCTTGACCTTTTCGAGCTCCTCAGCAGCTTCAGAATTGTCCCCCGTAGCACCTTCGTTTTTATTCGTATCAGTCCGGGGATCCATGGCCTTAATCTTAGGATTCTTGATCAAAAGCTTATCGCCAGGCTTATTCTGGATGGACGGTTTAAAAACATCGCCCGAAGGCGGATTGTAGGAGACGATGGCGTGGGAATCACTATCCACCAACTGATCCTGAGAGGGGGCCGTCGTCTGACCTGCTGTGGCAACGAGGACGTAGCCCGATTGAGAATCTCCTGACAAGGTAAAACTGACCCCTTCGACCGGAGACTGGGTAAAATAGAGCTTTTGCGTGTTGGCAGGAATCTGAGCTGAGGCCGCCCAGCCATTCTCCTCACTGAGAGAAACGGCGATAGAATTAACCAAAATATTATCCGGCACATAAGTCACCGTCATCTTAGCCGGGACCAAGGAGGCATCGACCCCAGAGAAATCAACCTTAACCTTGACATCCACAAAGCCTGCTTCCTCCGGAGTGACTACCCCCTCAGGATCGCCAGTTGGTGTCGGCTGGGTGTCCCCTGGTGCCTCTGGCTGTGGCGGAGTGGACTCCCCAGGCTCGGCAGGCTGGGGCGTAGGCTCAGTCGACGGATCCCCCGGTTGCTCAGGGTTAACCGGCTGCGTAGCTTCCGAATCTCCCGTAGAAGGCAACTCTTCCGCACGCACGGTCAAGGATAGGCTGCAAAGAAGCAGACTGACAGCAAGGACCGAGATCGAAATAAACCTGCAAAGAGCTTGCTTTCCATGCGCCTTTTGCCAAGAATGGGCTAAGGAAACAAGGAAACGGGAAGTTGGCATAGCGACCACCCTATCAGGATCAAGGCTCCTTCCTGCGGTCTGACCTAGGTCCTTCCCGGCTAGGAAGGCATTACAATCATTGGTAACTGGCTTAGGTTGATTCATAGGCATCTGATTTCTACTTTCACTCCTGACATTCATAGGCTGGAAAGAGGGAACACAAAATTTTTTCTTAGGTCCTCCCTTGCAAACCATAGGTTTACCATTCGTAATTAGGCATTATACTCTAGATTCATCGTTTATGCAATTGTCCGACTTTCCCAACAAATACTCCCGCCCAGCTTGCTTCTCTGTCTTCCTTTTCCAAACAGATGAGCAAAAGGCCCGCCAAATCAGCATGGGCAGCCTCTTGACTTGCTAATTATGAGCTGGTGTGCTATCATCCTGACGAGTCTTTGAAATTGCCAAGAAGCTCAAGATAAGGCCATTTGCCAAGGCCAAAATTTAGGAGCAAGCCTGCCAGGTATACGGGCTTAGAAGGAGAGGACACCATGGGTTTATTAACCAAAACCAATACAAAAAAAGCTCTGAATATCGCCATTGTCGATGACGAAGAAACCGTACATGATCACTTTCAAGTGATGTTAGACACCTATATTCCCTGGGGGCAGGCCCCATTCTCTGCTTGCACCTATCAACTGGAGCATTTTTATACTTGCGAGGAGTTTGAAGACATCGTCCGGAAACACCCCGACCACTTCAATTTTGTCTTACTGGATATGAACTTTCCTGAAGGTGTGACGAGAGGGGCGACATGCTATCAGAATTGTTCCAGAATCTTTATCCAAAACAACACGTCCACTGTGCTCGTCACCGCCTGGGACCAGACCAAAGAAGACCCACTGTTAAACGTCGAGGGGGGCCTTAGCACCCAGGACCTAGCTCGCCAAAGAGGTATGCTAGGCTATGTCAGCAAGGCCTTGCCAGCAGCTGCCCAAACAAATTATATCGTAGGTTACCTAAAAACGCACATTTTACAGACTGCCTTATCCTCCCTAGCCCCCCAGACGGATGAGGTCGAATGGGCTGAGTTTAAGGGGGTCCGGACCCATATGCCTGACTCAAACAGCGAAGACCTTTATGAAATTTCTTATCAAAATAGGAAAATGAACCTTTCCAACCAGAATGCAAAGTTTCTCTACTACATCATTCTTTTCTTGTATATTGTTAAAAACCACGGTATTCTCTCTGCTGAATCAAAGTGTATGCAGATCTATTCCTCTTATGCCATACCCTTGCGGCGCAGTAAAACCGGGAAGGTGGTTGTCCCCTATCAGTACCTGGTCGACTTTATGAAGTGGGGCGGCAGATCCAATGTGTACACCTACCGGACCAACTGCAATAGAATCCTAAGGAACGTGGGCTATCAGCTGAGTAACGCTCCCCAATTGGGCTATTGCCTGGAAAAGCTAGCAGAATAAAGTTGGTCTATGCTAAGCTCCCCCACCAGCTGCAAGCCTTTCACTTTCGTATGCGATCGGCATTATTTTAACAAATATTCCAAATCATCCAAGTTCAGGGAGGCTGGCGAAAGCTGGCCTCCTTTTAATTGGTAGATGAGGTCACACTGGCTCGCAAGATGCAAATCATGGGTAACCAGAACGACCGTTTTCTCTTCTTCGTCCACCAACTGGCGGAGATAACTGACCACAATCTTGGCATTATCCTGGTCGAGGGACCCTGTCGGCTCGTCCGCCAAAATAATCCTCTGCCCACAGACAATACTCCGGATGATGGCCACCCGCTGCCGCTCTCCTCCGGAAAGTTGGCTGACCTTACGGTGGAGCTTATCCTGGATCTGAAGGTGCTCGCTGACAGCCTCAATGAGGGGACGGTAGGCCCGAGCTGGCTGGCGGTCCTCCGTATAGAGAGTGGGGACGAGAATATTTTTTAGGGCCGTTTCCGTCTCAATCAAGGCAAAATCTTGGACAATATAGCCAAAATACTTGTTGCGCATCCGACAGCGCTTACGATCGGTCAGATCCTTCGTCTCATGGCCATCTACAATCACTTGACCTGCGTCCGGCGGGATCAGAAGGCCCATGATGTTTAAAAGGGTCGTCTTCCCACTGCCAGAAGGTCCCACGATTGCCACCATTTTCCCAGCAGGAAGCTCCAAGGATACATTGACCACAGCATGAACAAAGGTATCGTGGTCAGGAAAAATTTTGCTGATCTGGTGGATAGATAATAAGCTCATTCTTAATCCCTCCTGAGATTTTGTATGGTTCGTAAGTTTCCTACTCTTTTTTCAGCATAACGTCCCATCCCATAGGATAAGCCAAGAACAAAGGCCAGGGCTAGGGGGAAAAAGGAAGCCCCTTTCAAATGATTAATAAGGATCAAGTGGCCGATGCCCACCATGGGGAGGATATGGAGGGTCAAGGTAAAGCAGGCCACCTGCCAGCGAAGTTGGCTTAAGGAAGCCCCATAGATATAGTGAATCGTATACTCCGTAATATTAGCTTCCACCATGCGAATAATATTCGTAATGGCAAGAAGGACCAAAATGATCGAGCAAAGGACGTAATAAGACAAATAAAGCTGGGTAGCACGGAGATCCGCAATCGTCGTTGTTTTCATAAAATCTGCCGTAGTAATCCCCCTATAAAGTCTGCCGAGTGTCTTATATAACTTGGTCTGTATTTCTTGCAGCTCCTCATCGGAAGGATTTACCAAGACCAGATGTTCTAGAGCCAATTCCTCCACCGGTTCATGGGTATCATGGAGAAACATCTGACGTATCGTATCAAAATCCCGAGAACATAGAACAATATATTTTTCACCTTCACCAAACCCATACGGCAAAATGGGATGATAGATCATAAAGTTGGGGGAACATGTGCTTTGAATGATCAGGTCCTGGTTGCCTAGGCGGATGGTTTTGCCAACATCTTCCTGATGACTAGGAGGCACGAAAACTGCTATAGATCCCTCGTAAGAAAGATTTTGCAACGAAGAATATTCTCCCAGTAGAACGCAGATGGTATCATAGGGTAAGTTCCGACCAGCAGGAAGTTCAAAAAAAGAGCCTGCATGACCTTTAGAAGAAAAGGCGTTTTGAAGAAAGGCTTTGAGATCCGGGGAGGCGGAAGGCAATCGTCGGGCCGGGTCTTGGCCCCCCTGAGTAGGTTGCAAAGAAACGGGCTGCATCTGCAACAAAACCACATTTTTCTTGACAAAGGATTGAATCGATCTAGCTTTTTTAGAAATCGAGCTAAAAGAAATGACCAACATAAAGATACCCATGGCCGCAACAGTCATCACTACGGTATAGAAAATGGTCCACGTCCACTCTCTGCGCCAGTTGTCAATTACTTGTCTGATGATCATTTTAGTATTCACCCACCACTTTTTTTCTCTTTTGCCGCCACTGCCAAAAGGAACAGATCTGGAGCAGGGTCAAGAAAGCTAAATTGAGAGCTCCACTGAGAAGACCAATTTTGCCATAGGCGGAAGGGTTATACATATACAATTGAGCCTTCACCAAAACATAACCCAATAAAGTTCCCAGCATCGCTATGAAAGAAGAAAGCAGAAAGAGTTTCGTAAAAAGAATGCGATAAGAAGCCCCATACAGGTGATGGACTACCAGGTAGCGATAGCGTTCTTTGTAAAACATGGAAAGGGCAAAGGCAGCACAAAAAAGTATGGCTAAGAAAGTACAGAGTAAAGAACGGCTGATACTATCCGTCTGCATCATTCCAAGAAGAATCTGACCCAGGCCCATGTGCTGATCTTTATAATTAATAAACTCTACCTTGCATGGGGAGCCTTCAAATAACCGGATAAAATCAAAGATGGCATTTTTATCTTGAACACTGAGATAAAACACCCCATTAAGATCCCTCGTATCCTGAAGAGGATAAAAAAAAGAGGTGTCCAGATTAACAAGAGGAGCAGTCTGAGGATCATACTCTCCAAGGACTTTGTAATCATAGACACCTGGAAATAAAATACCTTCTTGAACCAGCTCCCCCCAAGATGCCAAGGGCTGTCTGATAAGAACGGTTTTTGCCTCTTGTCCATTGAAATCAACCTGTAAAGCATTCTGAAAAAGATTGGCATAATCTAAAACGCCAACACCTCCGCTGCCGTTAAAATAAAAAATGGCAGCTCCTTCTTGTTTTGCCCAGGCATCTATGTCTTTCAAAATTTTTTGAAGTCTTCGCTGACCCTGGGGAGATAAATCTGGCTCATCCGTCGATGGCGTGCTAAAGATGCCTGCAAAGTCCTCATAAGGGGTATCGAAATAGCTATTATAGACAGCAAAAAAGAACATGGTAGAAAGGAGGCAAGTGCAAAAGAGAGTAGCTATAGTAACGACAAGTCCCAATTTATTTTTCATAATCCTCCCAATCCTGTTCCGTGCATCTTTGTGTGCTTTTTAGGATGCCGTAAAGAAAAACCCCACGGGAAGCCCGTGGGGTCGCAGTCAGTGGTGCCTCGGACAGGAGTCGAACCTGCAACAGTGGCTTCGGAGGCCAGCGTTTTATCCATTAAAACTACCGAGACGAAAGGAAGGTGCGGGCCACAGCCCTATACCCTCGCTCCCCTCTTACGATAGACGGTCCAAGGTGGGGCTCCGAGGGAGCAGGACCCGGGACCGGATCATAAGTTAAGGGAAATTTTGTCGGTGGGCAAGGCGATACCAAGTCAATATGATCCTCGGTCGGCCCGTGCCCCAACAAAATGCCTCCCTAGTGTAGCCCACTCAAAAGAAGAATGCAAGCAACCGGAAAAACTTTCTGGTGGAGGATGCGACTTGGTAACATGGTCCTCTACAAGCTAAGCATGAGGATGAGCAACCAACGAGAGCAGGCGGTCCCAAAGATATGCGACCTACAAGAACGGGCGGCAGACAAGAGATCAGGATGAGAAGAAGGGTGGGAGCGGGGGAGGGAATATTTGTTGAGGAGGGGGTTAGATTCTTGACACAAGAATGAAATCTTTGTAAGATAGTCGTTAGTTGTTACTTAGTGTTTAAGTCGTAAAGGCACGGAGTACTACGCATAGAGTATGTGTGAAGGGGTGGGTCCAAGGACCGACCCCTTTTTTGCTGCAAGGAGGACGAGAAGATGAGAGATGACGCTTGGGATGGACGGGCGGCCATGGCGGCAGGAGTCGCCAAGACGGGATTTGCTTTGGCAAAGCTGGCGCACCGATCGGGGACTTCCCTGCCCGGGGAATGGGCGATGAAGGTGGATCCGAAGATCGCCACCAAGCTCCTTGCGGGGCAAAATCTCGTCATTGTGACCGGGACCAACGGAAAAACAACGACCGTCAAGGCGCTGAGTCAGCTCCTCGACGGCCGTCGCCCGGTCCTCTACAATAAGACGGGGGCCAACCTAATTTACGGGCTCATCAGCCTTCTTTTGGCCCACCACAAGGACCTGACACAGGCCGACCCGAGCAAACGCCCCTGGATCGTTTTTGAGATGGATGAGGCCCATTTTGCCCGCTATGCCAAGGATTTGCACCCAACTCTGGTCTTGCTCACCAACCTCTACGAGGACCAAACGGACCGCTACGGAAGCCTCCGCCAGCTTTCTCAGCTGATTTTAGGCGGTCTTCTTGAGGCTCGCCCCCCCTTCACCGTCTTTTGCGGGGACGATCCTGCTTCCATAACCATCGCCCGGTCCTATGAAGAGGGCCTGGGGAAGGATGAAGGATCGACGGGCAAGGCCACCCCGCCCCAGATCGTCTATTTTGCGGCAAAATCTCAGGGTATCAAGAGTGAGACCCTGGATGCCTCACACAATCTTCAGGCCAACCCGACAGATCTCCAGGATGAGGCTGCTGCCCTTTCCGCTACCTTTGACGGGATCTGCCCATCCTGTGGAGCCCCCCTCTCCTATTCAGAAGTAACCCTCGCTGACCTTGGCAAATACTCCTGCCCCGCCTGCGGCCTCGCCAATCCTCCTACGTCTCTTTCTTTTACCTGGGAGGGCAGTGCCAGCTTATCTATGACTTTTGCCTACCAGGGGCCTGGGCAGGAGGCACAGGAGCTGCAGGGAAGCCAGGAGCGCCAAAAGGCTCAGGGGCTGCAGGAAGGGCTTCGTCCCCAGGAGCTGGCCCAGACCGAGCTCTCCCTGCCGGGGAAATATAATGCCTATAATCTGGCTGGAGCTCTCTTGGCGGCCAAGAGTCTCCTTCCGGAGGAGCCCTTGCAGACCCTAGCCACCAAACTCGCTGAGGTAACGGCCCCCTTTGGGCGACTGGAGCATTTTTCGCTGAAAGGCAGGGAATTTTGTATGATTTTAGCGAAGAATCCTGCTGGCCTCCGGGAGGCCCTAGCGACGGCTTTTGCCGATCCTCGTTTTGCGGGTCTCCTCCTGGTCATGAACCAAGCGGAAAGCGACGGGCGGGATGCTTCTTGGCTCCACCAGGTCGATCTCGGGGAGTTCTGGCACCCAGAGGCGATACCTTCTTTCCCCCTCGTCTTGGGTGGAGAGGCCCTGAAGGACCTGGAGGCTAGTATCAAGGCCAGCCAGGCCACGCAAGACCAATGGACCCAGTGTCCTCGGTCTCAATCGATCCCTGAGGCCTGGGATGCCTTTGTCAAGGAAATCGTCGAGAAGACAGGCAGCGCTCAAGAGGGCGATCTTTTTTACCTTATCCCCAACTATACGGCCATGATGCAGCTGCGCAGCCATCTGGGGGACCTCTACGGGGTCAAAGACTTCTGGGAGTAGGCTAGAAGGAGGCTGAAAGTAGGCTGGGACTAGGCTGGCACTGGGCTAAGGCTAGGGTAGGACCAGGTTAAGACTTGGCTGGGGGGAAAACTTCAGCCAGGTGCTCCCGGTAGAGGGCTCGGACAGTCGGCAGGGTACCCAGACCCTCTAGGACGGGGCGGGCTTTTAGGCCAGCGGCCTGGAGGCGGTTGACCCAACTGCTGGGCTCCTCTCCGGCCAAGTCGTTATGGGCGTGGTCTCCGGCAACAAACATGAGGGGGCGAATTTGCCAGCTGGTGCAGGAGCTTTGCAGGAGTTTCGGAAGAACCGCATCCAGGGTCAGGCTCCCCTCAACCGTGGCCAGGTGGACTTCCTGGCAGGAGCTGCCGGAGGCCCGGCTGGCATTTCTCTTTTCATAGAGGGCCGCCAGGTCATCATAGGTGTGGTCTGTTCCATGAGAAGTCCCATGGCCCATTAAGAGAACACCCTCGGAAGGGTCGTAGGGAATATTTGCTGAAGGGGCGGCTTGAGGGCCAGGGAAGATTACTCGGTCGACAAAGGCTTGGAGGTCGGAAGGCCGGGCTAGAAGAGCTCGGGATAGGAGGCAGCCGGGCAGGCGGAGGCGGGCATATTCGTGCCCTTCGATGATGTGGAGGGCCAGAACAGGCAGGGGATGGGTTTCGGGATTCCAATGAGGCTGGCTGGCCTTAACCTGATCCAGGGCCTCTTGGAGAGTCAGGACAGGAACCCCTCGGGCCTGTAAAATCGCTCGAACCTGGGTGGCCGTCATCACGTCCCAGAGGGGATGATCGGGCCACCAAGCCTTGAAATCGGCTTGAAGGAGCTGGATTCCTTCGTTATAGGCCTCGGTGTAGGTTGACCCAAAGCCGGCTATGACGATGGGGAGGGCTGCGGTCTCCGAGGGGGAGGGCGCATTTGGAATGGCGTTGCTAATAGAATTTGACATGATGAACCCTTTCTTAGGTATGAAAAAGCGGAATAGGATGGTCCTACTCCGCTATATTCTGGGCTTTTCGGGGCCCTAGTGCTTACATTTTACTTAGAGCTTAGTTGACCATAAGATCACAAAGCTATTATCTGACTTGTAAGTTAGAAAGCCTTTCTCTTGAGGAGGAAGATCCCAGCTGCTAAGGCAAGGAAACCGCCTACAACAAAGCTATAGTTGTGCTCACCAGCCTCGGGGAGGTTGGCTGCGTTGGCTGGATTGGTCCCTACTTGGTTGGCTGCTGTTTGAGGGGCAGCTGCCTGGTCAGGCTTGGTTAGGGAAGAGGTGGTAACCAGGGGGGTCCACATGGCGTCTACCAACATCGGTCCATTGACCACAGTGTCCGTAATATAACCTGGGGTTTTATTACCGTCGCGCAGGTAAGGATCGTCGATAGGGATTCTGAAGCCCTTGAGCGGCCACTGTTTCTGAGCGTTTTCCTGGCCCTCTTCTTTCTTCTCCTCTTTATCCTTGGGACCAGCGTTATTGATAGCGATGCCCTTCTCCGGACCTAAAGTCATGTACCAGCCAGAGAACTTCATACCGGGCCAGTAAGGAACGGGGAAGCTAGGCTCTGGGATCATTTCCCCATTGCGGGCCAGCTTGTATTCCGTACCCATTCCATTGTTGTAACGGTAAATGATATAGACCTTATTGCCTTCCCAGCCAGCATAGAGGGTAATGTCCTCTTGGACCATATAGGGGAAGCTGATCTCATTGGTTAAAGCTGCAGCATCTTCCGGAGTAGGATACCAGCCCTGGAAGGTGTAGCCCCGCCGTCTTGCCGGTTGCCAATCGGTAGGGGCATTGATATACATGCCTTTTTCTGTAACCTTGGGCTTGGGGGTGCCAACTTTGGCGGCCTCTTGTACATTGGGAACTCGGTTATCAAAGAGTACAGTAACGGCATTTTGATTATAGGCATAGTAGAGTTTGACAATGTCCATTCTGTTTTTGTGGTACTTGACTACATTACTATCGTAGGTGGACCCCTCTTCACTAAGAATATTCATGGGGTTGCCATTCAAAGTAGCCAACTCAGGAAGGAGGTTAAATACCTTATCGACTCCACTCTCAGGATCTAGGTACTTAATACTCTGTATGGTATTATCTTTCCCTAGTTTGCCATCCAGGGCTTTACCCAACTCTTCAAGCGTAATGGGGGTTCCCTCAGAGAAGTAAACAATGATCGGGCGTCGCAAGATATAATCCTTGCCAGTGTAGATGGTGATGCCAGGATCTCCGGTGTAGTAGAAGTTCACTTCGACTTTTGCCATGGGCTTATAGAGAGCATAGAAGGGGTGGTCTTCATTGTTTTTATGCGGAGTCACATTTTCAGGCTTTGTTAAATCTAGGTAATGTGGATTTTCAGTCGTATTTTCAAGTAATGGATTATTTTTCCAATACTTTCGCATATCGATATCCGTCCAATAATCGAACTCCATCATGGTATTCAACGTTTCGTTAAAGTAGCGCTCAGGAATGGGGATATCTGTAATGGTTGCTTTACGATTCTTTCCTGTAGAGATAGTAACCTTCCGCGAAACCTTCGTATCAAAGACTGCTTTCTTCTTCTCTTTTCTTTCATCATCAATCTCAGATCGGATCGTGCTAGGTGTTGCGTCAAACCAGACTAGATCATCGTCCTTTTTATCGTCTTTCTTTGTCCATTTTAGGATAAACCTATCGCCTTCCTTTGGTGTATACTCTCCGTTGATTGTCGTATTTGTGGTCTCTCCATCATGCTGGACAAAGATTGTATTCAACTCACTTCCACTAAAGTCGGAAACTTTTGCAATTTTCTTCAGCTTTTCCCCTAACTCTTTCAGGGTATAGCTCTTTTCTTCAATAGGGCCCGAAGCATCTTCCCTAATATATTCTGTGTCGCTGCCGAGTTTTAAGGCACTTACATTGACGTCTACCTTCGATACCTGCGTTACCGCATTCAGCACAAGATAGGTAACCTTAGGAAGATCCTTCCCATCAAGACCACCTTGACCGTCTAGCAGTTTTTCAGAAGTACCTTCCTTCTCGGCTTGATAGTTCCATTGGGTGATCGCATTTTGTTGCAAAAAATCTTTTACGTCAGCTTCTGCCACAAATTTGTCATATACCTTCTTCAAAGAGACAGCATCTTTGATGTCTAAGTAGGAATGTTTAATATTTTTCTCTGGTATATTAAACACTACTTCTACGCCTTGATTCTCAGCCGGGATCACAAGTTTTACACTGTCTTTTGCAGCAGGCAGAATAGATATAGATTTCGAATTTAGATCATATTCCGTATCCGCTTGTAATTTAGCATCTGCCTTGAGATCGACCCGGTACACACCTTTAAATGAGTCTTTGAGCGTTGCGACATCAATCTCAATCTTACCCGCCTTTTCTGTACCTTCGACAGCAATTTCAGCTTTGTCTGCATACGGTTGTTTATCAGTAGTATAGGTGCGTTCCACACCTTCCTGAGCATTCATGCCCCATACCTTCAATGTCAGATTATGTTTGTCTCCCTCTGACGCAGCTACTTTGACCTGCATATTGGGTGTCAGGCCAAAGATCAGGCATAGCCCTAGAACGAATGCTACGAGCCTTTTCATTCTCTGTCTGTGCATCTTTTTACCTCCTATTTCTCAATCAATCTTACCTTCTGTGTAAGACCATTCTTACTTAGCCGAGCCAGAATACGGCGGGAGGCCGAGTTTCAAGCCCTGGGTCTAAGCTTTGTAAGGGTTCGCTTACCTCTTCTGGTAAGACCTTTCTCCTTGTAAGGTAGATCAGCGCCACCCGAGCAGCAAGTTCTTTGCGGGTCTCCTCCAGGATACTGGCCTAGGATCCTGTGAGCCGTGTTGGATGGCTCAAAGAGAGCCAGAACTTGTTGCCCTTGCAGTACAATCTGCTTTTATCATAGACCTTCGCCGTAACAGACTCCTGTCGGATTTCTTACATCCGAGCCCAAAGGTAAAAGGGGAGTAACAAAGTGTGCTCCGGGCTAAGGATCTATGACTATTTGGTGACTAAATTCTCTTTTTCCGTGATCCGTTGCTAAAATTTAGGATTTCTGCAACACAAACTCCTGCCGGGTTGTCATGACCACGAAAGAGGGAAAATTTAGACCAAACCTTGATTCTGAGCCTAAGAGAAATAGAATATTTTCGCTAGTTTGGGAAAAATATGTTACCATCATTTAACCCTCATAACGCATAAGGGACACGCTTTTAACCCCCTGCCACAGAGGACCTGGACCCAAAGGAGACTGATCACCATGCAAACGCCTTATCCTGAAGAAGAACAGCCTAGTTCAAGCCTTTCCACTACCGACCTCCCGGAAAATGAGCATTTTCATGACGACATGGCTGAAAAGTCCAGCGGCGAGCTGAGCGACCAGGCTGACCTCGACGCCCTCCTTACCCACAATGACCTCGACGCCCCCCCTACCCACAATGACCTCGACGACCTCGACAAGCTCAGCGACCAGACCGACCTCGACAAGTCAAGCGACCTTGACGACTTCGATGAGCTCGAAGATGGTGAAGTCTTTTATTATGATCTGGAAGATATGGAAGAGCCCGAAGGCATCCAGGGTAGCGAACGTTTTTATGATGCCATGGACCTCGAGTGTATGGAAGACCTCCAGGACTACCTGGTCGACCTCGAGCGGATTTTCTTAGATTCTCGCTTTCAACCCCAGCTCGAAGATCTCATCCGCCAGATTCAGCTCCCCCCCGCCCTCCTCTCCTCCTATCCGGCCATCCAGGCCTTTGTCTTTTTTCTCGAAAAAATCAGCTGTTACTATTGGATTCCCTCTTCCCTTTTCAAAACCTACCTGGAATCCCCCCACGATAGCTCACACGCTATCGATACCGACTGGAATACCCCGGTCGCCCCGGCTAGAGAAGATGTGCAGGAATATTTGCCCGTAAAAACCATCTCCTTCGATGAGTTTCCCCCTTTAGGTGATCTCCTTATTGTCGAACAAATACTCCCGCCCCCCTCTCCCCTTCTCCCTCCCCCTCGGCCTTCGCACCCCCAAGCTGCTTCCAGATGGAAGAATAACCTCCTAGCCGCCCAGGCCAATCTCAAAAGAGACCTGTCGATCTACCAAGCCCAGGTTGAACAGGTCTTGGCTATTTTCGACCCTACTATCATCCTCCTGCACTCGGAATTCGCCCATGCGACCCTGGAGGAAGAAATCAAGAATCTAGAGGCTCTCTATGAGGAAAGTGCCATAAATCCTTCCTCCTACGAGTCGACCATCGCAAATGGGGCGACTGACCTAGGCTCCCCGACCGCTGATGTATCCCATCCCAGAGCAAATTTTTCCTACCTGTATTCGAGTAAAGCAGACGGTCAGACCTCCACATGGGTGCGACAACGCCTGAGTAGCTTCATGAAAGGCTGGTGGCCCAAAAAGAATAAGGGTCATGATGCAAGCTCTACCCTTGAGACGGGCTCCCAGCCTGGAGGCGATGCGCTGGATGATTTGCCGCAATATGAGCAATCTGATATTTCTTCAGAAGAACAGGCTAATATGCAAGCAGACGGCCAGGCATTGGCCAATCGAAATCTCCAGCAGCCCTACCCTGCGCAAGACCAAGCTGGGAAGCGGGAAGCTGTCCAAATCACCGACGAGGAATTTGCCTGCCTCTCCTACTGGTGCCGGGTCCTCCTCCCTAGAACACCCAGCAGAAAAGAAATGAATCAGTTAAAAAACAACTATTTTCGCCCTTCAGGGTCCTTAGCGGCCAAATCTTTTGATGACAAACGCAAAGAATACCAATCCGCCTATCAGATGTTGACCGTCCATATGACGGAGCACTACCAGCCCAGGACTGGCACGGCGGCAGAAGTCGAAAAGGAGCCCATCACCAAAGAAGAATTGGCAAGGCTCGTAGCTGACCATGGCGAGTCCGACCTCCTATCCTTCTTAAAAAGCCGGCTGGCCGTCCTAAATAACCTGGTAACGACCATGAATCAGATGGCCTATGGAACTAAGCGGGACGAACTGTACGGAGATATTTTTTCCACAGTATGGAAGGGGGTAGAAACCAACCCCGACATCCTCCGGATGGCCGTCCTGGAGACCGTCGACATCTGCAACTCCTGCGAAGAACTGGCTTACTTCCTGATCGCCCCCGGGGCCAGCTTACAGGCCTTTGCTAGGAGTACGAAGAACGAGGGCAGGCAGCTCCCCCAGCTTCCTCCCGAAACCAAGGAACGGGCCGACGCCCTCTGCCGTCGACTCCTGGAGGCCGTCCCTCACCTCCTCCTCGCCCGTCAGGTCCAAGAGCGGTGGACCCTGCCCGCTGAAGTTTTGGCCCATACGATCAAGTTAAATGCTTGCAACGTCAAGATGAGCCAAATCTTCTGGGACATGCTCTGCCACTCCTTCCTGAGCTCTGCGGACTCCGGCCCAGATGCCCAGCCCATCTGGGAAGAAAACACCAGCATTCCTTACGCCTATCAGGAGTTCACGAAAAACACTACCAACCCCCTCCTCCTTCGCCTTCGAAACTCCCATGACACCCTCTTTCAGGTCTTTCCCGACAAACACAAGCTCTGGGCCAGTCAAGTCAACCTCCCCTTAGACCTGGGCAAATACTCCCTCACCCCTGCCGCTCAGCCTCGTAACCACCAGTTAACCTTCTTAGACCACTATGGAAAAGCCGTTATCCTCACCCACCTAGCTATTATGCTGATTCAGAAAAATCCGCCAATTTTCTCGGAATATTTGAGTGATTTGGAGCAACAATACTTTAAAGAAAGGGATTTTGCCCCCTTTGAGGATGTGCCTTTGGACGACCCAGACTTCCTATTCATGCTAAACCGTGAAAAGACTGAAATGCGGCCGGGCCATCGCTTGGCCCTGGCTCAGTTCTTCAAGCTGGCGGGGAAAGGCGCTAAGGGAGTATTTGAAGAGGCTTTTGCTGCGACTATTCAGCGGACCTTAGATTGGCTGGAGAGGAACCAGTCAGGCCTTGCCATTCTGAGCCAGAAACCCCAGCTCCTCGCCGAGCTCTTCGCCAGAGTCCAAGTTGACGATCTTGAAGCATCTTCTGCTCAGGACGAGCTTGATGACTTTGAATCAGCTTCTGCCCAGGAAGAGGATGACAAAGATAACACCGCTCCCAATCCGGACGAAGCCAAAGTGAAGGCCTTGCAGACTTACTGGGAAGCTAAGAGCTTTTTACTCTTTTTGCTTAAACAGACCCAGCAAGAGGAGGAGTCGGCCCAAAAAACGCCAATCAGCAAAGCTGTAAAACCAATGACCAAAGCCCCCATCCTCCCTTATATGGGCTATGTGCCAGAATTTTGGCCTGCCCCCTACTATCCCTTTTCGGGCATTGATCTGCTCTGGTCTGCGGAAGATTTGGCTTACTTGCAAAAGGAATACCCTGCTTGGCTCTCTCAGGCCTTTATCAAGGAGCAGAAAACCCTGCTCCGGGCTCGCCAACAGCGGGATGGCCTAGATCGGAAAGAGGATGGGGCTAAGGTTGATCAGGCCTTCCAAGCCTCTATGGTCAAGAAGCCGCCCTTGCCTCCTAACTACAACCCTAAAAGTATAACAAGTGTCTTAGGTCCCCTTGCTTCTTGCTTAGACGAGGCCAACTCCTTATATGAATCCTCCCAACTGACCTTAAATCGCTATATATACAACTATATAGACAACCCTCCAAGCGGAAAAGACACCCTGTCTCCCGATGATCTCACCCTCTTCTTCCCTTTTCAGCCGCAAGAAGAGGCCAAAAGGATCCGCCAAGGGCTGGAAACCTATACAATGGCCTTTTCTCGGATGGTCAAGGCCCTTCATTTTGATTATGCGAAGATCCGCGAGCGCCAGCCAGACCTCCTCCCCCTGCCTCACTACGAGTTTTACCAGCTAATGAACCTGAGTAAAACCCGCTTTGAGATTGCCATCACCTGTCTGGAGGAGCTCCATGCCCAAGAACCCGATCTGAATGACGTCTGCTGGATGAAACTCATCCAGCGTTATCTTGCCCTAGAGATCAGCAAGACCTATGAGCTGATCTCCCATGCTTCTTTTTACACCAAACATATCTATCATATCCTCTCCTATTCCATCGATGCCTTCACCGCCTATCGACCTCCCACGCTCCCGTCTATGGACGGAACTGACTCACCCCAAGCAAATCTCAAAGCCTTCCGCTGGCACCCCACACAAGAATCCAAGGAAATCCGTGAGGCTCTAATTAGCACCTTAACGGAAACCGGAGAGACAGTTGAAGCCTCATCCAAAGCTCCTCAACATCTTTTCATTTCTCTTGATGACGAGCAAATACTCCTTGCCCAAGCTCTCCAAGAAAGAAAGATATTCCTTACCGAAGTTTATCCTAAGCGGTCTGCCGAACTTTTTGCCCTCCTCCGCCTCATCCTCAAACAGCTTAACTTGACGGATTTCTGGTTTTCCAACACGGAGTATAAGCTGGATCAGTCGGTCATGGACAGGGCCAAGGCCGATGCAGCTGTCCGCCATGAGACAAGCTCCATCCCAGCATCAGAAATGGACACCCCAGAGGGGGGCGGCTTCGAACAGGGTACTTTCTTCGAGGACCAGTGTCAGTTGAGTCAGGAAGAACTTCGTAAAGATATCCGAGAAACCCTCAGCCTCATCATGGAAGATCAGATCCCGCAAAGAGGGTTGGCCGAGCAAATCGCCGAAAGCAAGCAGGCAGCCGCAGAAAGCACAGATGTCGGGATAAGAGAGCTGAGTCAAGAACAAAGTGGAGATCCAGACCAAGCCCTGAGACAGATCCAAGACCTCCTCCAGGTCACAGAGAAAGACCTGAAAATAATCCAAAAAGACAATGGGAAGAAGGCAACCCTGCCTGGGGACCATCCCCTCTCCCTCCTGGCTTATCTCTATCGGGAATATTTTGACAAGAAAGCGGTACGAATTCCCTATAAAACTTGGACTTGGGAAAAATCGCAGGTCCTCCAAGGCTGGCAACCTGAAAGTTTGTCTAACCAGGATCTTCAAGCTGCCTTCCAGGAGAAAATATTTCCACAAATACTGACCGAGCTTTTGACGACAGAGGCTCCCATCTATGAGACCTATATGAGGACGGTCCTCCAGCAAGAGCTCCAGGCCTATTGGAAGGTGAAAAAGCTAGATTGGCCCCAACAGCGGGCCTGCCTCAGTTTCATAGATAAAATGTCTATCGCAGAGCTCCTGGCTGACCGCCCTTATGTGGCCATCTCAGAGCGCCCACAAGAATTCTTGGCGTGGACCCTAGCCCGTCAGATCAAACTTTCACAGGCCAAATGGACCGAGATTTGTCAGGAAATCGAAGCTAATAGAGAGCCTAGTCAGGCTGGAAATACAAAGCCTGGAAATACAAAGGCTGACAGCGCTAAGACTGGAAATACAAGGAGTGAGAACGCAAAGAGTAGAAACGCTAAAGCTAAAAGGGGCAAGGCTGCTAAGTTAGTTCGTGCAGCCAAGGTCAAGATCCTCATTTTACCCTTTGAGATAGACCTGGCAAAGCTTTCCTCTTTCCGGGTGCCAGAAGCATCCCCTCCTTCTGTCCAAAAGACAGGGGGATCAGCCAGAAGACGAGGGACAAGAAAGCCTGACAATATTCCAAAGATGGAGTATTTGCAAGCTATGCTCTATTACACCGACTCAGTCCTCATGGAAAAGATGGGGAACAAGCCCCAGAAGTGGCCGAGTCTGGAAGAGTTTTTTTCCAACCAGCTCCTGAAGACTGATACACTCCAGCCCGTGGTCAAGGATTTTAGGATTAAGGGTTTGGCTAATTCCAAGCAAAATGCGAAGGATTGCCAGGATTTCATCAAAGTTTGGGAGTTGCTGCGAGAAAAATATGTGCCTGAACTGGTAGACGAATCGGGAAAAGATGCGACTCAGGTAGGGGCCGAATCGGGAAAAGATGCCGATAAGGCGGAGAACTCGTTAGACGCTGCCAGCGACCTCTAGGGTGCCGGTGTCCAACCTGGCTTGGGGCGACCTTGTAAGTGGGCAGGGAAACCGGTATAATTGACAAGGAGGAAGTTTCCGGAGTCAGGCCAAACTGACGCTCCCTTCAAAAAAGAGTAGGGTCGTGGCATTGGGAGCATTTGCGGCCGTTCTCATAAAAAAGGAGAGATTATGGACATCTTTCAGTTTATTACCCTGGCAGGCGGAGTAGCCGTCTTCCTCTATGGCATGCTGATCATGGGGGAGGGGCTGCAGCAGGCGACGAGTGATAAGATGCAAAACCTCTTGGCGAGCCTGACGAGCAATTTGTTTAAAGCGGTGGCTTTGGGAGCTGTTGTCACGGCCGTCATTCAATCCTCATCTGCCACCACCGTCATGGTCGTAGGTTTGGTTAACTCAGGGATTATGGCCTTGAATCAGGCGGTTGGCGTCATCATGGGAGCTAATATTGGTACTACCATTACGGCCTGGATCTTAAGTCTTTCTGGGGTGGAGGGCAATAGTTTTCTCCTGCGTCTTTTAAACCCCTCTGGTTTTTCTCCAATTCTAGCGGTTATTGGGATTTATCTTATTTTTTCAAAGAAGGACCATCGCAAGTCGATTGGCATGATCTTTTTTGGCTTTGCCCTTCTTATGATGGGCATGGAAGTCATGGCCCAATCCGTCGCTCCCCTTCAGGAATCGCCAAAATTCACCTCTCTCTTCTTGTTATTCAAAAATCCCCTTTTGGGCGTCTTGGCCGGGGCCGTCCTCACGGCCATTATTCAGAGTTCGTCGGCCTCTGTAGGTATCTTGCAGGCCTTGGCTTCTACGGGTGGGGTCACCTGGGGTGCTGCCATTCCCATTATCATGGGGCAAAATATCGGGACCTGTGTCACAGCCTTGCTGTCTGGTATTGGAGCCAAGAAAAACGCCAAGCGGGCAGCCATCTTGCACCTTTTATTTAACTCGGTGGGCACGGTCATCGTTTTTGCGTTTTTTTATCTCGTCAATGCCTTCAAAGGCTTTTCCTTTTTAGATAACCCGGTGAGTGTGGTTGGAATCGCTACTTTCCATACTGCCTTCAACTTGGCCGTCACTGTCATTTTATTGCCCTTTCACAATCAATTGGTCTCGCTTTCCAAATTGATCATTCCCGATCAGGCCCCCAAAGAAATAGGAGCCTTGGTCACAGAACACGACGAAATACTCCAGATGCTCGATCCTCGTTTCCTCGAATCCCCAGGTTTCGCTCTCACTAAGGCCTTTGAGGCTATGAAGAAGATGCACCAGGTCTGTAGCCAGGCTCTCATCACCACCGCCTCTATGCTCGATGATGCAAGCTCCGATAAGTTAGCTCAGGTAAGCGACCATGAAGAAGTGGTCGATCAATTTGAAGATGCCTTACAGAGCTACCTTCTCCAGATTAGCCAGCAGACTCTGAGCAACCAAGAGGCCTTGGAACTCAATATCATGATGCATACCATCAATGACTTGGAACGGATGTCTGACCATACGGTCCATGTAGCCGAGCTTCTCGTAAAACAAAAAAAAATGGGAGACAACTTCTCCGGAGCTGCTAAGAACGAATTAAAAATCATGCTCGATGCGGTCATCGAAACCATTACGATCACGGGGGAGTATTTGCAAGATCAAAAGCTCAATCGAAGTGCTGATATTGAGGCTTTGGAAGAGATCATTGATAACCTAGAGATTGACCTCCAAGACCGACACATTGAGCGCCTAAAGAAGGGCTATTGTACAGTAGAGGCAGGCTTTATGTATTCTGATATTTTGGCCGCCCTAGAAAGAATCAGTGATTATTGCACCAATATTTCTTTCTATTTTAGCGATGTTATGGATGGCAAATATGACCGCCACCAGTACAAATCTAGGATGCAGCAAAACAATTCGCACTTTAATGAGTCTTTTGCGACTTATCGGGATAAGTACGCCCTACCGGCCTTAGAAGGGGCGTAAGGCATGCGGCCTAAGTATGAGCGGTGCAGGGGGGAGCGTCAAGAAGATGTGCGGCCTGAGGATGAGCGCTCAAATAATAACCTGCTCCGAAATAACCCTTCTCAAGACCTGCAATCTAGGCAGCGTTTTCTTTTTTTCTTTCTTCTTTTTTGTGTTTTCTGGCTTGCTGTGGGAGTCAGCTATCTTTTGTACCGCTTTCAGATTCATTCGACGAAACCTAGCCGGGCAGATTGCTGCGAAGTCGTACCTGCTTCTTTAACCCAGGTCTCCCGGAGGCCTGAGTCCCAGGAAACGAAAATTTCTTCGCCTGCGGAAAGCTCTTCGCCTACGAAAACCTCTCCCGCTACGGAAACTTCTTCCACTACGGAAACCTCTTTCACTACGGAAACTTCTTTTGCTACGGAAACCTCTGATGCAGCTAAAGCTTTATCCTCAACTGAATCTTCATCTACGGTGGAACCTTCTTCTACGCCGGATTCTTCTACGTCGAATGCTTCTGCAGGGGCATCTTCTATTTTAGCGCTTCTTGATCCATCCCAAGGGGCACGACGTGTGGTCCTAGATATTCAACCTCAAATTCAAAGGGTATGGAACTATTGTGCTCCGACGACGGTATCCATGATCCTCCAGAGCCAGGGAATTGAAATTTCGCAAGAAGTCCTGGCCCAGGAAATGGGCACGGCAGAGCCCTTTGGAACCCATAATGCTGATGCCATTGATGTTTTGAATCGTCACCTAGAAAGCAAAGCAGAATCAGGGAAGATACAGGTGATCTATACGCTGGCAACGGTAACAAGCGGGGCAAGGGATTCTGAGGATATGCGTCTTTTTCTGGAGCGACTATTGGAGAATATAGATCATGGCTACCCCATGTATTACACTTTTGATGTCAGTAAGATCTATCCCGGCCGCAAAGGGGAGCACAATGTCATTGGCATTGGCTATGCTTTAGATGAGGCAGGTGACGTGGAAAAGCTGTATTATTGGGATCCCGATCCAACGGTACAAGATCCGGTATATAAGGGCCTCAAAGTTGTCAGTCCAACCAAGCTCCTCGATGCTATGACCAGTTGTGTAGAACCGAATTATGGGTGGTAGACGACTAAATAAAAAACCGGAAGGTCTACGAAGCTAGCCTTCCGGTTTTCTTTATTAATAATCTTGATGGATCGACCTGTAACCTATATAAGCTTTTCAGAAATCCTTGCAAGGAAGCAAGTGGGACCTGCGAGCCGTGGCCGTCCATTTAGACCCTAAACTTTATAGGAATCCAGGCAGGGAGGCAAGGGCATTGTAAAGCCCGACCCCAAGCAATCCTCCGATGATGGGGCCAACGACTGGAATCCAGCTATAGCCCCAATCCGGATCCTTCTTTTTGAAAGGCAGAACAGCATAGGCAAGGCGGGGCCCCAAGTCTCTAGCGGGGTTAATGGCATAGCCGGTCAGACCACCAAGAGACATGCCAATGGAAACAATAATTCCAAAGACCAAGAGGTAATTCAAGCCACCAGCGACTTCTCCAACCTGGGCAATCCCTTTGATGGCGAAAACCAGGATCAGGGTACCCATGATTTCTGAAAACAAATTGTGGAAAGTATTGCGGACGGATGGGGCCGTGCAGAAGCATCCACGCTGGACAGCTACTTCCTCTGTGGCCTGGAACTGAGGCCGGAAAAGTAAATAGACAATCACAGCCCCCAGGAAGGCCCCAAGCATTTGAGCCATAATATAGGTTGGGACATCCCCCCAGGCTACTGATCCTTCAGCCGCTAGGGCAATCGTTAAAGCGGGGTTAAAGCTGGCCCCTGAGGCAGTGCCAAAGGTAAAGGCTGGAAGCATGACAGCCAGACCCCAGGCCAGGGTAATTTGGACGGGTCCAGCGCCTTTCATGCCGGATTTATTGAGGGTAACATTGGCAACGACACCGTCACCGAGGATAATGAGCAGACAGGTACCGATCAATTCTGCCCAAAATATCGTCATAGTCATAGATTCTCTCCTTTCTGAAGAATCGTCCCCAAAATGGGGGCGATGCAGCCCAACTCAAAGAACCAGGCCCTAGTCTTCGTCTTTCGCCCAATCAAAGGACCGGGTCACAGCCTTCTTCCAGCCCTTGAGCTTCTTGGCCCGCTCCTCTTCGGGCATGGTGGGGTTGAAAACTTTAGAGATTTGCCAATTCTTCTTGACATCCTCAGTGGAGCTCCAGAAACCGACCGCCAGGCCTGCCAGGTAAGAGGCCCCCATGGCCGTGGTCTCAATACAGGCGGGACGGTTGACAGGGACGTTGACAATATCCGACTGGAATTGCATCAAGAAATTATTCATAGATGCGCCACCATCCACCTTGAGCGAAGCTAGGTCAATGTTCGAATCCTCTTGCATGGCCTTCAAGACATCATTGGTCAGATAGGCCAGGGACTCTAGGGTGGCCCGAACCACATGTTTCTTATTGACGCCCCTTGTAAGCCCCACAATGCAGCCCCGGGCATACTGGTCCCAATAGGGTGCCCCTAGGCCGGTAAAGGCTGGAACCACATAACAGCCATTGGTATCAGGTACATTCTCTGCCATATACTCCGAATCCGGAGCCGTATCGACAATCCGCATCTCGTCACGGAGCCACTGGATGGCAGCCCCCGCAACGAAAATAGAACCCTCAAGGGCATAGTTCACTTTTCCGTCCAAGCCCCAGGCGATGGTTGTAACTAGGCCATTCTTCGAGAAAACTGGTTTTTCGCCCGTATTCATTAACATGAAGCAGCCTGTTCCATAGGTGTTCTTCGCCTCCCCCATTTCAAAACAGGCCTGGCCAAAGAGGGCGGCTTGCTGATCACCAGCAGCCCCGCCAATGGGAATCGACCCACCAAAGAAAGTGGAATCCGTCTCCCCATAGACACAAGAAGAGGGCATGGGCTTTGGCAAAATCTGCTTAGGGATATTGAGGATAGAAAGAATTTCATCATCCCACTCCAGAGTATTGATATTGAAAATCATGGTCCGGGAAGCATTCGAATAGTCCGTCACATGGACCTTCCCCCGAGTCAGCTTCCAAATCAGCCAAGACTCCACGTTTCCAAAGAGGATTTCTCCCTTTTCAGCCCGCTCCCGGACCCCTTCCACATGGTCCAAAATCCATTTGATCTTGGTCCCAGAGAAGTAAGCATCGATAACCAGACCCGTTTTCTCCCGGATTTTATCCGTATAGCCCTGGGCCTTGAGCTCGTCACAATACTCGGAAGTCCGGCGGCACTGCCAGACAATGGCATTATAGACCGGGTCTCCCGTATTCTTGTCCCAAAGGATGGTGGTTTCACGTTGGTTGGTAATGCCGATAGCCGCAATATCGGCGGCCGTTGCGCCAACGCTCTGCATGGCCTCCACAGCAACCCCGAGTTGGGTGGACCAGATTTCGTTAGCGTCATGCTCTACCCAGCCTGGTTTAGGGAATATTTGCCGAAATTCTTTCTGAGCAACAGCGCAGACTTCGCCTTTGACATTAAAAAGAATACAGCGATTACTGGTGGTACCGGCATCCAGTGCCATAACATACTTAGCCATAAGGATTCTCCTTTGCTAGTTTAGCTTGCTCCTGTGAGCTTCATTGGTGGTTAGGATTCTATATCACGAGTCACAACAAAATTGACTTCGCTACCCAAAATCTTCGGAACCACGACTTCGCCTCGATGTACGGGGGGCTTGAGTTTAACGTGATTCAAAAGCTTCATGGCCTTAAAAATATCTTCTTTGGGAATGGCCTGATCCGTTTTCACAGAAACCCGGGGGTGGGCCAGAGAGTCCACCTTAACCGTGGACGTCACCACTCGCATGGGATGAAGAAGTTCCTCCTTCCCATAAACAGCCCCCTTCGGACAGGAATTCCCCGTAACCTGATATCCATTTTCCTCATCTACCTTCAAATGGCAGCCTTTTGGACACACTATACATATTAATTCTTTCATGCTTCGGCCTCCTCTACAGACACTTGGAGTACTCCGCTTTGCACTTTTTCTAGGAGGACAACCGGGATCCTGACATTTTGCATTTCTCCCGGTGCCATAAATTCTCGCTTGAAACTAGCGATTTCTCGATCTTGATCCCGAAAGACCACCCGGCAAGGCCGATCCCAGATTTTTCTCACTCTGAAAAAGACCCGAATCATCTTCTCATCTCCCTGCAGGCGAATTTCTTGCGGGACCGTATATCCCACGGTCGGCTTTGGCTGAAGTTTCATACAAATTCCAGTCTTTTTGCCCTCTTTGGTCTTGTTACCAAGCACATACTGGGCCGCCGCCTCCCCGGCCATTTCACTTTCTTCCGTCACAAAATCCACCAAATCATGGACATGTAAGACGTTTCCGCAAGCAAATATTCCCGCTATCGAAGTTTCCCGGTTTTGTGAGACCATAGGGCCACTGGTATGGGGATCCATATGGATCCCTGCTGCCCGGCTGAGCTCATTTTCTGGGATGAGCCCCACAGAAAGGAGGACGGTATCGACATCGTAATAGACTTCGGTCCCTGGAATAGGCTGGCGTTGTTCATCGACTTCCATGACAGTCACCCTCTGAACCCGTTTGGCACCTTCGATGTTAGTAATGGTATGGGACAAATACAGGGGGATGTCATAGTCTTGGAGGCACTGAACGATATTACGGTTTAAGCCCCCAGAAAAGGGGAGTAATTCCACACAGGCTAGAACCTTGGCCCCCTCTAAAGTCAGGCGGCGGGCCATGATCAGGCCGATATCCCCAGAACCTAAGATGATAATCCTCTTGCCGACCATTTTGCCTTCCATATTGATGTAGTGCTGGGCCAGGCCTGCCGTAATCACTCCGGAAGGCCGACTTCCTGGGATTTGGATGGCAAAGCGGGTTCTCTCCCGGCATCCCATGGCAAGGATAATGGCATCAGTCGTATACACATGGTAGCCATAGGTCCCCGAGGCCACACAGACCTGGTGGTTCTGGCCCTTGGCTCCCGGCACGATGTCCAAAACCATGGAATCACAGTGGACTTCAATCCCACTGCCCTCCAAGGCGTCGGTAAATCTGCCTGCATACTCCGGCCCTGTCAGCTCTTCCCCAAAATAATGGAGGCCAAAGCCGTTATGGATGCACTGGAGTAAAATCCCCCCTAATTCCTGGGCCCGCTCCACCAGGAGGACTTTTTCTAGGCCATGTTTCCGGGCAGCCAGGGCGGCAGCTAAACCCGCAGGTCCTCCGCCAACGACAATTACTTGATAATGCTGGTCTTTCATGACGGATCCTCCTCCTTGGTCTTTCCTGTAAATAGATAAGAACCTGCCTTATCTTGCATGACTTCTTCGGGGCGAATCCCGGTCTCTCGGCAGAGGATTTCAAGGACCTTAGGTCCACAGAAGCCCCCTTGGCACCGCCCCATTCCCGTCCCACAGCGACGTTTAATTCCATCTAGGGATACTGGGGTAATGGGCATATGGATGGCATCAACGATTTCGCCTTCTGTGATCGTCTCGCAACGGCAAATAATCCGCCCATATAAGGGATGCTTTTCAATAAAGGCTTCCCGCTCTTTTCTAGGAATTTCTTTAAAGCGAGTGACCTTCCTGGTTTCATCCCACGCATCTTTTTCATGAAGGTCAAGCCCATCCCCCTCCAGAAGCTCGATGGCATACTGGGCAGTACGAGGGGCACAGGTCAGGCCCGGGGACTTGATTGCTGACATGTCCAGGAAGTGGGAAGCAGATATCTTAACAAAGAAATCTCCATAAGGAGAATTAGGGCGAATCCCTGCATAATTACGGATATTCATCCGGACATCGAGGCTTGGCACGGACCGCTTCGCCAGCTGAAAGATTGTATCTAGGTTCTTCCGGGTCACCGAGGTATCTTCCTCATCTTTGATGACTTCTGCATTGGGTCCCACCAATATATTCCCATGCACAGTAGGAGAAACGAGGACGCCCTTGCCTTTTTCCGTCGGACACTGGAAAATTACGCTCTTCACCAAGTCGCCCACCTCCCGGTCTAACAGATAATACTCGCCCCGGGTTGGTGTAATTTCAAAGGCCGGCTCCGCCACCATATTATGGACTTCAGCGCTATGGACCCCGGTCGCATTCACCACATATCTTGCTTCATAAGTGCCTTTGGGAGTCACGACGGTGTAGCCATCCCCTTCCCGGGGACGAATGTCCGTTACCTCCTCGCCCAAACGCAGGGTCACGCCTTCCCGGACAGCCACCTGCATCATGGCCAAGGTAAATTCCCAGGGATTGATCACCCCTGAATCCGGAATCCACAGAGCAGCTACGATCTCCTCCGAAAGCTGAGGCTCCTGATGGCGGAGCTCCACCCCTGATAGGATCTCCAGGCCCTGACAGCCATTCTCCAAGCCGCGTTGATAGAGCTTTTCCAAGGTCTTGCGCTCTGGCTCGCTGAAGGCAACCACAAAGGATCCGCACTTCTTAAATTCAACGTCCAGCTTGTCACAAAGCTCCATGCACATATAGGCACCTTCAACATTAAACTTCCCCATCAGGGTATCCGGTGCCGGGTCATAGCCCCCATGGACGATGGCCGTATTCGCCCGGGAGCAACCCAGAGACACATCGTTCTCTTTCTCGAGGACCAATACATCTGCCTGATAACGAGAAAGGCGGTAGGCAAGAGACGCTCCTGTGATTCCTGCGCCAATAATTAGAACATCATGCATGGACATCACCTCCTATGTCAATTATGCTTGATAGGCGATAATAATGCAAGAAATAAGGAAATTTAAAGGCTCAATAAACTTAGAATATTTCTAATTACCGAGGTAAAAAACAGCCCATTTTCAATATAAAACACGCCCTACGACCACGTCAAAATCATATTGAGTGCTAAACCATCATAAATTCAATAAATAATCCCCCGCCCAATTCCAGAGTAATAATCCGCCCAAATTGCTCAAAAAGGCGCACTACAAAAAATCCCGCTCCCATCATAAGACGGAAGCGGGAAAAATTTAGAAATGAAATAGAATCAAGCCACTAATCACCTTCAGTGCAGAAATCTGGACTGAGGGGCCCTTAAATCCAAGGATCCAAATGGAAAGGCTCCTAAGCCCAGGGGTCCAAGGCAACGGGAATACGGATTCCTGAAAGAAGCATTTCCTTCACCATAAACCACTGGCCGGTCGAGGGTTTCAGTCGCATCTCAATGGGACGAGGCGAATCGGCCCCTCCCGACTGGATATAAAGCTGGGCTCTCCCCTCATTCTGATAACTATAAGGATTTTCAGTCACTAAAAGGCGATAAGGAAGGTCTGGCGTATAATTGTTATCAGGCCTAGCTCCATGAAAAAAGCTCCTGGGCAAATAATCCGCCCCCTCCATCCGATCTTGCAAAAACTGCCGACCATAGGGGGTCAGAGGCTCTGGTCCCTTCAAAAAATCAACCATCTGCAAGGCCGCCTCCGGATCCTCCGGATACCGACACATCGCTGCGACAAAAAGACCGGCGGCATACTCTGGACGGTCTAATTTGGCGTAGGGGAGTATTTGCAGATCATCTAAGTTCTGTGGTAACTGGTCCAATATAAGCTCCATGGTCGCCTCCTTACGAACACCCTGTCGTCGTACCACAATCTAAGCATACCTTACAAGTTCCGTTGCGGACCATCCGGTTGCTTGAGCAATTGGGGCAGACCGACCCATCTCGGAGGAGATTCATCCCCTGGTAAATGGCTGTAGGATTGGGCAGCTCATAGGGATCCTCCTCAGCATCATCTCCCCTAGAGGAATAGCCACCAGATCCCATGGATCCACCCTGGGCGTAGCCCCCAGCATACTTCGATTGGGCTGAGGCAATCTGGGAACTAATGGGCCTCGGGGCCGACTCGGGATGGATGTCATGGAGCTCACGCTGCCGGGAAGAATGTAGCTCCAAGAAGGGGTCCACTTCGGCCTCATCCTGGTCGTCCGGCTCACTGCCTCCAATTTCCAAAACGAACTCCTTCCCCGGCTTCACCTCCAAGCGACGGAATTCGCCCATTTCCAGCTCAATGATCTTAGCAATCAAGTCAGAAAGGGAGCTGCAGGTCTTGATGTAGGGGTGGCGGGTCACGATGCCAGCCGGCTCATACTGCTGGCCCCGCAGCATCTTAGCAATATTCATGGGAGAAATGTGGTACTGGAGCATAACGGAGACCATCTTTGAAATCGAATTCAAAAGGCCCATGATTAAAGAACCCTCTCGGTCTGTCGTGATGTAGATCTCCGAGATCTGCCCTTCCTCGTTCCGGTTCACCGTACAATAGATTTTGACATCTTCCACTTGGGCTGGGTGAGTCCGGCCAGACCGGATTCCCGCCAACTTGGTCCGCCGTGGGGGAAGGCTCAAATTGGGATCGGTGATGGCCTCAGGAACCTTGGCCCCACCCTTTTCCATCAGGCTGGCAAAAATCTCATTTTGCCTTTCCAGCTCTTCCATTTTCGTCGTCCGTTTGGCCAGCAAATCGCGAAGATCCTGATTTTCTTCCTCCAGCTTATCTAGGCGCCTGTCAAATACATCCTTATCCTGGTAACAGGCTTTGGCCCGGTCCAAGAGGTCGGCATAGGTCAGGTCCTCCAATTTGGCACTGCCTTCACTTTCCAGCTTAATATTGAGAGGTTGGGCGATTTTCGACCCATCCCGATAGAGGCTGATCCCCTTGACCCCCTGCTTCCAAGCGGTAAGAGTGACCTTAGCAAAATCCTCCATAGTCGCAGTTCCAGGTAGGTTAACCGTCTTCGAGATGGCCCCTGAAATGAGGGGGGTAATGGCTGCCAGCATCCGCACATGGCCCAAGGGGGCAATGTAGCGCTCCCCGGACCCGCAGCTCATCGCCGTATCAAAAACCGGCAAATCCTCCTCTTTTAAGTGCGGAGCCCCCTCGATCTTCCCATCGACAATCATCCCATTTTCTTCTCGAAGGATATATTGAAGGATGTCATCAATCTCCTCAGGCTGGTAACCCCGGGCCTCAAGGCCAGAAGCAATCATAGGATTAGCTAGCTTCATATAGCCACCACCGGATAACTTCTTGTAGACCACATGAGAGAAGAAGGGCTCTACCCCAGTCGAGGCGCAATCCATAGCAAAGGAAATCGTCCCCGTGGGTGCCATGACCGTCACTTGGGCATTCCGGTAGCCGACCTTGTCCCCATAAGCCAGGGCCTGGTCCCAGACCTGGCCAATGGCCTTACTAAGGGCTTCCATCCCTAGCCCCTTTAAGAGCTCATGGTCTAGGACTTGGGGCTGGTAGGACAGACCTTCAAAGGCATCCTCCCGGACCCCAGCCGCCCTGGCATGGTTCCGCAAGACCCGTTTCATATCCTCCGCATTGATCTCCCAAGCAGGGAAGGGGCCCTCCTTCTCAGCCATCAAGGCGGAAGTCAGATAGCTCTGTCCTGTTAAAAGGGCGGCTAGGCCAGCGGCCAGGGCACAAGCCTCCGGAGAATCATAGGGGACCCCCATGGCCATAAGGAGCGAGCCCAGATTGGCAAAACCCAGACCGGTCGTCCGGAACATATAGGTATTGCGGGCGATATCCTCCGTGGGGAATTGTCCGCCAATGATGGAAGCCTCCAAAAAGAGCTGGCAATAGCTGATCAAACGAGCCAAATCCTCCAGGCGATAGGTCCTTGTCTTCGCATCATAGAAGGCCAGAAGGTTAATGGAGGCCAAGTTGCAGGCCGTGTTATCTAAAAAAGCATACTCCCCGCAAGGGTTGGTAGAGTGAATCCGATTTTCCCAAGATTTTTCCCCATTGAGGCCCCGGGGACAAGTATGCCAAGCATTAAAAGTATCCGAAAATTGAGGGGCTGGATCAGCGCAGGCCCAAGCCGATTGGTTAAAGAGATCCCAGATCTTCTTAACGCTCTCCGGCCGATCCAAAGTCGAATCAACCCTGCCCTTGAGCATGTAGCTAGCATCGGGATCCTGAGACAAATGATCCACCTTATCCATAAATTCATCCGAGAATTGGATCGAATTATTGGAGTTTTGGCCGGACACCGTCTGATAGGCTTCTCCTTCAAAACCCGCATCATAGCCCATCTTCGCTAGGGCTGCAACCTTCTCTTCTTCTTTCGCCTTCCATGTGATAAAATCTTCAATTTCAGGATGGTCCACATCCAAGCACACCATCTTGGCTGCCCGGCGGGTAGTCCCTCCTGATTTGATGGCTCCAGCATTGCGGTCCAAACCCTTCAAAAAGCTCATGAGCCCAGAAGACTTGCCCCCGCTCGAGAGGCGCTCCCCTTCCGCCCGCAGAGGCGAAAAGTTCGTTCCAGTCCCTGACCCACCTTTAAAAAGCTTGGTCTCAACCACATAATGATCTGAAATCGAATTGGCCCCTAAAAGCTGGTCTGTGATAGAAAGAATAAAGCAGGCAGAAGCTTGGGTCCTTGTATAGGTATCTGGGGAATGGACCACCTTGCCAACTTTGGGATCATAATAAAATAAACCCGTATCCGACCCAGGAATCCCATAGGCATCCATAAGACCGGTGTTAAACCATTGGGGAGAATTTGGGGCAAAAAACTGGTGGAGGAAGCAATAAGCTAACTCATCGTAGAGGATAAGCCCCTCCTCCGCTGAAAGAAAACCTTCATTCTTGAGCTGGTGGACCCAAAAGCCCGCCATCCGGTCAATCACCTGGGCTAGGGAAGTCTCCCCTGCTCCCAAGGGCTGGTCCTTCGTCTTCGGAGGGAGGCCCGCCTTCCGGAAATACTTTGAAGCGATAATATCGCAGGCCTGCTGAGAATACTGGGCGGGGAATTCCAGGTCATGCATGTCGCAGAGGACCTTCCCCGTCTTATAGTCGGTCAGATGGACGTCACGCTTTTGAAAATCAATCTGCTGGTAGAGGGAAGGATAATCATCCGGAAGCCCGGCATCTGCCTGGAGTCTAGCTTCCATAATCTGTTTTTTACGTATCTTCCCACGCTTATCCTCAGATAAGCTTCCATCTTTGACTTGCTGATAGAGGGCTTGGTTTTGTGCCCACAGGTTCTGGGTGAAATACCTAGTCACCACATCCTTCAAAGCCTGGGGGGTCGGTAGGGACGAAGCGGACTTCGCAGAGGCAAGATCCTGCGAAATCGGCTGTATCGGCGTAGTCTGGTCATTTGCTGCTGTCATGGGGTCTCTCTTCTATTCAGTACGGGTGAATTTTCCCACCTTAAATGCCAAATCGCCATCCCAGAAAGAGGGGGGCCGGAATATTGGCAAAGGGGGAGCCGTTTTTAAATTATACAAAATAAGCAGGGGATTCTTAAAGGCCAAAAGTGCTATTACAACTTGCGTCCTATTCAGTCGCCTGGCTGGGATTCGTCAAATTGATCTCCTTTGGATCGGAGGGAGAAGAAAAGACGCCGACCGCTCCCCTGAAAGTCCACCCTCTCTTTCGCTTCCTATAACCAACATTCCCGCTCTTCTTTCTGGTCTTATCAACTCTTTTCAGTTGTCATGTCATCTCTTACTGATCCCCAAAAGACCAACTCCTTGAGTCCCATCCCCTTTTTGTGTTAAAATTCTGGCAAAGGGAGGTGTAAGAAAATGGAAGAACAAGGAAAATCTAAAGAAGGTCGCTTTCATATTTACGCTGGTGACGGTAAAGGCAAGACAACGGCTTCCGTCGGTCTATCTATCCGGGCGGCTGGCCGGGGCTGGCGGGTCCTTTTTGTGCAGTTTCTCAAGTCGGGCAATTCCGGAGAGCTGACCATGATGGAAAAGATTCAAGCCCAAGGCTTGGGGCAGATTAAGGTGGTTACAGGGCAGAAGATCAATAAGTTTACCTTCCGCCAGACCCCAGAAGAGCTGGCCATCACCAGGGAAGCCTGCAAAGAGCGTTTGGAAGAGGCTCTCCAGGCGGCCAAGGCCGGAGAATGTGACCTACTCGTCCTCGATGAGGCCCTCGGTGCCATCCACGCAGGGGTCTTAGATGAAAAGATCTTGACTGACTTTGTTGCGGCCAATCGGCCCTTGACCTTCGAGCTGGTGGTAACGGGCCGGGATCCATCTCCTGCCCTCATCGAGCTGGCTGACTATTATTCTGAAGTATGCGCTCGTAAACACCCCTATGAGACCATCCAACTAAATGCCCGACCAGGCGTTGAATTTTAGGGAGGCCCTATGCACAGTGATCCCTCTATTATCCTTGTCACTGGTACCAATGGCAAGACGACAACCACTCATATTCTAAAGTATCTATTTAGATCTTCTGGAATTGAAGTGATTTCGAATATCAATAATAAGGACGCCAGGGAAGAACGGGCAGGAGACTTTCTGGAGCTCATCGAACTGGCCAAGACCAAAGAAGAACATCCCATTTTTGTCCTAGAAGTGGACGAAGGGGATTTTGCCTTTTTCGGCCGCCTCTTAAATCCTGACTATTGCTTGATTACGAATATTTCTCGCAATCATCTGGAAAAATACGGGGAAATCTATGCCCTCCGATCTCAGATCGTGGAGGCCCTCCAACATATGGAACCCTCCAAGGTGATCCTCTGCGCCGATGACCCCCTGGTTGCCTCCATCGTTCCCCTGGCAAAAGCTGGTGGCAACCCCAAGGCCATAGCCCATGACTTCTATTTCTTCGGCTGTGAAGGCGATGCAGTCCCCCCTTCCCAGCCCAGTCCCAGCGAAAAAGGCTTAGCAGCGCCCCAGACTGGGTCCATCGCTGACCCTAGCTTTATCGACATTGCCTACTACAGGGAAGCCCCCAATTGCCCCCTCTGTGACAGTTATCTAGACTACCAAAGCTTGTATTTCTCTAATATCGGGACCTACCGCTGTCCCAATCCTAGCTGCGACTTTACCCACCCAGGGTTGGACCTCTCCTTTCACCGCCTAGGCAAAAACCCAGATGACTCTACCTATGAGATGCACTTGGGATCTCGGCTCTGTCCGTCCAACTCTGCCGACAACGAAGACAAGGGAACGACCTGGCAGCTGACCCTCCACTCCCCGGCTCTCTACGACGCCTACAACTATGCTGCAGCGGCAGCCTGCGCTGCCCTCTACGGCCTCCCCCTCGATCACCTGGCCACCTACCTCCAGGCCACCCCGCCCCCCAAGAGCCGCTACGAGACCTTCTGGAAAAAAGGCCGTCGCCTCCGCCTCATTCGGGGCACCAACCCAGCCTCCATGAATAGCATGCTGCCGGAAGTTATGTCAGCCAAGGACTTTGGAGGATTTGTTATCGTCTTAGACGATAAGGAAATGGAAGAAAACGATAGCTCCTGGTTCTGGGATGTCCTCCTTGAAAAGTTGCCGGAGGCCCCCTTTATTGGTCTGAGCGGGAACCTAGCTCCAGCCTTTGCCAACCGCTGCCTCCTTGCTTCCTATCCCCCTTCCCACCTGGCCATTACCCTCTCTGGGAATGAACCCCTCTTCTTCCACCACCTGGAAGCCGACCAAGAAGCTGGTCTACCTAAGTTTTTCACTGACGAAGAAGACATGCTGGTGGCCCTTCTCCAAATGATCCAAGACAGCGATTCCACGTCCGGCACCCAAAAGAAGAGCCTATATCTCATTTGTAACAAAGCTGCCTCCCACCGCATCCGTCCTCTCCTACTCGCTTCCTGGGAATCTGAGCTCGCCTAGCGGAGTCGCGAGTTCTGTAGCCTACCCTGAAAGTCTAGGAGGATCATCTAAGGAGTCTTTCGATGTCATACCCCAAAATCCTACGTTTAGCGTATTTTTATCCCGAACACCTTAACCTATATGGCGACCGAGGGAATATTCTCTGCCTCATCAATCGGGCTGCGATCCGGGGGATCCAGCTTGAGGTAACGGCTATTCGCCCGGCCAATGCCCACCAGACCGGCTCTTCTTTCGATCCCGAGCATTTCGACTTCATTTTCATGGGCGGCGGCCAAGACCACGACCAGGGCCAGATCTACCAAGATTTTTTAACTCGGAGTCCCCAGCTCCAACAGGCCATGGATGCCGACTGCGTCGGTCTTTTCATCTGCGGGGCCTACCAACTCCTAGGAAAATACTATCTCAGCAAAATGGGCCAAAAGCTGGACGGTCTCAGCTTTTTCGACGCTGTGACTTTGGGCAAAGATGAGCGCCTAGTCGGTCACTTCATTTCTCGCTGCCGCTTTGGTCTCACCAAAGAAAATTTCTCCGGTTCCCTCCCCCACGAACCCCGTCCCTTGCCTCACAGTCCTGAGCCCGGAATCTTTTCCTTAGACTTTGGCGGAGTGAAGACCCCCAACTCTGAAAACGACCAATCCTACCTTTCAACAAACACTCCCCCTTCGCCTCAGCAGGCTGAGTTGGATCCCGTCCCGGTTCTCCCGATTGCCTATCCCGAGGATATCGGCTTTTACCGGGCCCCCTTAAAGCTAACCAGTCCGGGGCGGGCCGCTGCCGATCCCAGTATCCTCATCGGTTTTGAGAACCACTCCGGCCATACGAATTGTAAAAATATCAATCCCGATCTCACAGATCCTTCATTAGACGAAGATCTTGTTTTAGCAGAAGTCCTCTATGGCCACGGCAACAACAGCCAGGGGATTTATGAGGGGATCCGCCATCGCAACTTCTTTGGGACTTACATGCACGGGAGTATTTTGGCCTTAAATCCAGCATTTGCGGATTATTTGCTCTGGCTTGCTCTCGAAAGACACGGGGTGGAGACCCTGCCGGGTCCTCAACCTGATGACACCCTGGTTATCCTGGCCCGTCGCCGCCTCCTCTCTCGCCACTGGCTGGACATCAACCAAAGGACCTTTTAATGACCTTTTAGATCGAAGAATCAGGAGGTAACCTGTGAAAGCAAAGGTGCTTTGCATTACTGATTTGAGAGGCTTTTGTTACACAATTGACAAAATAAAATACATTCTATAGAATGCTAGGAGCTTTGGCCTTTTGTGCCCTTGTTAGGGCGCAAGGTGCCTATTCACACTTTAATAGGAGGTGGACCATGGAATTAGGATGGATCTTGGGGGCCCTGGCGGGTCTCTTACCCCAGACAGGCGAAGTCAATATGACCCCCATCGCCCTCGGCTTAGGTGGTGCGGCCGTCATTTTATTTGCTGTGATGATGGTCTTGAGAAAGAAAACCGGGAAGAAAGCCCAGCCCAAGGATGACCAGGGCGGTCCGTCAGACCCGAATCGGATGAACTAGGCTCGCAAAGGGGAGTCCAAGACCCGCAAAGAGAAGACGAAGGCCCGTAGGCCAAGTCGCTCAGCAATTGCCCCTTTTTCGTACCTGATCAGCTTTTTCTCGAACTTTTTAAAAATTTCGCCTGGAAGACTTGACATAGTTTTTTCTGTTGGCTATACTGATTCCTGCTACGGCTCTTGCGGGCGTAGTTCAGTGGTAGAACATCAGCTTCCCAAGCTGAATATGGGGGTTCGATTCCCCTCGCCCGCTCCATGATGCTTACGCACAATAGTCCGGGCATAATGCCTTTTTAGCTCAGTCGGCAGAGCGCATCCATGGTAAGGATGAGGTCGTCAGTTCGATTCTGACAAAAGGCTCCATACGACCTCTGCGGCTAGGTCGCAGAGGCTTTTTTTTGATTAAGGCTAGGGTGCAAGCTGGACAGCCACCGAGCTGGAGAAGAAGAAAAGGAGAATCACGCTATGAAAAGAACATATCAGCCCAATAAGCGGTATCGCAAGAAAGTCCATGGCTTCCGCACCAGGATGAGCACAAGGGGAGGACGAAAAGTCCTAGCCCGTCGGCGTCGGCGCGGCAGAGCCAGACTCTGTGCCTAAGATCCATAGTTTTTTCACATTGTTATTAGATGGATGGGTCCAGGACCCAATATTGTGCCTCTTTTATAGGGGCACTTTTTGTGTCCAGGATCTTTTTGTTCAATTTGCCCTATCTGTTTTATCTGTTCCATTTGTTCTTGTTGTTTGCAAGGGACAGGTTTACTGTTCTTGCAAGGACAATCGCCAGGAAAGAATTTGATGTCTATGATGCCAGAAAGAACAAAAGCCCAAGGAGATGCTCCTAAGGCGACTCTCCGCTATGGTCGGCCTTTGAGGCTCAATTTAGAGTTTTCGCGGGTCTACCGGTCCAAAAAAAGTCGGCGGTCCCCCCACTTTGCTCTCTATTGGACCAAAACGCCTCCCTATGCCCGGTCTACTAGCTACCTAGCTCAAAATAACCAAAATTGCTGTCGGCAGGGGGAGCCGAGTTTCCGCTACGGGATTACAGTTCCCCACCAGATCAAGCCTGCTGTCCGCCGGAATTATAATAAGCGGGTCATTCGCCAACTGGTGGCCCCCCTAGCTGCCCGGATCGACCCATCCCTTGACGTCATTATCTTTGCCCGCAAGGACCTCCAAGCTGCTTCCTTTGCTAAGCTCCTTACTGAAATGGAAGACCTGTTCAAACGGGCTTCTCTCCTGGTGGAAGAACCATAGATGTCCCTCGAAATTTCCCGATATGGGAAGGAAAACCGGAAATTTTTCTGGAGTATTTGCAAAAGGAAAAGTTGGTATCGGTGGGTGACGGCACCCGTGGGCTGGCTAGCCATTAATCTAATTGTTAGCTACCAGCTTTTTGTGAGCCCGGGCCTCCCCCAGCAATGCCGGTTTTATCCCTCTTGCTCCTACTACGCCCTGGAGGCCTTTGAAAGCTATGGACCTTTGACCGCCTTAGTGCTGACCGTGGGGCGTTTAGGGCGCTGTAATCCTTGGACGAAGAAACTGGGGGCGGATCCCCTTCCCTCCCCGGAGACCTTGAGGAAACGAGTTCCTTTTGGTCTTTCTCGCCTGTAAGGGCCTAAGAAGCTCAAAGAGTTAATATTGGAGAAAAGGCCTGGCTGGGATACGCCGTGTCCTTCGTCTTAGTCCCATGCTACTTCTAGGAAAAGGAAATGGGAGAAAAAGCCAAAGCCTCAGCTCGCTTTCGTTGCTATTTTTGGGGTGACTTGTTAAGATATCCCTTGCGTTGAACATATGATAAAGGAGAACCTCATGCAATTTCTGCCCCTTGGTGCGGGGATTTTCGATCCCCTCTATAATTTGTTTGGCTGGTGTATGCACCAGATCTACCTGTGGCTCGGAAGCTATGGTTGGACCGTCATTGTCTTTGCCCTGGGCCTCAAAACTCTGATGCTCCCCCTGTCCCTGAAAGGACGCAAGGGCATGCTCCGGCAGACCTCTTTGCAGGCAGAAATAGCCGAAATCCGCCGCCTCTATCCCAAGGACCCGCAAAAACAGCAACAAATGCAGACGGAGCTTCTTCGGGTCAATGGCATTAGCCCGGGGGCGGGTTGTCTGAGCAGTTTAATTAACCTCTTTATTCTCCTTGCCATCTTCCAGCCCATCCAGCGTCCCTTGCATTATATTGCAGCCGTGCCGAATGAGACCATGCAGGCCATCGGACAAAAGCTCGTAGAGATGGGGCTGTTGAGCGAACAGATGTTGAGGGCCAGGACAGATATTCCGATTCTCTCGCTCCTGACGACCTCTGGCAAGGCCTTGAGTGCCGTGGTGAAAGCTGGTCTCCTAAAACTAGAACAACTGCTCAACCTGGACTTTTTTGGGATTAACTTAGGGCTCACCCCCACGTTAAATCCAAAGCTTCTTTTTGGAAGCCAGGCGGGGACCTATCTCCCCCTTTTAATTTTCCCTATTTTGACCCTGATTACCATGCTGATTAGCATGAAGCTCATGAAGCTGACCAATCCGACTCCTCCCCTGTCGAAAGAAGAAAAGGAGCGGGAAAAACGGAATCCGGCTAAGGCAGGCCAGAGTTCCAGCGCTGAAGCTCCCGGGCAAAATATGATGAAGAGCATGAATATTTTCATGCCAATTTTGATGATCTTTACGAGTTTTCGCTTTCCTACGGCCATGGCCATTTACTGGGTAGTCGGGAATATTTTTAATATCATTGAGACCCTTATTTTTTATTACTTCTATGTTGTCCCCTTTCAGAGAAGGGAGCGGGAAAATACCCTATTAGCAACCACACAAGTCAATCTTGGCTTAACCAAGGAACAAGTTATCGAATCTAATATCGGACAGAACGAAAAAGCCAACGTAGGCAAATCGCCAGCACGTAAAAAGAAAAAATAATAAGCAATACCATTAAAGACAGCAAGGACAAAGAATATTTGCCCTTGCCTTCTTGCATTGGGAGGAGGAATGGATGAAGAACAAAATCATTACACAGGGCAAAAATGTCGATGAGGCCATCGCCTACGCTCTTCAGCAGTTAGAAAAGACCAAAGATGAGGTCAAAATTACCGTTCTTGATGAAGGAAGTGATGGATCTATGCTGGGTTTTGGCAAGCGAGCCGCCCAGGTAGAGGTAGAGTATGAAGGCGACTTGTTGCCTGGGGGCAAAGAGGGAACAACCCACATTATAGGGGCCGGGACTCCCTTCGTCTTGACCAAGATTCCGGTCCTAGGTCAAGATTCTGATGAGGATGAAGAACCAGATCATGATTTTGCTGACGACGAGGCCGAAAGGGATGATTTGGAGGCCTTAGAGGACCTGGAAGATCTGGAGGACTTGGAGGATCTCGAGGCCCTAGAGGTCCTTGAAGACCTGGAGGACGTAGAAGACCTAGAAGATCTCGATGTCACTTCTGTGGAAGACGAGGTGGATGAAGAAAGCGTTTCTTTCGAGGAAGGCGTTGATTTTGAGGATTCTGAAGATTTTGAAGATTCTGAAGATTTTGAAGATTCTGATGATTTTGACGCCAGCGACGAGACCAATGATGACGACGCTTATGCTGAGAACGACGATGAAATCGATGGTGAAAACAATGACGAAACCCCTGACCTAGGCGACGACGAGAATGCCGAAGACGACAGCGACGAGGACAACGAGGATCAAGAGGATGAAGAGTCCGACCATGAGCCCATTTCCCAAGACCTCCTAGAAGAGGCCGAAACCTATGCTTCTTCCTATCTCACCTCGATCTTGACCCAACTAGATATCCACGGTCGTCTGGTCTCGAAATATGATCAAGAAACCGTCTTTATATCCGTTCTGGGCCGAGACCTAGGCCGAGCCATTGGCTACCGGGGTGAAGTAATCAATGCCCTCCAATATCTGTGTAATTGTGTTGTATCGACCCACTTTTCTAGGAAAATCCGTATTGTCTTAGATATTGGCTACTACAGACAGAAAAATCAGACGAGGCTTCAGGGGGTGGCTTATAAGGCGATCGCCAAGGCCATCAATACCCAGACGAATGTCTCTCTTCCTTTCATGACGCCCCAGGACCGCCGGGAAGTCCACCTCATTATCAATAAGACCCGGGGTGTCGATGCCGAAAGTCGGGGCAAAGAGCCTCACCGCTACATTGTCATCATGCCAGACGGCACGGTGGATCATTTTGAGTATCGGGACCCCAATTGGCGGAAAAATAATAGGAATTTCCGGTCCAACCAGGGCTATCGGTCCAACAACCGCTCCAATTCCTACTCGAATCGCTCTTATAACCGCCCCTCCTATAATAAGAATTACCGGTCTCGTGGCTATAACCAGGGAGGTCAAGGAGGTCAAGGCGGCCAAGGCGGACGCTATTATGGTTCCTCCTACCAGGGCCAAGGCTACCAAGGTCAGGGCTACCAGGGCAACCGGTCCCAAGACCGACGGTCCAATCCTTCCTACCGGGATGCCAGAGACAATCGTGCCCCCTATGGAGGCAGCTACGAAGGCTCTTATCGCCGCTATGAGGCCAATAACGACACCGATACAGGCAAGCGTACCTACCAGGGTGACCGCTACAATCAAGCGGATCGTTACAACCAGGGCGACAGATACAACCAGGGCGACCGCACTTATCAAGGAGATCGCTATAATCAAGGCAATCGCTATGGTCAAGGAAACCGCTACAACCAGGGCAACCGCTACGGCCAAGACAACCGTTATAACCAAGGAAACCGTTATAACCAAGGCGGCTACCAGAAGGGCAACAATTACAAAGGTGCCCAGCGGAACGACCGGAGCAATCGCTATGGTCAAAACGACCGGTATCGGGACAATCAGTCTAGTTCGTATAACCGTCCCAACCGCTATACCCCACAAGACACCGACTCCGATAACTCGAGCGATTCCTACTTCTAGGAGCGAGGTCTATGACCAGCTTTGATGCTATGGTCGCTTTTGCGACGCCCCCAGGGCGGAGTGCCCTGGCTGTTTGTCGAGTCTCTGGTCCGGAATCCAACCAGGTCGTAAGTCAGCTCTTTGTGCCTGCCTCCTCCCGTTTCCCTCAGGTAGAGGCCATGGCCCCCTATTCTTTAGCTTATGGGACTTGGTATCGTTCCAAGGACCGGCAAACTGCCATTGACGAAGTCGTCCTCGCTTGCTTCCGGGCCCCCCACTCCTATACGGGAGAAGATTCCTTCGAAATTTCCTGCCACGGGAGCCCCGTGATCAAAGCTGCCATTCTGCGGTCTTTGGTCGGGGCAGGGGCCCGTCTGGCAGAACCGGGAGAATTTTCTAAAAAGGCCTTTTTAAACGGAAAAATGGATTTGGCTGAGGCAGAGGCCGTCATGGAGCTCATTGAAGCCAAGGGCGAACGGGCCTCCTCAGAAGCCCTCAGTCACCTCCAAGGTCAATATGGCAACAAATTATCCCGCATTCAATCCGCCATCTACCATATTCTCGCTGACCTCGAGGTCTTTTTGGAGTATGGGGAGGAAGATCTTGGCGTTCCAAATAATCCCGCAGACCTGGCCCAGCTCCATGCCGAAGACCACGCGAAAAGGGAAGATTTGGCCGTCTTGGCAGCGGAAAGTCTGGATGATTTGCGCACCTTAACCAAGAGTAAAAAAGCCGCCCAATATGTCTTCGATGGGATCAAGGTCGTTTTAACGGGAAAGACCAATGCAGGGAAATCGAGCCTTTTAAATGCCCTCCTTGAAGAGGATCGAGCGATCGTCAGCGACCAAGCTGGCACGACCCGGGACCTCATTACTGCTATGACAGACTTTGAGGGAATTCCTGTCTGTCTCACCGATACGGCCGGCCTCCGCCTCTTTATCGAGGGCTCTGAGTCCTCCGAGCCCTCGGCAGTCCCTAAGTCCCCTACAGGCTCCGAGCCCTCGAAGTCCCTGGATCGCGTGGAGTCCCTAGATCGCCTAGAGTCCCTGGATCGCCTGGACCCCCTAGATCCCTTGGAACTTGAGGGAATTCGCCGAGCCAAGGAAAGTCTTACCACAGCGGACCTTATCTTGGTCCTCTTAAGTTCGGCCGATCCAGCGGAAATCAAAGCCTTTCAAGGCCTTACCCAGGACCTTCCTTGCCCGACCCTCTATCTAGTGTCCAAGCAAGATCTCCCAGGCCAAGCGGACCTCCTCCAGGCCCTCCAAAAAGCCAATCCTTCCCTTGACATCCAAGGAATTAGCGCAAGAAATCCCAAGGATCTGGCTGCTTTACGCCATCGGATTCTCGCCCAGTGTGAGGCCCTCCCCACCGGGGAAGAGGCGGGCCTCCTCGTCCATACGGAACGCCACCTTGAGGCTCTCCAAGGGGCCATCGAAGCCCTTGATCAAGCCAAGTCTGGTCTGGAAAATGGCCTAAGCTGGGATCTTATCAGCGCCCTCCTCCGGTCGGCCCTCGACTCCCTAGCCTCCATTACCGGGGAAAATGTCTCCCTAGAACTCATAGATCAGATCTTTTCTAATTTCTGCGTTGGAAAATAGGATTTTCCAGTCAAGTAGGAATGCCCAGCCAAGTAGCTAAGTCCGATCACTAGTCAAAATAGCCCTCAGATCCCCACTCCCCCCCCAAGCCCTAGTCAAAATAGGATCCCAAAACCATGGATTACAATAAACTAAATCTATCCAACCTATACCAATCCCAGCCCTACGACCTCGTTGTCGTTGGGGCGGGCCACGCTGGCTGTGAAGCGGCCATCGCCGTCGCTAAAATGGGCTTTACGGTCCTTTTGACCACCATGTATTTAGATGGCCTTGCCAACATGCCCTGCAATCCCAACATTGGGGGCACCGCCAAGGGGCAGTTGGTCCGGGAAATTGACGCCCTAGGTGGGGTGATGGGGCGGATTGCCGACCAAAACATCCTCCAACTCCGCCGCCTCAACGCCTCCAAGGGCCCCGCTGTGATCTCCACGAGGGCTCAGATCGACCGGACCCGCTACCAGCGGACCATGAAACACTATCTCGAATCCGTGCCTGGCCTTGACCTCTACCAGGGAGAAGTCCAGCACCTGGTCTGGTGGGCAGAAGGGGAGGAAGAAGCAAGCTCGGCCTCTTCCCTAGGGAGCTCCGCCCCTGTCCTATCTTCGCCAGCCCAGGATTCTCCTAACTCCTCCGCTTCTTATCCCTCCCTAAAAGTCGCAGGCGTCCTCATCCGCACTCTGGGCTTTGTCCCCTGCCGGACCGTTCTCTTGGCGACAGGGACCTTCCTAAACGCCGCCGTCATCGTAGGGGATGAGATCTATCCTTCCGGTCCAGACGGCCTGGCCCCCTCCACGGATCTCGCAGCCGACCTCCATGAGGCTGGGCTCTTGAAAAAGCGCTTCAAAACGGGAACCCCAGTTCGAATTAAGGCCGAATCGATCGATTTTGACCAGCTTCAGATCCAAGGCAACGACGACGATGCCCAGCCTTTCTCTATGGTCAACCGGCAGACCGGGGCCTTTACCTATCTCAACCGCCTCTCCTGTTACCTGACCTGGACCTCCCTTGCCACCAAAAAGATCATTCAAGACAACCTCGACCGGTCTCCCCTCTACAGCGGCAAAATCAAGGGGATCGGCCCCCGCTACTGCCCCTCCATCGAAGACAAAGTCGTAAAATTCCCTAGCCATGACCGTCACCACATCTTCCTTGAGCCCACGGGCAACGACACCCAAGAATACTACGCTTCCGGCTTCAGCAGCTCCATGCCCGCCGATATCCAGATGCAAATGCTCCACACCCTCCAGGGCCTCGAGCACGCCAAAGTCATGCGGATGGGCTATGCCATCGAATACGACCTCATCGATCCCACTGACCTCTACCCCACCCTCGAATCCAAGCTCATGAAAAACCTTTACTGCGCAGGCCAGATCAACGGGTCCTCCGGCTATGAAGAAGCCGCCGCCCAGGGCCTCGTGGCGGGCATCAACATTGGCCTTGCCCTCCAAGGCAAAAACCCCTTCTTTCTCAAACGCTCCGAGTCCTACATCGGCGTCCTCATCGACGACCTCGTGAGCAAGGGGACCAACGAGCCCTACCGGATGATGACCGCCCGGGCCGAATACCGCCTGGTTCTCCGGGAAGACAATGCCGACCTCCGCCTCCTCCCCTATGGGCGGTCCTTCGGCTTGATTGACGATGAAACTTGGCATATTTTCCAGCAACGGCAACAAATAATCCAGCACGAGTTGGACCGGCTCCGCCAGACCCGCTATCCCAGTTCTCCCACCCTCGCTGCCTTTTTAGAGAAGTATAAGAGTGCTCCGGTGGAGGGAGGGATTGTCGCTGCCGACCTCCTCCGCAGGCCAGAAATTTCTTACCAGGCCTTCCGGGAAATCGATCCAGATTTTCCCCAAGATATCTTGCCTACGGACGCTTTTACGATTGAAACTGAGCTTAAATATGCTGGCTACATCGCCATGGAAATCAAAAGGATTGACCAGTTCAACCGCCAGGAAAAGATCCGTATCCCTCAGGATTTCGACTTTTCCAGCTTAGACAGCCTCCGCCTGGAGGCCCGGCAAAAACTCAGCGCCATGCGTCCCCAGACTCTGGGCCAAGCTTCTCGAATCTCCGGGGTGTCCCCCGCCGACATCGCCGTCTTAGCCATTGCCCTGAAGGCCCAGGAAGGCCGCCGCCGTAGCACCTCCACCGAGGTGACCCCATGAGTCCCCGCTTTGCCCCTGAAACTTGGACAGCCTGGGTTCAGGCCCCAGATCTCCCTCGCCTCGATCCAGCGACTGTGGAAGAACGGACCATATGCGAAGTATTTCGGGAGTATTTGCAAGGGTTTTTGACCACCATGCCCTCTGCGCCCCTTCAAGGGGAGGCCCTGGAGGGCTTTTTTCAAGACCTAAAGGCCTACAATGAGGCCATCCTGACCTTCAACGCCCACACCAATCTCACCCGGCTTACTTCACCAGTCGACATGGGCCTGAAGAATTTCCTGGATGCCATCCTCCTTTGGCCCGCCCTAGCCACCGCCATGGGCAAGAAGAGCCAGGTGCCCATGCAAGGGATACATTCTCCTAGCCTGGCTGACCTGGGCTCCGGGGCTGGGATTCCTGGCCTGGTGCTCGGCCTCTTGAGTAAATACCTCCTGTCCACTCAGCCAACCCTGGCCCTCATTGAGAGTCAGAAAAAACGCTGCAACTTTCTAACGGAAACAGCCGGACAATTAGGCCTGGGATCGAGCCAGGTCCTTTGGGCGAGGAGCGAGGATTTGGGGCAGGATCCCAAGTGGCGGGAGTCTTTTGATCTGGTGACGGCTCGGGCAGTAGCCCCCCTGGAGCAACTCCTCGAGTATGCGAGTGGGCTCGTGGCCGTTGGCGGAACCTTTTTCGCCATGAAGGGGGCCGATGGAGCTAAAGAGTGGAAGACGGCGGAAAAGGCTGCTTCGACCTGCTCCCTAAGCCTAACCACCCTCTGGGAGTACCAGCTTCCTGTGCTCGGAGATGAGCGGACCCTCTTGATTTTCGAGAAAAAGGCCCCCCTCTCCCCTCGTTACCCCCGCCCCACTGCTCAGATCAAAAAGCGACCTTTATAAAATCACGCCGACCTGCGGCCGATCTGCGACCCATCCGACGGCCATTTGAAAAAGCTGCCGAATGCCATTTGACGCCATCCGATGCCATTTGACGCCATCCGATGCCATTTGACGCCATCCGCGGCCCATCTTAGAAAGGAATTCTCCATGTCCTACCGTTTCATTCTCTTTGACCTCGACGGGGTCCTCTACGACAGCGAAAACGCCTACATGCGCACCAACCAGGCCTTCCTCCGTGAAGTCCTGGGGATCGACGCCCCCCTCTCTGAGCTCAATAAACTCGTCGGGGCCACCATCGACGACTACGCCCGCTATTTTCAGGAGATGAGCGGGAACAAATACTCCTCCCCCGACGACGCCTGGGCCGCTTACACCGCTTGGTCTAAGGACCGCAACCTTCGCTATGCCGACCTCATGTACCCAGAAGTCCCTGAGATCTTAGCCTGGCTGGCGGACCAAGGCTATCAGCTTGGTCTCATCAGCTCAACCCGCCACCGCTACATTATAGAAGCATTAGAGGATAGCGGCATTCGTCCTTATTTTTCTGTCATCGTAGGCGGAGATGACGTCTCCCACCCCAAGCCTCATCCCGAACCCTATCTGAAGGGGATGGAAGCCCTAGGAGCCAAGGCAGAAGAGACCTTGGTGGTCGAAGACAGTAGCCTGGGCATCCGGTCCGCTGAGAAGGCTGGAGCCACGGTCGTAGGCCGTCGCCACCCTGAATATGCCTTCCAAGACCTCGTTCCCTGCACCTTTGTCATCGATAACCTCACAGAGTTAAAAAATATTCTTGGCGAGGCCTAGGAACCGTCAGGCTTCAAAATAAAAATCGCAAATCTAATAAATGCGTTAACCATAGGGCTATCTAGAAGGGCTATCTAGAAGGAGATGAAATGCCATCAGAAAAAACGAACAATGGCATCCCAGTGGAAACCCTACCCTTACCTGGAGGTCGGAATTTTTTTGAAGATATGAAGGAGGCTGGGGCAGAAAAGACCCTATCCCCCTTGACCACCCTCCAGCTCAATATCGGCTACGCCTGTAATCTAGCTTGTCGACACTGCCACCTCTCCTGTTCACCTACCCGGATGGAAGAAATGACGAAGGAGATCATGGAAGCGGCCTTAGAGGTTTTCAAGAAAAATCACATGAAAGTGATTGATATTACAGGGGGCGCACCGGAAATGAACCCCCACTTTACTTGGCTGGTCGAAGAAGCTTGTCGCCTCCGAGACGAAGGCCTGGCAGACCAAGTCATGGTCCGCACCAACCTTTGCATTATGGACCTCCCGGACTACCAATGGACCTGGGACTTCTACACGAAGACCCATCCCGACCTCGTCGCCTCTCTTCCCTTCTATCAAAAGTCGGTCACAGACAAACAGCGGGGCCAGGGAGTCTACGAAGACTCCATCCAGTCCCTCCACCGCCTCAACGACCTGGGCTATGGGATCACCTACCCCCTCCACCTGGTCTACAATCCAGCCGGTGCCTTTATGCCGGGGTCCCAAGAAGATTTGGAAAAACTCTACAAGGCAAAGTTGGCTCAAGAATACGGGATTCACTTTACCAGCCTCTTCACCATCACCAATGTGCCCATTGGAAGATTTGGGGCATGGCTGAAAAAAAGTGAAAATGAACGGGAATATTTGGAAAAATTAGTTCAGACCTATAACCCGGTGGCCGCACAAAATGTCATGTGCCGGTCGATGATCTCGGTCCGCTACGACGGGACCATCTACGATTGCGACTTCAATGCCGCCCTTGAACTCCCCGTCCAACTCCCAGAGACCAACATTTGCTACTACGTCGACCACCCTCTGCCCGTTCGTACGATCGTTACCGGCCCCCACTGCTATGCCTGCACGGCTGGGGCAGGGTCCTCCTGCGGAGGCGCTACCGCTGAATAGCAAAGGAAATAAGCTGTAGAACGAAATAAAAAGCAAGATATAGAGCAAAATATGGAACAAAATATGGAACAAAAAATGAACCAAGATATGTCAGAGAAAAATCAACGCCGTCTAGCCGGTCTAAAAACCAGCAGCTGGCTGAAAATCATCGCTCTCGTGGCCGTAGTAGCGGCCTTTTTGTGCATTCCGGCCCTCCGTGAAGGGACGGGCAACATGATGGGGGCCTTCAAGGACCTCGAATCCGTCCGCACCTACATCCAGTCCTTTGGGGGCTGGGCCATGGCCATTTCCTTCATCATGATGATCCTCCAATCGGTCGTGGCCCCCATTCCGGCCTTCGTCATCACCTTTGCTAACGCCGTCATCTGGGGCTGGGTCAAAGGGGCCATCCTCTCTTGGTCCTCAGCTATGGCTGGGGCCGCTCTCTGCTTCTTCCTCGCCCGGATCTATGGGCGGGGTCTGGCAGAACGTTTAGTGAGCAAGGTAGGCCTTGAAGCGGTGGAGGAGTATTTTGAGCGTTATGGGCAATATACGATTCTTGTCGCCCGTCTCCTCCCCTTCGTGCCCTTCGACCCCATCAGCTACGCCGCCGGCCTGACCCCCATGAGTTTTTGGAGCTTTTTCTGGGCCACTGGCCTCGGCCAACTCCCCGCCACCATCGTCTATTCCTATGCCGCCGCCAAATCCTCCCAGCCCGCTACGTTCGTGAAGGGCCTGCTCTTGCTGTTCAGCCTGGTAGCCCTCACCGCCCTGCTCAAACTGATCTGGACCAACCGCAAAAAGTCCGACAACAAAGCCAAGCAAGGCCCTAAGCAGCCTAACTAGCTATGACTTCCCCTTCCTCGCAGGGCCCTGGCTCTCTGCCTTTATCGCCCACTCCCTCTTCGCAGAGTCGCACCCCTCTCCGCCTCGATCCCTCTTCTCTGGGTCAGGCTCTCCTCACCCAAGAGGCCGAACACTGTATCGGCTGTCGCAAGTGCATGGTAGGCTGCCCCATGTTGGGGGATTTTTGCAAGAATCCGAAGGACCTTTTGCATCATCTGAATGAAACGGGCCTCATTCCCACCGACCTCCCCTATGCCTGCCTCCTCTGCGGCTATTGTACGAGCGTCTGCCCAACGGGAGTGAGCCTCCGAGACCTCTTTTACCAGCTCCGGGCGGAGGTGGTGGCAGGAAATGGTGGCAAGGTACCCTCTTACCTTCACCCTCAAGGGACGAGACTATTCCAAAAATTGAGTTTTTCACCCCTATTCCGAGGCAAAATCCCTCCCCCCCCTCCTGCCACAAATACTCCCGCCTCCTCCTCGTCTCCCTCTTCCTTCCCTTCTCCTTCCTCGTCGCTCCGCTCATCTACCGCCTCCCTCTCGTCTAGCTCCTCCCGCTGGGTCTTTTTTCCCGGCTGTAGTCTAGCAGCGGCTTCGCCCCAGCTCATTCCAATCATTTTCTCTTATCTCCAAACAAAAGTGCCAGATATCGCCCTTTATTCGGCTTGCTGTGGGACCCCAACCCGCTTTTTGAGGGAAGACGCCACCCTGCAAAGGGATACGGAGACCTTGCGGCAAGACCTCAGCCAAGCCGGGGTTACAACCCTTATCACCGCCTGCTCCAACTGCTATATGACCCTCAAAAAGACCCTTGGGGATGGGGGCGAGCCCCCATCCTCCTTCCAAGTCCTCTCCCTCTACCCCCTCTTACGGGATTGGGGCCTGGGCAAGGAAGTTCAGGCCGCCCATCCTGACGGCTATCCCTGCCTAGGAGGACAGACCCTGACCCTCCACGACCCTTGTCCGACCCGTTTTGAGACGGAGATCCTGGAGGCCGTCCGAGGGCTATTGGATGATTTGCAGGTCCCCTGGACTGAATATCCCCTCCACGGTCAGAAGACCCTCTGCTGTGGCCGAGGTGGGGGCGGGGGGATGGCCCATCCCCAGATTGGCCAGGAACAAAAAGACCGTCGGATCCAAGAAACTCCCACTTCCGCCTTGGTCTCCTATTGTTCATCCTGTGTCGAGCAATTACGCCATGGCCCAGAGAAAAGCCTCTATACTGTCCACCTCCTCGACCTCCTCTTTGCCCCAGACACCCCCGTGAGTCAAGATACGATGGGGGCCATGAAAAAGTGGTATAATCGCTACAAGCTGGCCCGATTCGCCTCAAAAGGGGCTTATCAGCCCGCTGAGCCAGAGCACCCCAAGAGGGCCTAGCAGCCCGCTTAGCTCCCTAGTCCCCCTCCTTCGTCCGCAAACCGCCTGACAGGCCCGCCTTCCAAAGGAATCCCTATGTCCACAAAATCCAAATGGATCGACTTTATTCGTCGTCACAAAGCCAAAATCAAAGTCACTCTCGCCCTGATCCTGGGCCTGGGCCTCTATCTCCTCGCCAAGAAATCCAATATTCCCTTCCAGGACTTCCATCAGGTCCAGGCCTATATTGTGAGTTATGGCCCTTGGGCCTTCCTGGCCTATCTCGTGGCGCTCATTTTTTTGCCCTTTCTCTTTTTTCCAGCCTCGATCATCGTCATGGCAGGGGGCATGCTCTTTGGCATGGTGAAGGGCACGATCTTAACCGCCCTGGGTTCGACCCTGAGTTCGGTCCTTGCCTATTACCTGGCCCACTTTTTGGGCAAAGACCTGGTGGATGAGATTTCCCAGGGCAAGATCCTCGCCTTGATTGAAGATCGAAAGGGATTTTTCCTTTTAATCCTCCTTCTCCGTTTAATTCCGCTCTTTCCCTTTAAAGTGGTAAGTTTTGCCGCTGGGGCCGCCGGCGTACCCTTCTGGCCCTACCTCTGGGCCACGACCCTGGGGACCATCCCAGGTAACCTCGCCTACACCTTACTGGGCACCCAGCTCTACGCCCCTAAGTCCCGGGGCTTCTTCCTCGCCCTCGGAGTCCTGGCAGCCCTCATTCTCTTGACGCTCGTCCTCAAGAAGATATTAAAGCCTCGCCTGTCCAAATCTATCACCCAGGCCAAAACTACCTTGTCTGCTCCCCTTACGCCCAAATCGCAGACAAATCATCAAGACCTTAGTATTTTAGTGCCTTCTTACCAAGAGGAGGCCAATATCATCCCTTTCTTAGAAAATATTCTGGCTATGGTCGAACATACTCAGCCCCCCATGGATGTCGAACTCATTTTAGCGGATGGAGGAAGCCAGGATCGGACCCTAGCCCTGGCCGAGACCTTCGCCAAAGATCATCCCAACCCTAACCTGCAAATCCAAATTTTGACAACAGAGCCAGGACGGGGAAAACAATTGAAGGCAGCAGGAGAAGAGGCGAGCGGGCAGATTTTTTGGATTTTACATGTAGATAGCCAGCCTCGGGAGGACAGCCTGACCGTGATTCGAAATGTCCTATCCACCCCTATCCCCGGCAATCCCACCCAGACTTATCAGGCCGGTTCCTTTCGGATGCGATTTTTTGATGACCGGTCTTGGCAGCTCCGCCTAGTCGAACTAGGCTCCCATCTCCGTAGCCTCATGAAGAAAGAAATATACGGGGACCAGGGCCTTTTCCTCTTGAGCGATGTCTATCGGGAGCTGGGAGGATTTGCTCCATGGCCTCTTATGGAAGATCTGGAATTTAGCCAGCGACTCCGTAAGGCAAAAGTACCTACCCGAGTTGTTTTTACCCCCTTGGGGACTTCAGCCAGGCGTTTTCAAGAGGGGGGCGTCTGGAAAACGGTTGCCCTTATGCAAAGGCTCAAACGTCAATATCGGGCCGGGGTCTCGCCGGAAGATTTAGCCAAGACCTATCGCAAGCAGGATGGAAAGAAAGAATAGAGGGGGTGACACCGAGACAACAAGGCCCTACGAACCTTAGGGCCAAATACTAGCTAGCCTTGCAGAGCATAAGCTTACACCGAGCTAGCAACGCCCTACGAACCGAGCTTTGCCCGTCAGCAAATATTCCTTCCTAGGGCTTTTCAGCATCTTGCCAGAGGTCACGGCCTGCATAGATTTTCCCGATGGAAAGAAGAGAGAAGTAGAAGGCCAGCATATAATGGGGCCAGTAAAAGGGCCGCAATTTGCTGTAGCCTTTAAAAATGGGACAAAGGACGAGGAAAAGAAAGGCTAGCAAGGTGGCCATGATGATCGAGACCAAGAGGAGCTTGATGGGAAGGGGACCTTCGCCGTGCAAGAAGAGCTGGGCCTGGAGTCGGCGATTGATCTGATATAAGAGATAGAAGCCCAAGACTGGTAAAAAAGGAAGGACCACATAGAAAACATGATCATAGCTATGTAAAGTAAAGCCAATATAGGACAGGGCGGCAACCAGCAAAATGCTAACCAGAGCCATCACAAGAACGACCGTCAGGTTCTGAGCAGAAAGGTCTTTGGCGGAAATGTTGGTATCAAACATATCACTCAAGGGTATATCTCTCTCAGAAACATCGGCAGGGGGCGCATCTGTAGCGAAGGAGCTGGCATCAGGGTCTGAGGGACTGGCATAAGGATCGGATTGACCGATATCTTTGTTGAGATTCCATGAAGTGGCACAGCTAGGAACCAAAAAGCGAAAGCCTTTGGAAAGGTCTCTCTCTGCGGCGTGCTGGTCTTTTTCGGCATATCTCTGCAAAGAAAGATCGTAGTGTAGGCGGCCGATATACACCCCATACCAACAAGTGGCGCAAATCACCCGGACCATAATTAAGAGGGACTGAAAAGCTGGCGTGTCCATCTTGAGAGAAGTAAAGGCTAAAATTGCCAACATCACATAGCCCAATTTTTGCGTTGTTTGGACAAAGCGGTATAAAGAAGCAATACTTGCTTGCCGAGCTGCTAGCGAAGGTCCAAGACCAGTCCGCTCGTCCATCGCCTGAGAAACGGAAATCACAGGAATCATATAAGCGATCACATAGACAAATTTATGAAAGGGCGTATTGCTTGCCAAGTATAGCAGGGCAAAAAAGAGGAAAGTACAGACCGCAGGATAGAGCAACATGGGGTTTTGATAGATTTTCGTGCGTGATGGCTTATTCATAACAGCAGATCTCCTCGTTCCCGTCGCTGGCGTTGATATGTTTACGCTGATACTATAACCCATATCAGCGTAATAATAAAGTATCGCACCCTAGTCCGATTCGTGCTCGCACCCTAGCCCTATTTATTCATATGATATAAACTAGGTCCTGGATGGAGCGGGGATCCTGGGCTAAGCAGGGACGCTCTACTGATACGGACAACCAGCTCACCCCCCGCCAACAAATATTCCCTAGGACAGGTGCTTATGCAACATTTAATCATTTTTACCCGGGTTCCCAAAGCAGGAAAGTGCAAAACCAGGTTTATGCCCGAGTGGCCTGGTGAGGTCTGTGCAGACCTCCAATCGGCTCTGTTGCAGGATTATTTGCTCGGGGTAGGGGGATTGGCTGGTCCAAAGGATAGTAAGGAGTCCTGGAAGGCCTACCTGTTTTATACTCCAGGGCTTGAGGAGGTTGAGCTCCGCCACCAGGTCAAGATTCCCCGGTCCATTGACCTCATTCCCCAAGACCTAGGAACCCTGGGGGAGCGGATGGATGAGGCTATGCAAAGGGTAAAAAAGCGGGCAGCCCCGGATGATTTGCTCTTCATTACGGGGTCGGATATTCCGGGCATCTCCCCCGGCCTTCTCACTCAGATCGTTGAGCAGTTGCGGTCCGCCCCTGTCCTCCCTCCAAGCAAGGAACCCCCCCAGCCTTTTTGTCGCAAGCCTTACATCATGGGACCTTCGCCTGATGGGGGCTACTACCTCCTGGGCTGCCAGGCTCAAGATTATTTCCCCTCTGCCCTCAATCCGCCTGCCATCGAATGGAGTTCCGATACCGTCTTAGATAGAACCACGGCCTTCCTTGCCTCCCTTGGCATCCCTACCCTCCTGGGCCCCACTCTGATCGACCTGGATACCGTGGAAGACCTCGATCGCTGGCTTCAAAACCGGGGCTGTTCCTATGCCAGCATTCTAGCTGGCGACCCCCTCCCCATGACCCGCTTCAAGGACCATCCCACGCTCGCCTACTTCCTGAGCACCCTAAAAGACCGCCTGGAAGCAGAGAGCTAGGTTCGTAACCAAAACTTTCCAAGCATCTACTGTCTCCTTTAACAATAGTTGAAAAATTAACCATTAAAATTTTTACCGAGGAGGTCTCAATGTGTGTACCAAAATATTAATAGCTGATGATGAAACGGATATTGTGTCAATGCTGAGTATCTTTTTTGAAAGTAAAAACTACGTTGTTTTACCTGCTTCAAACGGAACAGAAGCATTAAAACAAGTAGAACGAAAGCCAGATATTATTTTGCTGGATATCAATATGCCTGGGTTAGATGGTCTGAAAGTCTGTGAGCGTATTCGGGATTATGTATCTTGCCCGATTCTTTTTCTGACTGCCAGAATTGAGGATGCAGACAAATTAAAAGGTTTTGCCGTTGGCGGCGATGATTATATTGTCAAGCCTTTTTCTCTTGTTGAGCTTGAAGCGAGAATAACCGCTCATTTACGCCGGGAAGTACGACAAAGCCTTAAGGTGCAAATAAAGTTTTCTGGCGATTTAACAATTGATTATTCAGAGCGCTGCTTATTCTTATCAAATAAGCGGATTGGGCTTACAAAAAAGGAATTTGATATTGTTGAACTATTATCTCAAAATCCGGGACAAGTATTTGACAAAGAAAGGATTTATGAGCGCATTTGGGGGTATGACAGCGAGGGCGACTGTAGCGTTGTGGCAGAGCATATCCGTAGGATACGTTCAAAAATCGCAGTTTATACTGACCGAGTATATATTGAAACAGTATGGGGGTGTGGGTATAAGTGGATAAAATAAAACGTCCAGAGCCGAATTTTTCACTTAGAAAAACCCTTGTACTTTATATTATGGTTTTTGTAATACTTGCGCTCATCCTATCTATATCGACTAATTATATATGCGAACGTACAATTGTTACCATTCAAAAGTCTTATCCACCATCTGGAGAAAAATACTATTTGACAAATGAGCAAGGTGAACGTTTGGGTGACGGGACTTATATTGGAAATGTACCTGTTGCATTTTCTGAAAAAGACGAACGGGCAATTATTTTATTGAAAATTTTCCCAGTAATTGCGACACCTGTTTATTCTGCATTATGTATCATAGCTGCTGCATTGCTGTTCTATAAGAATAAGTTAAGAATGCCACTCTTAGAACTTTGTGAAGCGTCCGAAAAAATTTCAAAGAATGACTTGGGGTTTTCCATCGAATACGATAGTAAAGATGAATTGGGACAGTTATGTAATTCATTTGAAATTATGCGTGCGACGCTCGAAAATAATTTTTCCCAAATGTGGCGGCAAGTCGAGGATGGGAAACAACTTAACGCTGCTTTCGCTCACGATTTGCGTACCCCTCTTACAGTATTGAAAGGTTACAATGAAATGCTACAAATAAGTGAGGACAGGCAGACAAGAGAAATCGCTGTTACTATTGGGAAACATATTTCCCGTATGGAAGTTTATGTAAGCAGCATGAGTAATCTTAGACGTTTAGAAGATACGCAGCCAGAATATGAGACCATTTCTTTGCAGCCATTTTTATCCTCTTTGCAAGAAAGCGCACAAATTGTTTGTAAACAAAATGAAAAAAAATTATATCTGCAAAATGAAACGACTGCTTGTGAAATCTGCATTGACAGGTCTTTTATTACGCAAGTATGCAACAATCTATTATCAAATGCTGTTCGCTATGCTTTAACTTCCGTTACATTGTCCTTTTCTATCCAGAATAATGGATTATGTCTTTGCGTGTCGGACGACGGTAAGGGCTTTGATAATAATACCATATACAAGGTCACAAATCCATATTTCACAGAAGAAGCAAACCGCACAGAACACTTTGGACTTGGACTTTATATCTGTAAGCTGCTATGTGAACGTCACGGAGGAAACTTAAAGATTGATAACCTTTCATGCGGGGCAAAAGTATCTGCATTTTTTAAATTTCCCGCTTTGTAGATAAAAAGTAGATATTTGCCATTTATACTCTATGAAAACGCATGGAGAGTATTTTTATTACTCCCTATGAAGAAAGGAGTAATTTTATGAAATTACAGACAATCGGACTGACAAAAAATTTTGGCTCTAAAACGGCTGTGAACGCCTTGGACATCACCTTGACCAATGGCGTTTACGGTTTACTGGGCGCAAATGGAGCTGGGAAAACGACGTTTATGAGACTTCTCTGTAATATCCAAACGCCTACTTCTGGCAAAATCCTGCTGAATGATAGCAATATTGTTGCATTGGGTGAAAAGTATCGAAGTCTCTTAGGATACTTGCCGCAGCACTTTGGGTATTACCCAAATTTTTCAGCGTATGACTTTCTGCTTTACGTGTCAGCACTAAAAGGCTTGGACGAAAAGACAGCGCATAAGAAGTCAAATGAACTGATAGAAGCAGTAGACTTGTCAAATGAGAGGAAGCAAAAAATCAAAACTTTTTCGGGAGGAATGAAACAGCGTTTAGGGATTGCACAAGCAATGCTCAATGACCCCCGCATTTTGATTTTAGACGAGCCAACAGCAGGACTTGACCCGAAAGAGCGGGTCCGTTTTCGCAATTTGATTAGTGCCTTTTCTAAGGACCGCATTGTAATCCTGTCTACACATATTGTTTCCGATGTGGAGTTTATCGCAGAGGAAATTATTATGATGAAATCTGGACAAATCATTCATTTTGGCAATCCGCAGGAAATCACTTCTGAAATCGAGGATCAAGTATGGGAATGTACCGTTCCAACTGCCTATGCGGAAAAATATGCAACTACTTATAATACAAGCAATTTGCGGAATATCAGTGGAAGCCAGACGATATTGCGGATTATTAGTGACCGACCCCCCATGGATAATTCGGTAAGGGTACAGCCTACTTTGGAAGATTTGTACCTGTTTTATTTTAAAGGAGGGAGCGAAAATTGAAACAACTAATTCTATTTGAACTATGGAAAGTATTTTCAAAATGCTTATCCTTGATTGCTCTGCTTGGAATAGTTCTGTTTTCTACCGTAATTTCCTTTTCTACCTATCAAAACAAATACTCTTTTGACGGTGTAAGTGAAGAGGGGTCAGGAAAAACAGCCGTAGAAATTGACAAGAAAATCGCTGCGAAATACGAGGGACTATTGACCGACGAAAAAGTACAACTAATGATGAACGATTTTGCACCGACTAACGACCTACATGGTCTTAATGCAGTTTACCAGTATAAAAACGCTACACAATCCGCAGCATTTACACGATTTTCTGATATAGACGGAAATTGGAACGGATTAAGTGTTTCTGATGTGTTCGGTGATGAAGAAATCAAAATTGGCTATGTAGACGGTTGGCTTTCAACCAGCAGAAACATGGTGAAGGTGTTTGTTATGCTTGCTCTTGCGCTTATCATCATACTAGCTCCTATTTTCTCAGGCGAGTATGAGGGTGTTGACAATATCATATTAACAAGCAAGTACGGTAAAACCAAATGCGCTACGGCAAAAGTCATTGCAGGTATTCTCACGGCAATTTTAACTACGGCGCTGATAGCAAGCTTTCATTTGCTTCTAGCTTTTGTTTTTTATGGAATGGAAGGACTGGATTGCAGTATCTTATTTGCCCCCATTGGTTATGTTGAAGCGTTTATCCCTTTTAATATCACCTGTGGTACGCTGCTCAAATATCAAATCTTGTTAGCATTTACTTGTACCCTTAGTGTTACAGGAATTACCTTATTCCTGTCTGCAATCAGTAAAAATCAGGTAGTAGCGTTAGTTACAGCAATGGCAATTTTCCTTTTTCCCGTCTTGTTGCCTATCTCAGAATTAAATTCAATGTTCCGATTAGTTGGACTTCTTCCAATCTATCATGTTTTAGCCATTTCGCTTCTTGCATTGGAACAAATGAGCAACGGTATGTTATATGCGATATGGGCCATTCCTGTGGCTTTGATTATTTTAGGAATTGGCGCAATTCTTTCTCGACGTATATTTGCGAAACATCAAGTTGCATGATAACTTGGTACAAAGCTTTTTTCCTCATAGTTCTTCTGCTTTATATTTTGGGCAGCGGAAACATCCCTTCTAGCAGAGCCTTCTTCAAACCCTTGAGTTTGGTAAGTTTGAGCGCTTGGAGAGAAATGAGGTGGTCAAGCTGGGAGAAGTAATCAGCCAATGCTTTTTGCTCCTCTAATTGTACGGGTTTCAATATGTTCATTTCTGAAATCATGTCAAGACGCACTGAATCCACCGTAGCTTTTGCCGTCATCCTTATCGCACGATTATAGAAATGGGTTGAAAAATAATAGTAAAAGAACTTTCCCCATATCTCATGAAAATCAGCCATTTTGTAGCATCTTTGGTGCAAATCAAACTTGCCGTTGACATAATGAAATACCCTACCAATATTTCCATCACCAATAGTTATAACTGCCTCACAATCATATAGGAACTTATCACTTCTAACCGGAATGTCTGATCGAATGTAAAAGGGATAGTCTCCGTTAGCCACTTGATCTTGCGTATTGCTTTTTTCGGTTTCAATGGTACATAGATCTTTTACCTTACAATTCTCCCACTCCCCCGTAAATCCTTTAAAGCGAATCTCCGGAACCTTGCTCCCCTTTTGCGGGAACATCTTTTCCAACATGGCGTTCTTGAAGGATTGGAGCTTATCAAGTTTGTCCGCTTGGAGAGAAAGGAGGTGGTCGAGCTGGGAGTAGAAAACGCCAATCTGTTTTTGTTCCCTATATGACGGAATCAAAGTTTGAATTTCCGAGAATGCCGTGCGGTTTATAATCTGCATCGTCCCAGCAGGTGCAGATTTTTTCATATGTGCTGACCAAAAAGTACTTTCTGTTAGTAGGAAATAGGGATCATATGAACTCATATCAGGGGTTAACCCATTGATTTGCTGGTTAAAGCCAGCTCTTTCACCCAACAAAGTATTCTTCCCGATGCTGGCTATACAGGTCACCAGTATGCTGTCTTTCGGGATGACTTGACAGACTTGTTCTCCCAGGCTGCTGAGCTTTCTGGCACTATCAAGGGTAACATTTTCACAGATATCAGTAGGGGTTACCCATAGCACTCCATCTTTTGCATAATACTCCGGAAGGGACGTTGGTGGAGTACTGCCCGTGACAATCTGTCCAACCTCCCCCAGCTTCCTTTCTTCCCACTCCCCTTCAAAGCCTTTAAACCTCAAAGCTGGCGTATTCTTGTCTGGACCCATGTTTTCTAGACTCATATTTGCTAGACTCATGCTTCCAGGACTCACGCTTTCTGGCTTCATGCTTTCTTCCCCCCTCTTGCTCATTCCTTGTTGGTAGATATTATACCCCAATACCAAGAAATACCAAGGAGGCATTGACGATAAGGATTTCACACATCTGCGGAAGGAGAAAGTTGTCAAAGCAATTTAGGATGCGCATCCGAATAGGGTAGGGGAAGTTAGGCTAGATCTTAGCCATGTTTTTATTTGCTCTTTTCTTGTGACAATCTATAAAGACTACGGACGGAATCCATAACCGTATGCCAAGACAGGTCTGCTGCATAGGAAAATTTATTTTGGTACGCACACCACAGTTTTTCCATATTGAGATCGGACTCAATTTCATTCAACACAGTAATTGCATTGGCAAGATATTTCGTTGTGCCGCGATTCCCAGCAGTTGCGTTAAGAGCTGCTTGAAGATTATTTGATTTTCCAAGAAGCGCTCCATCATATATTCACGCATCAGAATTTGTGCATCTGCAGCTTTTTCCTTAGAAAGATTCCGGATCAAATCTTTTAGTTGCCGAGCAGTCTTAATCATAAAAGTACCTCCAAATACGGACGAAGCGTATTTTCGACGTGGAATATTTGTGCATAGTGCATGAGCTTTTGCAAGTCTTTGTCCTTCCCTTTTATATACTGCTTGAGTGCATCTTGTAAGGTCTGAATCTCAATCCCCCGGCGGCTGCGGATTAGGTCACAGATGGTACGCTCCGCATTATAAACCGAAACAGGATTGCCAAAGGGGGTTTTCATCGTAACAATTCCAATCCCGTGCAGGTTCTTCTTAATGGTATAAACTTTGATGCCGTCCGCTGTCAGCTGGCTGGGGTTGTAGCCAGTTTTGACGGTAATTGTATAGGGATTCGGTTCCCGGTCAGTCAAATCATGGAAAAACAAGGCGCTTTCATGTGAGAATACGGCCTGAGTACAGCGCAGGTGCAAGAGATACATAGCATCTAGCCAGGCATCAGGAGAAATATAAACCCCATGCGCTGCTTGCTCAACGCCTTGTTGCTTGGCGTAGGCATAAAATGTAGCCTTGGCAATACCTAGGTCTAAAACCTGAGAAGTCTTAACAATTCCATTATTTTCTTGGAAAAGCAGCTCAATTTGTTCATGAGTAGTCATATAGTCAATCCTTTTTTGCTAATATTGTAATATAAATTAGCACAAAAGTGAATAATGATATGAACGAAATGTTTATATTAGAGGAATGCGATCCTAGAGGCCCTAAGATCTTAGGATCTTTTGACAAGTTCTTGCCAGCTGGGATAGAATAACTGATGAAAAAGTGAAGGAGGTGCATTATGCAAGCATCAGAAAAAGCTTATTTTACACACGATCAGTTACAGGCCTTTAGTGAGGGCATTCTCCGAGATGGGTCTGAATTCAATACCCAGTCATGGGACCTCTTTATGAACTATTATGGCCATGTTCTCGAGGACGGGGCCCTCACCGTACGGGAAAAGCGTCTCATTGCCCTGGCCGTCGCCAATACCATCGGCTGCCCCTATTGCATGGAAGCCTATACCAAGGCGTCTCTTGAAGCAGGGGCCGACAAAGATCAGATTTTGGAAACCCTCCACGTAGTCTCAGCCATGAAGACCGGGGCCAACCTCGCTATGGGCGTCCAGATGAAACAGCTCGTCGACAAGCTCGAGATGTAGGTGTAGGAGCCGCCAGATCAAGATAAAGTTAACATAATAGGGCTATCTGATATTGCAGAAAATAAATCCCGGACCCACTAGAAAAGTGGATCCGGGATTATTTGTTAGGGTGAAAAGCTGAAAGACGGCCAGGAGGCTCGCTTCGAAGAGCTTTGCCCAACTTAGATGGCAGCTTCCTAAAGGCTCCTGACTTTCGGTAAACAAAATAATAAAAATGGCCATAAAGGCCGTGGTTGGCGACTTTCTTGAACATCTGTCTTTCGTTTTTTGTCCTCTTACACCATGAGATTTACTGACAAGTCGAGTTTCGTTACTCGTTTGAAATCAGAAAGCGTCATGTAAT